>Ga0116222_1001520_pt1 | contig 12827 bp, 5 predicted proteins | sample Sb_taG_12_FD_88963 | JGI IMG/M metagenome (GOLD analysis project Ga0116222, IMG submission 88963) | Peat soil microbial communities from Weissenstadt, Germany - Sb_50d_9_AC metaG | ecosystem: Environmental > Terrestrial > Soil > Wetlands > Peat | place: Germany: Weissenstadt | collected 2010-09-21
GCCGAGTTGGCCCAGCCGATCGAGCGAGCCCGCCAGCTCGTAAGCGCGCCGGTTCTCCTCGTTGGCGCGGGTGCCGTACCCCAGCGCGGTCCAGGCGTCGGCCAGCGCGGCGTGGATCAGCGCATTCCCCTGGTCCGCGGCGGCCGCAGCCTCCAGGTGGTCGCGCGCCGCAAGCGGATCGCCGCCGCGCAGGGCCTTCAATCCCTCGGCATATTCGCGCATCGCGCTGGAGGCGGGCCAGCGGGGCGAGGCCGCGATTTCCGCGGTGACGCCGAATTCGCCGCGCAGCCCGCGGCCCAAACGGCCGGTGAGATCGAGGAGGTCCGCCGCCGACCCTTCCTCGATCACCGTGCCGAGGCGTTCGCCGCTGCGCGCATTCATCACTCCCAGGTCGACGCGCACGCGGCAATCCGGGCACGTTCCCGTGACCACGTACGAACCCAGCACCATCGTGTCCGCTCCCAGGTTCCGCAGCGCCGAATGCAACAGATCGCCCAGGCGTCCGTCTTCCGCGGCCACCCCCAAATCGGTACGCCAGCGAGCTACGTCTTCTGCCGGAATGGCCCGCAGCTTTCCGCCCGCGGCCAACTCGGAAGTCAGCATCTCGGTCAGCGCCGTCTGCAACCACGCCTCCGAGGAGGTCTTCGATAAATCGCGGATGCGCAGCACCGCCACGGAGCGGCGGGCGGAGGCGTTCGGCGCAGGCCGGCGCAGCGTGAGCCAGGCGCTGCCGGCCAGCAGTACCGCCAGTACCCCGGCCACCGCGAAGACCCTCTGCGACCGCCCAGGCCGTTCCGACCCGCGACCGCCTGCCCAGAATCTATCCCTCTCCGCGCCCTCCGCTTGCTCCGTGCTCTCAGGTTTTGACCTTGGTTCTCTCCGCGTCTTCCCCCGCGTGCTCCGCGCCTCCGCGTCAAATACACTGTTTCCTGTTGATTCCGGCATCGCCTGGCTCGTGAGCAGTGCCCCGCCATCCCTCTCCATCACCCGCTCCACCGATGCAACGAAGCGATACCCCCGCCCGCTATCTGTCACGATGTACCGGTTTTCGCCGCGCTTTTCGCCCAGCGCCCTGCGGAGGGCGGAAACGCTCTGCGAGAGATTATTCTCCTCGATGGCCGCGCCGTTCCACACCAGCGCCAGAAGATCGTCTTTGGAGACCGTCTCGCCGGCGCGTTCCACCAGCAGCAGCAGGGTGTCGATGGGCTTGCCGGTGAGCAGCACGCGGACACCATCGCGCAACAGCGCGCGCTGGATCGGGAAGAGCTCGAATCCGTCGAACTGGTACTTCCGTACCGGTTCACCCATGATTCTGCGTGCCGTGGTGCTCAAAAAGGGCCCATTTCAGAAAATTTCAGAATTATCTAAGGACATTTTAGACCATGTGGGGACAACAATAGAGGACCGGAGGAGATACGATGTTCCGATTCGCTCCCGGAAACGCCGCCCTGGTCCTGTTCGGCCTTCTTGCCGGGAGGGCTGATACAGCCATGATCGACACGTTTGATCGGGGCTGCCCGGCGGTGACGGCCACCTCTGCGGTGCCGAGAATGCGGCTTCGGTGATGCCGATGATTTCCCCGTACTCCACGTGATACCTTACGTCACCATTCCGCCGTTGTCGCTTGGGCCGCTGCACCTCGCGCTATTCAGTTTGCTGGTCGCAGCCGGCATCGTTGTCACGTACCTGGCGATCGTGTTCCGCGCCAACAACACGGCCATGGATCCGAAGATCGCCAGCGATCTTTGCGTCTGGATGCTCCTTTTTGCCGTTCCCGGCGCGGTGCTGTTCAAGTACGCGTATTATCATCAGCCGGAGTTGTCAGCCGGCGCAGGTTGCCACTACATGGGGATCTCCTCCTTCGGAGGGATCGGCGGAGGGCTGGTGGGCGCCGCGGCATTCTTCTTCTGGCGTCGAATCGCTTCCAAAGAGCGCTGGCAGTACATGAATCTGGTAGCATCTCGCTTCCCGATTGGGCTGGCCTTCGGCCGGGCGGGCTGCGCCCTGGCACACGATCACCCGGGGATCCGGTCGGCAAATTGGCTGGCAGTACGCTATCCGGAGGGCGCGCGCTACGATCTCGGTCTACTGGAATTGATGTTCCTGATTCTTGTCGTTGGCGCTTTTGTCGCCCTCGGCGGCCGAAGGCCCTCGGCTCCTTATTTGGGCCTTTTTCTAATCCCGTACGGGTTGTTTCGATTTGGGATCGACCGGTTGCATGAGAATCCGCCGGCCCACCTCGGCATCACCATCGACCACTATGCGTCGGCGTGTGCGGTGCTACTGGGGTGTTGGGCCATTCTCCAAGACACCGGGTCGGCGGAAACCAAGCGGTCGGCCACGCAATCCCGGCCGCCGCTCGCGGGCGCAGCCCGCATCCAGGAGGAACGTTCATGAATTCGGGCTGTCATCGTCGAACCCAGACTCTCGAGGCGGTTCGCAAAGGTCTCGGCGCAATTCTAATCGCGGCGGCATGCGTCTTGCTGATGGGCCAACAGAGCACACAGTGCTCAAAGGGGTATCACTGGGGAACCGGCGGCTGCAACGACCATTGCGTCAAAGATGCTAAGTTGCGCGTGGGGCCGGTGCCGGAACTAACCACCAGGGTCGCCTCCCAGCCCCCATGTCCCCCAGTCAGCTTTCTCCTGCCCGTCGATGTGCTGGTCGACCCCGCTAGCCCGCCAAGTTATGCCGGAGGGATCACCCGTCAAATCGATGGATCCTACACCCAACGCCTCTATCAGAATACGGGGCCCTTTTCATTATTCGGCACAACGCCAAATTTTCTTGGCGCTTTCGTGGCGTGCACCGGATATCCGCAACGGCCCCTTCGGGTACCTCCGGGATGGCGGCCGGGCGGCGACAACCAGCTCGGCGCAGCTTCCAACATCCCCTGGGTGGCCGACCTGACTGGCGCCGGCACTCTGGATTTTATCAGTCCTTCCCAGAGCACCACGACAAGCGTGGTGAATGTGGGGTTAAGCAACGCGGATTACTCCGCCTGGACCCCCAAAGTTTACCCTACAGGGTCCAATCCGTGGACCGTGCTGGCCGCCGACCTGAACGGCGATAGCAAACGCGATATCGTGGTCTTCAACGCCGGATCTTACTACAACGACGGAACGTTAACGGCGCCGGGCAGTGTTTCGGTCCTCATCAATAACGGCGACGGCACCTTCAAGCCAGCCGTAAACTACGCAGCCGGAGGATCGCCTGCGCAAGGCACGGTGCAAGATTTCAATGGCGATGGCAAGTTGGATATCGCCGCCGTCGATGTGTCGGCCGGCACCGTCGTGGTCTTGCTGGGAAATGGCGATGGAACGTTCCGCACCGGAGCCACCATCTCGGTGCCGCAGGCATACTCAGTTGCCGCCGCCGATTTGAACGGCGACTCCAGACAGGATCTCGCGGTAGTAACCTACACTGACAAGCTGGCCGTCTTGTTGGGGAACGGCGATGGCACGTTCCGCCCGTTGCCCGCCGTGGCGTTGGCTGGCAATTCCTCACCGGCGATTGCCGACTTCAACAAAGACGGCAAGATGGACATCGTGGTGGTGGACTACAACAGCCAAACCGCCCAGGTGCTGTTCGGCGCAGGCGATGGAACGTTTCCAACTTCCGTCCGCTACCTGCTGAGCTCTCTCGCCAATTCGGTTCTGGTCAGCGATGTCGACTGGGATGGGAACCCCGATATTGTGATCGGCGCTGGACACCCTGACGCGCTGACTCCTACGGTAGACGACAATGATGAGCTTTCCGTTCTCTTCGGAAACGGCGATGGCACTTTTTATGGACCACGCGCCTTCTCGGTGGCGGCGGGTACTTACACTTCAGCCACGGTCTCGGCGGACTTCAACGGAGACGGGCGGCCGGATGTTGCGGTGACCGCGCCGGATGGGTCGACGCAGGTGCTGTTGGGGCAGAGCGGCGGGGGATTTCAGGCTGCCGCCACCGTTGGCGATGGCGGCTACGGAATCGTGGCCAAGGATTTCAACGGCGACGGTAAACCGGACCTGGTCGTGGCTGCAGGATCGTCCAACTCTGTTTGGTTCGCAGCCGGGAACGGCAACGGCACGTTCCAAACGCCAGTGAGCATTTCGACGGGAAGTCCGAGTTACTCGGTGGACGCCGGAGACCTCAACGGCGACGGAAAACTGGACCTGGTGACCGCTTCCAGTGTGACCGGCAGTCCGGCCAACGTTGTCACCGTCATGCTGGGAAATGGGAACGGCACGTTTCAGGATCCAAAGACGATCGGTGGGTTCCCGAATCCGGTGGACGCCAGGCTTGCGGACCTCAATGGCGACGGCAAGCTCGACATGGTGGTGGTCAACGGATCCACGTTCGACAGCTCTGGGAATACACAATCTGGCGCCGGCATCTCGATCCTGTTGGGCAAAGGTGACGGTACCTTCCAGCAGCCCGTTCTCATCAACGCCGACGACCTGCCTTCAAAGGCGTACATCACCGACTTAAACGGGGACGGCAAGCCGGACGTCGTGGTGCTGACCGGATCTCTGATCACCGCTACCGCCGAGGTAGCGGTCTTTCTGGGCGCCGGGAACGGCACATTCGGCGCACTGTCGTTTCTCCCCACCACCGCGGGGGGCCCGCTGGCCGTGGCCGACTTCAATAACGACGGTAAGCCCGACCTGATCCTCACGGGGTGCTGCGGGGAAAATACCGTGACCTCGTACATGGTGGGGAACGGCGACGGCACGTTCCAGCCGGAGGTGGTTCTATCAGTCGGGCCTTCCACGACCTCCGTGGTCGCCGCGGACTTCAATGGCGATGGCAAAGTGGATGCCGCCATCGTTGCCTCGTTCACATCCACCGCATCCGATTATCTTGCCGTCCTGACCAACGTCACTTCCACAGGCCCGGCGGTTCCCGCGGCCGGTTCCACCAGCCCCGGCTTCGGCGGCGCGGCGAACCAGACCTTCACCTTCACGTTCTCCGACACCGGCGGGTATCAGAATCTTTCCGTCGTGGATGTCCTTATCAACAACGCGCTCGACGGGCGGCACGCCTGTTATGTGGCCTTCGTTCCCTCGGGCGCGACTTCCGGTTCGGTTTATTTGGTGGACGATGCGGGCGATGCGGGCGGCCCTTATCAGGGGCTGGTGCTGCCGGGCGGCGGCACGGTGAGCAACGGACAATGCACCATCAGCGGCGCTGGAAGCTCGGTCGTGGGCAGCGGCAACACGCTGACGCTCACGCTCGCGATTGCGTTCAGCGCCAGCTTTGGGGGGAACCAGGTGGTGTACACTTCGGCGGGAGACAAGTCGTCGGCGAATTCCGGCTGGCAGGCGCTGGGCACTTGGGGAGTGCCGGGCGCCGCGCCTTCGGGTCCATCGGTGAGCGCGATGAGCCCGGCGCGAACCAACAGCCTGGGTCCAACCACATATGCTTTCACGTTCACCGATACCAACGGCTGGCAGGATATCGCGGTGGCCAACATCCTGATCAACGGCGCAATCGATGGCCGGCATGGCTGCTACCTGGCATTCGTGCCATCCTCGAATTCGCTTCTGCTGGTGGACGATGCGGGAGATGCCGGCGGTCCCTACTCGGGGATGGTGCTGCCGGGCGCGGGCACGGTGAGCAACAGCCAGTGCTCCATCTCGGGCGCCGGAAGCTCGGTCTCCGGCAGCGGAAACACTCTGACGCTCACGCTCGCAATGACCTTCAACCAGAGCTTCGCGGGCAACCAGATCTTCTTCCTGGCCGCACGCAACAACGCGCTTAATTCCAACTGGCAAGCTGTGGGATCGGTGTCGGTCCCCTGATTCCCTTGCGCTCATCGTGATACCCTACGTCACCATTCCGCCGTTGTCGCTTGGGGCCCTGCACCTCGCGCCATTCAGTTTGCTCGTCGCGGCCGGAATCGTTGTCACGTATCTGGCGATCGTGTTCCGCGCCAACAACACGGGCATCGATCCGAAGATCGCCAGCGATCTTTGCGTCTGGATGCTCATCTTTGCAATTCCCGGCGCGGTGCTGTTCAAGTACGCGTATACTTACCATCAGCCGGAGTTGGCTGCCGGCGCAGGTTGCCACTACATGGGGATCTCCTCTTTCGGAGGGATCGGGGGAGGACTGGTGGGCGCCGCGGCATTTTTCTTCTGGCGCCGAATCGCTTCCAAAGAGCGGTGGCAGTACATGAATCTGGCGGCGTCTCGCTTCCCGATCGGGCTGGCCTTCGGCCGGGCGGGCTGCGCCCTGGCACACGATCATCCTGGAATCCGGTCCTCGAATTGGTTGGCCGTACGCTACCCGGGTGGCGCGCGATACGATCTCGGTCTACTGGAATTGATGTTCCTGATTCTCCTCGTTGGCGCATTTCTCGCCCTCGGCGGCCGAAGGCCCTCGGCTCCCTATCTGGGCCTCTTTCTAATCCCGTACGGCCTGTTTCGATTGGGGATCGACCGGTTACACGAGAACCCGCCGGCTTATCTTGGCATTACCGTCGATCAATATGCCTCTCTATGTGCGCTGCTGCTGGGATGCTGGGTGATCCTGCGGCATACGGCGGCAGAAGCAAAGCGAACCGCGGCGGAATCCCGGCTGGCGTTCCCCCGCGGGGCACGCAGCGGGGAGGATCATCCATGAATCAATTTGTAAATTGTCTCCAACGATGGAAACATGGTGGTGGGGCTGGTGGGGTTGTTGTTGCGCCGCACCGGCGTATGGTGCCGGCCGCCGGCTGGGCCGGTGGCGTCACGGAGGTCCTTCGATGAACCCGGGAAGACACACGGTACGGCAAACGCTATGGACGGTCCGCAAGGGTCTTGCTTCCATCTTTCTGATCGCGGCGGCAATCCTGATAGCGAGCGGCTTTGAATATTCATCAGACTGTCTGAAAATAACTCGCTTCTATGTTGGTGATCCTTCAACGGGCATAAAAGGTTTCGGCTATGCCGGCCCGGCGCATGTTGAAACCGTTCCCCCGGCAGGCGCTCCATCGGCTGCCGATTTTCATCCGCTTCGACCACACGCGGCTATCCCCACCAGTTTAGGAGGGATCGAGCGCAAGATCGATGGGTCCTATACGCTGCATCTTTACGAAACCTCCGATCCGTACGCACAGATCGACGTAATTCCGAACTTCATTGCCAGCAGCGTGGCGTCTACCGGTTATCCACGCCGGCCGCTACAGGTGCCCGCGGGATGGCGGCCTGGCGGCGATAATCAGCTCGGCGTAAGCTCCTACGCTGGTGTGGTCGCCGACCTCACGGGAAGCGGGCTCCTGGACGCCGTTGCTGTCTTCCAGGACGTGACGCCGCTCGTAGACGTAGTGTCTGTGGGATTAAGCAATGCGGATTACAGCCTCCGGAACCACACCGAGTATCCTGTGGGCATCAATCCGTGGACCGTACTGGCCGCCGATTTCAACGGCGATGGCAAACGCGACCTGGTGGTATTCTGCGCCGGTGTGTACGCCTCCGATGGAACATTGACGGCCAAGGGCACCGTTTCTGTCCTCATCAACAACGGTGACGGCACGTTCAAGGCAGCCGTGAGCTACGCGGCCGGAGGATCGCCTGCGCAAGGCACGGTGCAGGACTTCAACGGCGATGGCAAGTTGGATATCGCCGCCATCGATCAATCGGTGGGGCTCGTCACCATCCTGCTGGGTAACGGCGATGGGACTTTCCGCACCGGAGCCACGCTGTCTTTGCCTCAGGCATCCTACGTCGCTGCCGCCGATTTGGACGGCGATTCCAAACAGGATCTCGTGGTGGTCACCTACAACCAACTGGCCGTCCTGCTCGGAAACGGGGATGGTACGTTCAAAGCGCCATCCATGACTCCGCTGATTGGCAACTCCAACCCCGCCATTGGCGACTTTAACAAGGACGGCAAGCCGGACGTAGTAGTGGTGGACTTCCACAGCCAAACAGCACAGGTGCTATTTGGCGCCGGCGATGGGACGTTTCCCACCTCCGTCCGGTACCTGCTGGGCTCTCTTGCGACTCACGTTCTCGTCAGCGATGTCGACTGGGACGGAAATCTCGATGTTGTGATCGGCGCCGGCCATCCCGATGGGCTTACCCCTTCCCTGGACGACGTGGATGAGCTTTCCATTCTTTTTGGGAACGGCGATGGCACGTTCTATGGCCCCCAGGCCAATCCGGTGGCCGCGGGTACCTATTCCTCGGCGATGGCCTCGGCGGACTTCAACGGAGATGGCCGCCTGGATATCGCTCTAACCGCGCCGGATGGGTCCACGCAGGTGCTGTTGGGGCAGAGCGGCGGGGGATTTCACACTACGACCATTGCGGGCGGCGGCTACGGGATACTCGCCAAGGACTTCAACGGAGACGGCAAAGCGGACCTTTTGGTAGGCATGGGATCGTCCAACACGGTCCTGTTTGCCAGCGGCAACGGCAACGGCACGTTCCAAACCCCGGTGAGCATTTCGACGGGAAATCCGAGTTATTCGGTCGATGCGGGAGACCTGAACGGCGATGGAAAACTGGACCTCGTAACGGCCTCCAGTCCTGGGTACAGCCCCAGCAGCAGCCCGCCCAGTGCCGTCACGGTTCTGCTGGGCAACGGGAACGGTACTTTTCAGAGCCCCAAGACGGTGAGCGGGTTCCCCAACCCCGTGGACGCCAAGCTTGCGGATTTCAATGGCGACGGTAAGCTCGATCTGGTGGTGGTAAACGGCGCCACAAGCGATAGCTTGGGGAATACAACGCCCGGTGCGGGCATCTCCGTACTGCAGGGTAAAGGGGATGGCACATTCCAGCCGGCGGTTCTGCTGTACGCGGGCGGACAGCCTACGAGAGCGTTCATCGCCGACATCAACGGGGACGGCAAACCCGACATCCTGGTGCTGACGGAAGATTCAACTACATTTGCTAACCAGGTCGCGGTCTTTCTCAACGCGGGCAATGGCACTTTTGCCCCGGCAGCGTTTATTGCCACGGACTCAGGACTGAGTTCTCTGGCCGTGGCGGACCTCAACAACGACGGCAAGGCCGATCTGCTCATCACCCACTGCTGCGGCGACGCCTTTACCACTTACATGGCGGGCAACGGGGACGGTACGTTCCAACCGGAACTGTTTCTGCCCGTCGCGTCCTCGACCTCCTCTGTGATTGCCGCGGATTTCAATGGCGATGGCAAGATGGATGCCGCCGTCGTTGCGTCGTTCTTCTCCTCCGCTCCCGATTATCTGGCCGTGCTGATCAACGTCACTCCCGCAGTCCCGGCGGTTCCCGCGGCCGGTTCCACCAACCCCGGTTCCGGCAGCGGCATGGCCAAGACCTTCACCTTCACGTTCTCCGACACGGGCGGATATCAGAACCTCTCCGTGGTGGACGTCCTCATCAACAACGCCCTCGACGGGCGGCGCGCCTGTTATGTGGCCTTCGTTCCCTCGGGCGCGACTTCCGGTTCGGTTTATTTGGTGGACGATGCGGGCGATGCGGGCGGCCCGTATCAGGGGCTGGTGCTGCCCGGCTCCGGCACGGTCAGTAACGGACAATGCACTATCAGCGGTGCTGGAAGCTCGGTCGTGGGCAGCGGCAACACGCTGACGCTCACGCTCGCGATCGCCTTTAGTGCGGGGTTTGCGGGGAACCAGGTGGTGTACACGTCCGCCGGCGACAAGTCGTCGGCGAATTCCGGCTGGCAGGCGCTGGGCACATGGGGGGTGCCGGGCGCGGCGGTTTCGGGTCCATCGGTGACCGGGATGACTCCGGCGCGTACCACCAGCCTGGGTCCAACCACCTACGCCTTCACCTTCACCGATACCAACGGTTGGCAGGATATCGCGGTGGCCAACATTCTGATCAACGCCGCCATCGATGGCCGGCATGGCTGCTACCTGGCGTTCGTGCCATCCTCCAATTCGGTCTTGCTGGTGGACGATGCGGGCGATGCCGGCGGGCCGTACTCGGGGATGGTGCTGCCGGGAACGGGCACGGTGAGCAATAGCCAGTGCTCCATCTCGGGCGCGGGAAGCTCGGTCTCCGGCAGCGGAAACACTCTGACACTGACCCTGTCGATGACCTTCAGCCAGACCTTCGCCGGCAACCAGATCTTCTTCCTTGCCGCGCGCAACAACACGCTCAATTCCAACTGGCAAGCGGTGGGATCGGTCACGGTGCCATGATAACTCGCAACCAATTCACTCTCGGCAGCGCCGCCCGAGTCCTGTTGGTGAACCTGACAGGATTGCCTTGGTGGGCAAGTATTTTCTCTGGCAGGCGGTGGGGACGGTGAACGTGTCATGATCCCGTACTTCACTATTTCGCGCGTACACGTAGGCCCGTTCCATTTCGCGACCTTCGGCGTGCTGGTCGCCGCCGGCATCCTCGTCACTTACTTCTGGATCGTGTTCCGCGCCAGGAACATCGGCCTGGATCCGAAGAGGGCAAGTGGTCTCTGCGCCTGGATGCTCCTCGTCGGGTCTGTGGGGGCCGTGCTCTTCAAGTTCGCCTATCATCCCGCGGATGGTTTCCACCACCTGGGTATCTCGTCTTTCGGTGGCATCGCGGGCGGATTGGCTGGCGCCGCGGCGTTCTTCGCCCTGCACCGAGTTGGCCCCCGCGAGCGATTGGACTACCTCAACCTGGTGGCGTCCCGCTTCCCGATCGGCCTGGCATTCGGACGCGCCGGCTGCGCGTTGATGCACGACCATCCGGGAATTCGGTCCGCGAATTGGTTGGCCGTACGCTTTCCTAGCGGATCGCGCTACGACCTGGGCCTGTTGGAATTCCTCTTCCTGATTCTGGTCGTTGGTCTCTTTCTCTCGGCCCGCGGCCAAAAGCCCTACCTCGGCCTTTTTCTGATTCCCTATGGCCTTTTCCGATTCGCGATCGACCGGTTGCACGAGAATCCGCCGGCCTATTTCGGAATCACAGTCGATCAATACGCCTCAATCGCCGCGCTGCTGGTGGGAGTTTGGGCCATCGCAGGTATCGAGAAGCGGCAATCTGCCTGGCGACCCAGTCCGGCGTCCGCGGCAAGGAGGATTTTGTGAATTCCCGGCTTTCTGACGTAATCGAGACCCTCTGGGCAATCCGCGGAGGGCTTGTGATTGTCGTGGCTTGCGTTTGCCTGTCGCTGGCTCCAGGGTTTGCAGCAGGCGGTTTTAATTGCGAAGGCATGGGGGAAAATTTCGCACACTGCCAGTGCATCATACTTGCGTTGGCCGGCGGGGATTGTCAGCCCGAGCCTGACGACAAAGCGTTCGCTGCCAAAGTGGAGAAGTATCGACAGCAGATTCACAAGAACGACACCAAATTCAAGAATGGTCCAGAGCCGAGGATTTCCTCCCCCATCGCCGAAGCCCAGCCGTCCGCCGGTCAATCCGGATGCCCGCCGGTCAACTTTGCGTTGCCCGTCGACGTGCTGATCGATCCCACGTCCAATCTCAATCTTGGATTTATCGAGCGCAAGCCGGATGGCTCCTATACCCGGTACCGATACCAATTCTCATTACCGCCGCAGATCGATGCCACCCCAAATTTTCTGGCGGCCTTGGTGCCCTGTACGGGCTATCCGAGGCGCGCGTCACCAGCGCCCGCGGGATGGCAGCCCGCCTCGGATAACCAGCTTGGCGTAACATCGAATACACCCTGGGCCGCCGATCTGACAGGAAGCGGAATTCTGGACCTCGTCCTGCCCAGCCAGGACCAGACTGCCAATCAGGTCCTCGTGGCGCTGACCAATTCGGATTACTCGGACGGCCCGAGGGCCGACCTATACGTCGTGGGCGTCAATCCGTGGACGGCCGCCTCGGGCGATTTCAACGGCGATGGCAAACGCGACCTCGTGGTCTTCTCGGGTGGGTCGTACGCCTCCGACGGAACGCTGACGACCCCAGGCGCCGTTTCCGTCCTCATCAACAACGGCGACGGCACCTTCAAGCCGGCAGTGAACTACGCGGCCGGGGGATCGCCATCCATCGGCACGGTGCAGGATTTTAACGGCGACGGCAAGTTGGATATCGCGGCCGTCGACGGTGCGGCAGGCAGCGTGGTGATCCTCCTTGGAAACGGTGATGGAACGTTCCGTGCCGGTCCCACAACATCCGTGCCGCAGGCATACGCCATCGCCGCCGCCGACCTGAACGGCGATATCAAGCAGGATCTGGTCGTGACGACGTATACCAGCAAAATGGTGGCCCTCCTGGGAAACGGGGATGGCACCTTCCGCGCCCTCCCGCCGGTGCCGGTCGTCGGCGTCTCCAATCCGGCGCTGGCCGATTTCAACAAGAACGGCAAGATGGACGTCGTGGTCGTGGACTACGCCAGCCAAACGGCCCAGGTGCTGTTCGGCGCAGGAGATGGAACATTCCCCACATCCGTGCGGTATTTGCTGGGGTCGCTCCCCACTTACGTTCTGGCCACCGACGTCGATTTCGACGGAAATCCCGATATCGTCATCGGCTCGGGCCACCCCGATGGGTTGGCGCCTTCTTTGTATGATCCGGATGAACTTTCGATTCTCTTCGGAAACGGCGATGGCACATTCTACGGACCGCGCGCGATTCCGGTGGCGGCGGGCTCCTACACGTCCTCGATGGCCGTGAGTGACTTCAACGGAGATGGCCGCCCCGATATCGCTCTCACCGCGCCGGACGGCGCCACACAGGTGCTGTTGCAACAGAGCGGCGGCGCATTTCAGACCGCGACCATTGCCTCAGGCGGCTACGGTATCGTGGCCAAAGACTTCAACGGCGACAGCAAACCGGACCTGGTCGTGGCCGCGGGATCTTCGAACTCCATCCTGTTCGCCGCCGGCAACGGCAATGGCACATTCCAAAATCCGGTGACCATCGCCACAGGGCTTCCCAGTTACTCGGTGGA
>Ga0116222_1001524_pt1 | contig 12821 bp, 9 predicted proteins | sample Sb_taG_12_FD_88963 | JGI IMG/M metagenome (GOLD analysis project Ga0116222, IMG submission 88963) | Peat soil microbial communities from Weissenstadt, Germany - Sb_50d_9_AC metaG | ecosystem: Environmental > Terrestrial > Soil > Wetlands > Peat | place: Germany: Weissenstadt | collected 2010-09-21
GAGCTGGAGATACCTCTTTATCCTCCCTATCGTTTTTTCAATCGTGATTACAGTGTGTTTGACCGCCGCGGCATGGCTTTCCGCGAAGCGAATCTGAAGCCGTACTAAGTCCCGACTCCCTCCAAATACCTCTTCACTCCCGCCGCCATAAACCCCATATCCGTGGGAGCCTGAAACAACCGGAACCCCTGCCGCACATACTCCTTCACCTGCTCCGGAGTTCCCGCCGGACGCCCGACAACCTTCCCATGCCGCTTGCCCGCCGCGACCACCTTGGCAATGGCCTCGTGCAGCAGCGGATCGTTCTGATCCCCGCGCAGCCCCAGCGAAAACGAAAGGTCGCTCGTCCCGATGAACATCGCATCCACGCCCGGCGTGGCCGCGATCTCATCGATCCGCTCCACGGCGCGCGCCTCTTCGATAATGACGATCACGGTGACATTCTCATCGGCCGAATCGGGATAGCGCCCCGGATCGGGCCACGAAAGCCGCGCCAGTCCGGCGCCCGATCCGCGTCGTCCAAGCGGCGGATAGTGACACGCCGCCGCGGCCTGCTGCGCCAGTTCGGGAGTGCTGGTGAAGGGAAAGATCACGCCGCTCACGCCCGCGTCGAGCACACGCTTGGCGGTCCAGATCTCGTTCACCGGCACGCGCGCGAAGGTCTGCGCAGGCAGCCCGCGAGTGGCTAGCACCATGTTGCGCAGGGTCTCCAGCGTGATGGGCGAATGCTCCATCTCGACCCACAGAAAATCGAACCCGAGATTCGCCATGTGCGCCGCGATGTCGACGCTGCTGGTCGTTACGGTGCCGGCGATCACCGCGCCACCTTCACGCCATCGCTTCTTGACGGGACTTTCCCAAGAGGTTGCGTTCATCTTGAATACCGGATACCAGCTTAAGGCATTCTTCAGCCGGCTGCCTCCAGGCGCTTCAGTAAATCGGCGGCGGCAACTGTGTCGGGGTGGTTCTCACCAAGCACGCGCCTCCTCGCCTCCAGTACCCGCTCACCGAGCCACCGCGCTCCATCTAGATCGCCCAGTGCCGCGAGTGTTTTTGCCAGATTGCTCATCGATGTTAGCGTGTCCGTATGCTCCTCGCCCAGCACACGTGCCCTCACGTCCAGCACTCGCTCCCCGAGCCGCCGCGCCTCTGCGTGATCACCTTGCGCCCTGAGTGTCGTGGCCAAGTTGCTCATTGACGTCAGTGTGTCCGGGTGCTCTTCGCCCAGCACGCGCCTCCTTACCTCCAGCGCCCGCTCCTGGAGCCGCCGCGCCCCATCGAGGTCGCCTTGCGCCCTGAGTGTCACGGCCAGATTGTTCATTGAGGTCAGCGTGTCTGGGTGTTCCTCGCCCAAGATGTGCGTCCTCACCTCTAGCACCCGCTCCTGGAGCCGCCGCGCGCCGTCCAGATCGCCTTGCGCCCTGATTGTCAACGCCAGGTTGTTCATAGACCTCAGCGTGGCCGGGTGCTGTTCCCCCAGCAGGCGGGTCCTCACCTCCAGCACTCGCTCCTCGAGCCGCCGCGCGCCATCGAGATCGCCTTGCGCCCAGAGCGTCACAGCAAGATTGCCCTTCGACGTTAGCGTGGCTGGGTGCTCTTCGCCCAGTACGCGCGTCCTCACCTCCAGCACTCGCTCCTGGAGTCGCCGCGCACCTGCGTTATCGCCTTGCTCACTGAGTGTCACCGCCAGATTGTTCATTGACGTCAGCGTGGTTCGGTGCTCCTCGCCGAGCAGACGTGTTCGCACCTCTAGCACCCGCTCCTTGAGCCGCTGTGCACCCGCATAATCGCCTTGCTCACCGAGGGTCGACGCCAGACTGCTCATCGACGCCATCGCGTCCGGGTGCTCCTCGCCCAGCACGCGCGCCCTCACCTCCAACACTTGCTCCTGGAGCCGCCGCGCACCCGCAAAGTCTCCCTGGTCCCTTAAAAGGCGGGCCAGTCGCCGGGTAAGCGAGAGTACTTCAGAATCCTCCGGTCCCAACTTCGAGCCCAGTTCCTGGAGTTCGCGCTCCAATCGCGCCCCAGCATCGGACATACGCGCGAGGATGCCATCGGCCTCCATCTCGAGACCCGCGGACAGCAGCGCATCCACCGCAGGCTGCGTCAACTCCGCCCAAATCCGCTCCTCCGGAATACTCTGAGCACGCGCTGCTTCCAATCTCTCCCAAAAGCGTCGGGCGATCGAACGCGCCTCCGCGACGCTCACGGTCTTGCGCTCAATTCCTTCAACTTCTCGTACTGCCTCCCGAGCTCGCGCCGGCACCTCCGTAAGATGCAGCCGCAACCGAAACCACGAGTCCAAATCGGGAACACCCAGAACAAATCGCTCAGTCAGACTGGAAGGCACCCACCAGATCTGCCGCACCGGGAGCGCGGCAAGTATCTCTCGCTTGAAACTGAGGGCAACCAGGGTGTCCAGCCGGTTGCCGCCTTCCGGGAACGCCCACTCAATACCGGTAATCGAAACCACGGACCCGCTGACGGAACGAAGCTTCTCGATAAGCCCCGCAACCACAACCTCCGCATACTCCCCCGGCGGCAGCCCAATCTCGACCAGAGAGATACCTGAGCCCCTGAGCCGATCGACCACGTCCTGCCGCGCGTACGCCGAATCCCACTCCACACGCGCCAGGCCCCGGTCGTGCAGCATGCACCAGCCTCTCAGCCGTTCCGAAACTTCCTGGATGGACCCCTCTTCCATCTAGTCGGTTCCGCCCGCATCCTGCGGCTTGAGGTGTTGTTGCTCTTTCAAAATATCGACGACCAGCGGATGCACGCCAAACCACCCCTCGCCGTTGAACTCCTGAATCGCACGGCCGCGCAGCAGAGAGTATAGAACCGCATCCGGTACGTCGTTATCCGAGGCTCCGCCATACACCGCCAGGAGCCGTGCCAGTTTCTCCGAGTAAGGGATCTGCTGCGCATCATACGGGCTCTGGCCCAATCGCATCCGGTAGTCCCTGCGCATTTTGTTGATGGCCAGCCTGGCATCGTCGGGTCCGATCGCGGTGGCCGCTGGATTTCTGGCGCGAGCGCCTTCTCCCGCGTCCAACACCAGCGCAAACAGATCTCGAAGATTGCCGCCGGAGGCCACAATCAGTCTCGTCATTTGCCCTTCGGCGAAGAGTGACGGTGACACCCGTGCTTCCAGGACAGTTTGCACGGCCGCGCGACCGTTCTCGTGGGGATCGTGCTTCTGGTCATAGACCGGCGTGTCGTGAATCATGTAGCGGTCAAATGGGAGCCGGATTGCCTCCGAAGAATAAGCCAGCCAGACCGGAATGGTGAAAATCGTGCTCACCTGCAGATCCTGGAACACCGCCCCGTACTGGGTGAACAACTCCTGCAACTGCTGCGGAGAGATCACGGTTTTGTCCATGTCCTCCACGATGAGGATCCATTCCTTCCCGGTCTTCTCCCGCAGCGTCCGGTCGCACACGTCGATCAACTGGTTGCAGAAGCGGACCAGGTCCGGCAGTCTGCGAGGGCTGTACTCGACGGTCTCCGTCTTGCGCTCCGATGCATATTTCATCTCCGCTTTCGCCGATGCGAAGAGGCCCAGCAGCCCTGCCCACAGTGAGTCGCCCTTCACGCCCGCGCCCGCCTCCACTCCAGCTCCAATGGTCTCTGTGCGGGCCTTCTTGACCTGTTCCGTTCCAAACCACTGCTCGATGCTCGAGATCAGGTGCCCGGGAAGAACTCCGCCGAGCGGGATCGCCTTCAAGCGATCGGCTTCCTCGGCGAGACGGGCCAGCATCAGGAGCAATACATCGAACACCTTGAAACTCGCCGGGTTCAGCTCCGTCGCGATGCTCAAGCGAACGCCCACATACCGATCTTCGACGCGCTCCAGGAGTCGCGACATCTCCGTCGACTTGCCGACGCCGGGGTGGCCCATGACGAACGCCTTGAACGGCAGCGTCCCGTAAGCCTGTTGCAGCTTCAGGGCAAGGCGGACAACCGTATCCTCGCCGCGCACCTCGTTGACCTCTGCACGGTAGTACTTCTTGAGCTCTTCCGGCTCGATCAACGGCTCGGGCCGCAGCGTACGATACAGATGGTCAAGGTCCGTCGCGGGGCCGCCGGCAGTGGGAAGCATACTATGGATAGTTTAGAATGGCCGCACGCGTGGCGCACTCCTATATACTTTCTCCAGGAGCCCATGGAATCCCTCCTCCAGGATCTCACCCACTCCCTGCGCATCTTCCGGCGCAGCCCCGGCTTTACCATCACCGCCGTCGCGGCCCTGGCCCTCGGCATCGGGGCCATCGCCGCCATCTTCTCGGTCGTCAACAGCGTATTACTGAAGCCGCTTTCGGCTCCGGAGCCCGATCGCGTCGTCGTCTTCCTGGGCACGAACAAAGGAGGCACCTCCGACTTCGCGTCGGACATCAAGTTCAACCTGTGGCGCCGGCAAACCAGCGTTTTCCAGGACGTCTCCGGTTACCATGCCGGCGGCTTCAACCTGACGGGTGTCGACGCGCCGCAGCGCGCCGACGCGATCTTCGTGACGGCGGACTACTTTCGCCTCTTCGGCCTGCCCGTCGCGCAGGGCCGCGGCTTCAACGCAGATGACGAACGGCCCGGCGGCGTGCAGGTTGTGATCCTGGGCAACGGATTTTGGAAACGAGTCTTCGGCGCCGATCCGCGGATCGCCGGCAAGACCATCTCCCTCGACCACGCCTCCTACGAAGTCATTGGCGTCATGCAAGACGGCATCCGCGTTGAAAATGGCGAGCCTCCCGACCTCTGGCTCCCATTTCCCATCGACCCCAACAGCAACAACCAGGTGCACTACTTTCGCGCGGCCGGCCGCCTCAAGCCCGGCGTCACCCTTGCCATGGCGAACGCGCAACTGCAGCTCACCACTCAGGAGTTTCGCCGCATTTACCCCAATGCGCTCTCCACCAGCCGCGGCGACATCTTCAGCGTCCAGCCGCTGCGCGACTTTCTGGTGAAGGATGTGCGCTCGTCTCTCCTGACGCTCGCCGGGGCGGTCAGCTTTGTCCTGCTCATCGCCTGCGCCAATGTCGCCACCCTCCTGCTGGTCCGCGCCGAAGGCCGTCGGCGCGAAATCGCAATCCGCGTGGCCGTCGGCGCATCGCGCGGCCGCCTGATTCGCCAACTCCTCACCGAGAGCCTGCTGCTCTCCGCCGCCGGCGGCGTGTGCGGCCTCGCAATCGGCGCAGCCGGCATCCGCCTGTTGCTCGCGATGAATGCCGTCGATATTCCACGCCTCGGCCTGAAGGGTGCGAACGTGGCGATCGACTGGCGCGTCTTCGCGTTCACCGCGCTGATGGCCCTGGCCACCGGCATCCTATTCGGCCTGATTCCCGCGCTCCAGGTCTCCCGCGCCGATCCGCGCTCCACTGGCGGTCTCCGCCAGAGCAGGGCACGCGGACTGCTCGCGGTCAGCGAAATGAGTCTTGCGATCCTGCTGCTCATCGGGGCGGCTCTCCTGATCCGGACCTTGATCGCCTTGCGCTCCGTGAATCCCGGCTTCGATCCGGGCCGGGTGGTGACCACGCGCGTCACGCTCGACCCGAAACTCGCGAGAGCATCCGGAGTAAATCAAATTGCCGAGGAAATGTTTCGGCGGTTGAACGCCCTTCCCGAGGTGGAAAACGCCGCGCTCACCGGCATGGTGCCGCTCGATGGCGGCTTCAACAGCCTCACGATCATCATTATCGGCAGGCCCTTGACCGGCCTCGCGCACGGCAACAGCCGCTGGATGACCGTCTCTCCGGGCTATTTCGACGTGCTGCGAATCCCCCTCGTGCGCGGCCGCCTGTTCACGGACGCCGACCGCCTCGATGCCCCTCCCGTGGCGCTGGTCAGTCAAGCCATGGCGCGCGTATTCTGGCCCGGCGGCAACCCGCTGAACGAGCGACTGGTCATCGGCAGAGGACTGGGGCAGAATTTTGAAGAGCCCGTCCGACAGGTGGTCGGCATCGTGGGCGACGTTCACGAGGATGCGCTCGGCAGCCCTCCCACCCCGACCGTCTATGTTCCATTGGCGCAGCGGCCTGCAGATCGCGTGGCCGGCATGGCCGCGATCGTGCGTACGCGCGGGGCATCGCGCGCCGTGGATGGGGCCAGCGCCGGGGCAATCGGGGCCGAGTTGCGGCAAGCCACCGGGCTGCCGGTTCCACCCCTACGCTCCATGCGCGAAATTCTGGTCGAATCCACCGCGCGGCAGGACTTTCACATGGTGCTGATGAGCATTTTCGGAGGACTGGCGCTGCTGCTCGCCGCGGTCGGAATCTACGGATTGATGGCCTATTCCGTCGAGCAGCGCACGCGCGAAATCGGCATCCGCATGGCCTTGGGAGCGCGGTCGAGCGACGTGCGGAACATGGTGCTGTTTTACGGCATGCGCCTGGCCCTCGCAGGAGTGGCAATCGGGGTGGCTGCGGCCCTCGGCCTGACGCGCTTCCTCGCAAGCTTCCTGTTCGGCGTCAAGGCGTTGGACCCGCTGGTATTCGTCGCGGTGCCGATTCTCCTGAGCGGCGTGGCCCTGTTTGCCGTCTGGCTCCCGGCCCTGCGAGCCAGCCGGGTGGATCCGATCCTGGCCCTGCGCCACGAGTGAAAATCGCTTCGTAGACATCCTACACAATATTGTGTAGAATACTTACTCAATGAGCCTGGGATCCTTCTTTCGCAAGCTGGCCTGGCTGCCGCAGCGCCGCCGCAAGGAAGACGATCTCCGCGAGGAACTCCAGTTCCATCTCGCACAGGAAGCCGAAGATCGCCAGGCGGAGGGCCTCGCGGAACACGAGGCGCGATGGGCCGCGCGCCGCGATTTGGGAAACGTCACTTTGCTGCAGGAGAGCACTCGAGCCATGTGGACTTGGACATTCTTCGAACACCTGGTGCAGGATCTGCGCTACGCGCTGCGCACCATGCTCGCGAACCCCGTATTCACGGCGCTGGCGGCTCTCTCGCTGGCGCTGGGCATCGGCGCCAACACCGCCATGTACAGCTTCATGGACGCGATTCTGCTGCGCTCGCTGCCGGTCTCGAACCCCGAATCGCTGGCGGTGATCAACTGGCACAACAAGGTTCAAAATCGCGGCACCGTCGTCAGCGGCATGAGCGGCACCATCTATACCAATCCCAAGACTGGATCGACGGCGGGAATCTTCCCCTATCCGGCATTCGAGCTTTTCCGAAAGAATTCAGACGCGATTTTTTCCAGTGTGTTTGCGTACTACCCGACGCGCAAAGTGAACCTCATGGTGAAAGGGCAGGCCGAATTGGCCAGCGGCGAGTATGTCTCCGGGGACTATTTTCGCGGGCTCGCCGTGCCGCCGGCCGCCGGGCGAGCGATTATCCCGGATGACGACCGGGCGGGAGCGCCGGCTATCGCTGTCCTGAGTTTCGCGTACAGTCAAAAACGTTTCGGCGATGCCGCCAGCGCGACCGGGCAATCCATTCTCATCAATAACGTTCCGTTCACCGTAGCGGGAGTCGCACCTCCGGGGTTCTTCGGCGTCGATCCCGCGGCGGCGCCGGATTTCTATATTCCCATTCACACCAACTTCCTGCTGGTGCAAAAAGGAAGACCGGACGACCTCGCCCAAAGCTATCTCGATCAGCATTACTACTGGATCGAAATGATGGCCCGCCTGCGTCCGGGTGTGAGCCTGGCGCAGGCGCAGTCCGCGCTCGGCCCGGTGTTTCACCAATGGGTCGCGGCCACGGCGGAGAACGATCAGGAGAGCGCGAACCTGCCGGAGTTGTTGATTCGGGAAGGCGCGACCGGCCTCGATACGCTGCGGCACGAGTACTCGCAACCTTTGTACGTGCTGCTGGCCATGGTGGGGCTGATCCTGGCGATCGCGTGCGCCAACATCGCGAACCTGCTGCTGGCGCGAGCCACGGCGCGGAGGCGCGAAATGGCGGTGCGGCTCAGCATCGGCGCGGGACGATGGCGCGTGATCCGGCAACTCCTTACCGAAAGCCTGCTGCTGTCCTCGCTCGGCGGCGCGCTGGGAGTGGCCTTCGCGGTGTGGGGAATTCGCTTCCTCACGGTCCTGCTGGCCAACGGAAACGAAGATTTTACCCTGCATCCGGATTTGAACTGGCACGTGCTGGCCGCGGCATTGGCGCTTTCGCTGCTGACGGGCCTGCTGTTCGGGCTGGCGCCGGCGCTGCAATCGACGCGCGTGGATGTGATGCCGGTGCTGAAGGAATCGCGCACCGGCCTGCCGGGCTCGCGGCATTCTTTCCGGCGCGCCGGCTTGAGCCGCGCACTCGTGGTGACGCAGATCGCCATCTCCCTGCTGATGCTGGTGGCGGCCGGACTGTTCGTGCGGACGCTCTCCAATCTGCAATCGATCCAGTTGGGATTCAACCGCGAGAACCTGCTGCTGTTCCACATGAACGCGCGGCAGGCGGGACACGAGGATCCGGAAATCGTGGCGTTCTATGCCGATCTGCAGAAACGCTTCCGCACGATTCCCGGCGTGCGCAGCGCCAGCGTCTCGCACCATCCGCTGGTCGGGCACGGCACCTGGGGGAGCCCCGTGTTGCCCGTCGGCCAAAAGGAGAAAGGGACGATTCATATCCTGATGACCGGACCCGATTTCTTTGCCACTCTGCAAATTCCCATCGTGCTGGGCCGCGCCATCGACGAGCGCGACCGGCCCGGGTCGCGGGCCGTCGCGGTGGTCAGTGAAGCCTACGTCAAGACCTACTTCGGCGATCGGAATCCGCTGGGCGAGCACGTCGTCATCAGCCGCCGTCCACCCTTTGGAGATCGCGATGTCGAGATCGTCGGTGTTTGCGCGAATGTGCGCTATGGCGCGCTGAAGGGCGAATTTCGGGATGTGGTGTTGGTGCCGTTCAATCAGGGCTCGTACTATCCGGTCGACGAAATGACGTTTGCGCTGCGCACCTCGGGCGACCCGCTGCGCTACGTCAACACGGTGCGCGCCATCGTGCACCAGGCGGATGCGCGCGTGCCGGTCACGGACGTCAAAACCGAGGCGGCCCAGGTGGACCAGGTCATGAACCGGGAGATCATTTTCGCCCGGCTCTGCACCGGCTTCGCGATCCTGGCATTGGCCATTGCGTGTGTCGGTCTGTACGGCACCATGACGTACACGGTCGCTCGTCGCACGGGTGAGATCGGGATTCGGGTGGCGCTCGGGGCGGGCCGCGGCGCGATCGTGTGGATGGTGCTGCGCGAGGTCCTTGCGCTGGCGGCAGTGGGGCTCGCGATCAGTGTGCCGGCGGCCCTGGGCGGCTCGAAACTGGTCGAGTCTTTTCTGTTTGGAGTGAAGCACAACGATCCGGAGTCACTGGCGTTGGCAGCGGGGGTTCTCCTGGGCGCGGCGCTCCTAGCCGGTTACGTGCCCGCGCGCAAAGCCTCCCGCATCGACCCGATGATCGCGCTGCGTCACGAGTGAGAGGTGCCAACCGTTGACCGCTCCCTGACGGTCGCGGCTCCGATCGGTAAGCAAGCGGTCCGGCAATACTCCGATGAAATTCTGAAACAGTGTGCTGCCTGCGACGCGCGAAGATAGGTCGAGATGAGTCTCGACCCGGCAGGCAGGAGTGCCTGCGCCACGGTATCGGCGATAATCTCAGTGCATTGCCAGTTCTGCGGCGCCGTTCACGCCATCGACGCGCCTGGCGGACGACTGAAATAGTATCTTGTAGAGATGAATCCCGGTATCGCCGAGGCGATCCATTTCGTGGAGCGCTACGGATACGCGCTGCTGTTCTTTTGGGTGCTGGCCGAGCAGGGGGCGCTGCCGATTCCCTCGGTTCCGCTGCTCATTGCGGTGGGAGCGCTGGTGCGCACCGGGGATCTGCATCCAGCGGCCGCGATCACGTGCGCAGTGGCGGGCGCGCTGGCCGCGGACAGCGTATGGTTCGGGTTCGGACGGCGGCGCGGCAGGCGCATCCTGCGATTCCTCTGCCGGGTCTCCCTGGAGCCCGATTCCTGCGTGCGCCAGACGGAAAACGCCTTCCTCAAGTACGGCCTGAAGACGCTGCTGATCGCCAAATTCATTCCGGGGTTGAACGCGGTGGCCGCGCCTCTGGCGGGCGACTCCGGCGTCGGTATGATGCGGTTTCTGGCGGTCGACGCGGTTGGAGTGGTGATCTGGAGCGGCACCTATATGGCGGTCGGATACCTCTTCAGCGGCCAGTTGGAAATGGCGCTCGCCTATGTCCAGCGGATGGGTTCCGGGCTGGTGATCCTGGTGGCCGGCCTTTTCGCAGCGTGGATTCTCTGGAAGTTCATCCAGCGCAGGCGATTCCTGAGGCAACTGGCGGTGGCCCGCATTTCGCCCGAGGAATTGCGCGTTCGCATGGATGCGGGCGAGGACCTGTACATCGTGGATCTGCGCAGCAAAGTGGAAGAGGCGGTCTCCATTCCCGGCGCGATCCGGCTTTCCGCCGAAGACCTGACCGCGGATTCGAAGCAGATTCCCCGCGACCGGGAGATCATTCTGTTTTGCAGTTGACCGAACGAAGCTTCCAGCGCCCGTGTGGCGCTGCTTCTCAAATCGCAGGGCATCACCCAGGTGCGCCCGTTGCGCGGGGGTGCGGACGCGTGGGACAGAATGATGCAGTTGGGCCCAAAACCGTAGACTGGGAATATGTCAATGCCGCGCAGGCTCGACGGGCGGAAGCTCGAAGGGAGGCCGATTGAAAATCGGCCTGCAGGATAAAATCCTGCCCCACAAGCAAGTCAGTGGCTTTCGGGCTCGTATGGCCCGGCGAGGGTCTTGGGCGCGGTATTACGCCAGGCGGTGACGAGCGCCCGCTGGAGCGAGGGCTTCTTGACCTTCCTGAGGCGCACGTGGGTGGCGCCGCCGAGGCCCCATTTGCCCTTCACCGGCACGAAGACGTCCGGCTCGGCTTTCACGAACGCCGCCTGTTGTTCCGGCGTGAGTTTCACCATTCCCACGCTCTCATCGGGATAGGCGAGGGTGGCGAAGATCTTGCCGCACACGCGGAAGTCCGGGTGGCCCATGTGGGCCTTTTCGACCGATTCGGGGAGGCTGAGAGCCACGCGGCGAAAATCCTGGGGAGTCATGCACCGGCTTTCTGGACGGAAGCGACCTTGCCGTCGTGCATGGTCACTCCGACATTCCTATTGTTCCTGGCATAGGACAGTGTCTCTTCGCCGGGACCGCTTGTCAACTTCAGGGATGGCGGTCCGAATCGCCGGACGATCTCGGCGTACTCCATGCCTTCTTGGATGCCGGAGGGATCTTCGAAGGTGACTTCGGGCTCTGGCTCGACCGCGGCTTTTTGCGGACGGGCGGGGGTGGATTTGGCACTCCGCGCGGCCGGTCTGGCGGCTGCGGGCGTGGCGCCCCCCGCTTTCGCTTCGGCCGGGTCCAAGGTTCGGCTGAGACTACCGAAAGCTTCGCCGATAGCTTTGCCGGCGTTTTGGGCGGGCGCCGTGGAGGTGGCGGCACGGCCCACTCCCATGGCGTTCTCCACCATGGCTTGGGCTGCGAGCATTCCGGGCACGGCGAAGAGCAGGATTGCGAAGCGCGCGTTCATGGTGCGGAGTATACCAGCCGGAGCCGCGGCCGGATTCCGGGGAACTCCTCATAACGGTTGGCAGCGCGGGCGTTTACTTCGCAGCGCGCTCCCTACTTCTTGGCGTTGGCCAGGAGTTGCTGCAGATCGAGCAGGTGTTGGGGCTTGTAGGCCCTCTTGGACCATTTCGAGCCGGAGTCGAACTCGACTCCGATGAAATAGCCGATCTCGCGATACACGCAATACTGGACGTGGCCCGTGAACTGGCGCTTGGGCGATTGCCAGCGAATTTCTACGCCGAGGGGTAGCGGAGTCTCCAGTTGGAGGCACGCGCCGGAAGGGGATATGTCCTCCAGCAGGCCCACGGCCTGCCGCAGTCTGCCCGCCTGATCCTTCCAGAAGACATCCACCATGTCCGCGCATAGCATGCGAACTTCCGTTCGCCGTTCGTCCTGCATGATTAACATATCGGCGGACTTAGGGCCAATCTTTAAGGCGGGGACAGGGGGGGTGGGAATGGCTCGCTGCGCGCGCATCTTTTCCGTCCGGCTCGCCGGGGCGGGCTACCGCGGCTGGACATGGTCGGGGGACCCCTTAGTACCCTCGTAGGACTCGGAATCGGCGCCGAATGCTATACACTAAATGAGCAGTGGTGTGCGTCCGGGGCACAGACGGATCTGGTCCGCCGGCCCGGCGCTGCCCGATTGACTTCTCAGAGGCATCTGATGAGAACCGCGATACTATCCGCGCTTCTGGCAATCCTCCCCGTATGGGGCGCTCTACCCCAGACGGTGGCCGGACCGCAGACCACGGACCAGCCGGCCAAGCCCGCGACCGCTCCCGGCGAGACCGACCCCGCCAAAATGGCCGCCCCCGCAACCACTACGGGAGCCAAGCCTCCCGGGGCGGCGCCGGTCAACGATAAGACCTACGTGATCGGGGCCGAAGACGTTTTGAACATCCTGGTGTGGGGCAACGCGCCCCTCAGCGGCCAGGTGACGGTGCGCCCGGATGGCGTCATCACGCTGGGCCTGATCAACGAGGTCAAAGCCGCCGGCCAGACGCCGGAGCAGTTGACCAACGAGATCACCGCCCGCCTGAAGGAAGGTGGCTTCATGCAATCGCCGCGGGTGACGGTGGCGGTGCACCAGGTGAACAGCAAGAAAGCCTGCATCGTGGGCGAGGTTTTGAAGCCGGGCTGTTTCAACCTGGTGGTGCCCACCACGGTTCTCGAAGCCCTGGTAAATGCGGGCGGTTTCAAGGACTTCGCCAACCAGAAGAATATCGCCATCCAGCGGGGCGACCAGCGC
>Ga0116222_1001538_pt1 | contig 12727 bp, 10 predicted proteins | sample Sb_taG_12_FD_88963 | JGI IMG/M metagenome (GOLD analysis project Ga0116222, IMG submission 88963) | Peat soil microbial communities from Weissenstadt, Germany - Sb_50d_9_AC metaG | ecosystem: Environmental > Terrestrial > Soil > Wetlands > Peat | place: Germany: Weissenstadt | collected 2010-09-21
AAGTGGACCGAGGCCCTGCCGCTCGGCATGCTGCGCGAGATGGCGGTGCCCATCGCCGTGCTGGGGATCGTTATGGCCCTGATCACCCCGCTCCCCGGCTTCGTCCTGGACCTGCTGATCGTCGCGGATATCCTGGTCTCGGTTACCGTGCTCATGGTTTCGCTGTACGTGGTGCGGCCGGTGGAGTTCTCTTCGTTTCCCACCACGCTGCTCCTGTTGACGCTCTTCCGCCTGGCCCTGAACGTTTCTTCTTCGCGGCTGATCCTGCTCAACGGCAACACCGGGACCACCGCCGCCGGGGAAGTCATCGGCGCCTTCGGCAGCTTCGTGGTGGGCGGCAACTACGTGATCGGCGCGGTGATCTTCCTGGTGCTGATCGCCATCCAGTACGTGGTCATCAACCACGGCGCCGTCCGTATCTCGGAAGTCACCGCGCGCTTCACCCTGGACGCCCTGCCGGGCAAGCAGATGTCCATCGATTCCGATCTGAACGCCGGGCTCATCGACGAGGCCGAGGCCAAGCGGCGCCGCAAGCAACTGGCCGCCGAAGCCGAGTTCTACGGAGCCATGGACGGAGCGTCGCGCTTCACGCAGCGGGATGCCGTGGCCGCTATCCTCATCACCGCCATCAACATCGTGGCGGGCTTTCTGATCGGTGTCCTGCAGCACGGCATGGATTTCCAGAAGGCGCTCGAAACCTACACCGTCCTGACCATCGGGGACGGCCTGGTCACCGTGATTCCGGCGCTCATGATTTCCATCTCGGGCGGCCTCATCGTGACTCGAGCCAGCGCGGATGGCCGGCTGGGCGCGGAATTCCAGCGCCAGATTCTCTCCAACTCGCAGCCGCTGCTGCTGGCGGCCGGCGTCCTGATCGCTCTGGCCGCCTTGCCCGGCATGCCCAAGCTGCCCTTTCTGCTGATGGGTGGCGGAGTGGGAACCGTGGCCTGGAAGATGCGCCGCAAGGAGACCGCCCGGGCTGCCGCGGCGCCGGAGGCCGGCAAGCCGGCCGCCCCCAAGGAGAACGTGGAATCGCTGATGCGCGTCGAGCCGCTTTCCATCGAGGTCGGGCTGGGCCTGGTGGGGCTGGTGGAGGGGGCGCAGGAATCGCCGCTGCTGCGGCGCATCTCCACCATCCGGCGGCAGCTCGCGACCGATCTCGGCTACCTGTTGCCGCCCGTGCGGGTCACCGACAATCTCTCGCTGCGCAGCCGCGAATACGTCATTTCCCTGAAAGGCGTCGAGATCGCGCGCTACGACCTGCCGCAAGGCTGCGAGCTGGCCATCCCCATGGGCCACGCCCCCGCAGGAGGCGAAAGGGCCCTGGAGGGCCAGGCCACGCGCGAGCCCGCCTTCGGCATCAGCGCGCTGTGGATTCCCGCCGAACGGGCGGAGCGGGCGCGCGATGCCGGCTACACCGTGGTGGATGGCGTCAGCGTCCTCGGCACGCATCTCTCCGAGCTAATCCGCCGCCACGCCCACGAGCTGTTCTCGCGCCAGGATGCCAAGCGGCTGCTGGATCGCGTCAGCGTAGAGCACCCCAAGGTGGTGGAAGACCTGGTCCCCAAGCTCCTGCCGCTGGCCGCGGTGCAACGCGTGCTGCAAAACCTGCTGCGCGAGCGCGTGTCCATTCGCGACGCGGTGTCCATCCTCGAAGCGCTGGGAGAAGCGGCCACCGCCACGCGCAATCCGATTCTCCTGACCGAGTACGTGCGCCAGGCGATCCGCCGGACGGTCGTCAAGCCCTACCTCAACCGTTCCGGAGAGCTCCCGGCGTGGTTCCTCGCGCCGGCGATCGAGCAGTCCGTGGAATCGGCGGTGGAGCATGGGGAGCAGTCGAGCCATCTCACCCTGCCGCCGCAGGCCATCCGCGAGATCCTGAACCGGATTGCGGGCCGCGTCGCCACGCCGGAGACCCCGGTGGTGGCGATTACCTCCTCCGGGGCGCGCTATTTCCTGCGGCAGATCGGCGAGCCTACGCTGCCCAATCTGTTCTTCCTGGCGCACAACGAAGTGCCCCCCGGGCTGCGCGTGCAGTCGCTGGGCAACATTCAATAAAAAAGCTGTCAGCTTTCAGCGATCAGCCATCAGCTTTCAGCGATCAGCCATCAGCTTTCGCGCGCCGGCGATGAGCGCACCCGGTCACGGACTCGCTTGCCGGCTGCTGAAAGCCGACCGCTGAACGCCGTTCGCTTCCCACCCTACAGGAATTCGGCCCGACTGACGATAGATCCCTGGGAGACAGAATACGATCCCGCGTGTGAAGGATCGAGGCCCCATGCGATGAAGATCAAATCCTATTTTTCTCACACGGTGGAAGATGCCATGGCGATGGCCAGCCAGGAGCTGGGGGCCGACGCCATGTTGATGAACAGCCGCAAAGCGCCCCCCGAGGCCCGCCACCTGGGCGAGTACGAAGTAGTCTTCGCCACGGGTTCCCCCGGCGCCGCCGATGCTCTGCCGGAGGCTGCCGCAGCGGCCCTCTCCTCGCCGCCGCCGATGGGCGACCGGCTGTCCAAAGAGGTGGCGGAGCTCAAGAAGGAGCTGGAAGGCATGCGGCGGGCGATCACGCGGTCGGTGTTCGCGTCCGCGCCCTGGGCCGGGGCCCCTCCGGATCTTTCCGACGCCTGTGCCTTGCTCACGGCCAACGAAGTCGCGCCGGAACTGGCTCGAGAAATCGTGCAGGCGGCCGAGGCGCGCCTCGCGGGAGCTCGTCCCGCAGGCAAGCGTGCGCGGGCGCCGGCGGACGCGGCCGCGTTCCAACACGCCCTGGTGGAAGAGATGGAATCGCGGTTCGCGGTCCAGGCCGCACTGGGCAGGGGCGAGTCGCGCACCCGGATCACTGCCCTGGTCGGGCCGCCGGGAGCCGGTAAGACCACCACGCTGGTGAAGCTGGCGGTCAACTACGGGCTTGCCAGCCGGCGCCCCGTGCTCCTGCTTTCGATGGATACCTATCGCGTGGCGGCCGCCGAACAATTGCGCTCGTATGCGGCCATCCTGGGTGTCGGCTTTCAATTGCTGGAGACCGTCACGGCGCTCGCGCAGGCCATCGAGGAGAACCGCGGGAAAGAGTTGATCTTCATCGACACCCCAGGGGTCGCTGCGGGAGACATGGACAGCGCGGCCGGCCTGGCGCAGTTTCTTTCCGCGCGCGGCGATATCGACACGCAACTGGTCGTGTCGTCATCGATGAAATCTGCCGATCTATCCCATGTGGTCGATTCGTTTGAGGTCTTCGGGCCGCAGCGCCTGTTGTTTACCCGGCTCGATGAAACCGGTTCGTTCGGGCCGATTTTCAACGAAGCCAGCCGAACCGGTAAACCGTTGTCCTTCTTTACCACCGGACAACGCATCCCGGAAGACCTGCAGGCTGCCAGCCGGAATGGCCTGGTGGATCTGATCCTCAAGGGTCAGCGCGGCCAGGTGTTGAGCGCAGCGTAGGAAGGGCCGATGGAAGGGCTCATGGCGGAAGCATATGTACTCGTACGCGGTGTCCGAAATGATTAGCGACGACGAGCGGGAACGGCTCATCCTGGAGCACCTGCCGCAGGTGCGGCTGATTGCCCGGCGGATCCAGGAACGGCTGCCGGAGAACATCAGCCTGGAAGACCTGGTGTCGACCGGGGTCATCGGCCTGATCTCGGCCATCGATAACTTCGACCCGAGCCACAATGTCAAACTCAAAACCTATGCGGAATACAAGATCCGCGGGGCTATCCTGGACAGCCTGAGAGGGCTGGATTGGGCCCCCCGGCAAAAGCGCCGCAAGGCCAAACAGATCGAGGCGGCCATCGCCTCGGCGGAACATAAACTGCAGCGGTCGCCGGTCGAGGAGGAGGTCGCCGCGGAGCTCCAAGTCTCCCTCGAAGAGTATCATCAGTGGCTGGTGGAGATCCGCGGGCTGAACATCGCCAGCCTGGAGTACGCCGGCGGCGACCAGGGAAAAGACCTGCTGCACTACATTCCCGATGAGCGCGAAAGTCTTCCGTCCACGATTCTGGAGAAATCCGAGCTGGAGAGGCTGCTGGCGGAGGGGATCGATGGCATTCCCGCCATCGAACGAACCGTCCTCAGCCTCTACTATCGCGAAGAGCTGACCTTGCGGGAGATCGCGCAGGTCGTCAACCTGCACGAGTCTCGCATCTCGCAGTTGAAGTCCCAGGCGATTCTCAGGCTGCGGAGCCACCTGTCCGAGCAATGGCCCGCTTCAAGAGGCATGTTAACGGCATGAGCACGGTCGAGCACCCAGGGCAATTCCGCTTGGACTCAGCGGAGAATGTGAAGCTGCTCCTCAACCAGTGGGGGGAGAGCCTGGAACAGGTTCTCGAATCCATGACCGATCAGCGGCCGGGAGTCCATTGGCAAGCCGTGAGCGGGCCTCTCTCCGAAGTGGCCGCAGCCACCGGGGCCGGCCCGGAGACTGAGATGCTGTGGTGGGAGCAGCCGTTCCAGTTGTCGCCGGAGATGGTGGTGTGGGTGGCGGCGCCGCGCGCGTCGTGGGAACATGCCGGAACCCTCACGCTCAAGGCGGCCGGTCTCGAAACCGTGGAGACCGGCGAAGCCAAGAATACCTGGTTCGAGATTCTCGGCCAGTCTCTGTCCGCGATGGCCCGTTCGATCGGCGCTCTCCTGGGGCGGGAGGTCACCTGCGAGGCCGGCGTGGAGCGCGCGCCCGAACCGGACGTGCGCGAATGGGCGTCCGTTTCGCTGCAATTTGCCGACACCCCGCTGGCTCCCCTGCTCCTCACCCTCAGCCCGAAACTGGCGGCTATGGCCGCCGCGCCACCGCCCACGGCCGAAGCCGAACGGCACCCGGAGCCGCCGGCCTCGCATGCGCAGCCGGCCCCCGCCAAATCGGCGCCGGCGATCTCGCGCACCATGGATCTCCTGCTGGATGTCGATCTGCCCGTCAGCATTTCCTTCGGCAAGGCGCAGCTTGCCATGAAAGACGTCCTGAAACTGACTACCGGATCGATCGTCGAGCTCAACCGCGGCATCGCCGAACAGGTCGAGGTGCTGGTCAACCAGTGCCTGATCGCGCGGGGCGAGGTGGTCGTGATTGAGGGAAACTACGGCGTGCGGATTCAGGAAATCGCCAGCCGTGAAGACCGCCTGCGGAGTCTGCGGTGACGCCCGCGGTCGATTCCGTAGTTCTTACCACGCTGGCGGCGAATCCCGCTATCCTCCCATTCGCGATTCTGAGCGGCCTGGTATTGGCCGCGGTGGCTTTGAGCCTGGCGGTCCTGTGCCGCGCAAGGACCCTGGTTCGAGACGCCATGGAAGCTTCCAGGGCGGACCATGCGCATGGTGAAGCTGCCGTGGAATCCCTGCGTCTGGAATTGAACGGCTTGGCGGCGCGACTTCAGGAAGCTCGCCTGGAGGTTCCTCCTCCCGCGGCGCCCGGCCTTCCCAGGCCTGGATTGAATCTGAGCAAACGGTCGCAGGCCTTGCGCATGCACCGGCGTGGCGATGCCCCGGTCGAGATTGCGTCGGCCCTGGGCGTCCCGCTTCAGGAAATCGATCTGCTTCTCAAGGTCCATCGAATCGTCATCAGCAACATCTGACCCGGCGGCGGCCGGTGCGCGGCGGCTCGAAATCCTGGCCGGCCAGGACCCCTCCCTCTTCCGGCACCCGCGCACAGCGGGCTTCCGTGCCCCATAATGAGGGAAGATGACCGTCGAGATCGAAGGCGTAACCCTGCACCTTGCCCACCCGGACGAACTGGCGGTCCAGTGGGTGGGACAGGACGAACTCATGCGGCAGTTGCTGGCCGCCTGGATGGTCGTGAACGATCAGGATCTGCCCATGAACCCCCGCCTGCTCGGCAAGCCCGGCGTGGGCAAGACCACGCTCGCCTACGCCGCCGGCAAGCGCATGGGGTGCGATGTCTACATCCTGCAAGCCACCCTGGACACGCGTCCGGAGGATCTGCTGGTTACTCCCGTGATCCAAGGCGAAGGCAGCCTGCGCTACGTGGCGTCGCCGCTGGTCACCGCCATGATCCGCGGGGGCATCGCCATCGTGGACGAAGGCAACCGCATGAGCGAGAAGAGCTGGGCCAGCCTGGCGCCCCTGCTGGATAACCGGCGCTACGTGGAATCCATCGTCACCGGCATCAAGATCAAGGCCCATCCGCATTTTCGGATGGTCGCCACCATGAACGACGACGCTTCCACCTTCGAGCTGCCGGAATACATCCATTCCCGGCTGCAGCCCCAGATCTTCATCGATTTTCCGGAACGCGATGAAGAATTGCACATCCTGAAGGAGAATCTTCCTTTCGCCGAAGAGCGCATCCTGAACTACGTGACGGATTTCCTCCAGTTGGCGCACGCCGCCGACGAACGCTACACCGTGCGGGACGGCATCAACGTGGCCCGCTACGCCATCAAGTTGAAGAGCCTGGCCACCCAGCGGACGCACGAGACGGAGGCTCTCGAAATCGCCATCGTTCAGGTGCTGGGAGAGGAAGCCCTGCGCTATGCCCGACGAAACCGGCCCAATTCCTGACGGCGGGACGCTCCCCGATTTCGGCCCGCTCCCCGATTTCGGCAGCCTGAAACGCGGCCGCTTCACCTACTTCCCGGTCGTGCCGGGCCGCTTGGAGTTTGCCATCGAAGTGCGCCAGGCGATTCTGCGCGAGCGTCCCCAGGCCATCGCGCTGGAGCTGCCGTCGACCCTGCAGTCGGCCTGGATGGGTGGCGTGGCGCGCCTGCCCGAGATGTCGCTGATTTTCTACCCCGACGAGACGGCCGGCGAGGACCAGGCGGTCTACGTGCCGATCGAGCCCGCCGACCCCTTTACCGAAGCCATCCGCACGGGCCTCGAGACCGGAGCGGAAATCGTGTTCGCCGATCCCGATGCCGGCGAGCGGCCGCATCTGAAGGACGCCTATCCGGACACCTACGCCCTCCGCCACATCGGCCTGGCGCGGTACGTCGAGGCCTACCGCGTCTACCCGCAGCCGCGGTCGGAGGAAATCTCGCGGCACGCCGCGGGCATCGCCTGGAAGCTGCAGGGCACCCATCCCCAGGCCGATGTGCTGGTAGTGCTGTCGCTCAACCTGCTGGACGCCGTGCTGGACGCCATGGAAGAGCCGCAAGCGCAGCCCCTGGCGCGCACCCGCCGCGAGGGCGTCGAGCTCTTCAACCCCCATCCCGAATCCCTGGGCGAGATCACCATCGAGTACCCCGCGCTGCAATGGCGCTTCGAGACCTTCCGGCAGCTCCTGACGGATGCCAGCCTCATCGACCGCCGGCACGCCCAACTGGCCGTCTTCCGCGAGGCCGAGAAGGAATACGAAATCTCGACCGGCGAGCGCATCGCCCACTGGCAGCGGCGCCTGCTGGCCCGCTACACCCGCAACCTCGCGCTCGCCGGGCAGCAACTTTCCGCCGGCATCTTCGATCTCACGGTGGCGGCCCGCGGGGTGGCCGACGACAATTTCGCCTGGGATGTGTGGGAGGCGGCCGGCCGTTATCCGCCCCAGCAGATCACTTCGCACCCCATGACCGTGCGCATCTCGGGCGACGAGGTCTGGCTCGACACGCGGCGCATCCGCCTGCGCCGGCGGCTCCCCAGCACCAAGCGTAGGCTGCGGCCGCTGGGCTTGAAGGCGCGCCGGAAGGAGAAGGTCCCCGGAGAATGGGCCAGCCAGTTGAATGGCGCCGGCATCTGCTCCTACCCGCCCGAGGACCTGGTAGTCGAAGACTACGGCCGCTATCTGAAGAAGAAAGGCAAAAGCATCCTCTCCGAGGAGCGGGTGCGAGTCGAGCCGTTTACCACGTCCATTCTGGACGGCATCGATATGCGGGAAACCATCCGTAAATGGTACGAAGGCCGCATCTATGTGCGCCAGTACCAGAAGATCCAGGGTGAGGTCGGCTCGATCGTGGTCATCTTCGACGAGGACCGCGACAACCGCTACTCCTACATGACCACCTGGCTGGGCGAGAACCAGAACGAGTCCGACATGGCCTTCTATTCCACCTTCCCGTTCGACAACCTGGTAGGGCCGGGTATGGGCCGGGCCGAATACGGCGGGTTTTTGATGAGCCTTCCGCCCCGCCGCATGTACGACGTGTGGCAGGACGCGGACTACGAATTCGCGGAGTCGAAATCCGAGCGGCTGCTGCTGGCGGCGCTCGACTATTCGATCCACCGGCACGTGGTCTACGTCGCCGCGAAACCCCCACGGAGCATTTTCAAGACCATCGCCTCGCGCGCGGGCCGCACCATCATTTATATCCCCATCGGCCAGCTCTCCCCGGTCTCGCTCAAGAAGATCCGCGTGGTTCACGTGCTGGACGGCTACGACAAGCGGGAAATCGCCAAGGACTATTTGTGGTGATCAAGAGCTGTCGGCGATTGAGAGCTGTCAGCGATCAGCCTTCAGCGGTCAGCCTGCGATTGCGGCCGTGCCTGCGCCGGTGCGTCGACGGGTGTCGCGGAGAGCTGAAGGCTGATCGCTGAACGCTGTCTATTCGTTGAGAGGTATCAGCCATCGGCATCGAGCGGTCAGCCTGCGAGTGCGGCCGTGCGTGTGCCGTGTGCGTCCGCCGCTGCCGCGGAGAGCCGATCGCTGAGCGCTGAACGCTGAAAGCTATTCGTCGCATCCAGGCTCCGCATCTTGGCCGAAAGAGTGGTCCGTTTTAGCCGGAGCATCTCCGCGGCCGCCTTCTTGTTGCCGCCGGTCTTCGAAAGCGCCTGCTCCAGGATGCTGCGCTCGATGAGCGCCAGCGTCTGTTCGTAATCCAGGCCGTTGTCCGGAACCGACACCACCGGGGGCGCCGGGACGGCCGGGACGGCGTGGATCGGGGGCCGTGCCGCCGGAGTTGCGGGTAGGGGAAAATCCCCCGCCAGCAGAACCGCGCGATCGCCGCTCATCGCCACCGCCATCTCCACGGCGTTCTCCAGTTGCCGGACATTGCCGGGCCAGGCGTAACCACATAGATGTTCGATGGCTTCCGGCCGGAACGATTTGGGCGGAATCTCCTCCACCCGGCAAACCTTCTCCACGAAATGCCAGGCCAGCATGGGGATGTCCTCGCGCCGCTGCCGCAGGGGCGGCATGTGTATGGGCACCACGTTCAGGCGGTAGTAAAGGTCCTCCCGGAACCGGTCCTGTTCGATTCTCTGCGCGAGGTCGCAGTTGGTGGCCGCCACCACGCGAATGTCCAGCCGGACCGTCTCCGAGCTGCCTAACCTCTGCAGCTCCCGCTCCTGCACGACCCGCAGGAGCTTGGCCTGAAGATCCAGGGGCAGATCTCCGATTTCATCCAGAAAAAGGGTGCCCCCCTGAGCCTGCTCGAACCGGCCGACCCGGTTTTGAAAGGCCCCCGTGAACGCTCCTTTGACGTGACCGAACAGCTCGGCTTCCAGCAGGTTTTCGGGTAAGGCGCTGCAGTTTACCGCTACCAGGCGCGACCGGCGGCGCGGACCCGCCAGGTGCACCGCGCGCGCGGCCATCTCCTTGCCCGTGCCGGTTTCGCCCGTGATCAGGACCGTCGACCGGCGGCCGGCCACCATTCGAATGATGTGGCTGACCTGCCGCATCTCCGCGCTCTCCCCGACCAGCAGCCCCTCCCATTCCTCCCGCTCCAGGCAGGTGGCGAGCCGAACCAGATCGCAGGTGCTGCGGTCCGCCGTTTCCGAGGGCAGCGGCGAGCCGAAGGTCGACACTTGTTTGGCATCCATCATGTGTTTATACAGCCCGGCATGTGTTTATGACAGCCCTGTCTTTATGCAACCCTGTCTTTATTAAAGCAATGTCTTCATCCATCAACGGCGCGTACACAGCAGCAATCGGCGGAACTCCCGCAAACTTTAGGACCAAACCTCAGCGTCCTCTCGAAAAAAAAGGCTAAAGCCTCCTCACCCGCCCGCCGATATGTCATTCAGCCAGAGGCAGGCGTCGGTTATGAGAGTCTACGATGTGAATCTGACAAGTACTTCGGCGGCCGAGTCCGGGCGGGCGTCCGAGACACAAAAGGCCGATCGGGCCGGTAGCGGCCGGGCAGGTAGTTCGGGCGCGGCCGGAAATGGCGACCGTGTGGAGTTTTCCAGCACCTTGGGACGTCTCTCCCAAGCCCTGGCGGCAGACGGCTCGGATCGGGCCAGCCGGGTGCAAGCGCTAGCGGCACAATATCAGAGCGGCCAATACCAGCCCGACTCCCTGGCCACCAGCCGGGGCATGATTTCGGAGGCGCTGGCGGCCGGCGGCAAGTAGCCATGACGGCAGCCAACGTGGTCGAAGGGTTGGCGGCGGCGCGCTTCCAGGTGGAGCGGGCGTGCGGGCTGTTGGTGGCCGCATCTCCCGAGTCCCTGGACGGGTGTCCGGCGCTGCTCGAAAGGGCCTGTTCCGCGATCGCGGAATTCCGGCCGGGGCTGCGCGAGGTCCAGGGCGACCCCGATGCGCTGGCGGAGGCGTACCGGCTGCAATTCGCAATCCGCCACGCCGCGAGGCTGCTCGAAAGCGCGTGGCAATACCACGCCAAATGGAACCGCATACTGGGGGCCATGACCGGAGGCTACACGCGCCGCGGCGATCCGGCGCCGGTCATTCGGCCGGCACGGGTCTGTCTCACGGGTTAAGAAGCTATGGGGAACATTCTCGCCACTCTGGGCTCTTCGGCGGGCGCGCTCGACGCCATCGATCAGGTCCTGCAGGTCACCCAAAACAACGTAGCCAATGCCTCCACGCCCGGCTATGCCAAGCAAAGCCTGGTTCTCGAGGCCATGCCCTTCGATTTGACCACAGGGGCAACCGGGGGCGTCCGCGCCGGCCAAGTCCAAAGCTCGCGGGATCAGTATGCCGAGCAGGCCGTGCGCAGCCAGACCACCTTGCTCGGAAATGCGCAGCAAAACGTCACCAGCCTCACCTCCTTGCAATCGCTGTTCGATGTCACGGGCCAATCCGGCATTCCGTTAGCTCTCAACAACCTGTTCCAGAGCTTCTCCGCCTGGGCACAATCGCCCAGCGACACGGTGGCGCGCCAAACGGTGTTGCAGCAGGCCACCAGCCTGGCGAGTGCGTTCCAGCAAACCGCCACCGGGCTGGCCGGCGCGCAGCAGCAAACCCAGCAACAACTGCAGGGGACGGTGGACCAGATCAACCAACTGGTGGGCCAGCTCCAGGGCTTCAACACCAAGATTTTGCAGGGTTCGCGAAACGATCCCTCCCTGGACGCCGAAGTGAATTCCACCCTGGAACAACTGTCGCAGTACGCCGATATCACGTCCCTGCAGCAGCCGGATGGAACGGTGACGGTTCTGATGAATGGCCAGACGCCCTTGCTGGTGGCCGGCCAGCAGTATCGGATTTCCTACCGGCTCGCGGGGGCGGCCACTCCGCTCTACGCGGGCCATGCGTCCGCGCAAATCACCGCCGCGGACGGCACCGACATCACGGCACAAACCACCGGCGGCCAACTCGGAGCCCTGCTCAATATCCGGAACACGGTAATCCCTTCCTATCTGGGTGACTCGTCCCAAGCCGGCTCGCTTAATATCTTGGCCAAAACGTTCGCCGACCGCGTCAACACGCTGTTGACACCGGTCGACAACTCCAGCGGCACACCGGTCCAGACGGGTGTTCCCATCTTCACCTACGACACCACCAACGACACCAACGTGGCGCAGACGCTGGCCGTCGATCCCCAAGTCGCGCCGGACCAATTGACCGCGGTGGATCCCGGGCCGCCCGGCATTTCCAACGGGGTTCCCCTGGCACTATCCGCTATGTCCAATGGGACCGACAGCGCCGACCAGATCGATGGCGACACCTACAACCAGTACTTCGGTGGCATGGCATCCGCGGTCGGCAGCGCGCTCAACCAAGCCACCGGGCAACAGACGGTCCAGCAGGCTGCGGTGGCACAAGCCCAGAACCTCCGCCAGCAGACGTCCGGGGTATCCCTGGATGAAGAGGCCACGCTCCTGGTCCAGTTCCAGAGGGCTTATGACGCCAACTCGCGGCTCATCTCGGTGCTCGACCAGATTAGCCTGGATGCCATCAACATCATCCAGCCAGGAACCGCATGATCACCAACCTCGATCCCGCCTCTTCACTATATCTGTCCGAAATCGGACAGATCCAACAGAGAATCGCCGACGCCAACAACCAGGTTTCGTCCGGCAAGAAAATATCGGTGGCGTCGGATGCGCCCGATGAGATCGCTCCCCTGCTCCAGCTTCGCGCCGACCAGTCGCACAATAGCCAGATCCAAGCCAATCTCGTACTCGCCAAATCCAATGCGGACGCGGCCGATGGCGCGCTCTCGAGCGCCATCCAGCTCATGGACAGCGCGCTTTCCGTCGCCACCCAGGGCACCAACATCACCATGGACTCCACCACCTACCAGAACCTCGCCCAGCAGGTGCAGGCCCTGCAACAGCAGATGGTGAACCTCAGCCAGACCACGGTCCAAGGCAAGTACATCTTCAGCGGCGACCAGGACGGCAGCCCCGCCTACGCCCTCGACCTGGCCACCCCCGTTGCCAATCCCGATGGTACGATGCCGCCTCCCACCAATGGGGTCGATCAGCTCTTGACGGCCCAGACCGCCACGCAACAGGTGGAGGATCCCGCCGGAGGATCGTTCGTCGCCACCCAGACCGCGCAAACCATCTTCGACGACGGGCGCAATGCGGATGGCACGTTTGCGGCGGACAACGTTTTCAACTCCCTGCAAACTCTGCGGTTGGCCCTGCTCGCCAACAACCCCAC
>Ga0116222_1001540_pt1 | contig 12722 bp, 15 predicted proteins | sample Sb_taG_12_FD_88963 | JGI IMG/M metagenome (GOLD analysis project Ga0116222, IMG submission 88963) | Peat soil microbial communities from Weissenstadt, Germany - Sb_50d_9_AC metaG | ecosystem: Environmental > Terrestrial > Soil > Wetlands > Peat | place: Germany: Weissenstadt | collected 2010-09-21
ACAATCAGCACGCCCTTTGCCACGGCGTATTCGACCGCCTTGCGGGCAATCTGTGGGATGCCCTGCCCGCCGACACTGACGTTGATGACGCGCGCTCCGTTGTCAGCGGCATAGACAATGGCCTCGGCGATGTAGGAGGCGCGGGTGTGACCGAAGTCATTGAGTGCTCTGAGCACCATGATGCGAACAGCCGGATTGATGCCGGCGATGCCAGCGCCGTTGTTCCAGCTCGCCGCGATGAGGCCGGTCACGAACGTGCCGTGTCCGTCATAGTCCCAGGGATGATTGTTACCCTTGACGAAATCCCAACCGATCACATCGTCCTGGTACTGACCACGGGCGGGAACCTTGCCCGTCACGCCGATCTCCTTGGGATTGCGCCAGAGGTTATCCCAGGACAGATCCAGGTGATTCCAATCGAGCCCGGTGTCGATGATGGCGACCGTCACTGGCGTGAGCTTCGCGGGCAGCAGCCGCCAGGCCGAGTCGCTGTCTGCCGTAAATCCGATGCGGTGCAGCGCCCACATATCCTCGTAGGGTTGCTTCCATGAACCCGTACCTAAGAAGTAGGGGTCTGCCGGAGGTTCGAGCGCCTCAGCCAAGCGTGGGCAGCCTGCGCACACGATCAGAATCAGCGCCGCCGCTGGGCGCAGCCATTTCATGGGTGGACTCTTCCGAGGGCGAGGCGGGCACCGGGCAGTTCTGCGTGAGGGTCGACCCGTTTTCCGATCCGCCGCCCTGGGGGCATCGGCTCCTTGGTCCAGCAGATATTGATCTCATACGCTGCACTCACAGGAGCGCCCGCCGGCAGCGTGAAGACCGAGTACGTGGTGCCCCCGATCGTCACCGTCTGCACGAGCTGCGCACTATTGCCTGGGCTGCCCGACGAGCCAATCGCGATGACACTCTGCTGATCCGATACCGTCACGGTCACCGCCGGTTGCCCCGTCGCCGACGCCCCGGCGCCAGCCCCTCCCGCATTCACCTGCGCGTTACCATTCGCGTCCGTGACAGCCTGCTCGGGCCCCGACCCGGCGTTGGTGACAGTGTCCTTTGCCACCGCCACGCCGGGCAGCGACGTATTGACGTTGAGCTCGATCTTGATCACCTGGCCGCCGATCGCCTGCGCACTCTGGCCGGCCTGAACTGCCTCGGCTGTCGCCTTGATGTTGATCAGAATCACGGGCGGGCCGCCGGGCTGGCTGGGCGGCTGTACAGGTTGCCCCGGCTGGCCGGGCGTGACCGGTGTCCCGGGAGACACTGGCGTCCCGCCCGCGGTGGTCGGCGTTCCTCCCGAACTTGACGATGTTCCTCCGGGAATCACCGGCGTGCCCCCGGGCGTGACCGGCGTTCCTCCGGGCGTCACCGGAATCCCTCCCCCGGTCGGGGGACCCACCGGTGTGCCGCCGGGTCCGACCGGGACGCCCGGATTGCCGCCGATCCGGTAGTGACACGGCCTCTGGGAATCCACTACGACAGTGCCGCCACCACTGGCACCGCCACCGCCGTTCACCGTTTCGGTCGGCAGCCCCGGCTTGGGCGGGCACTCCTTTGCCACCCTTTCGATCGCGCGATCGAGGTCCTCAAACTGTTTGTAAATCTCCGCCTCGATCTCTTGATCGGTGGGTTCCGCCGGACTGCCGAAGGTCTCGTGCCTGGCTTCGAATTCGTCTTTGAATTTCTCTACCGCGATGGATGCGTCGCCGCCTATATTGCTTAGCGCCACACCGTCGAGTGGGAATCCGTGCTTTTGTGCGCACGCAATCATGCCCGACCGCATATCATCGTACACTGCAGAAAAACCGCTAGAATTAAGTGTTTTAGAAGCGGAAACCTGGCCGTACACCCCGGCGAGTAACTCCGCGAACTGTTCGATTTTATCGAGCGCGACCATCCCCTCGCGCAACGCATCGGGATTGATGCATTCTTCCGAGCAAGGGAATTCAATTCCGATATCGCGATCCCGCAGTTTCGAGGCAAGCACTTGCAGGTATGCGTTAGCGCTCGCCGCGGCCGTTCCAGCGCTCGACTCTGCGTGGATCGAAAGCGGCGCGCAGACGGCCACCGTCAGCAACATGATCTTCGTCAGGGCTCGCAGCATCACGTCCTCGTATCCGCCTTGAGTGCCCGTCGCGAGCCAGCACTAGATATGGCGGGTTCCCAACAATATCAGTGCTTCCAAAAAGCGTGCGCGGACCTCCCCAAGCCGACCTTTACGCGTAACAGCACTTTGTAGTCTTTTTCGTCGACCGAGGAACCATCGGTGTAGCGCGCATAGGCATACCCGGCATCGAGCCCGAAATTGGGCGTCACCCAATATTCGATCGTCACCTCTATCAGCGGGTTAGTGCCACTGTTCTTCTGCCCGACCACGCTGGTCATCGAGGGAACTCCTGGGATAATAAAGACGGCGGTATTACCCGAGCGCACCCCCCAAGCCTGCAGCCCTCCGCGTAACGTGACTGCAAAGCTGTTACTGAGCGGTAGAATCAGGAATCCCAGGAATGTCCCTCCCCGCACGGGACCGAAGGAGCCGTTAACGTTGGCGCTAACGCCGGGAACCGATGAGACGGTTGCAGCGGTCCTTTGTGTAATCGAGCCGTCATCGAGGTACCCTCCGGAGATACCGAAATAATTCAAAAAACGGATTTGTCCTTCAACGACGTAGGCGGTATCGCTGGCGTGGTTGGCGCAGTTGACCGTGTCGAACCCGAGCTCTTGAAGCTGCTGCGTAACGCCCCGGCAGCTGGCGCTTGGATTCCACGATCTGCCCGCGCCTCCTTCCAAGACGATCCGAATCGGCCAGTCTTGCGATCGGCTCAACCAATTGTCTTTGGATGGCGTGCCGCCGCGGATGCCGACCTGGTCGCCAGGCACGAGCAGCGCGAGCCCGAGCTCGATGCGGCCGTCCGGCCCGACGTTGACCGGTACGGTTCGTGTTTGACCATCTTTGAACGTCACGGTCGCAGTACCGTGTGCTCCCGGACTTACGGTCTGCGCGGTGTCGATGTACCAGCCGGCCGGCTTGCGTGAATCTCCGTCGGACTTTTCTACCGTCGCGGGAGGCACGTCCGTCAGCGTAATCGTGACGGTAGCGATTTCATTCTGTTGGTCGGGTGCAATGGTTACGCCCGTGTAAACCGCACTCGCCTGAGCGGCATAGAGCAGGGCACCAATTGCAGCAGCGCGACGGTACAAGACTCGGCATGCTGCCATCGAATCTCCCCCAGTACATTCCCCGTTCATGATGCGGCGGTCCTGACACAGCATGCAATGGGCAGAATTGCCTATTGTGGGGGTGGCCCATGCCGAGACAGCCTGGATCGCTGAGGCTCGAGGAAAACGCCGGATCGCTACCGTATGTTAGCGCAAGGAAAACGAGAGGACCCCGAGACCTCCAGGCGACCGTTCGATTCGGTTAAATACTGGGTAAGCTTCAAATGGCGCACTGCACCAAATAAATTCATTGACGGCGTGCACCGGCGGCACATTAATTCCGGTTAACTATCCGGCGGTCGCGACCCCGCGGTCGCGACCCCGCACGAAATAGGCAACTCTGCCTAGCCATCGGACTGGAGCGGTCTCTCATGCTCAGCCGTCGCGATCTGACTCGAGTGCTCAGCTTTGTCGAGGGCGCTCAAGCCCTGCCGGACCTCGACGGACTCGCGCTCTACATCAGCAATCAGCTGCCCAAGTTGATCCAATGCGACGCGGCGAGCTACAACGAGATCAACCCGCGGCTCAAGCGCATCCGCTGGGTGGTGACGGATGGAGTTGCGAGCTTTCCCGATGCAGAGCGGGTATTCGAGGCGCATATGCCTGAGCATCCATTCGTTAATCATCACGCGCGGTGCCGCGGACAGACCGCCGTCAAGATCAGCGACTTTTTGAGCCAGCGGCGGTGGCGAAGCACGGGCATGTACAGCGAGTTCTACTGCCGCTTGGGTCTGGAGCATGTACTCGCCATCTACATTCCGACGCAACCGGGGTTTGTCGGCATCTCGCCGCTGCGCGCCGGTGCCGAATTCAGTGAACGCGAGCGGGCCATCCTGACTCTACTGCGTCCGCATCTGGTGCACGCCTACCGCACGGCGGCACTGCGCACCGAGTACGAAGCAGAATTGGGCCTTTTCCTTCAAGGCATGGACGTTGCCGGTTTCGGCGCGATTTTGCTCGGACGGGACGATCGCATCAGCGCGCTGACCGGGCGCGCTCGCAGTTGGCTGGCACGGTATTTCGACGCGGCTCACACCGAGGGCGCCGCGCTGCCCAGTGCATTACAGGCTGTGCTTGACCGTACCGGTCCGATCAACGCGACCGCGAATGTAGCGACCACGCCGCCGGTTGCGCTGCGCGGTGGCAAGTACTTGCGTGCGCATTGGCTCAGTCACCGAGGCCGCCGCCTTATGGTGCTGCAGGAAGAACGCGGGGCCCCGTCTATGCAAGACTTGGCGCCGCTTGGTCTGGCACGTCGAGAAACGGAGACTCTAAAATGGGTTGCGTACGGGAAGACCGATGCCGAGATCGCACGCATCTTGAGCATCTCCACACGTACGGTGAATCACACGTTGGCTCGTGTGTATCGCAAGCTCGGCGTGGAGACGCGCCTCGCGGCCGCGCTGCGCGCTGCACGGGTTGCAGAGGGCACTTTGTGATTTCTTCGGCCAGGGCGGTCAAGCCGCTGAGCAGGGAAGATATGCGGGCGATAACATAGCCAAACGCGCTTTCCCATTTTGAGCGGCGTAAATCAAGTATCCAGCCATTCTGGCGGTTTTCACTCGACACTTAGAACCGTGGTATGATGATTTATCATACCTGAGTGTAAGCCATGGCAAGTGTAAAGGTAGCTATCACGCTTGAGGAAAAGACCCTACGCCAGGTAGATAGTCTGGTAGCGCGGCGAGTATTTAAGAACCGGAGCCGGGCGATTCAGACGGCGCTCCACGAGAAGCTTGAGCGGCTTGAGGGCAGTCGCCTGGCTGCTGAATGCGCCAAGCTGGACTCAAAGTTTGAGCAGTCGTTGGCGGAAGAAGGCATGGGCGCGGATGCGGCGGTATGGCCAGAATTCTAAGAGGAGAGGTCCGCTGGGCGGATCTCAATCCAGTTCGCGGCCATGAGCAATCCGGTCACCGTCCGGTTCTGGTCCTTAGCCACGATATCTTCAACGCACGGTCCGGCACCGTCATCGCGGTTGCGTTGACTAGCCAGGCACAGAAGGCAGGGTTTCCGCTGACGCTTGAGCTGAAGGTGGCAGAGCTTCGGAAACCGACGTGGGCAAAGATCAGCCAAATTCGTACGTTGTCAGTAGAGCGGATCGGCAAGCGCCTGGCCCGGATACCGCCGACCGATGTCACTAAAGTGATCGAGGGATTGAACGAAATTCTAGGAGAGTAGGAGGCGAAGGGGGTAATTTGCAGGCCCCCGAACAATCCCTAGAATGGCCGAAAATAAGAAAGATTAGAGAGAAGACGTGGCACTGTAATTCGCCCCGAGGCGACGGTACATCGGGGTGCTGCCGCACGAGAGGGCTACGTATGATGAAGCGGGCTCGGCATGGTAGCGCAGGCTGCTCACGACGACGGCGGGTCGCTGCTTGCTCTGGCTCTGATCGGTGAAGGGGAACGGTACGAGGATGACGTCGCCGAAGTTATAGGCGGTCGTACTCGGCATCGTCCTCGTTATCCCATCAGCAAGGCCCCGTTCCGTCTGACGTGGACCTCCAAAGGGAAAGAAGCCCGAGCGCGATGGGCGCGCCCGGGCCTGACCGATTTGGCGGTCACATCAGTCGATGGCCGCTAGGATGGCACTCGCCTCGGCGTGTTCGAGAGCGAAATCGCGGAGCTGGTAGTAGTGGCCGCTGATGACCTCGTCGGGGATCCGGAATGACAGGTGACTGAAGGCGAAGAGACAGGCCGTAATGCCGGCGGCTTCCGCGCTCATCCGGCCGGCGTAGCCGTTTCCTTGCACCTGAAGGACCAAAGGCTCGCATTCCGGCGCCATGTAGAAGCCACCGTTGGAGAGCTCGTAGAAGCGCCAGTAACCCCCGGAGTAGTCCTTGGCGAGCTGGCGCATAAAGCGATAGTCGGCGTCCTCGACCGCCAGCATATATCTACCAGAGTGCCGGGGTAAGGTTTCGATGCGAGCCTCGTCAGTGACCTGACGGGCCTCAATCGGCTGTGGTGCGCGATCGGCAGAGGTGTTCATGAGCGTATTCCTGGTGGATCCGGGGCGGGATTGCCCGAGGCCGCCGCCGCAGGTCGCAGCGGAGGCTTCAAGGGTTTGCCGTGAGGCCGCGCGCTTCTCGCTCGCGCCCTTAACGCCGAGAACGACCTGCTAGGATCCAAGGGATCGAGGCAAGCCCGCCCCCTTCCCTTCCCAGCTCCTGCATTGACAGGTGTCTGGATGTTTTTGCCGCCCATCGAAAAGAGCAGCCGAAACAATCAAACCATCAGCCGCTGGGGACTCGCAACATCACATTGCAGAATGATTTGCAGCGCGCCGGTGGACTGCCGGCGCGCACGGGTGTCGGAGTTTCTGGGCGATTTCACCCCAATACTCCAACCCTCATCGGTAGTGAATCCGGGTATGAGGTTCGACGGATCGGTGATCTACCGGGTGAACAGTGTCTCGAACAGCCGCTGAGACTCCCGCAACCCCTCTTGGGTGAGGCCCACCGATTTCGCCTTTCCGACGGGGTCCGTGATGAAACTCTTGGTCGGGGCCGATGCGTTCACACTACGACGCATCCGCCACGAGTGCCCCGGATTGCCAACAGCCCGTGCCGGGCGAGGTTCAGCGTTGCAACCGGTCCACGGTCTCAGCGGTGCGCCAGGACGGCCAGCTTGCTGTGCGTTCGCGCCGCCTCGTCATCGGTGAGACTTCGCGCGTCGGCCCTCGATTGTTTGACGAACGCAAGGAACTGCGTCGGCTCCAGCGCCGGGCTGAAGTGAAATCCCTGGTACTGATCGCATCCCAGTGCCGCCAGCAAGGCGAGCTGCTCTGGTGTTTCCACACCCTCCGCGATCACTTTGAGGTGCAGGCTGTGTGCCAGTGAAATGATCGCCTGCACGATCGACGCATCCTCCGGGCGGCGAGTCATCTGATCGACAAAGCAACGGTCGATTTTCAACTTATCGATTGGAAAGCGGCGCAGGTAGCTCATACTCGAGTAACCGGTGCCGAAGTCGTCGATCGACACCAATACCCCCATGCGGCTGATCGCCTCCAGTATTTGAATCGACTCCTCCGCATCGCTCATGACCGCGGTTTCGGTCAGTTCGACCTCGAGCAACTGCGGATTCAAGCCAGACGCTTCCAGCGCCCGGCGAATCTGGTCCACCAGGTTCGCGAGTCTGAACTGTGAGGGTGCGAGGTTAACGGCGACGCGTAAGGACGGCAGCCCTTCACACTGCCACGCCTTCGCCTGGCGACACGCTTCAAAGAGGACCCACTCCCCGATGGCATCGAGCAGGCCACACTCGTCGGCGATCGAAATGAACTCGTTTGGCGGCACAAGGCCGCGCTGCGGATGCCGCCAGCGGATCAGGGCCTCGGCGCTGTTGACCCGACCGGTCAAGGTGTCGACCTTCGGCTGGTAGTGCAATTCAAACTGTCTGTTCCGCAGGGCTTCGTGCAGCTCGCTTTCAAACTTCACACGGTCCTGCGTCATCGTACTCATGCCTTCGGCATAGCACTGCAGATTGTTGCGACCGCGCTCCTTGGCGCTGTACATGGCGGCGTCGGCTCGCGTCAGCAGCGTGTCCACGCTCGCCCCGTCCCGCGGGTAGAACGCGATACCGATACTCGCGGAGATGTGCACATCGATACCGAGCAGTCGCAGGGACGGTTCCATTGCCTTGATCGCCCGCGTGCCGATCTCGACCGCCTCCGCGTGCGTAAGGGGCCCGTCAAGCAGGACCACGAACTCGTCGCCCCCCAGACGCGCCGTGGTGTCGACGGCGCGAACGGCGCTCTTTAGCCGCTGCGCCACCTCCCGCAGCAACTCATCGCCCGCCCGGTGCCCCAGCGAGTCGTTAATAAGCTTGAATCTGTCGAGGTCGATGACGAGGACCGCGAATTCGTGTGAGTGCCGTTGCGAATGGACAATGGCTTGGGCAATGCGGTCATCGAGCAGCATGCGGTTCGGCAGGCCGGTGAGCGCGTCGTGCGAAGCGAGATGCCTGAGCTGCCGGTTCGCCGCCTCGAGACCGCTGGTGCGATCGGTGACGACCAGCTCGAGGCTTTCGACGTGGCGCTTGAGTGCACGGGCATTCTGCCACTTCTGGCTTAAGGCGCTCGCACACTGGAGGATCTCGATCGGCTCGAAGGGTTTCTTGATGACGATGAGCTTGTCCGAGTGCCCGAGTCGTGCCAGGAGCTCCAGCCAGTCGTAGTCTGTGTAGGCGGAGCAGATGACGACCTGTACGTCCGGGTCGATCTTCCACAGCCGTTCGACGGTCTCGAGCCCATCCCAACCCGGTGGCATTCGCATGTCGACGAAAGCGACCGAGTACGGACGGCCCTCGGCGAGAGCCGCACGCGCGAGCTCGACGCCATCCCGACCCTGCATCGCGGAATCCATATAGAATCTCGGGCGCGCGGTGTCGGGCTGCTGCTCGCCGAACAGCCCCGCTTCGGCCTGCGACGTCAGCGCCTTCCCGTCGGCCACGAGGATCTTGCGGTAGTCCTGATGAATGGCCGGATTGTCGTCGATCACAAGGATGCGATGCGTCAGCAGGTCGGGTTCATTTGGCATCGAGCGACTCCGGCGACGCGAACGGCAGCGTTAGGGTGAACGTGGCGCCCTGGCCGGGACCGGCGCTTTCTGCGTGCAACGAGCCGCCCAGTGCCTTGGCCGCGAGGGCGCTGCTGTGCAGTCCGAATCCGTGGCCGTCCGGGCGAGTCGTGAAGCCATGATTGAAGATTCGGTTCAGGTTTTCCTTGGGGATTCCGACCCCCGTATCAATGACGGAGATCAGCGCCGAATCGTTCGCTGCGCGAACCCGGACGGTCACGCGCTTTTCGCCGGCCTTCGCTTCGTCGCAGGCGTATTTGGCGTTGCGAATTACGTTCACCAGGATCTGTAGCACCTTGTGCTTGTCGACCTGGATCGGCGGTACGTCCTCGAAGTCGCGGCTGAGCACCACCCCGTGACGGCTGAAGGCCCCCTCATTCATCCGCAAGCTGTCCTCGACCAGCACGCGAATGTCGAGCGTATCGATTACGCCACCGCATCTGGCGTAGCTTTGCTGCATCGCGACGATTTCCTTGATGTGCTCAACGTTGCTGCGCAGCGCCGACAATTCCGCGGTGGCTGTATCACGCTCGCGGACGAGATCCGCGGCAAGCTCCTGCAGATAGGGCGGCAGGTGCTTACCATGAGCACCCGCCAGGAAGGTCGCCAGGTCGTGCGCGTGCTCGCTCAACAGCGCAGCGGCCCGCGCGAGCCCGGCGCACTTCGATTTCTTGATGCCCTCTGCGATCAGGCTTGCCGAGACGTTCACGCTGTTGAGTACATTGCCGACGTTGTGCAGGACATTGGTGGCCACTTCCGCCATGCCCGCCTGCCGAGATGCGACGAGCAGTTGCTTGTGTACCTGCTCGAGCTCCTGTTCAGCGAGGCGCCGTTCGGTGATGTCCTGGACCACCGCCACCGCGCCGAGTGCCTGTCCGGCCGGTCCGACCAGCCGCCGCGCGCTTGAAAGCGCCGTGCGCACGGCACCCTGCGGTGTAACGACGATGAACTCGGCGTCGCTGACCTCCTCACCGCGCAGCGCACACGCCAGTGGACGGTCCTCGGGCGGTACCGGCGTCGTGCCATCCAGCTGATAAACCCGGGATGTGACGGGGTAGGCGCTGCGGGCCTGGGCGGCGGTGTTCTCCGCGGGAATTCCAAACAGCTCGACCGCCGCGCGGTTGTAGTGCGTCACCCGCCCGGTGACGTCGCAGGCAAGGAGCGCGAGCGGCAGTTCGGCGATCACGGCAGCGAGCAGCGTCTGGTTTTGCAGCAGCGCCGCCGCCATCTCCTTGCGCGCGGATATGTCGCGCAGGAATTGGACCGAACACTCTGCCTCAGCGCCGCCGCCATGAACGAGTGAGGTGCTCACGCGAACCCACAGCGCGCTGCCGTCCTTGCGGACGTAGCGCTTCTCGACATCTAAGTGCGTAAGCTCTCCGCCCCACAGCCGCTCGAGGCTCGCGGTAGTGGACTCGAGATCCTCTGCGTGCGTGAGGTTGGCGATGGACCTGTTGTTGAGTTCTGCCGCATCGAAGCCGAGCATCGAGCAGAATGCTCGGTTGCAGTGACGGAAAGTGCCGTCGCGGTTGGCAAAGGCAATGCCCACTGGTGCCTGCTCGACGGTATTGCGGAATAACGCCTCAACTGGCGTGCCGTCGCCGGCTATCCTGAATAGCCCCGTGACTTCGGAGCTCTCACCCGCAACGAGTGCGGCACTGCTGGTTTTCATTGAAGCCCTCGATGGCTCGGGTGAGGGGCCGCGTCTGTGACGCGGTACTCATTTGTGGAGGACTCTCCCGCGTGTGTCGCGTTGGCAGCCCGCCATGTAACAGAATGCTGGGTATTACAACACGGGGCGCCGCCCTGCACGGCGAAGCAGGTCGCATCTGCCTACTAAGGACTAGCCCTATTCCGTGAACGGCTTGGGAAATCCGAAGCTGGTGGGAGTCTTACAAGAGCTGATGCTGCGCGCGAAGCGCGACCGTGAGTGCCGCCCCTTTGGAGCTCCAGATTGAATATTACATAAGTCGTTGTAGATTCTGTGCCAGCGTGAGGAGAGCCAAATCCCCAGCCATCGCACGCCGACCGGCAAGGTCGAGCGCAGCCGCACTCGCCGCTGCCTCTCGATCGTACTTTGCTTTGCGCCGCTCGAGTCGAAATGCGAGCAGCGCGCCCACAGCAGCGCCAGCGAGCGCGACCAGCACGCTGTTGGAGCCCGTGTGCGCCTCGTCCTCGCTGACGGTGGCGTGTTTGTTCGCGCCGTCGTAGTTGGCCACGATAGTGCCGCGGTGGCACTCCATCCGAGCGCGCTAGCGATCAAGAGATTGATCGCCGCATCCTCGAAGAAGCCGATGCTATCAGCGAAAAGGCGAGACCTATTCATGGCAGATGCGCACGCGTGCCGTCGAAGCCTCGCGAGATTTTTCTATGGCTCTGCACCCGGTCCGGGTTTCTGGGTGAAATCCCATAGAAACTCCGACCAGGTTTCCGATCAGGGTCGCCGCGAGTCCAAGTCAGACCCTTTTCGCGACTGCGGGCTGCGGACCTCACTTTTTCGGGGCGACGTAAAGGCGACAGGCGTTTTTTGACTCGGCCAAGTCGCTGAGTAGTAAACCGAAATAGACTTCGTCGGTCCACTCCATCATCGGGGCGACCGCGAAGCGGTGCTCGAGCTTTGCAGTATTTTTTTCGGCGGAAATGCCTATGTCCATAGGGCTTTCGGAGCTGCGCATTTCTGCGGTATTTCTGTGCATTCTGGGGAGTTTAGCGGTTGCCAAGGTGCCGTAAAGGTGTCATGAAATAGCTTGACACCTCGGAAAGCAGAATGGCAACGATAAGAGCGCGGAAACGAGCTGGGCGAGGCACCGTGAAGTTGCACTCGAAGATCCAACGGCCCGTGTCTGAGTGCAGCCAGGAGCGCCCACGCTCGCCGAGCTGATCCGCGGGTATATCGGCGCGTTCGAGACTATCTCCCAATGGCAGCGCAGCAAGCAGACTCATCTCGAATTCTTCGAGCGACACGCGCTCGACAAGACAAATGCCCTGACCTTGACCGCCGCGATGCTGATCGATCACGTCCGCTCGCGCCGCGCCGAGGGCGCCGGAGCGGCAACCGTCGCGAATGACCTGATCTGGATTGGCGTCGTCCTGAGAGCTGCTCGCAGCGTCAATAAGCTCCCGGTCCGCCCCGCGAGTATTTTGCCCGTCGGGATGAGCACTCCACGATCCGCATGTTGCCCGTCATGGCATTCGCAATCTGCTGGCCGCCTCCGATTTTCGGATTAAAACAAGGCTCGGCAGCTCTTCGCGCGTCACCCCGCCTGGAGAGGCGGGACGGACGCGAGGCGCAGCAACGGCTACGCGCATACTTCGACACCTACAACAGCCAGCGGCTGCACCACACGCTCGACGGGGCGTCAGACTGCGCTGCTGCTGAACCAATGAAGGAAGACGAAGACCAAGAGATGAGGCAGAATGCCTCGCAGTGTTCAACCCAGTGGCAGATCTTTCCACTTATCGAACCGACAAGTCTGTCCGAACTACCCGAGCCACCGCTCAGGGCTTACAGGCTGAAAGCATTTGCGGACTGCAATGTCACTGATAAGCAACAAGCAGAGATAGCAGGACTATGACGGCTTTCGTTGGATGGACGATTATTGTTCTGGGGTTCGGCTTACTCAGTATGACGCTCTTGTGGCCGGTTTTCCGGCTCGTGCGCCGCTTTCGTCCCAACGCCGGCGGGCTGATTTGGGCTTATGCCGCAGCCACCGCGGGGTGCAGCATAATGCTCTGGTACCTAGTCCCATGGGCTGTTCATGAGCTCTTTGGGCGCGTAGCTCCATGAACAAAAGTCGCGCATGACCTAGGGAAGCTCTGCACAGGTGTCACGGAATGACCGATACTGTGTGCAGTGAGCAGCAGCGGTGGAGCTGATAGAACGATGCAACAGACGACGTTTGCTTCGGTTGCTTGGGAGAAGAAGGGC
>Ga0116222_1001541_pt1 | contig 12719 bp, 13 predicted proteins | sample Sb_taG_12_FD_88963 | JGI IMG/M metagenome (GOLD analysis project Ga0116222, IMG submission 88963) | Peat soil microbial communities from Weissenstadt, Germany - Sb_50d_9_AC metaG | ecosystem: Environmental > Terrestrial > Soil > Wetlands > Peat | place: Germany: Weissenstadt | collected 2010-09-21
CAATGATGCCGGAACCACAGATAGTGGCCGTCCTGCGGACCGTAGGCCGTATCGGTCCAAACGCGGCAATAGCCGCTGTTGAACTTGATCACGGCAAAGTCGGCACTCGCCGGACTTGCCGCGCCAAGGCCGAGCATCAATAGGCCTATCGCAAAAGCCAAACGCTTCATTCGCCACCCTCCCTCTTATGATCCCTTAGGCGGGATCGCACCCACTATAACCTGATACGCCAAAATTCAATATGACAGGAACGTCGCACGGACTTTGATCTCGATCAAAAACTGTCCCGAGCCCCGCGAGCCGCGACGGCGCACAACGAAAAAGCTCCGGGGCATTTCTCCCCGGAGCTTCTGCAAAAGCGTCGTGTGGCGCCGATTAGAACAGGTAGTTGATGCCCGCCTTCATCGTGCTGGCCTTGAGGCTGCTCTGGACCGGCACGTTGATCGTCGCCGCTGCACCGCCCGCGGCCAAAGTCAGCGGGTGGTTATCGGTGTGGTTGCCGTAGTCCACATAATTATATTCGATCTTGGCGGTCCAGTGCGGCGCGAACATGTATTCCGTGCCGAAACCGAGCAAGCCGCCCACCTTCGTTTCGGTGACGTTTGAGGTCAACGAAGCGGGCCCAAGGAGGCCGCCGCTGCTGAAGGTATAGTTGACGTCGGTCCACGACGCGCCGCCCTTGACGTAGACGAGCAGATTATGGAGCGGCAGAACGCCGGCACGGACGGTGGCATCGGCGGTCCACCTCATGTTGGCGCTGCAGGAGAAGACAACGAGGCAAGGCGTGGTGCCGTTGATGTTGCTCCAGTCGCCATCGCCCTCGACACCGACCAGGAAATTCCCGGTCTGATAGTTGTAGCCGATCTGTCCGCCGCCCAGGAAGCCATTCAGGCCTTGCGAATACAGCGGCAGCGTGCCTGCGGCACCGAACCCGAACCCGCTGAGATTGACGGCGTTTGCCGCGGTGGCCCAACTGGCGCCACCGTTGATGCCGATGTAAAAGCCGGTCCAGCTCGGCGCCGGAGCCGCGGGCGGCGGCGCCTTGAGCGCCAGGTCGGCGGCCATTGCACCTGCCGAGCTGAGGCTCAACAGTCCGAGCGCAGCAATCAGATTACGAATCGTCATTGCATAGTCCCCGTTTGTTTCAGCTTTGGATGTTTGTTTTTCCAGGCCGGCGGACCCTATTCGGCAGTGCGCGCGATAGATATGCAATTAAGGACGAGAGCTGGCGTTTGCCGAGCTCTGTTGCTGATCGGCCACAAAAAGGTATCACCGTGCTTCCTTCGACAAAGCCTCGAAGGTCGAGCACACGTCATTCGCGTTTATTCTGACGTAACGCAGACTTGCGATTGCTGAAATATTGCCTGCGACAAAACAGCCGCGCCGCACGCGTACAGCGATCAGGCCGAGACAAGAAGATCGAGAGGTACCTTTAAAACGTCGGCGATGCGGCGAAGGGCAGCAGCCGCACCCTTCCGCCGACCAGTTTCTACGTCGGAAATATATCCCTGGCTGAGACCGGTCTTGAGCGACAAGTACAGTTGCGTCACATCGCGCCATTCGCGCAAGACTCGCACGGGGTTCTCCCCTTTGGTGAGGCGGTCGACCACCTGCTTCGGCAGCAAAGGAGCGCCGGCGGCGATCTCTTTCCGCGCCCGCGCCACGATGCGGGCCGTACCGGCGTCCTCATCAGCCTCAGCAGCCTTGGCGGCGAGCGCTTCGTACTCCTTCCGAGGAAGGATAGCGATCTCGCCACGCGCCGTTTTCTGAAACCGAACATTCATGGCTTTTCCTCAGTCGTATATTTCTCGCCGATGTCCAACGGCAACAATGACGATTGCGCCGCTTTCTTCATAGAAAATCACGCGCCAGTCACCAACCCTGAGCCGCGAACCTTCGCGACCCTTCAGTCGCTTCACATCGCCCCTTCCGCTCGTTGCCAGCTCCGTCAAACGGCTATCAATACGACGGCGCACATCCGCTACCAGCTTGACCCACTGGCGAGCGCTCGCGGGCGTAAAGACAATGCTCTTCATAACACAATATCGCGAATAGCGATAATAAAAACAAGCATCCCCTAACAAACCTTCATCGCTCCGGACGCATGATGCTCGGCGTAGCTCCGAACGACGACTGCCCGCGCGGCGCGGTGCGCGTGCCTTTCACCTTGGGCTTTGGCGCGGCCTCGGCTTCCGGCGCCGGCGTCTTGAGCACGCCCATCCTTCGCAACACCGCCTCGGCGGCGCGCTCGCCGGATTCCCAGGCGCCGCCGACCGTGCCCCATAAGGTCTCGTGCGCGGCTTCGCCGGCGAACCAGATGGCGTCGTTCACCGGCTCCATCATGATGCGGCGCGCCAGCTGGGCGCCCGGCACGGCGGCGGAGGCGGCGCCGAGCGTGAAGGCGTCGGCGTTCCAGCGCGTCGCCTGGCTGCGGCCGATCGCCTTCTTGATCTCGGCGCCGTAGAGGCCAGCCAGCCATTGCGCGGCGAAATCGACCATGGCGGCTTCGCCGTGCGCGGACAGATCGCGGCCGAACGGGCCGGCGACGTCGACCAGGCACAGCGGCGTGCCGGACACATTGGCGAGTAGGGCCGCGGTGCGGCTGTCGGTCGATTTCTCGAACACCAGATCGTCGCTGTCGAGGCCGAGCGGGTTGCCGACAAGCTCCAGCGCGACGTGGTCGTAGCTGCCGAGCGAGAGCCGGCCGAAGGCGTCGATATTACGGTGCGGAAGTTCGGGCGAAAATTGAATGCGGCCCGCGGCGATGATGTTGGTCGAGACGGTGACGATGACGGCGCGCGCGGTCAGCGTGCCTTTCGCCGTTTCGACGGTAAGGCTCCTGCGCGTGTCGATCGATTTCACCGGCGTCGACAATTGCACCGTCAGGCCTTCGGCAAGCGCCGCCAGCAGCGCGCCGAATCCCTGGCGGCAGAAGGTTGCCGTGGTGCGCTCGGCGGCGCGGGAAAAATCCAGCGTCGAAAACTGCGCCAAATCCTTGCCGCAGCCGAACGGGCCGAGCATGAATTCGATCGCGCCGCGCCAGTCGCCGAGATCGTTCGGCACCACCTGCTCGCACGGCACGTCGGCCTTGCGCGCGGCGTCGTTGATGGCGCGGGTGGCGCGCACCTCGGCGGACAGGAAGTCCTCCAGCTCGCCTTCGCGCGCATAACGCCGGCCGATGCGGATTTTCTGGCTCGGCGGCGCCGGATAGACCTCGATGCCGCGGCGCGGCGTCAGCTTGGTCAGCGGATTGAGGTCGGGGGCGTAGATCCAATGGGCGCCGCGGTCGAATGGCACGCCGAACGTCTTGGCATCAGTGATGCAGCGGCCGCCGATATGGTCGGAGGCCTCGACGAGCACGTAGCGCCGCCCGGCGGCGGCGATGCGGCGCGCCGCGGCAATGCCGGCGGCGCCGGCGCCGACGATGATGACGTCGGTCGCGGTCGGCGGCGGCGTGGCCGCGATGGCCGGCCGCGCCGCAACAGCGGCGGCAGTGGCGAGGAAGGATCGGCGGCTGATTTTGCCAAGAGCCTTGCGCGGCATGGTTTCCGGATGCTTGCGACGGTGCCGCAGATTGCCCGAACGGCGGCCTTTGCGCAAACGCTACGCTTAAATTTCGGTCAACGGCGCAAGCGGGCCGTGAACCAAAACGCAACGGACTTCACATAAAATGCGTCCAAACAAAGACGCGGCCGAACCGCGCAATAGACGCGACATGTGACGCAACATGTCACGCCAGACTTGGCCGGGAGGGACCCATGGGCAAAGTGCGCGATAGCGTCGGGCAGTTGATCGCCCGCTATCTTCAGAGGCCGGTGCGCGGCTACGAGCCGTTCACGCCGAGCGATCCGGAAAGCCTGAGGCAATCGCTCGCGCCCGGCGACGTCCTCCTCGTCGAGGGCAACAACCATATATCCGGCGTCATCAAATATCTCACGCAATCGACCTGGTCGCATTCGGCGCTCTATGTCGGACCGATGGACGGCCGCTGCACCGCGGACGGCGAGCCGCACGTCCTGATCGAGGCCAATGTCGGCGAAGGCGTGGTGTCGGCGCCGCTGTCGAAATATTTCCGCTTCCACACCCGCATCTGCCGGCCGGTCGGCCTGACCGCGGACGATTGCGCAACGGTCTGCGCCTATGCCATCGCCCGCGTCGGCTTCGGCTACGACGTCAAGAACATCACCGACCTGTTGCGCTATCTGTTGCCGCTGCCGGTGCCGCAGCGCTGGCGCCGGCGCATGATCGCGCTCGGTTCCGGCGATCCGTCGCGGCTGATCTGTTCGGCGCTGATCGCGGACGCGTTCACCGCGGTGCGTTACCCGATCCTGCCCAAGATCACGCTGGCGCGCAGCCTGCAGGCGCTGGAGCAGATTTTGGAGATCCGCCACTCCTCGCTGTACTGCCCGCGCGACTTCGACATCTCGCCCTATTTCAACGTGGTCAAGCCGACCATCCGCCAGGGTTTTAATTACAAGGCGCTGCAATGGGCCGATCTGCCCCATGCGCCCGACGATGGCGCATCGCTGGCGTCGCGGTCGGCGGATGAGAATGCCGGCGCCGTGGCGGCGTGATTAGCTGTCATTCCGGGGCGCGCAAAGCGCGAACCCGGAATCCATATTCACAGTCCTACGAATAATGTTAGTCCTGTGCCCGCTTGGGTGCGCAGGGGTTATGGATTCCGGCTCTCGCTTCGCTCGGCCGGAATGACGGGAAAAGGCGAAAAATGTTCGACGACGCCATCAATGCCCTCACCCAGATATTCGCACCGCCGCTGCGCGCGGTGTTGTGGAAATCGGTCGCGTTGGCGCTGGCGCTGATCGTCGTCGTCGGCATCGCGCTCGACCGGCTGATCCTCTGGATCGTCGGCGCCGGCTCGGCCTCGGTCGAGACCACGCTCGGGCCGAACGCGCATTGGCCGGCGAGCGCGCTGGCCTGGCTGCTCTCGGTCGCCGCCAGCCTCGGCATCATCGTCGGCAGCGTCTTCCTGATGCCGGCGGTGACGGCGTTCGTCGCCAGCTTCTTCGCCGACCAGATCGCCGACGAGGTCGAGCGCGAGCATTATCCCGCCGATAGGCCCGGCAAGGCGCTGCCGCTGTGGCGCGCAGTCATCGAAGGCGGCAAGACGGCACTGCTCGCGGTGCTGGTCTACCTGATCGCGACGCCGTTTTTGCTGTTCGCCGGCTTCGGCGCGGTGATCTTCTTTCTCGCCACCGCATGGCTGCTCAGCCGCGAATATTTCGAGCTCGCCGCCATGCGCTTTCGCCCGCCCGAGGAGGCCAAAGCGCTGCGCAAGCGCAACGCGGCGAAGATTTTCGTCGCCGGCCTGTTCATCGCCGCCTTCGTCTCGATCCCGGTCGTCAATCTGGCGACGCCGCTGTTCGCCATGGCGCTGATGGTGCATGTGCACAAGCGGCTCGGCGGACCGCGGCTGATCGTGCAGACGGCTCCATAAGGGCGCGGCGGCTTGCCGCTATCTGCGATCCCGCGGATCGGCGATTTCACCGCGATTTTCCGCAAACGCGTTGATGCCGAGCGCGGCACGAAAGTCTGCCGTCGCCGCCGCCTTGGCGTCCTCGATGGGAATGCCGGTGGAATCGGCGACACGATCGATGGCATTGAAGGTCGCCGCGATGGCCGCCGCGTCGACCAGCGCCGCATCGCCCAGCTTGGCGCGAATCTCGGAGCGGATGGCCGATAACCGCGCATCGTCGTCGCCGAGAACGGCTTCGGCAAACGCCACGAGCAGTGCGCCATAAGGGACGTTACCGTCGCCCTTGACCCCGGTCAGGAGCGCCAGATCGTAATTCTCACCCTTTGCTTTGCTGCTCTCACGGAGCAAGACGGCGTGCGACGTGGTTCAATAAAAGCATTGATTGAGGACCGAGACACGGCCCGCGATCAGTTCGATCTGCGCGTGCGAAATGGCGCGATATTCATTGGCGAAATCCCACATCCACTTGCCCTGCAAGTATTGCGTCTCGACCAATTGGAACCAGGCGAAGGCCTCTTCGGGGACAAGTGAGAGGGCGCGTCTGATATTGGAGACGATGCCGGCCCAATACGCGGCAAGGACTTTCTCTTCCTCGGTATCGAGGTCGCCCTCCAGATCTTTGGGGTGAATCAAGGGCAGCCACGCTTCGCCGCGCTGCCGCGCGCTCCGCGGACGCCGGCGGTGCGGCTCGCCGACTACCGGCTCCGGCAATGGATGCAACGGCAGACCGATCGCACGGCAGAACGTGTCGATCGAGACGACGGTCGCAATGACGCCGACAATCTCGACATATTCGCAATCGGATGTGCCCGACGCGATGATGCCGTCGAACCATTGCCGTGTCAGTCGCCCGGGATCTCTGATGATGCAATGAATTTGCTCGACGACTCGTTCCGGCAAGCCTCCCAGGCTGTCATGCTGCCCGCTGATGCCGTAAGGCGACAGCGCTGCCTTGCGACGCGCGCACAGCCGGCATTGCGAGGCGTGACGGGCTTCCGCCGCGATCGCGACACGGGTCGCGCCATCGAGCCATGCGCCCGCGCGCGCGATCCGGCGCCACGCGACAGTGTGCGCCTGGCCGATGTCGTCGCGCACGGCGACCGCCGAATTCGCGTAACTGATCATACCACCTAAGGTTAAGCGCAGAGGCTCCCGCGGGTCAACGGCGTCCAGCGCCGCACCCGTCACGCCGCCTTGGCGAGGTCGTGCGGATGAACCGCGCGTAAGCCGATGGACAGCCGATTCCAGGTATTGATCATGGCGATGGCGATCGACAGATCCGCCATCTCTTTTTCAGAAAAATGCTGGCGCGCCTGGTCGTAGACCTGATCGGGCGCGTGGGTCGTGGCGATGTTGGTCAGCGCTTCGGTCCAGGCCAAAGCGGCGCGCTCCCGCTCGGAATAGAGATTGGATTCGCGCCATGCGTCCAGCAGATACAGGCGCATCTCGGTTTCGCCGAGCTTGCGCGCGTCTTCGGTATGCATGTGCAGGCAATAGGCGCAGCCGTTGATCTGTGACGCCCGCGTCTTCACTAGCAAGACGAGCTTTTGATCGAGCCCGGATTTATTCAGATAATTCTCGACGGCGACCAAAGCGGCGACGCCGTCGGGGGCGACGGTGTATGGGTTCAGTCTTCTTTGCATCATGACATTCTCCCTTTTTGCTCCGTTGTGGTTGGCGGTGAACCGCTATCGCGCATCGAGCTCCGCCAGCGTCCTGGCCAAGGCGCTGCGCACCGGCGGCAAGTGACCGGCAAAGGCAACCGCGATATTTCGCAAGGTCTGGCCGGTCGGCGACGTCATGGTCGCCAAACGGGTCATCCGGTCGGTCATGGTAACGACATCGCGGGCGATGCGGTGCCGCTTGGCGGCCCAGGCGTCCAGTCGCGTTTCATCGCCGTCCTGCAGCGTCGCCGCCAGCGCTTGCGCGAGCGACACGCTGTCCTGAATGCCGGTGTTCATGCCCTGGCCGCCGGCCGGGCTGTGGACGTGCGCGGCGTCGCCGCAAAGCAGAATCCGGCCCCGGCGTGGGCATTGCGCGAGGCGATGATGGATGTGAAACCGCGAGCTCCAGTGCACCTCGCCGATGCGCCCAGGATTTTCGAACGGGCCGCGCGCGTCGAGGATGGACTGCATGAATTGCGCCGACGGCAGTTCCGGCGCCTCGACGACGGTGGCGACGATGCGAAAGCGGTCGTCGGGCAGCGGCGCAACCACCATCAACCCTTTCGGCGAATAGAACAGGGTGACCTCGTCCCGGCTCAACGGCCACTGCATGTGCACGTCGGCCAGGACGAAACTCTGCTGGTATTCGCCGCCTTCAAAGGCGACGCCGGACTGGTCGCGGACTTTGCTGTGCATGCCGTCGCAGCCGATCAGCCAGTCGGCATTGATGGTTTGAGCGCCACCATCGGCGCGGACCTGTGCCTCGACATGCGACGCGGACGCAGTACAGCGGACAAGCTCGCACGGCCGCGCGACGCCGCCACCGAGGCTCTCCAGATGATCCAGCAGGCAGCGTTCGACCCGGTCCTGCGGGATCATCAGCGTAAACGGGTAAGGACTCGGGATTTCCGAAAAATCGACGGTGATGAGCGGGCGGTCGCGGTCACGCACGCGGAAGATCGGAACCTTGACGCCTTGGGCCAGCAGGTCATCCGTGACGCCGAGCGGTTCCAGCACCTCCATGGTCCGGGCGTGGACCACGCAAGCGCGGGATGTATTGGCGCCGGCCGGCTGCCGGTCGATGATCGTCGGGCTGACGCCGCGTCGCCTCAGCTCTGCAGCCAGTGCAAGTCCGGCGGGCCCGGCTCCGGCGATCAGAACTCCATTGTCAGCATGCAAATTCTCCATGTCGACCTCGCGAAATGTTATGCGCCCAAAATCCTGCACCCTTGCCGTTTCAGGCATGCGGATCTTGGCCCGCCATATCCGACGCCAGGGTTTGCAGCTTGCCTGCGGACACGACACGCGTTGAAAACGCGATGCGGCTTCAAGGCCGGCAAACGTGTTCGCGGCGACCTTCAGCAACAACGAGGCGCGCGCAAAACCGTTCCTCTCATTGGGGCGTCGTCACGTCTTTGCAGCGACGGTGCCGGCTGGCCGCGCGTGGGCGCTCTTACAAAGAAATGTCATCGCAGAGGATGGCAATTGCCTGTCGAGCCAAACGCCGCGCGACATCCGGTCGGCGCGATGAACGCGCAGCTGTTCTGCGTCAGCGCCATGGCTCGCCGGCAAGCAGGTTATCCGACGAGCCGCAATCGCCGCAGCAGTTCGTGGATATTGATGGTCCAGCCGATGCCGATGCGCTTGGGCGGGAACAGGCGGTGATCGTCCGCGTTCCACACGCCTTTGTTCCAGTTCTTCCAATCCCAACTGACCGGCATTCCTATCCAGGTCCGTTGCGGAACTTTGTTCGGGTCTTTCTCCAGGTCGCTCATGACGATGCTCCAGCAAATGCACTGATCGCACGTTAGTCCGGAGAGGAGGGCGCCGGTTCAACGCCGGCTCGGCATAACAGCAATCACTGCTTCGCCTGCGCGCCGCCGTCGGTCGGCGCCGGCGGGCTGCGGTCGAGCCACATCACGGCGCGATAAGCGCTCACCAGGCCGGCGCCAAAATCCGAATCAGGGCGCGGCGGACCGAGCGGCTGGGCCGTGGCGGTCAGCGCGGCGCGAATATCGCCGGGCTTGAGCGACGGCTTATGCTCGAGCAACAGCGCGACGACGCCGCTCACATGCGCGGCGGCAATCGAGGTGCCGGTGGTGAAGACATATTCGTCCCCCGGCGCCAGCGCGAAAATCTCGACCCCCGGCGCCGCAACCGCGATATGGCGGCCGCGATTGGCCATCGGGAACAAGTGGTCGTCGCTGTCGGTCGCCGTCACGGCAATGACATTGGGGTCGGCCGCCGGGAAGAGCGGATCCGACTTCGGCCCGGCATTGCCGGCGGCGGCGATCAGCACGATGCCTTTGTCGTAAGCGGCCGCCAGCATGCGCTGCAATGTCGGATCGGCGGGGCCGGCGAAGCTCATATTGACGATGCGCGCGCCATTGTCCGCCGCCCATTGCAAACCCTTGTAAATGACAAACGAGCTGCCGTGCGCCGCGCCGGGCGTGTCGTCGAACGCATGTATCGCCAAAATCCGCGCGCCCGGCGCGATGCCCAGCAGCTTGCCGTGCGCGGCAATGGCGCCGGCCATCGACGTCCCGTGCGCATGCGGCTTTGCGTCGCCGCCCAGCGCGTCGAAGCTTTTCACGATGGTGCCATCGAGATCGGGATGTTTGGCGTCGATTTCCGAATCGATCACGGCGACCACGACATCCTTTCCGGTCGCCACTTGCTGCGCTTGCGCGCTTTGCAGTTTCGCCAGAACGTATTGCGCCGCATCGCCCTGCGGGCCGGCGGCAATCTTGGCGGTCTCTTCTTGCAGTGTGAAAACGTAATTCGGCTGCACGCTGGCGACGATGCGTTCGCCGCCGAGCGCGCGGACCGTGTTGGCCACCGTACGGCCGCCGCCGAGGCGCCAGCGATACAGGCTGGTCCCGAGCAACGGGAAATTTTGCGAATCGAGTTGCGTCAACTCGTACCGCCGCGCGATCAGAGCGATCGCTTGCGGCGTTGCGTTCGGCGCAAACGCGGTAACGACTTCGTTGGGAACAAAATTTTGATTGCCTTGTTGCGGCGCCCCGCCGCCACCGTTGTTGCGATTACCGCCGTTGTTGCCGGGGCCAACCGGACCGCCACCGCCGCCGACATATCCGCCACCACCGCCGCCGCCGCCGATAATCGGAGGATGTCGCGCTGGCCACCCACCCCTGCCTAGAGCCCGGCCGACAAGCCCGCCGCCGGGGCCGGGGCCGGGGCCGGGACGCGGCCCCATCATTGGTCCGCCGCCCGGCATCGGTCTGCCGCCGAAACCACTCATGTGCCCAAAACCACCCATGCCGAACGCCGCCGCCGAACGCGATCCGGCAATGCAGCAGGCCGTCAGCAGCAAGCCGCCGAGCAAGAGCGCCAGAATTGACCGCGAACGCATTGCGCTGTTTGGCATGGCAAACTCCCGATATGGCGCCGCGCCGTCACTCGGTCGCGGCAATGAAGCCTACGACCTTATTGTCCTGCAGCGTGCCGACGATGCGCGTCAGGTCCGCCTTGGCGAGTTTGGTTGGCGCGACCCGCACCCTATATAGTCCGCCCGCCGACGGCCCGCCGACAATGCTCAGCTTGTTGGTTTCCAGAAAGTTGGCGATGTCGGCGGCGCTGGCCTGCGGCTGGAAGCGCATGAGCACAAAAGTTCCTTCGCCGGAAACGTTTGCCGGCGCCGAGGCGGTTTCATAGCCGCCCGCACTTTTCTCCTTGAGCATGATGTCGGCCAAAATTCCCGCCTGCAGCACGATGGCGAGCGCCGCCGCCATCGCCGACCAGGCCAAGGTGCGCGGCGAGAGCGCCGCCAGGAATTCGGCGATACGGGCGCCAAGATCGATCGATGCGCGAGATTTTTGCGCAGGCAAAGCATCGATCTTGCCGAACAATGCTTTTACGTCACGGCCCGACGGCTCGCCCGCGGTCTCGCTGACATGGGTCTCCTGCTCGAGCTCCGCGCGCACCCACTCGTAGCGGCTGGCCAATTCGGGATCGGCGGCAAGGGCCGCTGCCACCTGTTGCGACTCACGCGCGTCCAGCGTGCCCGCCGCATACCAGGGCAGCAGGAGCTCGATCTCGCTCGGTTCGCTTTGCTTCGCCGTCGTCATGGCCAGCCTCGCTCAATGCCCAGCTCGGTGAGGAGCTCGGATAATTTCTTGCGCGCGTAGAACATTCGCGTCTTCACCGTCGCCTCCGGGATGCCGACAATTCCCGCAACGTCCTCCACGGACTTGTGCTGGTAGTAGACAAGGTTGACGATCTCGCGGTGCTCCGCCGATAGCTTGAGCAGACACGCCCGCAACACCGCGGCCTTGTCTTTCTTGGCCAGCGCAATTTCCGGATCGTCGGCCTGATCCTCGATGGCGCCAGCCTTCTCGTCATCCAGTTCCTCCGTCGGCCGCCGCTGCAGCGCGTTCAGCGCCTTGAAGCGGGCGATGCTGAAGATCCATGTCGAGACCGCGGAGCGCCCCTCGAACGTTCCGGCTTGCCGCCAGACGTCGAGGAACACATCGCTGTCCAAATCCTCCGCCGTGGTCGGGTTGCGCACCATGCGCAGCACGAAGCGATAGACCGGGACTCGATAGCGTCCGTAAAGCTCCTCCATGGCGAGCCGGTCGCCCTTGGCGATCCTTCCGATCAGAACTTCGTCCGAAGTCGTCGGCATCGGCAGGACTATCGACTCATCGATTAGGCAGCCGGGGGTCGCGCAGGTTCAAGCGAAATGAAAAAACTTTGCGCGGCATGTCCGGGTGGCCGGGCGCTGGTCGCAAGTTTCGCCGTTCAGGCGCAGTTGGGCAAGCTTAACGGCCGCTAGGGGGCATTTTGCTGGGCATTCCGGGTGGTTTTTCGCCCGGCCGGCCGTGAGCCACCTTCTTCCGGCAAGGAACCGCGCCGATTCCGCCGGTCGAAAATTTCGCTTGAACCTTTCTCCGACGCGCCTGTCCCACGGGTATTGGAACCCAAACCCTCGGAGAACGACCATGTCACGCAAAACCATCCTCACTCTCGCTTCTGCAGCTACGCTCGCGGTGGCGATGCTTGCTTCGCAATCGGCCGACGCCCGCGGCTTCGGCGGTGGCGGCGGCTTCGGCGGCGGCGGCCGCGGCTTTGGCGGCGGCGGATTCGCCGGCCGCTCCATCGGCGGCGGCAACATCGGAATGGCCCGCGTCACCAGCCGCGTCGGCCGCACCTTCATCCCGATCATCCCAGGCCGCCCCGGCCGTCCCGGCAACCCCCATTGGACCTTCCACCATCACGATCACGGCCACTGGGTGTTCCGTTTCGGCCGCTGGATCGTCGTCGACGACGTCGTCGAGGAAGCGCCGGCTGTCGTGACCGCGCCCGGTCCGTGCACCTGCCTGACCAAGAACTACACGCCGAGCGGCCTTGTCGTGTTCGCCGACGTCTGCACCAAGGAATCGGCCAGCGCTTCGGTCTACAGCAGCTCCGACGCGACGCAGGCGCCGACGACCCCGGTCGCGGCAACCGCAGTGCCGATGACGGTGGTGCCGACCACGCCGAACTACGCCGGCCGCACCTACGACGACTATCTGGCGGCGAACCCGCAAGCCGCCAACCCG
>Ga0116222_1001543_pt1 | contig 12715 bp, 8 predicted proteins | sample Sb_taG_12_FD_88963 | JGI IMG/M metagenome (GOLD analysis project Ga0116222, IMG submission 88963) | Peat soil microbial communities from Weissenstadt, Germany - Sb_50d_9_AC metaG | ecosystem: Environmental > Terrestrial > Soil > Wetlands > Peat | place: Germany: Weissenstadt | collected 2010-09-21
AGCGAGCTGGCCATCGACTGCGCCACCTGGACGGAAAGGCTGGCCTTAGGATCGTAAGGCAGCCGATGGTCCTGACCCGGCCGGTAGGTGAATTTCGTCTGCAGAAAAAGATCGGCCCGCGCCACCACCCCCGCGCGATAAGCCGCGGCGAGCCCCTGACCGACTCCCGCTTCGAAGTAATGCCGCCGCTGGTTGGCCGTGTCGATACCCCGAAACCCCGTCCGCAGCGCGAGCTCCGTGAGAGCCGGCGTGCGCTCTTCCTTCCAGGCGGTGCCGTACAGAAAATCGGGAAGGGCGGAAGACTGCTGAGTTGGCATCGCATTATTCTGCCACGATCAGATCCGAACAGTCCCATGCGAGGAAGGTTTAAGAATTTTCTGGCATCCAGTTTGCGCGCGCCAACCCGCCGGTCTACTATGCCTCCGAGGGCCATTACCATATCCACTAGCTCCACTACAGCAGTACTTCCTGGTGTGCCAAGACTTAACAATCCTGCAGTTCGCCGTTCTGGCGAATAACGCTGACTCGCACGTCCATGACGCCGGTAGGTCTCGCGACCTGCCTTGCGTGCATGCGCCGCGCGGTGTCGGTAAACCACTCCTGCTTGATTTCTTTCAATCTAAGATGCCGTTGCGCGAATCGAGTCATCCTCAGTTGGCCTTGAAGCGTCAACATGTTCTAGCGGCTAGGCGCGACTCCGCCGTACTTTTCGAGCCACTTCAACTCTTCCCGTACCTTGATTTTTCCGTGCCACGGGTTCTTGTCGAGTTCGTGGCCTTCTCCCGGAAAAATCAGCAGCGTGCTGGGAACGCCGAGGGCATGCAAGGCGTGATCGAGGAGATACGCTTCCGCCACTGCCACTCGAATGTCGTCCGCACCACTGACGATATGCGTGGGCGTACGAACTTTATTCATCTGGTAGATGGCGGCTTCCTTGTGATAACGCTGCGGCACATCCCAGGGAAACCCGCCGAGAAAATAGGCGTCGTCAAAACTGGTATCGTCATTTCCCCAGTTGGCAACGTTTTCCACCGCGCCCGCGCTGGTCACTGCGGCCTTGAATCGAGTCGTCTGAGTGATCAGCCAGTTAGTCATAGAGCCGCCGTAGCTGTAGCCACCGACGGTGAGGTGATCGGGATCAGCGATACCGTCTTTCACCAGCGCGTCGACACCCTCAAGAATGTCTTTGCCCGGGCGGGAAACGATTTCGGGAACGATTCCCGCCAGAAATTTGTCGCCATAGCCGGATGAGCCGCGATAGTTTGGCTCAAACACAAGCCATCCTTGCGTCGCGGCCAAACGGTCCCACACATACCAGTCCGCTTCGAAATGATTGCCGTCGTAATCATCCGGGCCTCCGTGTGGGAACACAAACATGGGCAGATGTTTCGCTTCGAACTTTCCTGGCGGGTACATGAGCATGCCTTCGATGGTTGTTCCATCATCCACGGTCCAGTGGTACGGCTTGGCTTTAGGCAGATCACGCTCCACAAACAGCTTGTTGAATGAAGTGATAGGGTGCGCCGACTGGAGCGCGTCGAGGCTGTCTGCTAAGTAAACCTCGGTTGGCTGTTCGATTGCCGAGTGTACGAAGGCGATGCGTGGCGAGTGCAGACTCGCAGCAGGACGCGCGTAAGTACCCGCCCAACCAGACTGTCTGGAAAATGGTGCGGAAAGCTTGGACTGGAAATACGTCTGAACTTCAGTGCCAAGCTGCCCCGTCGCGAACACTCCTCCATCCGGAGTGATGGTGTATCGCCCAACGGCGCCTTGGAAATCAGCCGCCCAGCGCTGGATTTCGCTGGTATCCGCATCAACCCAGTAAAGCCGGGTCTGCGTGTCTTTGTACTTTTCTTCGACCGAGCCGTATTGGACCTCAAAGAAAATGTGCTTGCTGTCTTTGGCCCAGTGGAGATCTTGCTCGACCGCTTGGTTATGGGTCAACTGCCGCGGCGGCCGATCCAGGGAAGAGTTGGCGAGATCCACGGAATAGATTTCGAATTCCTCAACCTTCTCCTCTCGTTCAGACACGGACTCGGTGGCAAAGGCCAGTTTGTGTCCATCCGGCGAGGCTTCCAATTCGTAGACGCGCCAGGGTGTGCTGGCAAGGGCGCGGGAGCCGGGCGTTGCATCGGACTCATCCTCTGCATCGTCGCGGGGCTTGGTTCCTTCGGCCGCGCGCCGGGCGACGGCGTCTCCCACATCGATGCTGAAAATCATGTCACCTCGTTCCGCGGCACGGTATTGCAAAACATCCTTCCACTCTTTCTTGTAGGCGTTCTTCTGAGTCTTAGTCCAGGGGGTGCGCGTGGCAAAGTAGAGTATGTGAGAGTTTGGAGACCAGGAAAACGAGTGCACTTCCTCGTCGCCGCGGGTCACGGGAAACGCTTCACCTCCGGCGAGCGCGATGAGGTAGAGCCGTGCGACCGCTTCGTCTTTGGAATCGCCTTCGCCGGAATTGCCACCTTTGGTGGTCTCGCGTTCCGAGAGGAATGCGATCCATTGCCCGTCGGGAGACCACTGCGGCTTGGTGTTGTCGCCGGATTGCGTGAGTTGGGTCAGCGGCCCCCGGCCATAGCCATCATCGCGGTAAAGCCACAGGTCTCGACGAAAATTGTTCTGCTCCCAATCCGCTCGCTCGGTGTTAATGAGAACCGAATTTCCGTCGGGGGACAAAGCGACCGCGAGGAAGTCGACGTAGTTGAAAAAGTCGTCGAGCGTGAGCTTTGGTTTGTCAGCGGCGTGTCCGAGGTTGAAAGCAAATGCGGCAAGAGAAGAAATGAGCAGAATTATTCTGTTTGTCATGGGTCGACACAGAGATATATCGCGGGTAGGCGGCACTTGTAAACCCGAATCGCGGGGTCTGAAGCGAATACCTCTCGGCTCAGAAACTGAATCGCAAAGCGAACTCCATCACGCGCGCATTGGACAGCGTTGAGCTGAAGTTTCCGAAAAGAGTGCTATTCGAGGTGAGGTTGTTGAAATTCAGCTGCATCGTTCCCACGTCGAATCGCGGAGTGTTGGTGACATTGAATACTTCCCAACTGAACTTAATGGCCTGGGCTTCGGTGATGTTCCAGCTCTTGTTCAGCCCGGTGTCGATATTGAAGGTGCCAGGTCCGCGGAAATTATTGCGTTGTCCTGATTCGCCTGGATAGGGATCGCGGAATTGAAGGATGGCCTGGTTGGGATCATTCGGGTTGGTAAGGTTGTACGGATCTTTGAATACATTGGGTGTGGGCCCGTTCACTCCCTGAACGGTGAAGCTTCCCGTTTCGGGGCGTTTCCCTACGAGAACAGCCGCGGAGTTGAGCTCCCAGTTCACGGGATAGACAGGGCTGAATATCGAAAACGGGTATCCCGTGGACCAGCGGAAGAGTCCAGAGAGCGTCCAGCCTCCGACCACTGCATTCAGGAATTTCCCCATCGTAGAACCGTAGCGTTTACCCTGGCCGACAGGCAGCTCCCATACCCAGTTGGAATTGATCTGATGCGTGGCATCGAAGTCGGACACCGCACGAAATTGCCCGGGGTTCCATGCGTTGAGGATTTGTCCGGAGAAGCCGACTCCCTCGAACAAATTCACCCGCTCAGCGTCGGAGCCGACGTCCATGGATTTGGAGTAAGTGTAGTTAAGGTCGAACTCCAGTCCGTGAGTCATGCGGCGCCGCAGGCTGAACTGGCCGGCGTTATAGGCGCTGTTGCCGATGCTCCGCCACGAGTAGAGAGAGGCGAACTGCGGAGAGTAGAAAGCATAAGGAGTGACTTTCCCGTTGATCGTCGCGCAGGACGGATAACAACTCCCCGCAGGCCAGCCACTGGTCTGGCCCGGAATATCAATAGTCTGCAGTGAACTTGTGGCGTTGCCTCCGAAGTAGGCAAACAGGTCGTACATGGCTTGGGTAGCGGTGACTTGCGCAGGTGCCGTACCGGTCGCGCCACACAAGGAACCAAATGCTCCACACTCCCCGCCAATCTGGGTCGACGACAGGCCCGCAGCGCCCGGAAACATGTGCTCCCAGAAAGGGATCGGCGCGACATTCTGAATCGGCACTCCGGCGTTGAATTGCTTGGTGAGCAGCGTGGCAGCGGTGAAGTAGTCCATGTGGCTCTGGGGATCGTACATATCCACCGGTGCCGCGAGATCCTCTTCTTGCAGCAACCGGTGCGCAAAACGGCCGACGTACGACGCTTCGAATACAAAATTGCTGGGAAGCTCGCGCTGGATGGAGAAGTCCACCACGTGGGAATAGGGGGTCTTCAGCTTGTCATCCAGACCCCAGTTGACTGAGAACCCGCCGGCCCCGATACCCGCCGGCGGAGTAGCCGGGAACGAACCGGTCGGCGGTGGTTCCACAATCGGACAAGGCGCCGTCGGACACGTGCCCGTAGTGGCGGCGCTGGTGGTGGGAATATTGTATAGACCGGAAAAACGCGCCGCAGTGTCTACGGTTTGCACGCTGCCGGTATTCGTGATGCTGGTGGTCAAGCCGAACGAACCATTGCGGTCGAAGGTGTTGGTGATGCCTTCGCCAAAGTGGTCGAAGTAAATCCCGTATCCGGCGCGGATGGAAGTTTTTCCTGGACCTCCCCACAGCCGCCGGCGCCAACCGCTGTCGGCGTCGGGCGAATAAGCGATCGCAAAGCGGGGCGCGATGTCCTTGTAATCCCATGCCCAATAAGGCTTGAGTCCGTTGGCCTGTCCCGAAAGCGCAAAGCTGATCAAGGGTTCGTACGCCTGACCCGCCAGCATGTTCCGCGCGCGTTGCTTGAACCAGTTGTTGAGACTTGTCGTAGGAGCTACCTGGGTGCCGTTGGTTTCGTAGGGCGGTTGCAGCAATGTATAGCGCAAGCCGTAGGTAAATGTGAGGTTGCGTTTTACCTGCCACTTGTCTTGCGCATAAAACTCCGACTCGTAGGTCCGGAAATGGCGGGGAATCATTGCGCCTTGAGGAAGCACGGAAAGATTCTTGTTCAAGTTGTAATTGGCGGAGACTTCACTGATCAGGCCAGCGAGAGCGGCGACTGCAAAATCGTAGTTTTGGCCGAATCCTGAATCCACGGCCGGGAAGCCGCCCGTAGCTGGGTCGAGGCTGGTGCCGCAGTTCGCAATGCAAGCGGGATTCAGCCAAAGCGCATAAGTTTGAGCAAAAAAGAATGAAGTGGAATTCGACTCACGGATATTGTCCACTCGGCGCAGGTTGCCGCCAAACTGCAAAGTGTGGGTGCCTTTCACCTTGGTGAGGTCATCCACCCAGTTGTAGACGGGGACATCGGTGTTGGTCGTGGGGCTGAACGCGTTGAGATCATCCAAGCCGCGGAAGTTTACATATTGCGAGCTCTGCAGGCCGGCTTGGGCGACACCGGATCGAACGTAGCCGAAGTGAAAAGCATTGACCAACGTATTGCTGAGCGTCGCCGTGTAGCCCACGCTCAGGCCTTTGCTGTTCACGTGATCCGTTGTGGCCGCGGGCTGGCTGGGAAATTGTGAACCTCCGTCTCCGGTAACTGAATTGGGATCCGTGCTGCTGCGTTCTGCGTCCCGGTCATTGTTTAAGACGCCCCTCACGAACAGGCGATGGTTTCCATCCGCGGTGAGGTTGTAATCGATCTTGGCGACGTAGGCGTTTAAATTTGCCGGCAGCGGCGACGCGAAGGTGTATCCCTGAAAATCAAAACCGTCGCCGACGGTAAAGCTGTTGGGTTGGGGGTACTGGTTGAAAATTGCGTTAGGATTCGCGCCGTTGAGGTTTGCGATCAGCGGATTCGGGCCCGGACCCAGGGGACAGCTTCCATTGGCGATGCAGGGCTGGTCGATGCTGGCTAATTGTGTGGCGTTCAAGGTCTCGACTCCGCCTGCCGGACACTTCGGATCTTGCGAGCAGGGATACTGGATTGTCCCCTGGCGCAAGAGCGCGCTGGGCACCGTGCGCGTGACCTGCAGATCTTCCCGCTTGCGCTGCCCTTCATACGCCAGAAAGTAGAACACTCGATCCTTCTTAATGGGACCGCCGACCGCTGCTCCAAAAGTATTGCGCAACAGAAAGGGTGGTAGGTTGGGAGCACCCGAAAGTACTTGCGACTGTTTGTTGAACCAGTCGTTCGCCGTGGTGAAAGTCGGGCGGTAATATTCGTAGAGCGTCCCGTGAATGCTGTTGGTGCCGCCCTTTGTCACCAGGGATACCTGCCCGCCCGAGGAGCGGCCGGTATCGGCATCGGCATTGCTGGTCGTGACTTTGAATTCCTCCAGTGAATCCAAGGGAACCCGCAACGCACCCTGGAAAGCTTTTCCTTCGAGTTGGTCGTTGTTGTCGACTCCATCCAGCACCACGTTGGTTTGGTCGCTGCGCGCCCCGTTCACCGCACCACTGCGGCTGTCTGAGGCGGAATCGATGTGCGCGCTGTTCCCGGTAAAGACGACGCCTGGCTGCAGGCTCAGAATGCCGGTTGGATCGCGGCCTTCAAACGGCAAGTTTGCGATCTGGTCCGCGCCAAAAGCGTGACCCAAAGTTGCGTCTTGGGTATTCACCAACGGCGCGGTACCCATCACGTCCACCGTTTCGGTCACGGCAGAAACTTTCATGTTCACGTTTACTGTGCCCGGAGTATTGACTAGAAGCTCGACATTCGGTTGTCGGATGGTGGCGAATCCGGGTGCCGCAGTCGTGATCACATAGGTCGCGGGGGGCAACTGGAGAAACTGGTATTCGCCCTGGGCGCCGGTCTTGGTACTGCGAGAGAAACCAGTCGCGGGGTTATTGATGGTCACAGTTGCACCCGGTACGACTGCGCCATTGGAATCGAAGACTGTGCCGTGAAGCGAAGTCACTGCGGATTGGGGTAACAAAAACCCGCCGCAGGCCAAAACAAATACAAGCAGCGAAGCGAATGACCGCGAGGCAGATCGCATAGGGGCTCCGTACAAGTCGCGTGGTCCAGTAGTGGCTGCTGTCCCTTAAGCCTTCCAACTACGGAAAACTCTCTCTGGGAGCGTTGGCGGGTATTTTGCAATCGTTGACCCAACAAATGCAAGCTGAAATTTGCACACTGGGGCCATTGCGGAGTTCTCCTAAGTATGTGCGGCTCGATTTTCTCGATTCGTTCCGTTTTCCGAGGGGAAGAACAAAGCCGCAAGCTGCCCGGATTACTAGGCTCCGATCACGATGCGGTGACCTTCCTGCATTACGTCGAGCATGTAGCCACGATTCCCGACCGACGAGTCGCACGTTTCCAGGTACCTGTGCAGATGAAAGCCGTGGCGGCAGATCCAGGTGCAATGAGGCGGTATGCGCTCTCCTAAGGTCCGGTTCGTCGGCAAACGAGAAGTAATTCTGTTCCTTCCTGTTTGTCCGTGACTCACCAGTTGAAGGCTCGCCGCCAGCGGTGCAGGTTCCGCCCTGCTTGTCCACCTCACCGGTGGACTTTCCCTGCAAGCTTGCGGATATAGGCCACCAGGGCGCGGATCTGATCTTGAGTCAAGCTGTTGTTGAATGGCGGCATGTTCTTCCGGCCATCGGCGAGGACCTGGGCCAATTGTGCGTCCGATTGCTTTTGCACCTCCGGAGAGCGCAAATCCGCGGCCTTCAAGGTCTTCCCGAGAGATGTGTCGCCGGCTCCATTCTGACCGTGACACGATGAACATTGCAGCCTAAAGGTGCTTGCCGTCTCGTTCGCAGACGCGCCGGGAGCTTTTCCTGCTGACGCATGTCTGGGCCATAGTGCCAGCGACACGATGATCAGCGCGACGGCGGCCGAGCTGGCCGGCCCTTTGAGCGACCCGGCCACAGTCACGTTGAGGCGCTCTGCAGAGCGGCACGCAGTTTGGCCGGGGTGAAGGGCACCGAGCGCAGCCGCACTCCCACGGCGTCAAATACTGCGTTCGCAATGGCGGAGGGCACAACCGCGGAGGAGGGCTCGCCCACGCCCCATGGCTTCTCCGTCGGCCTCTCCATCAAATCGATATCCACGTCCGGGACCTCAGGAAACGTCAGGATGGGATAGGTAACCCAGTCTAGACTGGTCACGTGGGAGCGGTCAAAGGTGACCTCTTCCTTCAACGTACGGCTCACGGTCTGGATCACGTTGCCTTCGATTTGGTTCCTGACGCCATCGGGGTTGATGACCTGTCCGCAGTCCTGCACGATGGCAACATGCTTGACGCGAATCTCGCCGCTCTTGCGGTTTATCTCGACGTCGGCGACCGCCCCCACGTAGGTACGAGCCAATTCATACTTGACGTAGGAGGTCCCGCGGCCGGTGGAGACTTCGCCGCTGCTGGCCTTCTGAGAGGTTCGGCCCTGCCACTGCGCGAAGCGCGCCAGCCGCTTCAACAGGTCGGTGCCCCGCGAATCGTTCAGGTAATGCAGCCGGAACTCCAGGGGATCAGCCCCGGCAGCGACGGCAACCTCGTCCACGAACGCCTCATTGCAAAAGGTGTTCTGCATGCGGCCCGGGGCGCGGATCCAAGAGGGACGAAGCGGCGTCTCCGCCAGGCGGTGGGCTACGGTCCGCACGTTGGGAAAAGTGTAGGGAATCGCCGAGTTGTTGATGATGTTACCGGGGCTCATCCCCTTCTCAAAGGGCAAGCCGGCCAGCTCTGCCGCCACCAGCTTGACGTTGCCGCCAGCGCCCTCCGGTACGTAGAGCTGGGAATACCAGGCGACGACATGGCCGCTGCCGTCCAGTCCTGCCTGCAGGTCCATTAACGTCGGGGGTCCCTTCGGGTCCCAGCCGTGCTCGTCCTCGCGCATCCACTGCACCCGCACCGGCCGCCCCACGGCGCGGGCGAGCAGGACGGCGTCCGCAGCCGCATCTTCATGACCGTTGCGGCCGTAGCACCCGGAGCCGTCCACGTAGATGACGCGCACGTCGCTGTCCTTCATGGAAAGCATGGCCGCAAGCTGCAGGCGGAGATCATGAGTAGCCTGGCTGGCCGACCAGCAAGTGAGCTTGCCGTCCTTGAATTCCGCGACAGCACACGATGGCCCCATCGAACCATGACTGTGGATAGCGAAGTTGTAGGTTGCGCTGACCCGCTTGGCAGCCTGCTCCAGAGCTTGCTCAGCGTTGCCGACGTTGCTGGTCACATCGTCCTTATTGATCTTGGTAGCCCGAACATACTCCCACAAGTGGCTCTGCTCGGGCAGACCTTCCCAGTTGGACCAGCTTGCCTTGAGTTTCTGCGCCGCCCGGATGGCGCCCCATTCGCTCTCGGCCACCACACCCAGGAAGTTGCCCTGGTGTATCACCTTGACCAGACCCGCCACGTCGTTGACCGACTTCTCCTCGACGCTCTGCAAACTGGCGCCGATGGCTGGCGGCCGCACCACGCGGCCGTGCAGCATGCCAGGCAGCTTGAAATCCTGAATGTAGGTAAATTGTCCGGTGACTTTAGGTGGGATGTCGAAGCGAGGAATCGGCTGTCCCACGATCTTGTAGTTCGCGGGATCTTTGAGCGGCGCCTGCTGGTCAATCTTCAGTGCGAAGTTCTTGCCGCCGATCAGTTCGCCATAACTTATCTGCTTACCATCGCCGCGCGCTCGCACAACACCCTTCTCAACGACAAGATCCCCGGCGGCCGCCCCAAGCCGTTTTCCCGCTTCCTGCAGCAAGGCTTGCCGGGCAGTAGCAGCAGCCTGGCGAATCTGTACGCCACCGACCTGGATGGTAAGGCTGCCCCACGTCTTACCCTGCGCCGGCGTAGTGGCTGTATCGCCCTCGACGACTTCGATGCGTGACGGCGGCACGTCCAACTCGTCAGCCACGATTTGGGTCAAAGCCGTGCCTACACCGGTACCCAGTTCCACCTTGCCGGAGTAGAGGGTCACGAGGCCACTGGAAGCGATGGCGAGGAAGGCATCCACCTCGTCCAGAGCCACGGTCTTGGGCAAGGTTGCGCTCTGGGCATCAGCCGCACTGCCGAAGCATGGCAGGGAGAAGCTGACGATCAGAATGCCGGTGGCTTCCAGGAATTCACGGCGATTCGGTTTGCCGGAAAGCATTTCGACCTGCCCTCAAGCAGCGGCAGCGGCGCGCTTGACCGCGCGCACGATGCGCAGATGGGTGCCACAACGGCACAGATTGTGAGCCAACGCCTGCTTGATCTGAGCCTCGCTTGGGCTCTTGTTGTGCGCCAGGAAAGCGGCCGCTTCCATGATCATGCCACCGATGCAAAAGCCGCACTGTGCGGCTTGCTCCGTGATGAAAGCCTCCTGCAGGGCAACCAGCTTCTGGGGTGAGCCCAGCCCTTCCAGAGTTACGACCTTCTTCTTGCCTACGGCCGAGAGCGGGGTAACACAGGAGCGGGCCGCGTTGCCCTCAATGTGCACGGTGCAGGCTCCGCATTGTCCCAGGCCGCAGCCGAAGCGCGGGCCGTGAAGTCCCAGGTTGTCGCGCAAGGCGTAGAGCAGTGGCATGTCCGGATCATCGACCGTGACCCGCGCGGTGCGGCCGTTGACGTTGAGTGGAATCGTCTTAACTGGAATCTCCTTCTTGACTCCAAGAACGGCAACGATTGTACACCCATCTGCCGGTTCGCAGTTTGTGCAGTCATTTTCGCCTGGAGCGGTTTCTGGACGCGCTCGACGCTGCCCACGCCGTGGGTACGGCAGATCGATTCCGCCAGTATTGTGATTTTGGATCCTCACGGATGTATCCTAAGCTCCAACAAGCTTCCTTCTGGTACGTCGGAGGAATACAAGATAGATGTCCAATGAACTTCAGCCCATCGTTTGGCCTGGCCAACCTTATCCCTTGGGGTCAACCTGGGACGGCGAGGGCGTCAACTTCGCGCTCTACTCAGAGCACGCGGAGAAAGTGGAACTTTGCCTGTTCGACAGTTCTGGGAAACGTGATGGTGACGGAGGACTGCTGGGAGACCTGGCTTATCGCATCACCGGTTCGAGCGACCTTTACGCACACAGCGGCCGGAGGCCCTATGCCAGCATCAATTTTGTCACGGCGCACGACGGCTTCACCTTGCAGGACCTGGTCAGTTACAACGAAAAACACAATGAAGCCAACGGCGAGGACAATCGGGACGGCACCAACAATAATCTCAGCTGGAATTGCGGAGCAGAGGGTCCCACTGGCGATTCTGACATCCAGGCTCTGCGCGCCAAGCAAAAGCGGAATCTGCTGGCCATGCTGCTGCTGTCCCAGGGCGTGCCGATGCTGTATGCGGGTGATGCAATCGGCCATACGCAACTGGGAAACAACAACGCCTACTGCCAGGACAATGCGACAAGCTGGCTGAACTGGAATTTGCAGCCTCAAGATCACGACCTGCTGGCGTTCGTGCAGCGAATGATCAGCCTGCGCAAGAGGCATCCCGTATTCCACCGTCGGCGTTTTTTCCAGGGTCGCCCAATCAAAGGTGCAAGTGTAAAAGATGTGTTGTGGCTCAATCCCAGCGGCAATGAGATAAGCGAGGACGAGTGGCGCGATCCTTCGATACACTGCCTGGGAATGTTTCTCTCCGGCGAGGGAGTGGATGAGACCGATGAGCGCGGCCGGAAACTCCGCGATGAAAACTTCCTCGTGCTTCTCAACGCTCACCACGAAGATGTTGGATTCGCTTTGCCCGCATTCCGTGCCGGTGCTGGTTGGACCGCATGGATGGATACCTCACGAGAAGGTGGTTTGCGTTCGGTCGGAACGTATGACGCCGGCACACCCTATCCTCTGCAGGCGCGATCCATGGTCGTGTTGCTGGAACGACGCGGAATCGGCAAAAAGGAAGAGCCGAATGAAGCGCCGCTATAGCATGCCGTTCGGCGCCGAGTGTCGCGACGACGGAAGCGTGCGCTTTCGTTTGTGGGCCCCGGCCGCACGTCAGGTTGAGCTCTCCCTTGCCGGTGCGAACAGGTCTATGCGGCTTCCTCTGGAGCCGTGCGATAAGGGTTGGTTTGAATTAGCCACCGATGCGGCCAGGCCTGGGACTCAATACCATTTCCGGATCGATGGTGGGCAGGAAGTCTCCGACCCAGCTTCCCGGTTTCAGCCTCGGGACGTGCATGGACCCAGCGAAGTTATCGACCCCGGCGCCTTCGACTGGCAGGATCGCGACTGGCATGGCCGCCGGTGGGAAGAGGCTGTTCTATATGAATTGCACGTGGGAGCCTTCACCCCGTCCGGGACGTTCTCCGCCGTGGGCGAGCGGTTCGCCTATCTCGCGGATCTGGGAATCACTGCCGTGGAGTTGATGCCAGTTGCCGACTTTCCCGGCCAGCGCAACTGGGGCTACGACGGCGTCTTCCCCTTCGCTCCCGATAGCACTTACGGCCGACCCGAGGATCTCAAAGAGCTAGTTCAAAGTGCCCATGACCGCGGACTCATGGTTTTGCTGGATGTTGTTTACAACCACTTTGGTCCGGAAGGAAATTATCTCAGGTCCTACGCGCCACAATTCTTTACTGATCGGCACTCGACTCCCTGGGGAGACGGCATCAACTTCGATAGCCTCGACAGCCGAGTCGTGCGGGACTTCTTCATCCACAACGCTCTCTACTGGCTGACCGAATACCATTTCGACGGACTACGTCTGGACGCAGTTCACGCGATCATCGACGACTCCACACCCCACATCCTCACTGAATTGGCCGATGCCGTCCGGAGTTCCGTCGAGCCGGATCGCCACGTCCACCTGATCCTGGAAAACGACCAAAACCGGACGCGTTACCTTCAACGTACCGAGCGCTGCCAGCCGCAGGCGTAC
>Ga0116222_1001546_pt1 | contig 12706 bp, 10 predicted proteins | sample Sb_taG_12_FD_88963 | JGI IMG/M metagenome (GOLD analysis project Ga0116222, IMG submission 88963) | Peat soil microbial communities from Weissenstadt, Germany - Sb_50d_9_AC metaG | ecosystem: Environmental > Terrestrial > Soil > Wetlands > Peat | place: Germany: Weissenstadt | collected 2010-09-21
GGGGCCGGTCGGGCAAGGAATTCCAGCGCGTCTCCCTCGCGCAGCCTTCGTGCGGCATCCAGGCACAGATCGCCAAGAACCTTCACACGCCGCCCTGCTACCATCCGGCGCACGCCGTTCCAGGAGGAATCGGGCAGGTGCGACCGCAAGATAGCGGCAACCGTTTGGCCAGCTTGGTCGGCAGTGACCGTAATGATTCGAGAGGACATTGCGGATTGTTCTATCTTGCTTTGCGCGGCCGGCGCCGTGCCGTTTTACGTCCGGGGCGATAGCCTCGCCCTCAAGTGGAAGCCTCTTCCTTGTGGCCACTATCCCGTCCGTCGCTGGATTCCGTCGCTCACGCGGTGGAGCGGGAATCGTATGTCAGTTTATACTGAGATGGCAGCAAGAGGAAGCGAACGCCGACCGCTACCAATATTGCGTCTTCACCCTTGTGTCGATCAACGAAGGGTAGTTTCCTACTCGCCACGGTTGTAACGTGCTTCGGCGTGTCGGTCCTCCGCGCGCAAGGTCGTGTGCTGGACCAGAGCCCTCACCCGCTGCCCGGGGGCCATTCCAGCTGATCGGCAGCTGGGGGGGTCGTGCTTAACGTCCGAATGGCTTGCGCAGATCAAGCCGCTGCAGCGAGTCCCTGGCCTCGCGCGTCAACCGAGCTGTCGGGATTCCCATGCTCCAACTTGCCAACAATTGGCGAGCTGTCGGTATCCGTATCTGCTCCACGGCCTCCACAGCTCGCAGCAGACGCAGCTGGCCCGGTGAATGCTCCGGTTCAAGTTGGTCCAGCAATGCGACAATACGCCGACTAACTTCCAACGACGGTTTTCTCTGCAAGGTCTGTTCGAGAGCTAGTCGTACCGACTCTCCCAGTTTCGCCAACTCCTCATTGGCCTTGGTCCGCACCGCGAAGTCGTCACTGTCGAGCTCACGAATCAATCGAGCCGTTTGCTTCGCGTCTGCTTCGTTCACGGGCCGGATCCGCTGCTTGAACTGTGCGATCGTTTGCTCCGAGTCGGCCACGAGCGCCTGCAAGGCCCGATACGCTTGCTGACCATCGGGTTTGGCCAAGTCGTTCCAACGGCTTTCCCACTCCTGGCGCGTCAAGAGCTGGTAGCGCGGCCGGGAATAGAGCTGCCGGCCCGTCGCGTCCCAGAAGAGAGCGGTGCTATCATCCCCGATCGAGGCGAGTACGCTACCATCCTGGGAAAAAGTTAACCTGCTTATGCGATAATCCTGCCCGTGAAAGCGGCAGCGTTCCTTCCCGGTAGCCACTTCCCACAAATGGACTGTTTCCCCAAAGCCTGCTGACGCGAGCATTCGGCCATCAGGTGAATAGGCGATTGAAACAATTGCCGTGTTCCCGGCCGGTTCGTGGGCTTCAAATGAACGCAGCTCTTTGCCTGTTTTCACATTCCACAGACGGATTAAAGGGTCGTTCGAGCCGCACGCTGAGGCTGCTGTTGTTCCATCGGGCGCGAAGGCAACTGCCATGACCCAATCGTTGTGGTCCTTGAAAGCCCGAATCTCCGTATTAGTATTCCAGTCCCACAAGCGCATGGTCTTATCCAAACCGCCGGAGAGTAACATTTGCCCGTCCGGAGAAAAAGCCACGCCATATACCGGGCCCTGAGAATGGCCCGTGAGCCGGCGCAATGGCTTGCCCGTCCCGGTTTGCCATAGCTGAATAGAACCGTCGCCATTGGCGGAGGCAAGCACTTGACCATTGGGCGTGAACGCCAAATCGAACCCGTCGTTGATATCGGTGTCCCAGCGGAATAACTTGGTGGCAGTGGCGGTATTCCATAACGTCGTCTTGCCGTGTCCCGCCGTGGCCACAAGCCGGCCGTCGTGCGAGATTGCCAGGGTACGAATGCCCGGTTGCTCGCCGCCGAAGCATCGACGTTCCTGCTGCGTATCCGTATCCCACAACCGGATAGTTCCCTCCCAGCTGACGGTAGCCATGGTGAGGCCATCCCCGGTATAAGCGAGACTTCTGATGCCTTCTCGGATCGCACTGGCGGGGAAAACGATCTTGCCGGTCGCTGTCTCCCAAAGCTGAAGTGCATTACCTTGGACAGCCAATAAATGCTTCCCATCGGCAGAGAAAGCCATTGGATAGGATGAGCCACCTCCATAGCCGACGAACTGGCGGAGCATTTCTCCACTCTTGGCGTCCCACAAAAGGATTGTATCGCCATTGCTCCGCACCGCGATCATCTTGCCCTCCGGGGACCAGCGGATACCGTCAACGATGCCGGGTGCCTGAATACGGCGAATCTCCTTGCCGCTCGCCGGATCCCAGACACGGACCGTCTTGTCCATACTCGCGGTGACAAGCTGCTTGCCGTCGGGGGCGAAATCGAGACAGCGCACTTCGCCTTGGTGACCTCGGCAGCAGCAAACTTGCTTCAAGGAGGGCATTTCCCATAGGGCGATTTCATTGTTGGAGCCAGCTGTGGCCAGGAGTTTGCCATCTGGCGAGAAAGCGACGGCGTGGATGGTTTCAGAAGCCAGGGGAAGCATGCGGCGCTCGTTTGACGGGAGATCCAGCAGTCTTGCCCCTTGGTTGGGGACACCACCAAGAACTATCGTGCGTTTATCCGGTGAAAAGACGACATAGCGAGTGACGCCTTGCTGGCGGAGAACTTCTTTGCCACTGGCAACGTCCCAGAGAGCCAACTCCGTCCCCCACCCGGCTGCGGCGAGAAGCTTCCCATCCGGCGAAAAAGCCACACTATCGACCGGACTGGCACCTAGGCCTTTTCCGCCGAGATGGAATTGCCGCACCTCCTTGCCCGTCTTCGCATCCCAGAGGCGAACGCGCTCGTCACTTCCACCCGACGCTAGCAGCGTCCCGTCCGGTGAATAGGCGATGCCGTTCACCCACCCGGCATGTCGTAAACGTGTCGTTCCCAAGCGAGCCACCGCGCCAGCCGGCAGAGGATCGCCGAAGTGATCGGGCTGCGGCTTCTTTTTCGCCTGCGCAAGCAGCGGCGCGGCCGGTGAACGCGCGGGAGGTCTCTGCGGCTCAGATGCATTTTGCAAAGGCAGGCCAGCTCCCAGACCAACCGCCGTCCCCAGAATCAAAATGAAGGCAAGAGTCTTCAGCTTCAACTCGGGCATCATCCCGCCGGCCAGGACGCTAATTGCAGCAGGGACAGGGCCGCTGATATGATGCAACGATTCGGCCAACAGTTTCTCCGGCACGATGGCCGGCGTCAGCAACGCCACTGCACCTACCGAGAGATCGCTACCGCGCTGCGTCAGCCGTCGCCGCAGTCGCTCGCGGCCACGTGCCAGCCGCCCGCGCACCGAGCCGATGCTCCAGCCGAGCAGCCGCGACGCTTCCTCGACCGTCCGTCCTTGCAGGAGGCAGAGCAAGAACGGCAACCGATACACTTCCGGCAAGCGCGCGACTTCCGTATCCAACAACGCCAACAATTCTCGGCCGCTAAGCGCATCTAGCGGATTCGGCCGAATATCCATCGGCTCTGGCGTCTCCGCATTCGATTCCATCCGTTGCCGCCCCCTCTTCGCTATGCGGGCTTTGCGAGCCAGACGCACGGCCACGGTATGGAGAAAACCGGCCAATGACTCCGGCTGACGGAGCCGCGACGCCTGCCTCGAAAGCAGCAGAAACGTGGCCTGAAACGCATCCTCGGCGTCTTGCTCATCGCCGAGTGATCGGCGACAGATGCCGAGTACCATTGGGCCATGCCGTGCCATCAATGCAGCGAAAGCGGCTTGATCGCGCTGGTGGATCCAGCGTGTCAGCAGCGTAGCGTCGGGAGCCGCTTGCACTGCCAGCCGATGCAAATGGGTCAGCAAAGTTCGTGCGTCTGCGGACACGGCGTGAATCCTCGTTTAGCCGACATTTACCGTTCTCTGTATTGATTGTGTCCTGCCGATGCCCTTTGCACACACTTTTTTTTCACTTGCGACGCAGACAGAGCAAGTCGGCGACCAGGTCGGGCAGGGAAAGGGGAGACTGGCCGCGACAGCGGGCGCCGTTTCCGTTGCGGCGCGCTGTCTCTGTTCGCATCGAGTTTGCGCGCGGAGGTCCAATCGACCGACGCGCGCAAAGCCCCAACAGCGAGTGCGATTCGGTTTGGTGACGAAATAAGGACGGGAACGTTTCTTAGAGTTCCAACTGTACAGACCCGCCCGTTCTCCCTCTGGAAATAATGCACGGCCTTGTTCGAGTGCATCCCCGTCATCACCCCGGTCACGCTGCCTGGCCGCAAGATCATGATTTGTGCGGCCGGCTGCTACTCCTCCGCGAAAACGACGCGGTCGTAAACATCTGCCAATTTCAGCGTGCAGGCAATCGAGCCGAGTACGACACTGGCCTCCAGGCCCAAGCTGCGGCGATACGACCAGCTGTCGTCGGCCTGGCGTGTATAGTGCTCGATCTGGGGACGGTCCTGGGATACCAGGACATAGTCCGTGAGGGTAGGATTCCAGGTTTGGAAACGTGCGAATTTATCGCCGCGGTCAAAGGCCTCGGTGCTCTCCGACAGAACTTCCAGGATCACTTTAGGATTGAGAACGACGTCGCGCATGGGGTCGTAATATTCCGGTTCGCCACAGATCACGACCAGATCGGGATAGGAGAAGAGCCCGCGGGTGGTATTGCCCCTCGACAGCAGCGGGCCGCTGCGCACTTTCGTATCCTTGGTCCGCACGCGGCATGGCGTGCCTCGCAGCTGATTGCCAAGTGTAGCAACGAGGTTTACGGAGATATCCGAGTGCGCAGGGCTTTCGTCCGCCATGGCGACAATTTCTCCATCGAGATAGAAGTGCCGCTCTTCGGAGGAACGCTCGATCGCCAGATATTGGTCAACGGTGTATGCAGATTTTGGTTTTGGCAACCTCATTGCCCGGCCTCCACGCAGAATCAAGCGGCGATTATCATGCTTGATCGCAACGACTCTACTCCCAAGATTTGGGAAGGCCGCCAAGAGACACAAACCTGGCTGGTGCTCTGGGCCATTTTTGTCAAGGAATCGAGCATGGCTCATCGGCGATTCTTGCCCTGACGCCGTGCTGTCTTCCGCCCCGGTCTGTAGCCATGATTCGGCAGGCCATGTTCGCCGACCGGTTCGCCCTTGGTCGGATTCGCCACGGAATGATAATGGTCGCCGCGAGCCGCCTCATTCGCCCGCCGCCTCCGCACCTCGATGGCCTCACCGGGCGGATGCGCTGGAATGAGACAGTCACAGCCATTGCCGATGAGGTCCGCCCGACCGCCTTGGAGCAAGGCTTACCGCACCTGAAAGTAGTTCTCCGGCTTAAAAAACTGCATAAGGGCCCGTTGCAGCTTGCGATCGTGCAGGTTGCGGGCCACGTGCACTTGCTGCTTCGTAAACGGATCGATCCCCGTGTAGTACATGCACGTGGTAATGTCGGTAGCGATGGCGTGAAGCCCTTCGCAGTCACTGTTTCCGGTCATAGAGCCTTAGAGCATAGAAACCGTCAAAAAGAGGTTTGCCGGCCACTTTTGTCACGCCCAAATGTCGTACAAGAGCCGCATCGCTGATGTCCGTTGATTGGTAGGTCTCCAGCTGATCTTGTCCGCTGTCGCCTATGCCGGCAAGCGTAAAGCTGAGCCGAAAGCTATCACGCTCACGGTAATTCATGACCACTTCGCGGATGCTGAGCCCCTGCAGCACACGCCAAACCATGACGAGCATGGCAGGCGATCGGTCGGGGCGCAGGAGCTGGAGAAAGGCTTGAACTTTGTGCGGATTCCTTTCCGCCTCAGCTTGAAGGGCCTCGGGTGAAAATGAAACGGCTACTCCGCAACGCTTGCGGTATTCCGGCTCAATCCGCTTAAGAAGATCGACGTAGGCTGGAATCGCTTGGTCTCTGGGTGCATACATGTCGATCATCCATCTCAGCCCATTTCTACGCAGCAAGGCTTCGAGAATCTCAGCCGATGATTGGCTCATGCTGCCTCCGGGTCGCAGACGGCTGCTGTATTCAAAATTTCCATCTCCATCATCGTCTTGATTCCTTCCAGGATGCCCGGCATCTCGCCGGCCGTGGGGTCATCGAGCACGGCCGTCACGGATTGTTCGGAGAGAATTAAATACAACATGGAATTGACCGGCGAATCCGGACTGTCCGCGTCCCACAAGGCCTCTGCCGCTTCGTTTGGATAGGCGAGTAAATGCCGTATGGTTCCGAAGGGGATATCGCCATACTTGGAGTATTTTTCGCCCGTCTCGGCATTTTCGAATCGAGCATGGGGCCATTGCCGTTGGACGACGCGGGCGCAGGCGTCCAACGACGCAGGTGATCCCACTGCGGGTATGACGATATCTTTGCCGCCGATCATGCGTATTTCTCCGCCAACTCTTTTGTCGCTCCGTGCGCGATCTGCCGATCAGGTGCCACAGAATAGTCCACGGCAGAGTAGAAAATCACTTGTCCTCGGCCGCCTTGTAATGGTTTGAGGCCGTCGTCTCCCGCAAAATGAAACACGAATTCCAGCTTGTCTCGGCAGCCACGAACAAAAATCCGCTTCCCAAGATTGATTGTTCCCGGCGGCAAGGTCGTGAAGTACGCTCCTTTGGGATGGTCCCCAGGAGGTTGGGAAGCCATGAAAAGCCAGGTTGGTTGAGAGCGAATGGCGTGGAATCCCTTCGTATTCGTGTAGTGAAACACGATCTCCCTCCGCACGCCCTTTTTTCCAACCTAGGACACTATACTGCGACGGCCGACCTTATGCCGGTCACGACGCAGGCCCTGACCTACCACTCTGTTTCTTCTGTTGCCGACGTGCCGTCGCCCGCCCCGGTCGATATCCTTTGCCTGTGCCTGTTGGTCTCGGAATCTTGTGGACATACTCACCGCGGGCCGCCTCATTCGCCCGTCGCCTCCGCACCTCGATAGCCTGTTTCGGGGCATGAGTAGGGATGAGGCAGTCACAGCCATTCCCGATGAGGTCTGCCCGGCCTGCCTGGAGCAAGGCTTCCCGTACTGTGAAGTAGTTTTCCGGCTTAAAGAACTGCATGAGCGCCCGTTGCAACTTCCGATCGTGCAGGTTGCGGGCTACGTGCACTTGCTGCTTCGTGAACGGATCGATGCCCGTGTAGTACATGCACGTGGCGATGTCGTAGGGAGCCGGAATGAAATCCTGAACCTGATCGGGGCGGTAGCCATTGCGCTTCAGGAACACGGCCAGGTCAATCATGGCGTGCAGGTCGGAGCCCGGATGGCTGGCGATGAAATACGGCACCAGCGCCTGCTTGGGTTTCCCTGCCTCACGAGAAGCCTTCTGGAAGTCCTCCGCAAACGTGCCGAAGTTATCGATCGCCGGCTTCTTCATGGTGGCGAGCACGGTCGGGTCGGTGTGCTCGGGCGCCACCTTGAGCCGGCCGCCAACGTGGTGGGCAGCCAGCTCCCTCATGTATTCGGGAGACAGCTGCGCGAGATCCATGCGGATGCCGCTGGCGACAAGGACCCTGCGAATTCCCGGTTCGGTGCGTGCCCGGCGCATGAGCTCGACGAGCGGCCCGTGATCGGTGCCCAGGAGCTTGCAAATACTGGGATGGACGCACGATAGCCGTTTGCATTTTGCTTCTACTTCCGGCCGGGAGCAGCGCATCTGATACATGTTCGCAGTCGGCCCGCCGATATCGCTGACGATGCCCGAGAATTCGGGATCCGCGGCCATTTTGCGAACTTCCCTGAGCACCGACGCCTGGGAGCGCGATTGCATGATCCGTCCCTGGTGGGCCGTGATTGAGCAAAACGTGCAGCCGCCGAAGCAGCCACGCATGATTGTGACCGAGTCCTTGATCATTTCGTAGGCGGGCACTGGTTCCTTGTAACAAGGATGAGGCCTGCGCGTGTACGGCAGATCATAAATCTGATCCATCTCCGCTTCGGAAATCGGCAGCGCGGGCGGGTTCACGACCACCGCTTGCCGGTCGTGATACTGGATCATGGTCTGGGCGTTGAGCGGGTTGGTGTTGATGTGGATGAGGCGCGTGGCCTCCGCAAAGACCATCTTGTCGGCTTTCACCTGCTCAAAGCTTGGCAGCTGCAGCACGTCCTTGCCGAAGCCGCTTGCCGGAGGTGTCTCGCTCGCTCCCAGAGCATAGGCCACGCCGCGCAACCCACGCAGATCGCGCAGCGTACGCCCGGCTGCCAGTTTTTGCGCGATCTCCACGATCACGTTCTCGCCCATGCCGTACACGACCAGGTCGGCCTTGGCGTCGAGCAGAATGGACCGGCGGACGCTATCGCTCCAGTAGTCATAATGGGCCAACCGGCGGAGGGACGCTTCAACGCCGCCGGCGATGACCGGCACACCCGGAAATGCTTCACGCGCCCGATGACAATAGGACAGGGTCGCACGGTCGGGCCGTAGGCCGATGCGGCCGCCGGGAGAATAGGCGTCGTCGTTGCGGACCTTCCGGCTGGCCGTGTAGTGATTGATCAGGGAATCCATGTTGCCGGCGCTGACGGCATAAAAGAGCCGCGGTTTGCCGAATTGCCGCCAGGGGGCAGCGGAATGCCAATCGGGTTGACTCAGGATTGCCACGCGCAATCCCGCTGCCTCGAGCACCCTTCCCAGGATGGCCATCGCGAAGCTGGGATGATCGACATAGGCATCACCCGTGACAAAGACGACATCGACATGGTCCCAGCCGCGGGCGTGCATCTCTGCTCGCGTCATTGGCAAGAACGGCGCAGCATACCTCTCGTTCCAGAGCGGCAACGAAAGCCGAACGGATGAGGAACCAGCTTGCGCGTCGGAACTCGGAATACTCATGAACCCAGCCTGCGCTCTTCTCACGATAATCCTTGGCCAATCAGCCAAGCAGGCATTATACCAACCCTTGATTCCGAGCGCGTGCTATGGTACTGGCTCTATTTAGCCGTACGTTTCGCATGGCGATTTTTACAAGGAGGGCACTCATGGCAAAGACGACCTGTCCGATCAGCCGCTCGCAGTTTCGTGCGAAGGCGCAGCCTGTCTCGGTGACCATCAACGGCGCGGCCTTCCAAGCGGCCGTGAAGGAGTTTTCGACCGGCTCACTCGGTTGGAACATCAACGGCAAAACGATCATCGACGTGGGCGGCACTCCCGTCTCCGTTCAGATCGGCCTGAACCTGACCATTGTCGGAAGCAAGGAGCTGCCCAAGGATGCAGGGTCAGCCTCGGCAGAAGAGGACGTCGCCTAGATTTACCTATCCCACTCACAGCACCTTGGAGGGATGAACACCGTGCGCGTCGAACCCCAGCAGATGCCAAAGCGTGCTCTCAATGGCCGTGCGGGAATCGGCTGTAGGTCAGGTTTCCAACCTGACGGGACAGATTGGAAATCTGTCCTACACAGCTGCCCAACCAAGCATGGTGTTATAGCATTGGCCACATTCCTCGGCTGTGCGGCCTTGCTGCTGCTCCCTGATCTGACCCTGGCAGAGAAAGGAAAAATCGCCGTGGAGAAAGTCGAGTACGAAGGCTGGAAGAACAACCTGCGCATCAGCAACGGCACGGTCGAGCTGATCGTGACCCTGGACGTTGGGCCACGCGTCATCAGCTACCGGCTGGCGGACGGCAAGAACGTCTTCAAAAACTACAGCGACCAGCTCGGCAAATCCGGCGAAAAGGATTGGCAGATCCGTGGCGGCCATCGCCTTTGGGTCGGGCCCGAGGACCTGACGCGCACCTATGCGCTGGACAACGGGCCGGTGCAATACAAGGAAATCGACGGCGCTGTGCGGTTGACGCCTGCGGCCGATGCCGATTACGGCGTCCAGAAGGAGATCGACCTGCGACTGGAACCGAGCGGCAGCGGCGTTACCCTCGTGCATCGCATCACCAACGTGGGCCAGGAACCGACCGACCTCGCTCCCTGGGCCCTGAGCGTTATGGCACCGGGCGGGGTCGAGGTGATTCCATTGCCGCCCAAGAAGCCGCACCCGGGACCGACGAAGAATGCCACATCCCCGAAAGACTACGCGCCCAACCAGTTCATGACCATCTGGCCGTTTTTCGATTTCAAGGATGCGCGCTGGAGTTTCGGCAGCCAGTTCATCACGCTCCGCCAGGATGCCAAGAAAGGCCCGACGAAGCTTGGGTTAGGCCATCAACTCGGCTGGGTCGGCTATCTCAACGGAGGCACGCTTTTCATCAAAAGATTCGGCTACCAGGAAGGCAAGCACTATCCAGATCATGGCTGCAATTTCGAGACGTTTACCAATGAAGACATGCTGGAAATCGAAAGCCTGGGACCACTCATCAAGCTGGCTCCAAGAAGCTCCGTGGAGCACACCGAGCATTGGAACCTAGCGGGCAATGTCGCTGCCTTCGAGGACGAAGCCGGCATTGAGAAGTCAATCCGCGGCAAGATTTCTGAGAAGTAACCAGTGAGAGCCACGATCAGCGTCTGGAGCGTCACCAACCGGGCCAGTTGGTGACGCTCCGGGTATTTATTTTGTCTTGATCAGTGGTGGCACAATCGATGACCCAACTTTGGTCTCTTTCACCCAGAGCAGAACCAAGCCCTGCACCTCTCCGCGCTGGTCTTTGTCTTCAATTACAATCTTCTCGCCCAGCTTTGCATTGACAATCGTATGTATCTTTCTCACACTGAATTGCGTGAAATCCTCGTCGGATCGCTGGAATTCGGACCATGCCGCGGTGATATCAACGCGAACGTTACCATCCTTGCTACCACTGACGCTAACCTGCTCCGAGATCCCAACCGGCACAGTTCCCATTTCGCCATCGGATTGCCTAAACGGCTCGTCGTGGCCGATGTTAATGATGGCCACTTCTCCCTCGCGGTTCATTAACTCTGGCCGACTGAGGATCTCACCCTTGCCGTATTTATCGAGGCCAAAGCGATGGGGCAGGGTTTCGCCCTTCGGATCGATCTTCACAACCATCAGTTGTATATCGAAGCTCCTTGGCTCTTTCTTTTCGATGCGCACTCCTTGATTGGTGTCTGGCGTTTTCTGAGCGCCGTCGCCTTTCTTCGGACTTTCCGCTGGCGGCATGGTTTGCTCGCCCGCCAGAGCTCGGTACACACCCGCACCCAGGCCAAGGCCAAGCAAGGCGCCTGCGAGAACCGCCACCGTAACGAACCGCAGTTTGCTGATGAGCATTGCCTCTATCCCTCCCCTGGTTAAGTCGGCCACCCTGGCCGAGATCGCTGCCGGGAGCGCCGCGTGCATTGCCCCGAAGCATGTCGCGGCACCCACCGTCCGAGAAACCAAGACGGCGCTTGGGGACGCCGACGCTGCATTTCGCATGAGCGCCACTGCCAGCGAAGCACTCGAGAGGACGAGGCCATGCCTGGCCACGCGCTTGGCAAGCATGGCACGCCCCCTTGCCAGGCGGGCCGCCAAGGTCCCTTGCGGCCAGCCCAGTTGCCTGGCTGCCTCCTTGATCGTGTGATTCCCCAGGTCGCAAAGCAGAATGGGGGCCCTATACTTGGGCGGCAGGTGGGCCAGCTCCTGATCGAGCACCGGTCGCAGTTGGTCCCAGGGATCCTCCTGCGGAAGCGCTGCGGGCTCCGTCATCCGGACCATTTGCCTTTCCCTGGCGCGCCGCCTGGCGGAGGCTGCTTTGGCCCTGTGCGCCGTGGTGCGGGCAACGCCATAGAGCCAATTGCCCACCATCGTGCGCGGCACCACCGAGGCCGCCTTGTGCACCAGGACCAGGAAAGTCGCCTGAAAAGCGTCCTCCGCATCGTGCTGGTGGTGGAGGATGCGCCTGCAGACGCCCAGCACCATCGGGCCGTGCCGCCGGACGAGTGCTTCAAAAGCGGATTCGTCCTGCCGCAGGATGAACGACTCGAGCAGCTCGGCGTCGGTCATGCCGGCGCCGTCGCGCAACAGGACAGATCTGCGCAAATGGTAAAGGACAGGGTGGATTCGGCTGGCCGCCATTAACGCCCTCCATGGCCGACATCGCTGATTGTCTAAATCCTATTCCGACGTGGAGGCCAGTTTTATACACTTTTTTTCGCAACGAAGCCAGATGGGCTCGATGACCTCGGAGTGCCAAGAGTTCGATTCGCGATGCTCCCTGCGCCTTTGGCGTAGGGACCCGTCCAAAGTTATCCTGCCGGAGCGTCCGATTTTGCAACGCACTTCGCGTTAGAGCACGTACCCCAGGATTCCCGCTCGGGTGTTGGTTGTCGGTGAGATTTCGCCCGCAATGGCGATGTGGAACAGCTTCCACGCCAACTGATTGGTGAGCCCGGGTACCGGGGCGCCGACGAGCCATTCGGCATTCGTTGTTCTCGTGACCGTCAGCGGCAGCACGAAATTCGGATTCTGCTGCAGGTAGAACACCTGGAAGTTGTCGCTCGCAACGCGGTTGAAAGCGAACACATTGACGACGTCGGTTTGGATTACGTTGGGCGTGCCGTATTCGTTGTGGTTCCTGGGCGTGTCCTCGAAGCGCATGTCAATGAACAGTTGCGGCGCATCGGAGCGATCGGGCATGTTCACGTGTAAAAACATGTCATTGCGCAGGATGGTTTGACGAGGTGCCAGAAGACTGCCGCCGCCGGTGTTGGCCGTCAGGGTGCCGATCACGATGTCTGTGTAGTTCCGCAGATACGAATTCTCCACCGTGAACGGCATTAGTAGGGTACCCGTTTCGCGGGTATCGCCTGCCTTTGTCGGAGCGATGATGCCGGTCTGCAAATTTTCGAGATCTGCATTTGTGATTATGGTA
>Ga0116222_1001556_pt1 | contig 12668 bp, 9 predicted proteins | sample Sb_taG_12_FD_88963 | JGI IMG/M metagenome (GOLD analysis project Ga0116222, IMG submission 88963) | Peat soil microbial communities from Weissenstadt, Germany - Sb_50d_9_AC metaG | ecosystem: Environmental > Terrestrial > Soil > Wetlands > Peat | place: Germany: Weissenstadt | collected 2010-09-21
GCATGGGCCTCGTAGTCCACGCCGGCGCGCGAGTGGACCGGCCCGACCGCCGCCCCGGACCCGCTGTAGTCGATCATTGGCGCCACCACCACGACCTCGTGTCCCGTGGAGGCCGCCGCCAGGGCCAGCGCCGCGATCCCCGGGGCGCGCACGCCGTCGTCGTTGGTGACCAGTATCCGCACAGGACCCTCCGGTGTCGTGGCCCCCCACGCGGCGTCGACCCGAGCCCCTGCGCCGGCGCCAACTCCTGCGTCTACCATACCGGTGCCCCCGGACCGCCCCTCGGAGCACCACGATGAGGCGACACGGCCGCATCGACACGACGCCACCCGACCCGACGACGACCGGACACGAGCCACCCACTTGCCTGTCACCGCCAACCGAACGCTGGCCCCCTCCGGAGTGCAATACGACATCGGGCACGGACGGCACCGCGTGGTCGTCACCGAGGTCGGCGCCACCATGCGCTCCTACACCGTCGACGGCACCGCCGTGCTCGACGGGTTCGGGGTCGACGACGTGTGCGACTCGGGACGAGGGCAGGTGCTCGCCCCGTGGCCCAACCGCCTCGGCGACGGCCGCTACAACTACGAAGGGCGCGACGCGCAGGCCGCGCTCGACGAGCCCGACCGGCACAACGCCATCCACGGGCTGGTCCGCTGGCTGCCGTGGCAGGTGGCGTCGAGGGCGCAGAACGTGCTCTCCCTCGGTTGCACGCTTCATCCCCAGCCCGGCTACCCGTGGCGACTGGCCCTGGTGGTCGAGTACCGCCTGGGGCGCGACGGCCTCATGGTGTCGTCGAGCGTCACCAACCTCGATGCCACCACGGCGCCCTTCGGCATGGGGTTCCACCCCTACCTGACGCTGTCGACGCCGATCGACTCCATGTCGCTGGCCGTGCCGGCCCGCCGGCGGCTGGTCACCGACGAACGGGGACTGCCCACCGCGAGCAGCGCGTTGGCCGGCTCCGAGCTCGACTTCACGGCGCGGCGCTGGATCGGGCCCACGGTCCTCGACACCGCCTTCACCGACCTGCAGCGTGATCCCGACGGCATGGCGCGGGTCGAGCTCGACGACACGGCGGGGGGCCGGGGCGTGACGTTGTGGATGGACCAGCGCTTCGGGTACGTCATGGTGTTCACCGGGGACACCCTCGAGCCCGCCGGCCGCCGGCGGACCTCGGTCGCGGTGGAGCCCATGACGTGTCCCCCCGATGCGCTGCGCTCGGGCGTCGACCTCGTGCGCCTCGAGCCCGGCGCCTCGTGGAGCGGCCGGTGGGGGATCAACCCCCGCTGAGGTCCGCTCAGGCGGGCCCCGACGCGGGCGCCCGCCCACCGGCGGAGGCGCTGGTCGGGATGAAGAGGTGTTCGAGCTCCCCGGCGGGCGCGGGCTTGCCGAAGAGATAGCCCTGGGCGAAGGGGCACCCGAGATCGATCAGTCTGTCGCGCTGCTCCTCGCGCTCGATGCCCTCGGCCACCACCGTCAGGTCGAAGGCCTCGGCCACCTCGACGACGGCGCCGATGACGGCGTCATAGCGGGTCCCCAGGGCGTCGATGAAGGTCTTGTCGATCTTGACCACGTCGATGGGCAGCCGGGCCAGCGAATTGAGCGACGAGAACCCCGTGCCGAAGTCGTCGATGGCGATGCGCAGCCCCAGTCGCCGCAGGGCCTGCAGGCGGCGTACGGCCGCCTGCAGGTCGCGGATGAAGAAGCTCTCGGTGATCTCGAGCACGAGGCACTGCGGAGGCAGCCCGCTCTCGTCGAGCGCGGCGGCCACCTCGGCGATCATCCGGTCGTGCTCGAGCTGCCGGCTCGACACGTTCACGCTCACGGTGAAGCCCGACGAGTCCCCGATCCTGTTGACCCACTCCGCCGCCTGGGTACAGGCGCGGGCGAGCACCCACCGTCCGATCTGCAGGATCAGGCCCGACTCCTCGGCGATGGGGATGAACTCCAACGGGGGGACGAGGCCCCGCTCGGGATGCTGCCAGCGCACGAGGGCCTCCACCCCGACCGTCTTGCCCGTTTCGATGGCCACCACCGGTTGGTAGGCGATCGAGAGCTGGTTGCCGAGGAGGGCCTGGTGCAGTGACGACTCGATCTCGAGGCGCTCGGCGGCCCGGGCCGTGAGGGTCTCGTCGAACACCTCGACCCGCGCCCGCCCGCTCTGCTTGGCGTGGTACATGGCGGCATCGGCCTGGCGCAGGACGTCGTTGGGATCGTCGCCTCGCAGCCCGAAGGCGACGCCGACGCTGGCCGACACGAAGCACTCCACCCCGTCGAGGACGAAGGGGCGGTCGAAGGCCGTGAGGAGGCGCCATGCATAGGCGACGGCTCCCTTGCGATCGGTGAGCCCCTCGACGAGGACGGCGAACTCGTCACCGCCGAAGCGCGCCACGAGGTCGCCGGCGCGGGCCGTCGACTCGATGCGGCGTGCCACTTCGATCACCAGCTCGTCTCCGGTGTTGTGGCCCCGGCTGTCGTTGACGTACTTGAAGTGGTCCACGTCGAGGAAGCAGACGGAGATGGGCGGCCCCGGAAGTTGGCCGCGCATCAGGCACTCGGCCAGTTGCTCCACGAACAGGGCCCGGTTGGGCAGGCCGGTCAGGTGGTCGTGGGTGGCCTGGTGCTCCAGGCGGCGCTCGAACTCCCGTCGTTCGGTGACGTTGCGGGCCGTGGCGGTGATCACGAGCCCTTCGGGCGTCTCGATCGGGCCCAGGACGATCTCCATGGGGAATTCCATGCCGTCCCTGCGCACGCCCGAGACGTCGGCCACGTCGCCGATGACGAGCGTGCGCGGGTTGCGGCTGAAGTCGTCGTAGTAGTCGCTCAGGACGTTCTGGATCCTGGGGGTCACGAGGCACTCGACGTTGCGGCCCGACAGCTCCTCGGGCTCGTAGCCGAAGAGGCGACAGACCTGGTTGTTGGCCTCGAGGATGACCCCGTCCGCGCTCATGACGATCATGGCGTCGGGGGCGGACTCGATGAGGGACCGGAAGTGGGCCGCGTCACGACGTTGGTGCTCGAGCCGCCGGGCGCTGCCCAGGCCGTGCCCGGCGTGGGCGGCCAGGAGCTCGAAGGCGGCGATCTCGTGGTCCTCGACCACGCGTCGGGTGCGGGTCCCGCCCACGAGCGTGGCGGCGAGCTCCCCCTCGACCCACACCGGGGTGGCGATCACCGTGCGGAACCCGTCGGCCCGCAGCTCCGGGAGCCCTCCGCGGCGTTCGAGGTAGTCGTCGACGACGACGGTCCGGCGTTCGTCGAGGATGAGGGCGACCATGCCCTGGTCGGAGCGGTGCACCGCCTCGACGTAGGAGTCGGGCAGCCCCCGAGGGTGCACGACGCGGTAGTTGCGGCGGTCGTCGATGAACTCACAGATGTTGGCGGCCTCGAACCCCAGCTCGATGACGGCGTCTACCGCCCAGGCCAGGATGGCGTCCTCGTCGAGGGTGTCGAGCTGCCGGCCCAGACCGGCCACGCGGCTCCACAGGCTGGCGCGGTGCTCGTGCTCGACGGTGGCTCGCTCCCGGAACACGAGCTCGCCGGTGAGCTGGACCGAGATCAGGTCGGCGGCGCCCGCCGTGGCCAGGATCATGCCCACGCGCAGGACCAAGGTGGCGGTGCCGATGTGCCAGCCGCCCCCGGCCAGCGCGGCCACGTAGGCGGCCACCGTGAGCACGGTCAACGTGATCCGTCCCCGGCGCGGATAGGAGACGTTCGCCATGAACAGGCACTGCAGGAGATAGACGAGATAGAGGTCGGAGTGGCTCCCGCCGGTGAGGTCGATGCCGATCGACACCAGTGCGATGTCGAAGAAGGACCAGACATAGAGGATCGGCAGGACGAGACCGCGCTGGGTGAGGGACTCCCAGGGGAGCACGGCTATGGGGATGGTCCCGACCATGGCGACGCCGATGAGCACAAAGAACGGAGCACGCGAGAGCGGGTAGTGGCCGGGGAGCAACGCGTAGAGGAGCATGACCACGAGCACGGCCACCGTCGACGCCACACCGACGCGGATCGACTGTAGGCGCACCTCGTCCAGAGCGCCCATCAGCCGCGGGGAGTCCGCCGTCCGGTTCCGGTCCCCGAAGATGTCACCCACAGTCTTGAGCCGCCTGACCGCGGAGCCCACGAGGTCGCCTTGCCCGGTTTGCTCTCCGCTCACCTGAGCGCGGTCCGCGCCGGACGCGTCCGGCGCAGGTGCGACGAGCGAGACCGGTGCATCGGAGCGCGAGGACGCCCGCACCACGGGCGCGACGGCGTGCGAGGTGACGGTCGGTCCGTCTTCGGGTGATTCCGAGCAGCGTTCACCGGTCACCGCCGACGGCCGCGCGATGCGACCAGGTGCCCCCACTGCAGAAGATGGTAACGGCGGCGAGGGGAGTTTCAGGGAGCTTTGTGCGGACGTTGTGCGAACGTATTGATTTCACCCGTCGCACGACAAGCGCACGGAAAGTCGCATGGAAAGAGCGCAAACAAGAGCGTCGGGAGACGAGCGCGCCCGCGCCGCACCGGGCGGGACCAAGCCGGCCCCGACGCTCATGTGTGGGGGGACGCAGATGTGTGGGGGAGATGTGTCGAGGAATTGTGTTGACATGCGGTGCGCCCTGACGCGCGGCGGGAGACCGGTCGAGGGGCTCGACCCACTGCCTGCCCTGACGACGGGGGGCGGATCCGGAGCACGCCGCCGGGGCCCCTGGATCCGGGTGGGCCGGCCCGGAGCGGGCCGGGCGCCCGCCCGCCCCTCGCGACGGGGATTGCCACGTATCCAGCGTGGCGGAGGCGTCTCTCACTGTGAGAGATGCAAAACGCCTCGCCCGCCTCCGGGAGCCCAGTAGACCTCTTATGGTGACCGACTCAGCCCGTACAGTGGTCAAAGCAGGGCCCGAGCGGGCTTCAGCGGCCAATGGAGCAGTGGCGGGCGCCTCGATCGAGGGGCTCTGGCTCCAACCCCTGATGGGCGGCACTATCAGTGATGATACCGCTATTTTTTGTGATCTCACCGAGATCGAAGGGGACGGGCTCCGCCGGCGAGCCGCCACGGGGGCCGGCCAGGGCCCCTCCACCGGGGTCGGACCGGGCGAGCTCGGGACGTTGGTCAAGCGCGGCCTGAAATGGGCGTTCGCCGGTGCCTTCGTGATGCGCTTCGGCACGTTCCTGACGGGCCTGATCATGGCCCGGATCCTCTCCCCCCGGGACTTCGGGGTCTATGCCGTGGGATTCGTGGCGCTCACCGTCACCGCCAGTATCAACGACATCGGCATCGAGCCGACGCTCGTCCGGTGGCCCCACGACCTCGACGACGTGGCCCCGACGGCGATCACGGTGGTGATGGCATTCAGCATCGTCCTGTTCGCCGGCTTCTGGTTCGCCGCCCCCGCCTTCGCCCGGGCGTTCAACACGCCGGACGGAACCGGCGTCATCCGGCTCATGTCGGTGGGACTGATCATCAGCGGGGCGTTCACGGTGAACTCCGCCATGTCCAACCGCGCCTTTCGCGTGCACGTCCGGACCTCGGGTGAGGTGGCGGCGATGGTGGTGGCCATCGTCATGACGATCGGGCTTGCGAAAGCGGGATTCGGCGCCTACAGCTTGGCGTGGGGCAGCATCACCGGCAACCTCGTCATCGGGAGCGTGCTGTTCATCTGGGCGCCGGCCCGTTACCGACCCGGCCTGGACTGGCCCACGGCACGGCTCCTCCTCCGACACGGGCTGCCGCTTGCGGGCGCGGGGCTGATCGTGGTCGCCACCCTCAACACCGACACCATCGTCGTCGGCCGCGTGCTCGGGCCGGTGGCTCTCGGATTCTACGTTCTGGCATGGAACGTCTCGAATTGGCCGGTGACCCTGTTCTCAGGAGCGGTCAACAATGTCTCGCTGGCGGGTTTCGCCAAGCTGCAGCACCACCAAGCCGAGCTCAGCCGAGCCTTCGCCCAGGCGGTGGGCGCGGTCGTGGCGGTCACGCTGCCCTTTTGCGTCCTGTTGGGGACGCTCAGCTCGCCCGCGATCGGTGTCCTGTACGGGCCCAAGTGGACCCACGCTGCCACCGCCTTGACCTTTCTCGCCCTCCTCGCCGCCATCCGTGCCGTCACCCTGATCTCGCCCGACGCCCTGGTGGCGGCGGGCCATGGCCGGACCGCGCTCGGCCTGCAGGGCCTTTGGTTGGCGGCGCTCATCCCGTCGCTGGTCATCGGGGCCCATCTGCACGGCATCGCGGGTGTGGGACTCGGCCACGTGGTAGTGGCAGGTGCGGTCGTGCTACCGGCGTTCGCGTGGGCGCTTCGACGCAAGGGGTTCTCGCTTCGGCTCATCGGCCGGGCTGTCGCTTGGCCCGTTACCGGTGGTTTGTGCGTCGCCGTGGTGGCGACGGTCGTCTCGCATCTTCCCCTCCCTGACATGGCGCGCCTGGCTCTCGGCGGCACGCTGGGCCTAGCCGTGTACCTGACCGTCATCAGGTCGCTGTGGGTGCCCATCCTCGAGGCCCGCCGCTTGAAGCGGAGGGCGATGGCACTGTGACCCGCGAACGTGAACCTCGGAAAGAGATGTGAAAGGAAAGAAGATGGACGTTGTAGCAAGGCTCCAGAAGGACCGGCCGAGCTTCCACCAGCGCGGCGCGGCGAAATGGGACTCGCTTCCCGAGACGCTCAGGCAGATCCAGCGCTCTGTGCCTGACGGTGGCACGACGCTCGAGACGGGATGCGGGGCGTCGACCGTCGTCTTCGCCGCGTCGGGGGCGCACCACACGGCCATCAGCCCGGACCCCGACGAGCACCGGAGGGTCCGCGAGTACTGCGATCGGATCGGGGTCGATCACAGCCGGCTGCGGTTGGTGGTCGGGCTCTCGGACGAGGTGCTCCCGGGGATGCCGGCCGAACGGGTGCTCGATGTCGCCTTCATCGACGGTGCGCACTCCTTTCCCTATCCCGCCCTCGACTGGTACTACATCACCAGGATGCTCAAGATCGGCGGGCAGCTCGTGTTCGACGATGTCCCGGTACCGGCCGTGGCCCCGTTGTTTCGGCACATGAGCCTCGAGCCCAACTGGCGCCTCGAAGCCGTCCTCGACGATCGCGCCGCGGCGTTCTCCCTGCTCGCCCCGCCTGCGCCCGAGGAATGGAGCAGTCAGCCCTTCAACGCCGCATATCCCGACTACAGCTTCGTCTCCCTGCCGGCGCGCTCACGGCTCCTGGCTGCGCACCGCGTGGGGCGGCTACGGGCCGAGATGGCCAGACGCTTTCCCCACCTGCGCCAGACGTGGAAGGAGCTGTCGAACCGCGTGGACTCCGACGCGCGTGATGATCTCGCCGTTGCGGAGGAATCGGAGGCGGCGCAGCGCGTCGGCGCGATCTGACCCGCGTCAGTGCATCGAGCGCGACGGCGCCCCGCCGCGGGCCGCGCTCGCGAGCAGCGCCGTCATCTGCTCGGCGCGAGCCGCCCAGTCGTGTCTCCGCGCGAATGCCTGACGCCGGTCGACGGCGACCCCGTCTCGCCGTGAGCGGGACGCCGATCGGGCTGCGGCCGCAAAGCGCCCCGGTGCATCCTCGATGACCACCAGGTCGGTCCCGAGCCAACGGGTGGCCGGAAGGTCGGTCGCAACCACCGGCACGCCGGCGGCGAGGTACTCCAAGGTCTTCAACGGGAAGCTCGCGACGTTGAACTCGCTGTGGTCGTAGGGCACCAGGCCGACGTCGACGGCGGCCAGGTAGGCCGGCAGCCGCTCGAAGGGCTGCGGCCCGACCCACTGGACGTTGGGGCGAGCGAGCATGCGGTCGACTCTGGCCGGCTCGAATTGCGGCGCGCGCGGGCCGACGATGAGGAGGGACATCACCCCGGCGACGGCCTCGAGCAAAGCCAGGTCGGTGCGGGCGTTGAGCTGGCCTACGAAGCCGGCGACAGGAGGAGGGATCGAGACGTCGGAGGCGGGCTCATCGGCATGGCCGAAGGCCGCCGAGTCGCAGCCGAAGGGGATCATGTCGGAGGAGAACCCCCGCTGCGCCCAACGGTCGCGGACAGCCGGGCTGGAGGTGATGATGATGTCAGCGCGTCGGGCCGCGGCGAGCTCGGCACGCTCCATCCGTCGTACGTCGAGCCCCATCAGACCCGCGCCTGCGGTGAAGTCGTCCTGGGCCCAGTACACGGCCAGGTCCTCGTCGGCCGCGCCGAACGCGGGCCAGCCGGGGTGGGTCACGATCAGGGCACTCGGTCTGGAGCCCAGCGCCAGGAGGGCCCGGCGCAGTTGGTGCCGCAGGAGCCGGTCGGTGAAGGGCACGAGCGCCCCGCTCCGTCCCTTGGGCGGGATCACGGGGGTGAGCCGTGCCAGCCCCGGGCCCACGACACGGAGCCGGGGGCCGTCCAGGGCAGGTCTGAGCTCCGGGTGGTTGCGGGGGGTGAGCCGGGACATCGGGGGGTCGACGTAGAGCACCGGCACATGGGCCCGCACGTGTTCGGCCATGTGCTGGTCGGCCAGCTTGATCCCGTCCCAATTGTTGGCCGCGCACAGCACGATCACCCGGTCCCAGGCACCTGACGATCGCCGGTCGTCGAGACCCGGCGGTTCAGACCCCATGCGTGTTCCACCGTCGCCACCACCGCCAGGCCTGGAGCCTGTGGACCGCGGTCGTGGCGTACGCGGGGGGGAGCCAGGTGAGGATGCCGGACCCCACTCGGCGTTCCACGCCCCGCCTCCACCGCAGCCCTCGGTGGCCCGAAAGGCGACGGGCGTGAGGATCGGCGCCCAGGGCGAAGGCTTCGAGCTCCGCCACGGCCGCGGCGTCCATCTGCATCCGGTCCATGCCGTGGCACGCCGCCCACAGGGCCTCGCGTGCCAGCGCCCGCCCGGCCTGGGCGCGCAGTCGCGACGGGTTGTCGAGGAACCGTCCGTGGTCCTCGAACACCGCGTCGAACGCGGCCTTGCGTTGGCGTAGGTCGGCCGCCGGCGTGGTGAAGCGTGTCCGGGCCATGCTTGCCGCGTGCATGCGGTAGTACGCCTGGTCGACTCCCCCGAGGAAGGCCACGTCCGCGTGGGCGGCGAGCCGGAGCCACATCTCGAGATCACCCGAGTGCGGAAGGTCGATGCGGTAGCCGCCCACACGATGCTGAAGCGAGGTGCGGACGACGACCTCGGGGGACGAGATGCAATTCGTGGCGGTCCGGCAACGCTGGGAGATCCAGTCACGCCCCTTCCAGATCCGCAGCCGCGGTTCACCGGTGCGGGCCGGGGGCCGGTTGTCGTCGTCCTTGAACCGGAGCGACCGCCCATAGGCGAAGCCCACCGTCGGGTGAGCGTCGAGGACCCGGGCCGCTCGGAGCAGTGCGCCCGGTGCGAGGAGGTCGTCGGCCGAGAGGATGACGCAGTAGTCGCCGTGCGCCCATGTCAGGCCCTCGTCGTAGGTCGCCAAGTGGCCCCTGTTCTTTTCGTGGCGACGGAACTCGACCCTGGGGTCGCCTGCCGCCAGGCGCTCGCCGACGATCGCGGTCCCGTCGCTGGAGCAGTCGTCGATGACCAGGACCTCGACGTCAAGCTCTGTCGTCGCCTGGCTCAGCGCGCTCTGGACGCAATCGGGAAGATAGTGGGCGTAGTTGTAGCTAGGGATGACCACGCTGACCGAGCTCATCGCTCTACCCGGGCCTCGTCAGGGGCAGAGCCCATCATCGGCACCTGCTCGAGCCCTTCGTGGGCGGATCGCAGCCGGTAGCGAAGTCCACAGCCGCACACAAGGTCTTCGCCGAGGCGCGTCCCGCACCTGCACATCCAACCGACGGCCCGGGCCGGGTTTCCCACCATCATGGCGTGGGCGGGCACGTTGCGGGTGACGACCGCCCCGGCGCCGACGAAGGCATAGGCGTGGAGGGTGGTCCCGCACACGACCGTCGCGTTGGCACCCACGGTGGCCCCCCGTTCCAACCGGGTGGGCACGGCCTCGTCCGCACCCTTCTTCACCGCGGCCCGGGGATTGCGGTCATTGGTGAAGATGCAGTTCGGGCCGAGGAAGACGTCGTCCTCGACGACGACGCCGTCGAAGAGCTGGACGCCGTTCTTGATCGTGACACCGTCGCCCACCCGGACGCTTCCCTCGACGAAGGCGTGGTCGCAGATGTTGCAGTCGGCACCGATGACCGCGCCCGGAAGAACGTGGGCGAAGGCCCAGATGCGGGTGCGAGCCCCCACACGGTCGCTCTCGAACAGTGCTTGGGGGTGGATGAAGACCGACGGGTCCATTGGACGGCTCAGCCCAGAGCAGCGGCCAGGGCCGCCACCACTCGCTCTTGTTGCGCCTCGTCCAAGTGGGGGTGCATCGGGAGCGACAGGATCTCATCCGCCGCCCTCTCGGCCACGGGAAAGTCTCCTCGGGCGTGTCCGAGGGGGGCGAAGGCGCCCGTCAGGTGGATGGGAGTGGGGTAGTGGATACCGGCCGGGACCCCGGCGGCGTGCATTGCCGCGTGCACGCGGTCGCGTTCGGGCACGCGCACCACGTAGAGATGCCACACGTGGGCGTTGTCCTGGCGCGTCGAAGGTCGTACCACGCCGGGCACACCCGCCAGCATCGCGTCGTAGCGTCCTGCCGCGTCGCGCCGGGCCGCGTTCCAGTGGTCCAATCGGGCCAGCTTGGCGTTGAGCACGACGGCCTGGAGCGTGTCGAGTCGAGAGTTGAACCCGAGCGTTGGATGCTCGTAGCGGGTCAGGCTGCCATGGTTCCGCAGCGCCTCGACGGATCGCGCTATGTCTCGGGAGCTGGTCACGACGGCACCTGCGTCGCCATAGGCGCCCAGGTTCTTGCCGGGATAGAAGCTGAACGCCGCCGCTGCCCCCCAACTCCCGGCGCGCCGCCCCCCCTGGCTGGCCCCGTGCGCCTGGGCGGCATCCTCGACGACCACGAGCCCGGCTCCCGTGGCCGCGGCGCCGATCTCGTCCATGGGCGCCAACTGGCCGTAGAGGTGGACCGGCACGACGGCCCGGGTGCGCTTCGTGACGGCCGACGCGACCGACGCCGGGTCCATCAGGAGGTGCACCGGGTCACAGTCGACGAAACGCGGGGTCGCTCCGGTGCGGGCCACCGCGCCGGCGGTGGCAATGAAGGAGTTGGCGGGGACGATCACGTCGTCACCCGGTCCGACCCCGACGGCGCGTAGGGCCAACTCGAGAGCGTCGGTACCGTTGGCGACTCCGACGGCGTGGGCCACGCCGCAGTATCGGCTCCACGCCTCCTCGAATACCCCGACGTCGGGGCCGTTGATGAACGAGCCCTCTCGCATGACCCGGTCCATGGAAGGCACGACCTCAGCTGCGATCTCCGTGTGCTGCGCGGCCAGGTCGACGAAGGCGATCGACTGGGTGGGAACGCTCCGCGTCGCGTGGCCCGGCGACACGGTCGTCATCGACCGTGCTCCGACGTGCGCACCGACGTCGCCGCCGTCGGGGACAGATCGAGAGGGAGCACGTCGACGCGACGCAGGCGGCGAGCGGGCACGCCCGCCCAAACCTCACCGGGCGGGACGTCGGTCGTGACGACCGCGCCCATCCCGACAAGGCACCAGGCACCGATCGAACGCCGTTCGCGGATGAGGGCTCCGGCGCCGACATAGGCGCCCTCGCCCACACTGACCCCTCCCGCCAATCGTGCCCCGCTGGCCAGGGTGACGTAGTCGGCCACGGTGTCGTCGTGGGTGAGCACCACGGTGGGCATCACCACCACGTGGGCACCGATGTGGATCGGGCTGGTCGTCACGGCCCCGGCCAGGACGATGGTCCCGCCACCGATCCGGGTCCCCCGGGCCACGATGGCAGCGGGGTGGACGACGGTCGCCCACCGGTCGGGCTGGAGCCCCAGCGCCGCGACGATCCTGCGCCGGCTGGTGAAGTCACCGGGATTGCCGATGGTCACGACGGCGGCAGTGTCGGGCAGGCGCGAGACGTGGCTCGTCGGTCCGACCACGGGTGCGCCGTCGATCGACGTCCCCTGGACGGTCGGGTCGTCGTCGAGGAACCCGACGACGTCCCACGTCGGGGTCACCTCGTTGGTGGCACGCGCCGCGGCAAGGGTCTCTCGACCGAGCCCGCCCGCGCCGATGATCAGTAGGGGACGCACAGGACCGTGTGCCCTAGTCCCTGTCCGCCCCGAGGTGCCGGCGGATGCTGGCGATCACCCGGTCCTGATCCCGGTGGGTCAGGTCGTGGTACAAGGGAAGGATCAACGAGTCCTTCGTGAGACGTTCGGTCACCGGCAGGCGCGGGGCCGGCTCAGCCGTGTACGCCGGCTCGAGGTGGGCGGCCATGATCCCCCGGCGCGCCGAGATGCCGTCGCAGTGCAGAGCGGCCAGCAACTCGTCGCGCCCGATCGGCGCGTCAGGGGGCAACAGCATCCAGTACGACTGGAAGTTCGTGGTGCCATAGGGCGGGTCGGAGGCCACCACGACCTCCAGGTCCGACATTGCCTCGGTGTAACGCGCTGCCAGACTGCGTCGGCGGGCCACGAGCTCGTCGAGGCGCCCGAGCTGCACCAGGCCAACCGCCGCCTGAATGTCGGTCATGCGGTAGTTGTACCCGGTCTCCAGGTAGCGCTCGATCACCGGCGCGTCGCTGAGATGTCGGTCCGCGGCCGACATGCTCATGCCGTGCTCGCGCAGACGCTGGGCGCGCTGTGCGTGCTCGGCAGTGCTGCAGGTCA
>Ga0116222_1001557_pt1 | contig 12667 bp, 11 predicted proteins | sample Sb_taG_12_FD_88963 | JGI IMG/M metagenome (GOLD analysis project Ga0116222, IMG submission 88963) | Peat soil microbial communities from Weissenstadt, Germany - Sb_50d_9_AC metaG | ecosystem: Environmental > Terrestrial > Soil > Wetlands > Peat | place: Germany: Weissenstadt | collected 2010-09-21
CGCGCCGTTGTCCCATACCGCGATCGTGGCGCGCGAGCTCGGCATCCCCGCCGTCGTCGGCTGCGGCAACGCGACCATGCAACTGCACACCGGCGACCGGATCAGAGTCGACGGCGCGAAAGGCACCGTCGAGGTCCTGCACCGGGCGTGAGAAAGGTTCTGCGCCCGGCAGACGGCCCCGATCCGGGCAGGCATACCGGGCATGAGCTGGCCCGGCGTGCCCGACGCCGATGATCCAGCACGGATCGCGACGACGATGCCACCGTGAACCGGTCAGCGACAGTCGTCCGTTCGATCTGCGCTAACCGGGCTCAAATCAGCTCGACGTCCATCACTCGGTGGCTTGGATTGTTCTCCGGATGCGTGTTTTAAGGCAGCTGCCGGGATTGCGGTGGGTGGTCAGTTGACCCGTGCGTTCGCGTCGCCCCCGCGAGGAGGGCTGCCCGTACGCTATGCATCGGCTGGCAGGACCGGATCCGGCACCGTGACGTGATCCCAGGCGACGCGCCCGTTTGGGAGCGTGATCAGCAGCGCGATCTGGCCCGGCGGGGCGCCGAGTACCCGGCCTGTGAAGGACCCATCCGGCTGCGCGTTAAGCGGCACGATCTCCGGCGGCCGCCGGGGCTCCGTATGCGGCACGACTGCCTCGACCCGGGCGGCGGGGGCGAACGCCCAGCGGACCCGGACCCCGTGGGTCTCACGGCTCACGGAGGCCCGGCCTCGAAGTGCCGCCGCCAAGCCCGCGTTGTTGCTCTGCGCGGCGATACGGCAGCAGGTGGCCAGGTCCACCCGGAGGCGTGCGGTGGCGAACGCTTCCGAAAGCTCCGGCGGCGAGCCTCGGCACAGCCGACGGCCCAGCGCAAGGTCGCCCGTCATACGCGCCCTGCGCAGGGCCACCTCACGCAGGTCGGCGAGCTGCCCGTCGGTGAGTAGGTCCGCCCAGCCACAGGCCAGCAGAGCGGCTGGCTCCAGCGGCGGCGGGTTGCCTGCGGCACAGGCCGCGAAGATGTCGATGAGCCGCTCCGCGGCGCGGTTCCAGGTGAACTGGCGGGTGACGGCGACGGCCCTGTCCCGAAGGACCGCGACCCGCTGTGGTTCCGCGCGTACCATGTGCAACATCTTTCGCAGGCCCGTTTCGATCGCGTCCACGAGGAGCGGGTCGTCGATTCGGAAGGATCGCGGCAGCGCGAGCCCGGTGGCAGCCGGCTCATCAACGTCGAACGCATGCCCGAAATGCGACATGCCGCGCTGCGCCGTGGCGACCGGCACGGCACCGCACGCCATGGCCTCCCCCATCGCCAGCAGGAACGTATCCAGCTCGAACTTCGAAGGAAACAGGCAAAGATCGCTGGCGGTGGCCCAGTCGATCAGCTCCTCCTCGCTCATGGAGTTCATCCGTACGCGGGTCAGGCCCGGGTACCGCTCGGTCAGCGCGGTGATCAAGCCATCGTCCGGCGGCACTGGAGCCAGACAATGCAGGAGCAGGTTAGCTCGTTCGCCCGCGCCGAGTAGGCGCAGCAGGGCGCGGAACATCTCACGCTGCCCCTTGTGCTGCACCGCGTATCGTGCGTTGTGGTAGATGGTTGGCAGGGACGGGTCCAGCCCAAGTCCCGTCAGCGTCCGCCGACGCCGCTCTTCGGACCGCTCTACGTGGAGCCATGACTCGCCGATCCCGCAGCCGCCGACCACGAAGCGGTGACGCTGGGCACGGATTTCCTTGCACACTGCGAGTTCCTGGAACAGCGGCTGGAAGGCAGTGTCGGATTGGGTCACTGCGTGCTCCAACTGGCCCTGGGACAGAAAGTCCAGGGCGTGAGCAGAGCGCAGGACAAGGCCGAGCACGCTGACGTAATCATGTCCCCGGCGCTCTGGGTAGTCGTTGTAGAGCAGCGCGGCTGGGAGGAACGCTCGCATCGCCCGCTGGGCTGGCGATTCCAGCGGGGGGTCGGCCAGTCCGTCCGCCGCGGCCGGATCGGCACCGAGGTAGCTGAGCAGCGTCCGAACCTCGGGTCCGTAGACCTTCTTGTTGACGGGCATGTTGCCTTGCACAGACGAGACAACGGTCAGCCCGCGCCCGCGCAGCGCGGCCGGGACGAGGTAGTGGTAGTAAGGCTCGTGAAGGTGAATCACGTCGCCTGCGGCCGCCCGTGCGCGCAGAAAGCGTATGGCCATCACTTGGAAGACCAGGGGCTTAAGGAATGACAGGTCCTTGCCTTTGAGTTCATACGGCGGGTAAAAGGTGCGGGTATGTTCATCGAGCGGGCCTCCGGCGAGGATGACTATTTCAATGCCATCCACCCGCAGCCGGTGGGCCATCACCGTTGCGGGTATGACCACCTGCTCCGGGAAGCCGCACCAGACTAGAGGGTCAAGCCGCACCGGAATCTCGGCCTGGTCGCGCCAGCCGAGATCTTCCACGTCGTACCGGCGCCGAAGTTCTGGTAGCAGGCCGTGCCCGGCCGTCAGTCCGGTCACCAGGTGGCCGGACGCACGGAATTGGCGGCACAGATTCCACAGGTATACAGAGATGCCTCCGCGGACCAGCTGGTCATCGAAACCACCGAACTCAAGGTGGCACTCAATGATGTTCACGGCGCCGTCCTCCCCGTGGTATCGCTGGCCCTCGGCGCGATCCGCCGGGCCAAATGCCACCAGGCGAGGTCGGCGCTGTAGGTCCGCCCGCGCTCGGTGCGGTACCCGAGATCATGAATGAGCCGGGCGAGGCCCGCGAAATGCCATAGCCGAACACGCGGAAGCTTAAGGGCGGCGAGGGCCGCTAACACCTCGGCGGCGTCATCGACGCGCAGGGGCGTGAAAGACTGGTCAACGGGCAAGCAATCCCCACGCCATTCCGTTCCCCCGCAAGTCAGAGCTGAGTTATTGACCATATGCCTAAATCTACTAACATGCAACTCACCTAAAGGACTGAAAGATGTTACGCGTGGCCCGGACGAGCCGTGTACCAGCTGAATGTCCGCAACTGGCCCGGCCGAGCACTCGAGCTGCGAAGGACCCGGCAGCACACGGCTGAGGGGCGTGACCTTGCTGGCGATGAACCGGGGTCACCAGGATGATCGGAGGTTACTTACGCCCGGTGCGCCCTGCAGCGGCTGATGACTTGGTACCGGCACGTCACCCAGGCCATGTGCGCAGCTGTGCATCGACCTCCCGGCGCACGTAACCTGGGACACGGTCGCCGGTGTTGCCAGACCCGCCAGATACCGCGCGCTGAGCAGCGAGTCTATGCGCGTCCGTGCTCTCGGTGCATCAACGAACTTCGACCCGCCACTGAGTGCCGAATTGCACCTGATCGTGATGCGCCGTCCCGTGCCGCTACCCGCGGTCTGACCCCGTTGGCCGTCGACGACAGGCCGCTATGTGTAGTACGCCCCGACATCGGGGAGGTCGAGGCGGATCACGTAGATGGCGTGGTTAGGGTCGGCGGGGTCGGTGAGGAAGCGGACGCGTTCGCCGGTGCGTATGGTGCGGAAGCCTTCGGTGACGATGTCGGCGTAGCTGAACGAGCAGGTCTCCTCGGTCTCGTCGTCGCGGACGAAGTAGGTGCCCATCCGCCCGCCGGGGCCGCTGCCCGAGGGCTGCCGGTCGGTGATCCGCCCGAACCGCTGGCCGCCGCCGGCATTGGCACGCTTACACCCCTGCCAATTGACCAGCGAGTAGCGCCCAACTGCAGACCGAGCACACATCCCGATTCAATCCTTTGGAAGACGGCAATTCAGTCCAGTCTGCGATCGACGGCGACTCCGCTCAGAGGCGGTCAACAGGACTGCCCTACTACGCAGCGTGGGCGCGATCGTGACGTCATGAGAACTCGCACAGCTCCAGATCCCTGCCGAGTATGGATGCCTATTAGACCGGTAGACTTTTTTAATTTCTAGATGCAGAACAACCTATATGGATCGTCAGCACCGGACACTTTAGCGTGCTATCTAGCGCCTGCTCGCTGTGGCAGGTCCGCCGACGATAGCCGGAGCTTTGTCATCTCCTGAAGATGTTGTGCAATTTCCAGCTTCCGCGAGAAAGCTTTGGCTTCTGGTTGCGCGCGGCAAGCTTACTTCCTACGAGGCTGCGTACGATCAACTCTCATCGAGCGCGCGTGCCAGCGGCGCGAAAGAAGTCGGGTCCAAAATGATTACGGGTATTGCCGCCGTACTCCACCGCCCCAGTGCGCAAGTAACAGCGGCAATTCGATGCGCAGAGAATCCGGGCCTGGCGATAGCCAGGGCCGCGGCGACCTGGGCCAGGGCTTGCGCCTGCTGGTCCGGGCTGGTGATCTGCCGGGCTGCGGTCTCGGCGTGGTCAGGTCCAGCGCGGTCCGGACCTCCGCCAGAGCCTGGGCGTCGCCGCCGGTCAGGTCAAGCATCCGGTCGTGCCGGGCCGAGTCGCCAGCGCAGGTGATCATGCGGGGCAGGTCGCCCAGGGCGGTCAGTAGCTGGTAATACCCGCTGAGCAGGTAGTGAGGCGTCCCAGCGGGCCAGCCTGCCGTGCGGTTTGTGTCGGCCCATGCGTGCAGACGGTTGTTGTAGTCGGCTAGGCGGTCCTGGCCCAGGTAGCTGGTGGCGGCGGCGTGGAGTTCTTCATGGGCGAGCAGGTACACCTCGAGCGCGGTATCAGATACCCATTGGCCGGGCCGGCTGGTGAAGGTCCGCCCGGTGACGGCGTGCAGGACCTGCTCGATGTCCCAGAGCGGGATCCCGGTCAGTTCTGCCAGGTCGGGGCCGGACAGACCGCCGCGGGCGGCGGTGATCAGGCCGAGCAGGTCCTGCCCGGGCATGGTGCCGCGTAGCAGGCGCTGGAGTTCCTGCCGGGCCAGCCGCCGGACATCCCGGGCATAGGCAGAGCCGGGCAGAAGCCGGATGATCCTGGGATCGCGCAGCGGGGTGCGAGTCCGGCACGTCGCCGGGGACCGGCGGGTCCGGCCGCCCGGCCACGATCACCCGCATCCCGGCCGGCGGGTCTGCGGGCAGCAGGCCCGCGATGCTATGGGCGTGCGGACCAGCGGTCACGCTCTGGTCCTCATCCAGCCCATCGACCACCAGCACCAGACGCTGGCCGACGTCCTGGCAGGCGGCGGCGGCCCGGGCCAGCAGATCCAGCAAGAACGCGTCGCGAGTGGCTTCGGGCAGGACTGGGGGCAGGTCCTGACCGGTCAGGTCGGCGAGCTGTTCCAGCAGCACCTGGGTGAACGCCTCGCGGGTGTCCTGGGCGGCGAGCCGGGCGGTGATGAAGAACGAGACGATCCGCGCCCGCTCGCGCACCTCACGCGGCGGGCGCAGCACGAAGGTGGCCATCAGCGCCGATTTGCCCGCCCACGCCTCAGCGCGCCACCAGGCATACCCCGGCCGGTCAGCCTCCACGCAGAACCTGGCCAGCTCCGCCAGCTCTGACTCCCGGCCGATCAGCCCTGGCGGGTTGGGCGGCGCGATCCGCCGGACCTGCTCCAGGTATGCCAACCGGGCCGCCACCCGCCCGGACCCCACGTTGACCGTGAGCTGGTTCACGAACCCGACGCTCATGCCGCCGCGGTCACCGTGAATGGTAACCGGGCCAGGCGGCGCGCCGGTGATCGCAGCTCCCGGCCCGGCCGGGCCGGCGAACCCGGGTACGGCTAGCTGATCGCCGGGCCCGGGCTGGTAGGGCCCGTGCTGACGCTCCCGTGGATCACGCCCGCCGCCACCCCGCCCCGGTCCGCCACCATCCTCATGTCGCGGCCCGCGGCAGCCGAATGATCCGACGTGCCGCGAACGCCAACCGTTATCTCCGCAACCAACGCGTCCAGCTCAGCCTCGACGTCCGGGTAGTCGGCCAGCAAGTCCGCGAATCGGGCCTGCCACTGGGCTGCCAGCCCGGCCCGCACCTGCTCCAGCTCTGCGGGCCCCGCCGCGGTTAGCTCCGCGCGGGCCGCGTCCAGTCTCTGCTCGACCCGCGGGTCCGGCTCGCCCCGCCCGAACACCGCCGCGATCTTGCGCCGGACACCCTCCCAGCCGTCGGTGACCATCGCCTGGACCACTGCATTGCCCGCCATCACCGCCAGCGCAGCAATCACCATTAGGCAGTCCTTTCACATGAGCCGATCTAACCATCGCACGCAGGCGGCGCCTCACGCCACACCCGGGCCAGCCACCCAGCGCGCGGCCGGGCCGCCAGATGCCGCACATGCCGTTGATAATGTGCCGACAGCACCTTGACGGCCGCCCCTGGTGACCCAGCCAGCATTCCTGGCAACTCTCCGGTGAAGCTCTGAACGGACAACCTCATGCGGGCGAATGCCTAAATACCCGCATCCCGAATAACCACTTATGGGCGACCAGCTTCGCCGACGGAACTGAGCTGACGCCATCCAGATCGAGCCGCATGAGCGTCACGCGTTGGAACCGTGCCGTCCACGGAGCGTGGCATGTGATGTTGGTGCCGATGCTGCCTGTTAAGGGCGCAGCCGACGAGCGGGACCTAGCGCCAGGGCGAACGTGGCAGCGTGCCACGTTCGGCTGCTCTCCCGGTATGCAGGTGCCATGGCCTGGCGTGGGCGCAGATGAGTTCGCGGTTGACTGTTGTGATTCTCCGGTCGGCGTGGAAGCGTCGTCCGATAGTTGATCTGTTGCCGTTGGTCCGGCAATGCGTTCACCGCCGGTTCCCCTAGATTGCCGGGGCGGCGTGTAGGACCAACTGCGCATGCGCGCGCTGGCTCGCTCCAGCTAGGAGGGACACATCAGTGCCCGAACCACCGATAGGACCGGCAAAGGATCGGCGGCGATCCCGAAGGGTGCTGACGGGTGCAGTTTTGGTCGCTATCGTGCTGGGCGGGCTGGTAGTGGCAGGTATCTACTATTTTATTCATCGCTCGCCTACCTCGCTGGGGCGTGCGTCTGTCGTGTGGCAATCTCCGGCCTCGGGGCTGAGCGCGGGTGATAAGCGGAGCATAGGGGCTGCCGTGATCGCAGCGCGCAACGCTGGGGATTCGGCGCTGTCGATTGGCGGCAATGGCCGCCAGCCGCAGTTCGTTATCACTCAGGTTCAGCGCTCCGGGCAGTGGGCTGTCCTGAGCGCGGCGGTGCACGTCAACCCGGCTGCGGGTGTCCTCGCGGCCGAGCCGGTCTTCTTCATCGCCCATGCCCATGGGTCGGGCTGGACCCTTGCTTTCCCCAGTTCCGCGAGTTTCTGCGCCCTGCTTCGCCAGCTCCCGTCAGGCTTGGTGTACTCCGCCGACTACCAGTACTTCGGCTGTTAGCCAGCGGCTTACCCTGGAGGTGATGGGATTGCTTCGCGCGAGAATCGGGCCCCTTGCCCTGGTACCGGTTCTGGCGCTGTGCGCCGCTGCGGCTCTGCCGGCTCAGGCACGGGTTTCCGGCCAGGGCGCGGATCCGGGGTTCAGCGGTATCCTGCCCATCGGAGCTGGCCAATCTGTTGTCGTAACACAGGGCAATAACCAGGGCGATCATGTCGGCAACCAGCGGTACGCGTTCGACTTCGCTGACGGCCAGCGCAACTTCCTGATCACCGCCGCGCAGGCCGGAACGGTGATCGGGCTCAACGACACCTCCAACATTCAATGTAGCGGCCTGGACTGGGAAAGCGCCCCGGTTAGCCAGCCGCTTCCCGGCTGCTGGGCGCACGCCAACTTCGTCCTCATTAAAGATGACGACGGTGTCACCGCGACCTTGTACATGCATCTCTTGCAAGGCTCCGCCTGCCCGCCGCAGCACTGCGTCAAAATCGGCGACCAGGTGGCACAGGGACAGCCGCTCGCGCGCGCGGGAACAACCGGCTGGTCCACTGGCATCCACCTGCACTTCCAAGCCGAGACAATCCCCACGCCTCGGCAAGACCCCTACACCGGATGGTGGTTCACCACCTCGGTGCCCGCGCATTTCGCCGACCCAGAGGTCACCGCCCAGGACGGCGACGGAGTCCCCAAAGCAGGCCAGACATTCCAGCTAGGTCCCGTGCCCGCTACGGGCAGTCCGGCCCCCGCCGTCGACTGGCGAAATACAAAGTACACAACCGACTGCGCTGGGATCGCCACCAAGCCTTACGGCGGAACCGGCGGGCGCGCCTTCACCGTGACGGTACGCAATGGCCTCGGAAGCTATGTCACCGGCTCGCCAACGTCCCAGGGTTACAGCCACTATGACGTACAAGTGTTCAACGTCGCCCAAGGTGATCTGCTCGGCGGTAGCTCCGGCCAGGCAGCGGTGCTGCTGTACTGCTCACCTCAGCCATCGAACTACTATGTGACCGAGGTCCAGGTGTTCGCTGTCGGCCAGCACCGGGTCGGAATCCCGCTCACATTGCCCGATCTGGTCCCGAACGGCCTCTACAACCTCCCGTTCTTTGACGGCCATCCATTCACCATCAGCGGCGGGCAGCTCATCACCGGTGCCGCCTACTACGGGCCCAACGACTGCCACGCCTGCGGGCCATCGATTAACGATGTTCTCACCTGGCAGTGGAATGGACACGACTTCACTCTCAAGAAGGCGATCAGATTGAGCGGCAGGCCCCCGCCGCTCTGAATAGGAAGTCCGGCACTCTCCCGACCCACTGGTCCGACGTCCGCTATTCGGCATGCATGCGCGAACGAATCAGGACAGATCGCCAGTCGTTTGCTGTCAGGTGCGTCCGCGCCCCGGGATCTGGGGGTTTCGGATCCCGGTTGCCGATGACGGCTGCCAGCGCCCGCGGGTCAGGCTCGCCAGGCAGGTCAACTCGGCGGAGTGGGACCGGTTGCGGTGCAAAACGACCGCACGGCAGCGGGCCCGTGCGAGGATGCTGCCATGGCTACCGCGCTCCTCCTCGTTGACGTGCAGCGCAACATGCTCGAAGGAAGCACGCCGGTCCCTGCCGCCGGCCAGGTCCGGCCCGCGCTGCAGTCGCTGCTGACCCGTGCCCGCAGCGCCGGGGCGCTCGTTGTTCACATCCAGAACGACGGCCCGGAGGGCTCACCCGACGAGCCGGGCACCGAGGGCTGGGAACTGGTGTTCCCCCCGGTGCCCGGGGAACTGGCCGTCCGCAAGACCGAGCCGGACGTCTTCATCGCCGATGCCTGCCTGGCATCGGCACTGACCGCCCGCGGTGTCGACCGGGTCGTTGTCGCTGGCATGCAGAGTAACTACTGCATCGCGCAGACCAGCCGCGGGGCGCTGCGGCACCGCTTCACCGTCCTGCTCGCATCCGGCGCGCACGCCACCTACGACGAGCAGGACAGCGCCGCCATCATCTCCGCCAGCGTCGAGACCGCGCTTTCCCGAGATGGCGTAGATGTCGTGCCAGCCGCCGGCATCACCTTCTCCGGCTAAACCAGCCACCACCGCGATGCCGCTGGCGCCCGGCCGCACCAGCTCTGAACCCCCTCATGCGACACCTGCAATTTTCGGCAAGGCCGCCCGATCGGCGGCTAGCGGACGCCGGTCGATCGTCATTCCTGCCACTGGTGCGGCTGCCGTCCAGGGAGCGCCAGGCCCGACGAGGAAGCACCGGTAAAGGGATTGCACATGGCTGGCGGTGTCCCCGCCGTGCGGGCCCCGAGCCGCCACGCTCGTCGTCGCTGGCCGCTCGCCTATACCGGGCAGCCTCGGTCATCATCCCCCGACCCGCCAGGACCGAGACGGCAGCGCGCCGCGTTCTCTGCCGCGCTCGAGGAACGGCTCGGCGTCATGGTGCCGTCCGAGGATCCGAACGCCGAGCCGGAGGGCGAGGCGTGGCCGACGTGGCAGCCCGCGCACCGCGACGCGATCCTGCAGCCGCCGAAGCCGGAGATGCGGCCGTCGCCGCAGCTCGAACGGGCTCGCCGAGCCCGAGATGGAGGCGGAACCGGGCTAAATTCTTAGCCGAAGATCGCGGCCCGAAAATTTGCGGCGACCGCAACGGGGTTGCGATAAGTCACAAGAAAGCCGATATACGGCGCGGCCTCGCGGAGATCCACCCGAAGGGCGGGACGCCCGTGGGTCACGTTTGTGAAGACCTGCGCCCCTGGGGGGCCGACCACTCGGATAACCCCAGGTGTCCACGTCCAGCTCCAGTAAGTGCCTCCTCCAGTCGCAGCCGCCTCGCCGATCCTATTCGCTACTTCTGGGATTGGGTGCTTCCTAACGCCCTGGTTCAACGTTTCCCAAGGCTGCGGGTCTGCCGAAATGGAGTCGACCAAGCTGAGGGGGATCCGTAGGGTCCTGTGTTGCGCGATCGTGGCCTCTCTCAATGAGAAGTGGACCACCAGGTTGCCGCCGTCAACAGTGAACTTGGCCATCGCTCCTCCAAAAGGGACAGCCGCTGAGCGGCCGCACAGAGCACGCGGGGCGGCAAAACACCTGTTTCTCTTTCGTCATAACACTTTCGTCATAACACTTCCTTGGCCGTCTTGCGAATCCACTGCTCGGCCTCGCCACCCCTGAACTGCCTGAAGATCTTTAGCAGGCACTGTCGGCGCCCGGGCGCATACTCGGCCATAGGGGCAAGAGGGGCGGTGGACGTCATGGTCGCCGGGTGCACGTGCGACGCGAGCTGGATGCCCGCGGAGCAGGCACGGGTCGGCGGGCTCGGCTGCACCTGGTGCGGCCGGGCGTGGGCCAGGGACGGCAAGCAGCTCGTGATCAGGAACGACGAGCAGGCGGCGAAGTTCGCCGCGCTCCTCGCCGCCGGCGGCGAGGCGGTCCTGATCCCGCGGCTGGACGTCAAGCTCGTCTACATCCCGCCGGACCGGGTCGTCGCGCCGCCCGGGCGGCGTACCCGCTCCCGGCCACAACGGATCGGTCATGACAAGTGTTCTAGCGCTCGAACCCGACCCAGGTCTATATCCCCGCGCCGGGCAGCAGACCCGGTCCGGCCTCCTCGCCACCTCCGGCACCGCCGCATCACCGTTTCCTGGCCACGGCGCAGAACTGGTCGATCTCTTCCGGCTCCCCGAACGGCGTGGCCTCGGGCCGCCACCGCGTGCTCGACACCACGCCCGGTTCCACCAGCTCCAGCCCGCCCAGCAGCCCGGCGATCTGGGCGGGCGTGCGGTGCGTGCCCGGCGGCGTGCCGTGGGCGTTCCAGTACGCGATCGCCGCGGCCATCTTCTCCCCCGTCACCTCCAGCGTGGGATGCGCGACCGCCAGATAGCTGCCCGCGGGCACCGCGCCCATCAGCTGCCCGATGATCCCGCGGGCCTGGTCATCGTCCAGGATGTGCCACAGCACCCCCAGGATCGTGACCGCCACCGGCTGGGTGAGGTCCAGTGTCCGGGCCGCGCCGGCCAGCACGTTTCCGGGCTCCCGCAGGTCGGCATGCAGGTAGTCGGTGGCTCCCTCCGGCGTACTCGTGAGGAGCGCCCGGGCGTGCACCAGTACCAGCGGGTCATTGTCGACATACACGATCCGGCACTCCGGCGCGACCCGCTGCGCGACCTCATGGGTGTTGTCCACGGTCGGCAGGCCGGTGCCGATATCCAGGAACTGCCGGATCCCCGCCTCCCCGGCCAGGAACCGCACCACCCGGCCCAGGAACATCCGGTCCGCCCGCGCGTGCCGCACGATATCGGGCAGCAGCGCCGCGATCTGGTCGCCGACCTCGCGGTCGACCGGGTAATTGTCCTTGCCCCCCAGCCAGTAATCCCAGACCCGCGCCGAATGTGACACCGACGTGTCAATTTCCGGCGAGGAGGCCAGGTCAGGCGGCGGAAAGTCATCGGTCACGGGGAAGCGTCTCCAGCCAGAAGCAGTACCGACATTTTTAACATAACCAGCCCGCCAATCCCCATGCACATGCGCGATTCACGTGCACGCCGATCAGAGCGCCGTGGTTCATGGCGGGTGTTCCCTTTCGCTGTGCTGGGTTGCCGGGTGCGCGGTGCGGCTGGCTGGGCGCTGGGTGTTAGTGGTCGGGGAGGCTGTCGGCGGCGCTGGTGAGCAGGTCCAGGCTGGCGGCGGGGGGCAGGGCGGCGGCGCGGAGCCGGGTGTACAGCTCCTCGTACGGCGCGGTGTCGGCGGGCTCGGTCAGGATCAGGTCGGAGGTGACGGTGTCGACCGCGACCACCGCCGGGTCGCCCGGATCGGGATAGGCGTAGAGCGCGAACGTGCACCGGGGCACGGCGTAGCTGTCCAGCCGGGCATCGACCGGCAGCACCCGCAGCGTCACGGCCGGGCGGCCGTTGCCCGCCGTGGCCAGGTGGTAGAGCTGCTTCTTGACCACGTCCGGCGGCGCGGCCAGCCGCCGGACCGCCAGCTCGTCGATGATCACCTCGTAACCGGGCGCGCCCGGCCGCCGCAGCATCCGCTGCCGGCCGGCCCGCCCGGCCAGCACCCCGTCCACGGTGCCCTCCAGCGGCTCCAGCGTCGGAGTGGCACCGACCCGTGCCCGGACGAACTCCGGGATCTGCAGCAGGCCGGGAATGAACGTCTGCTGGTACTCCCGGATCGCCGCGGCGCCCGCCTCCAGGTTCGCGTACAGCGCCTGCCGCTCGCCGATCCCCCTGGTCGACTCCCACCACCCCTTCTCACCCGCCTCCCGGGCGATCGTCATGACCATGGTCCAACGATCACCGTCCACCCCCAGCGCGTCCAGGATCTTCATCACGTCCGCCTGGTCCACCACATGACCGTTCTCCAGCCGGGACACCTGCGCCCGCGACACCCCGATCCGCTTAGCGACCTGCTCATGAGTCAGACCCGCGCCC
>Ga0116222_1001565_pt1 | contig 12632 bp, 11 predicted proteins | sample Sb_taG_12_FD_88963 | JGI IMG/M metagenome (GOLD analysis project Ga0116222, IMG submission 88963) | Peat soil microbial communities from Weissenstadt, Germany - Sb_50d_9_AC metaG | ecosystem: Environmental > Terrestrial > Soil > Wetlands > Peat | place: Germany: Weissenstadt | collected 2010-09-21
CAAGGGAAAAGGAAGCCATGGCCGCTTGTACTTGGGCCAGGAATTCACCACCCTGAAAGACCGGAAGAAAGATATCGGGCGCGATCTGTTCGCCAAAATGTGTCGCGACCTGAAGATCGATGCGCATGATCTGTGAGAGGTGTCTCATGTCGACATTTGCCTATCCCGCCAAATTCAGCACCGGCAGCGACCGCCGCGTGCTGGTGGAATTTATCGACCTTCCGCGAGTTGCCACGGATGGTAAGGACGAGCGCGAGGCGATCGAGGAAGCCATCGATGCGCTCGGCTCCGATCTGTCGATCCGTTTGTCTCGTCATGAGGATATTCCGTCGCCCTCGACTCCCAAGTGCGGCCAGCGCCTTGTTCCAGTGCCGCTATGGCTCGCACCGAAACTGGCCCTATATCTGTCGATGCGCGAGCAGGGTGTCAGCAACTCGGAATTGGCCCGCAGGTTGGGTGTTGACGAAAGGGTCGTGCGCCGGATGCTCGATCCTGAGCACGCCACAAAAGCTGAGAAGATCCAAACAGCGCTTGCTATGTTGGGCAAGCAGATGACGGTCGAGGTCCGCGACGCCGCATAGCCTTCGGTTGACACGCCTCAGCGGAGAGGCAAGTAGATTACCTGCGCCTCCCACTCCAAAGGCAAGCTGCATTCGGAAAGGAGCACAAGATCCCCGATCACATTCGCGATCGGCAGGCTCCTTCTGACCTCGATCACACCCGGCATGGGCTGACCGGCGGTAACCCTCGCGTACGCGTGAGCTGTCAGCGTCGTGACGTCGTGTGTCAGAGTGACGCGGTTCTCGATCGCTGCCCAAGCCAGGAGATCCGGATCGCTGGCGCCACTCAACCCAACGTCCTGCGCTCGTACCACGTCGACATCGGGGCACCGGCGGATGAGAGCCCGAAGGATGTCGTTATTGAAGTTCTCATCCGCCAGCCAGCGTATCAAGTGCCTCGTTGACTCAATCGCCGCGCGAGCAGCCTGTCCCGAATGCCGTCGGCCGAAAATCGCCGCTCGTTTTCAGTGCGAACGTCTTTTGCCACGTCGGAGCGCCGCCTCAAGTAGACCGAGACAGTGTCCGGGTGACGCAAAGCATAGCCGATCACCGCGTAAATGTCGCCCAGCGCAACTGGCGGGTACTGTTGTGCGATTTCCTCGGGCGTCTCTCCTTCCCGAAAAGCGGCAATCAGGGTATCGAGCGTCACACGAGTGCCACCGACCCGGATGACGCCATCCGCGCCCAAAACCATCGGAATCGTTTCGACGGTGTCCAGTTCTGTCATCCCCGCTCCTATCCTTCCAGCCTACCGCAGCGTGAGCCCTACGCCACCTCCGCCCCCACCTTTCGCAACGCCGCCTCCACCGCTTCCTTACCCCAGTCCGTGCTGATGAACAACTCCTGGCGCGCGCCGGCGCTCAGCGCGATGGCCTTCCATCCGTTCTGCGTGGGCACCGTCACCCGCACTTTCACCTTACCCCGCGCATCGCGCACCGGACGGATCACACCCGGGATCACCGACCGGATCTCCGGATTCGCAGCCAGCAACTCTTCCAAAATGCCGCGCACGCCGTCGATGATTCTGTGCTCGATCTTGAGCCGGTCCTTGGCCGTGCGGAGGCGCATCTTACCGCCAGCCTGCTCCGCCGCGCAAGGGAACGAACCGGCACAGTGTGGCCACGTGGTAATCGATGCGCCCATCCTGCTTCCACACCACGCGCAGCTCCTGGTCGTCGCGCTCGCCTACCGGGATCACCAGTCGTCCGGGGTCGTTCAGTTGCTCTAACAGGGACGCCGGGATTTCCGGCGCACCGGCAGCCACCGATATGGCGTCGTACGGCGCCGAATCTGCATATCCCGACGAGCCATCGCCGGCCACCACTTCGACGTTTGAGTCGCGGCCCGTTCGCCGCAGATTCTCGCGCGCCTGTAGCACCAGGCCCGCAATGATCTCCACCGAAATCACGCGCCGTGCCAGGGCGCCCAACACGGCGGCCGCGTACCCGCAACCCGCGCCGACTTCGAGGACCGTCTCGGTTCCCTTCAGTTCGAGCGACTCCGCCATCAGCGCCGTCATGTACGGCTGCGAAATGGTCTGGCCGTAGCCGATGTGAATCGGATCGTCGCGGTAGGACACCACGCGCAAATCCATGGGCACGAACTCTTCGCGAGGGATCTCCTGCATGGCGCGCAGCACGCGCTCGTCGCGGATGTTCCGCCGGCGAAGTTGCGCCTCCACCATCCTGCGGCGCTCCGTTGGCCAATCGGGAATCACGGCTTCACCCCCACCTCTATAATAGCTATGATGGCCCACCAGATCACGCTGATCCCGGGAGACGGCATCGGCCCCGAAGTGGCCGACGCCACGGTGCGCGCGGTCGATGCCACCGGTGTCGCGACCGAATGGGAACGCGTGGACGCCGGCGCCCGGGCGCTGGCGGAGTATGGCCAGTTGATTCCGGACGAGGTCTTCGCCTCGCTCGAAATCACGCGCGTGGGCCTCAAGGGCCCCACCGCGACTCCGATCGGCGGCGGGCACCAGAGCATCAACGTGGCGCTGCGCAAGAAACTCGGACTCTACGTGAATTTTCGCCCGGTGCGCATGCTTCCCGGTCTCAAGACGCGATTCTCGGACCTGCCGTTGAACCTGGCGATCTTTCGCGAGAATACCGAGGACCTCTATTCCGGCCTGGAGCACGAGGTCATCCCCGGCGTGGTGGAGAGTCTCAAGATCATCACCGAAAAGGCATCCACCAAGATCGCGCGCGCCTCGTTCGAATACGCCCGCCGCGAGAATCGGTCGAAGGTGACCGCCATCCACAAGGCCAACATCATGAAGCTGAGCGACGGCCTGTTCCTCAAATGCTGCCGCCAGGTGGCCTCGGAGTATCCCGAGATTCAATACAATGAGCTAATTGTCGATAACGCCTGCATGCAGCTCGTGATGCGCCCCGAGACCTTCGACCTGCTGGTGATGCCGAACCTCTATGGCGATATCATTTCGGACCTCGCGGCGGGACTGGTGGGCGGGCTGGGGATCGTCCCGGGCGCCAATATCGGCGACCATCACGCCATTTTCGAAGCGGTTCACGGCACCGCTCCCGATATCGCCGGGAAGGGCCTCGCGAATCCCACCGCCCTCATGCAATCGGCGGTGCTGATGCTGGCACATCTGGGCGAACGCGACGCCGCCGCGCGCCTGCAGAATGCGATTCACAAGACGTATGCCGCGGCGGAGCACCTCACCTTCGATGTGGGCGGGAAGGCCTCGACCAGCGAGTTCACGGATGCGGTGATCGCCCAGATGTAAGTGGGGCAGGCGATCGTTTTTTGTCGCCTGTCTTCCTCACTTCCCCTGGCCGCGAATCGCGAGCCCCAACTCGCGCAAATTGCGCTCGGGAACGGGCGACGGCGCGTCGCACATCAGGTCCGTTCCCCGAGCCGTCTTGGGGAATGGGATCACCTCGCGGATGTTGCTCTCGCCCGCTAATATCATCACCAGGCGGTCCAAACCGAGGGCGATGCCTCCGTGTGGCGGAGCCCCGTACTCCAACGCCTCCAGGAGCCAGAAGAAGCGGCGGCGCGCCTCCTCGTCGCTCATTCCCAGCGCCGCGAAAACCTTGGCCTGCACGTCCCGCCGATGAATACGGATCGATCCGGAGCCCAGCTCCATGCCATTCAGCACCAGGTCGTAAGACTTCGCGCGGCAGCGCGCCGGGTCCGACGTCAGCTTCTCCAGATCCTCGTCGTGCACCGAAGTGAACGGGTGGTGCGCCGCGTTCCAGCGTGCTTCCTCCTCGTCCCACTCGAACATCGGGAAGTCCACCACCCACAGAAACTGAAAATTCTTCGGGTCGAGGAGCTTGTGGCGGTCGTTGAATTTCTGCGCGCAATTGAGGCGCAACTGGCCGCACGCCTGGTAGACGGTCTCCTCGGGGCGATGGCCCTTGGGCTCGCCCGCCCACGTAGCCAGAACCAGCAGGTCGTTCGACCCCGTTTCAGAAGAAATCCCGCAACGTTCGCGCACCTTGGCCATCGCGTCGGGGTAGTCGCGTTCCAGGCGCTTGAAATCGTCGTACACGCGCAGGCCGCGTTCCTGGCCGAAAGCCTTCAGCTCGTCGCGCTCCTTGCGGCTCGGCGCTCCGGTCCCGGGAATGTGGATCGCCACCAGCGGCATCCCAGCATTGGCCAGTTCCGGCGCCAGATCCTCCACCGGGTGCATGGGCGGAATTCGGCGATCGGGTTTGTCGATGCCGTAGCTGCGCATCGCCTGGGCATAGGTCATGCGTGGAAACGGCGTCTCCACGTGGTGGCCCGCCACTTCGCACACGCGCTGAACCAGCGGCTCGATGACTTCGAACACGCGCTCCTGCTGCGGGAAGGACATCTCCAGATCGATCTGGGTGAACTCCGCCTGCCGGTCGGCGCGGAAATCTTCGTCGCGAAAACAGCGCACGATCTGGAAATATTTCTCGAACCCGCTCACCATGAGGAGCTGCTTGAAAATCTGCGGCGATTGCGGCAGCGCGTAAAAGCTGCCGGGCTGCACGCGGCTGGGCACCAGGTAATCGCGCGCGCCTTCCGGCGTGGAGCGCGTCATGAACGGCGTCTCGATTTCGAGGAAGCCTTGCGCATACAGGGTCTCGCGCACCGCGAAGGAAATCTTCGAGCGCAGAATGATATTGCGCTGCATGTGCGGGCGCCGCAGATCCACATAGCGGTACTTCAGGCGCACGTCCTCGGCCACGTCCACCTGCTCTTCCATGGGAAAGGGCGGCGTGCGCGATTCATTCAGGATCCACACCTTCGACGCCACCACCTCGATCTCGCCGGTAGCCAGGTTGGGATTCACCGCGACGGGGCCGCGAGGCGCCACCTTGCCTTCCACCGCGATCACGTATTCGGGCCGCACTTGTTCGGCGCGGCCGTGCACGGCCGGGTCGGCGTCCTCGTGAACCACCACCTGCGTGATCCCGTCGCGGTCGCGCAGATCGATGAAGACCACGCCGCCATGATCTCGGCGGCGGTGGACCCAACCCATCAACACAACGGTCTGTCCCTCGTCCGCGGCGCGCAACACGCCACAGCTATGGGTACGGCGAAGTTCGCCGAGAAAATCCAGTGCAACAGCGGAAGGTTCCATATCAGTTCAATCCAGAACGGCGAGCCTGGCGGATATTTCTTCGCGCGTCAGGCTCTCCTGCTGGCCGGAGGCCATATTCTTGAGGGCATACCGGCCGGCGGCCATTTCGTTTTCGCCCACGATCAACGTGTACCGCGCGCCCAGTTTGTTGGCCAGTTCCATGACGCGCTTGAGCTTGCCCTCCACCAACTCCACCGAGAACCCCGCGCGCCGGAAATCGCGCGCCATCACGGCGGCATGCCGCAAGGCCGCTTCGCCCAGCGGCGCGATGAACAGGTCGAGCGGGATGGTAATGCGATCTCCCTCCACGCTCATCACCAGCCGGTCTTCGCCGATCGAAAAACCGATTCCCGGCGAATGTACGGGCGAGCCCAGCGATTCGGCCAGACCATCGTAGCGGCCGCCGCCCAGCACGGAGTTTTGTGCGCCCAGCGCCCCATGCACCACTTCGAACGTAGTGCGCATGTAGTAATCCAGGCCGCGCACCAGGCGCGGGCGGACTTCGTATTCGATGCTGCGGTCGTCCAAAAACTGTTTCACCGCTTCGAAGTGCGCGTGGCACGCGGGGCAAAGGTGATCCACGATGGATGGCAGCCTCTCGATGATGGGCTGGTCCGCCTCCACTTTGCAGTCCAGCACGCGCAGCGGATTGGTGTCCCCGCGCCGCTGGCAATCGCCGCACATCTGCGATGCCACGGATTGCAATTCCTGCCGCAACCGTTCCACGTACTGCGGGCGGCAATTGTGATCGCCCACCGAGTTGACCAGGAGCTTGAAGCCGCCGAGCCCCACGCCCTTCAGGATCTCGATCACCAGCTCGATGACCTCGGCGTCGACCACCGGCGACTCCGAGCCGATGGCCTCCGCGCCGATCTGAAAGAACTGGCGGTAGCGGCCCTTCTGCGGCCGCTCGCGGCGGAACATCGGGCCGATGTAATAGAGCTTCTGCACCCCCGGCCGCTGGTCGAGCCGGTGCTCGATGTAGGCGCGGATCACGGAGGCGGTGTTTTCCGGGCGCAAGGTGAGCGAGGTGTCGTCGCGGTCGGTGAAGGTGTACATCTCCTTGGTGACGATGTCGGTTTCCTCGCCGACCCCGCGCGCGAACAACTGCGTCTCCTCCAGGATCGGAGTGCGGATCTCGTGGTAGTTGTATGCCCGGAAAATCCCGCGCGTGACCGCTTCCACGCGGTTCCACACCTCGGTGGATGGGGGCAGTAAGTCTCTGGTTCCTTTGACGGCTTTAATCAAGGTAGTGGGAAGATTCCATGCTAGCATGCCGCAGAGGGGGCGCGCCGGTAAATGCCCTGTTGATCTTGAGGAGTTCCCTTGAATTGCCTGGCCCGGTTTTGCGTTTAGCGTTAATCGCTATACACTAGAGGGGTGATCCGTTCCTTTCGGGATCCTGCAGCCGAGAAACTTTTCAACGACCTTTTCACGAAACGTTGGCGGGCGATCGAAAAGACGGCCCGTAGAAAGCTGTATCAACTGAACCAGGCCAAATCGTCGATTACCACTGAGAGGAGTGAGCATGCCTAGACTTCTGGCGCCCATCCATCCTGGGGAGACCATCAAAGAGGATGTCCTCGTGCCTCTCCACATGAGCGTCAACCAATTGGCCAAGGCCTTGGCCGTCGATGCCGCACGTCTGAACGAGATCGTGCGCGGGCGGCGCGGCATCACAGCCGACACTGCACTTCGCCTCGCGCGCTACCTCGGCACGAGCGCCGAATTCTGGGTCGGTCTTCAGGCCGACTACGAGCTACGCGTCGCGCGGCGGGAGAAGCTCAAGGAGATCGAGCGCCAAGTCACGCCGAAATCCAAAGTCGCCTGACCGCGGCCCGGCACGCCGCAGGCGTTACAATCGTCCTATGCGCCGCCGGCTCATCCTCCTGCTCGCTTCCGCCGCGATGCTCTTCGCGCAGAAGCGGCCGTTCGACGTCAACGCCCTGATGGAGCTGAAACGGATCGGCGATCCGCAGATCTCTCCCGATGGCCGATGGGTCACCTTCGGGGTGCAGTCCGTGGACGTCGCCGCGAACAAGAAGCCCCAGCAGATCTGGGTGGTGCCGCTTGCGGGCGGACCGCCCCGCCAGATGACCACCGAGGGCGAAGCCAATCAGCGCGCGCGCTGGTCGCCCGATTCCCGCCACATCGCTTACATCTCGGACCGCGGCGGCACGTCGCAGGTCTGGCTGATGGACCCCGATGGCGCGAACCAGAAGCAGGTCACCAACCTCTCCACCGAAGCCGACGGCGTGCTCCATTCCCCCGACGGCAGGAACCTGCTGTTCACCAGCGAAGTCTACCCCGAGTGCGGCGCCGACGATGCCTGCAACAAACGCAACCTCGACGCCGACAAGAACAGCAAGGTCCACGCGCGCATCTACACCGAATTGCTCTATCGCCACTGGAACACCTGGCAATCCAGGCGCCGCAGCCACCTGCTGGTCGTCCCCGTTTCCGGCGGCGTACCCAAGGACCTCACTCCCGGCGCGCATGACGTGCCGCCCTTCTCCCTCGGCGGCCCCGACGACTACGACATCTCACCCGACGGCACGGAAGTCTGCTACTCCATGAATGCCGACCCGGTGCCCGCCGCCAGCACGAATGCCGACTTGTATGTCGTCTCCATCAACGGCGGAGAATCGCGGCGCATCACGGCGACTCCCGGCGCCGATAGCAGCCCGCACTACTCCCCCGATGGGAAGTACATCGCGTGGCGCGCCCAGTTCCGCGCCGGATACGAGAGCGACCGCTTCCGCCTGCTGGCGCTCGAACGCACCACCGGGAAGGTGACGAACCTCACCGAAACCCTGGACCGCTGGGTCAACAGCTTCACCTGGACGCCCGATTCCATGGGCCTCTTCTTCACCACCGCCGATCGCGGACGCCAGGCCATCCAGTTGATTTCGGTCTCGGGCGGCGCCGTGCGCGTCGCGGCCAGCGGCGATGCCGAACTGGACGACATGGTGTTGACGCGCGACGGAAAAACCATGGTCTACACGCAACAGACCGGCATGTCGCCCATCGAGATTTATCGCGCCGCATCCACCGGCGGCACACCGGTTGCGCTCACCCGCCTCAACAACCAGACTCTCGACTCTTATCAGCTCACACCGCTTGAAGAGTTCTGGGTGGATGCCGCGGATGGCTCGCGCGTACAGAGCTTCGTCGTCAAGCCCTACGGCTTCCAGGCCAATCGCAAATATCCCGTCCTGATGCTCATCCACGGCGGTCCGCAGGGCAACTGGGGACACAACTGGACGTATCGCTGGAACGCCCAGGTGTTCGCCGCCGCCGGCTACCTGGTGGTAGAACCCAACCCGCGCGGCTCCACCGGGTACGGCCAGAAGTTCATCGACGAGATCAACGGCGATTGGGGCGGCCGCGCGTTCGACGACATCATGGCAGCCACCGATCGCGCCGTCAACCTCCCGTATGCCGACGCCGGACGCGTGGTGGCGGCCGGCGGCTCGTATGGCGGCTACATGGTGGATTGGATCCTCGGACACACGCAGCGCTTCAAGGCCCTCATCTCGCATGACGGCGTGTACGATCTGACGAGCGAGTTCGGCGCTACCGAAGAGCTGTGGTTCCCGATCTGGGAAATGGGCGGCACTCCTTGGGACAAGCCGGAAGACTACGCCCGCTGGTCTCCCAGCCATTACGCCAAGGACTTCCACACGCCCACCCTGGTGATCCACGGCGAGCAGGATTTCCGCGTGCCCTACACGCAGGGCCTCCAGCTCTTCACGGCGCTGCAAATGCAAAAAGTCCCTTCCAAGCTCCTGGTGTTTCCCGATGAAGGCCACTGGGTGCTGAAGCCGCAGAACAGCCTGCTATGGTACAAAACCTTCATCGATTGGCTCGATTCCTGGGTGAAAAAGTGAAAGTCATTATCGCAGCAGTCCTGTTCGTGGTCCTCGTCGTGGTCGTGCTCCTGGTGATGTCCGCCAGCCCGGTGGTCGCCGTGAATCCCGCGGTGAAGAGCATCGGGATCGGCACGCCCGTAACCGCCACCATCACGGACCCGCACGGCGTGCGCCGCGTGACTGCCTACGTGGAGCAAAACGGCGCCCGCTTTCCGCTCTTCGACGAGAGCGCTCCTTCGCACCGCCTGTTCTGGAGCCGTCACCAACCGCCGCGCAGCGTGACCTTCGAAGCCGGCAAGAACAAGGCGCCCAACCTGAAAGAAGGCAAGGCGCGCGTGGTGTTGGAGGCGGTCTCGAACGATCTGCGCGGCAGCTCGAATGCGGCCGCCTTCGACGTGGACGTGGTGCTCACGCCGCCCCGCGTCGTCCCCGACGGCTTCCAACACTACATCAACCAGGGCGGTATGGAACTCGCGACCTTTACCACCAGCGGCTCCTGGAGCGAGGCCGGGGTCAAGGTGGGGAAATACACGTTCCGCAGTTTCCCCCTGCCGGGCAAAGGTCCCGACGAGCGCTTTTCCATGTTCGGCTACCCGTGGGATCTGCCGGCCGACGTCACACCCCTGGTCTACGCGCGAAACCTGGCGGGAACCGAGGCCACCGGTCACTTCTGGTTCAAGCTGTTTCCGAAAAAATTCCGCGTGCGCGATTTCCCCATCGACGACGCCCTCATGGAGAAACTCGTCACGTCCGTCGACCCCACCGGCCAGATCGCACCCGGGCCCGACCTCCTGTCCCGCTTCCTCAAGATCAACGGCGAGCTGCGGCAGAAGAACAACCAGCAGATGTCCGACCTGCGCTTCAAGACCGAAGAGAAGATCCTCTGGAACGGGCCGTTTATCCACTACGGCAAGGAAGAGGCCAATTTCGCCGACGTGCGCAACTATATTTATCACGGCAAAAAGGTGGACCAGCAGGTGCACCTGGGCTTCGACCTTTCCGACGTGCAGAACGCTCCAGTGAACGCCGCTAACGACGGACGCGTGGTCTGGGCCTCAGACCTGGGCATCTACGGAAACTGCATCGTGCTGGACCACGGATATGCGGTGCAATCGATCTACGGCCACCTGCGGCAGATCGACGTGAAGGCCGGCGACATGGTTAAAAAAGGGCAAAAGATGGGGATCGCGGGCCAGACCGGATTGGCCGGCGGCGTTCACGTGCACTTCAGCATGCAGATCGACGGCGTGCAGACCAACCCGCGCGAGTGGTGGGACGAGCACTGGATCCACGACCGCATCCTGAGCAAGCTGGCGCCCGAAGCCGCGGGCGGCTCGCATTCCTCGAGCGCCGCACCTGCGTCGCCGCGCCCTCGCCGTACGGCCGCCAAAAAGCGGGCCGCGGCGCACTGAGCCCTCGTCGCGGTTTCCGTATCGCCCGTACTATCCCGCGCACAAAACGCGCGATGGAACGAAACGTGGCAGCCCATTTGCCCGTCGCAATCCGTAGGACCGGTCGTCGCGCCCGTCCGGGAGGGGTCGATGAATGCTGCACAAAAAGTGGGCAGCTTCTTAGCTGCGCTCCGCCGTTTCTCGCGCCCAAAATCCAAGTCCGCAGGCCCGCTCGCGCCTCCCAAAATCGGCATCGCGCTGGGCGGAGGCTTCGCCCGCGGCATCGCCCACGCGGGTGTCCTCGAAGTCCTCGAGCGGTACCGGATTCCCATTCACTGCATCACTGGAGTCAGCGCCGGCTCCATCGCCGCCGCGGCCTATGCCAGCGGAGCCTCCCCCGCCGAGATCGCCCGCGCCGGCTGTGCCATGCGCTTCGGCGATGTGGCCCGCTGGAGCCTGCACCGCATGGGCTTCGTGGTCAGTGAGCGCATGCAGCGATTCCTCGAGCGCCTGTTGAAGCGCTACCGCTTCGAAGAGATGCCCATTCCCCTTGGTGTGCTGGCCACCGACCTCTGCACCGGCGACTCGGTGTCTTTCCGCGATTCCGGCGATGTCTTTCTTCCCGTGCGCGCCAGTTGCTCGTACCCCGGGCTCTTCCAGCCCGTGCGCCACGATGGCCGCCTGCTGGTGGATGGCGCCATGAGCATGGAAATCCCCGCCCTGCTCGCTCGCCAGTTGGGAGCCACCCACGTCATCTCGGTGCATCTGCCCGCGCAGCCGGGCGACCGGCCGCCTGCCAACGTGTTCCAGGTGGTGAACCGCTGCTTCCAGATTATGCAGAGCCGTAACGAGCAGGGCTGGCGCAGTGCCAGCGATCTGGTGATCGCCCCGGATGTGCGCGCCATCGAATGGGATGGATTCGCTCACGGCGCCGCGCTGCTGAAAGCCGGCGAGGTTGCGGCGCTGGCCGCCATCCCGAATATCCAGTCGTGGCTGGCCAACCCGCGCGTCGTCATGGCGCCGGCCGGCCCTCTTCCGAGTTCCTTACCTGCGTGAAAAATCGCCCCTCCTCAAGCTCCGCGTGGAAACACTCGCACCAGCAGGCGAAAGCGCCTGCCCCACCAAGACGCAAGCCCTTCCGCACCAACGTGGGACAGCCCCTTGTGGCGCGGGCACTCGTGCCTGCCGCGCCGAGACTCGTCTCGGCGCTCCTTCCATCCGGGTCGCGGCCGATGTTTTTCGAGAGTGTCAACCCGGCGGGCTCCGTTTCGCACGCCGCCTGTTTTCTTGCAGAATGTTACAGAGCCGGGCCCAGAGGACCACTTTGGTTACGCGTGGTCGGTGCCGTCATCTCCGGGATCAGGCCTTCGCCACAGTCTCCACCAGGGCGTCGCCGTTGGTGAACAACTCCGGCTTGATGCCGGCGCCCACTCCCGGCGCCTCCGGGGCCGTAATGTGCCCGTCTTTCGGCACCGGCGCATGATTCACGAAATACGGGAATTGGTGAGCGTACTTCCAGTAATTGCTCTCCATGATGAGGAAATTGGGGACGGCCGTCGAGAGATGTGCCGCGCAGGTGTACAGCAGCGGCCCGCCGCAGGTGTGGGGCGACGTAGGGATGAGGTAGGTGTCCGCGAGATCGGCAATCTTCTTGGCCTCGGACACCCCGCCGCACCAGGTCACGTCGTACATGATCACCGAACACGCCTTGGCTTCGAGGAACGGCCGGTACTCGTAGCGCGTGGCGAGCGTCTCGCTCACGCAGATCGGCACGCTGGTCTCGCGAGCCAGCTTGGCGTAGGTCTCGGGGTTGCTCGAGATCATGGCGTCCTCGAGGTACATGATGTTGTAGGGCTCGAGGGCCTTGGCGATCCTCAGGGCGCTGGTGAAATCGAAGCGGCCCCAGCAATCCACCGCGATATCCATCCGGCTGCCGGCCTTGTCCCGGATCTCGCGAATCCAGCCCAGTCCGCTCTCCAGGGCCTGGCTGGAAAGGTAATTGTCCGGGGCGCTGAAAGGATAGATCTTCATCGCGGTAGTGCCGCGGTCGAGCAGGAACTGCACGATCTTCATGGTGTCGCGCCCCATCTTCATCTCGTCGATGGCCCAGTAATCCGTGGTGGTGTTGTACACCCGAACCCGGGCACGCGTTCTTCCGCCCAACAGCCGGTAGAGGGGCAGCCCGCAAGCCTGGCCGAGAATGTCGAGCTGAGCCATATTGATG
>Ga0116222_1001566_pt1 | contig 12630 bp, 9 predicted proteins | sample Sb_taG_12_FD_88963 | JGI IMG/M metagenome (GOLD analysis project Ga0116222, IMG submission 88963) | Peat soil microbial communities from Weissenstadt, Germany - Sb_50d_9_AC metaG | ecosystem: Environmental > Terrestrial > Soil > Wetlands > Peat | place: Germany: Weissenstadt | collected 2010-09-21
AGGTCGGTATTCTTGCCGGTGGTGATGTTGATCGGCTGGCCGGTGGTAAAGGTGAGCAGCGAATTGAGCTGCCAACCCCTGGTCAGGCGCGGGGCGAAGTGTCCCAACTGCGGAATCTCATAGCTGATAAACCCGGTAAGGATCTGCCGTGTGTCGAACGTGCTGTTGCCTTTGTCGAGCGCCAGGTTGTAGCTGTTCATGGGGGTGGTGTAGCTGGAATCGTCGTCGATGGCGCGGCTCCAGGTGTAGTTGAGATTGGCTGCCAGCCCGTGCCAGATCTGCTGGCGCAGCGTGACTTGCAGCGAGTTGTAATGCGAATTGGCGTTGGTGTTCAACTGGTTGATGGCGGCGAGCGTAGGATACTGTTGCGCCAGGGGGCGCACGCCGTTGATGAGCTGATTGATATCCAGCAGAGTGAGCAGATGGTCGGCAATATTGCCCACGTATCCGGCCTGTAGCAGCGTCGACTTGGCGAGCTGTGCCTGCACCGTCAGATTGTAGTTTTGGGCATACGGCATCTTGAACTGCTGGCTAACGGAGAAGGTTCCGAACGGCGGCGTGGCCACCGAGTTTCCGAAGACCGGCACGCCGGGTTGGAAAACGACGTTGGTTGCCGTGAGCGCGTAGACCGGGTTCGGGCCGCCGGCATTGTAGGCGACGCCGGTCGACGCGCCGTTGGAAGACCCGGCCGAGGCGACCGAGTTCACCGGCGGAACATCGTAGAAGATTCCGTAGCCGCCGCGAATCACCAGTCGCCGGGACCACTTGGGCGCCCAGGAGAATCCGAAGCGGGGTGCGAAATCGAGCTTCGTCTTGGGATACAACTGGGCGGTGGTGAATCCGACGCCCGGAACAAAGTTCGCCAGGTTGTTTTGGGAATCGTGCAGCACGCCGTAGTAGTCCTAGCGCAGGCCGAAGTTGATGTTGAGCTGCGGGCTCACCTGGAAGTTATCGTGAAACCACCCATCGGCGGAGTTGATCTGGTAGATCGGCTCGGGCTCACCGCGATTGATGGTGGCGCCGCTCGAGTTGGTGGGGTATCCCGCCAGGAAATCGGCCAGCGACTTGAGGGTGCTCGAAAGAGTGGAATCGGAGGACCATGGCCCGCGTGTGCCATCGAAGCTGAAGGTGCCGCGAACGTTGTTAAAGTAGGCCACGTCGAGCTGCGCGCGCCGGTATTCGCCGCCCATTTTGAGCTGATGGCGGCCGGCGGTGTACGAAAGATTGTCGGTGATGTGGCCCGTGGTATCGGTGCGCCCCGCGGGCTGGGTCGCGCCCACGGAATCGAAACCGCCGATCTTGATCGTCGGCGCGCCGGCGATGCTCGATCCCGTATTCAGACCCAGGGCCAGCGAATTGAAGCTGATATTTTCATCCTGAAAAGTCTGCATGAAGTAGTTCTCGCCGAGCGTGAGCTGGTTGACCAGCCGGGGCGAGAGGATCGCGTTCTCCACTACGGAAAAGTTGTGTATATGCATCGGCGCGGTCTGGAAAAAGTCCTTGAAGTGCGACCCGACGTCGGCGACCTGGGTCCCCGCGCTGCCGAAATAACGGACGGAGAGCGAATGCTTGTCGTTGAACCGATGGTCGATCTTCACCAGCCCGTTGAAGCTGTTGTAGGTGTTCAGGTCGTTGGCGAGGTAGTTGTTGGCGGTGGCGGGTCCGTTGCGGCTGTAGGCGGGATAAATCGTGAGCAGGTTGGTGGATACCGGGTTCACCGGGACACCGTACTTGGACAACACGGCATCGCCCGCGGCGACCCAGGCGGCGGATGGCGACGTATCGAGAATGGATTCGCCGGCGATGGCGTACTGAATTTCGCCCGAAACGAAAAAGAAGGTTTTGTTCTTGACGATCGGGCCGCCCACGGAAAAGCCCGGCTGGTTGTTGCGGATCTCCTGGGGACGGCTTCCGGCGGGCAGAAGCGGCGAGCGCGAAGCCAGGTCCTCATTGCGATTGAAGAAATACGCCGTGCCGTGAATGGCATTGGTGCCGGACTTGATCACCATGTTGACGTTCGAGCCGGAGTTGCGGCCCGTGTCGGCCCCGGCGTTGGTCTGCACCGAGAACTGATCGATGGCGTCGATGGGAAGCAGGCCGCCCGCGATTCCGGCGACCCCCCCCTGATTCTGAGAGGAGATGCCGAGCATCACGTCGTTGTTATCCACCCCGTCCACCTGGTAGTTGTTGGACGTGGAGCGCATGCCGTTCACGTCGGTGCCGGAGGGCGTAACGCCGGGCGCGAGTTTCACCATCTGTTTGAAATCGCGGCCGTTGAGCGGCAGTTCCTGAACGGTCTTGTCGTTCACCTGAGCGGAGAGATCGCTGGAGGTTGTCTCCAGGTTGACCGCGGCGGCGGAGATCTCGACTACCTGCTGCTGCTGGGCGACGCCCAACTGCACGTTGATGTTGGTGGTCTTCGAAACCGCGATTTCGATCTTGTCCACCTTGGTGGTTTCGAATCCGGCGTGGGTGACGGTGATGCTGTAGATGCCGACCGCGAGATCGGGGAAGTTGTACTCGCCCGCGCTGGTGGCGACGGTGGAGCGGGTGAATCCCGTGGCCGGGTTCTCCAGGCGCACGGCGGCTTCCGGGAGCGCGGCTCCGGAGGTATCCGTCACGGTGCCGGTGAGGCTCCCACGAAAGGTTTGCGCCCATGCAGTGGACGCTAACAATACGATCAAACACACGCGGCCGGCGAACATAGAAGCTCCTTGTTACACTTCGGGCTACTTGGGCTCGCACTACGGGGTGTTGGGAGGTTCCTGGAATTATGGCTGATCTGTTGGCAGTTGTCCAGACGTTATTATTTATAGAATGGATATGAAGTTTTGATAGGCGGCACAGACGTGCGCTCCCAAGTTGCCAGCGGGGGCTATTTCGCGGGCGCCGGCACTACGTTCCAGCCGTCCACCTGAATGTAAGATGCCGATCCGCCGAGCATCTTCAGCGGGTACGACGCGTCGATGAGGCGCGTTTCGCCGGGCATCAGCTCGAAATAGTTGTCGTCCCAGTAGACCGGTGCGATGTCGGCGCCGCCTTCGCCTGCGAGGGCTGTGAGATGGACGAAGAAGGCCAGTTGCGAGGACGTGTTCGTCACCTGCACGTGTTCCACCTGGTCTACATCGCCCGGTTCGGAATTCCAGGTCACGGACACCTGGGCCGGCGGGAGGGTTTCGAGCGCGGTGAGGTCGGCGTAGGTCTTGAGCTGCGCGTAAGGAAAGTCGGGCAACGTCCAGTCGAATACGTCGGGTTGTGTGGAAAGCCAGTAGAAGTTCGAGCTGACGCGATTGCCGGAGGCGTCGTCCGCCAGCAGTCTTACAAAGTAAGTGGTGGAGAGCCCGGGAATGTTGGGAAGGTAGAGCACCCGCGTTGAACTGTCGCTCGGAATGTCGACCGGCACGGTGTGCGCATACATTTGGGTGAGGTCGAAGTTGTAGACTTCGGCTGTGACCCGATAGCCGGGGAGGTCCTGATACGTGGAGTTCACGACCACGATGGAGGAATCGTCGTACGAGAACTGCACATGCACCGGTTCGAGCGCTTTCTTGGCGCCGAAGTATCCGCCGCCGGGGCGCAGGTAGTAATCGTAGAGGTGCCAGATGAGGCCGGGCCATGCGGTGTTCATCAGCCACTGGATCACGCCGGTGGAGACGTACTTGTTGCGGCCGTATGCTTCGAACATGGCGCGTTCGGCCTCGTAGGTCATGACCTGGCTCTTCATCGCATAGTCATTGAGGTCCTTGGCGATGCCGTAGCGGTTTTCAAGGGAAGTGGTGAAGTCGCCGGTCTGTGCGAAATCGCCGCAGCCGGCGTGAAAATTCCAACCGGGATTTCCCACCGGCCAGAGATGCTGCGGCGCCATCATCTGCTGCAGGCTGGCGACGACAGGGACGGCGGGGCCGGGGCTGGTTTCCGTGATGAAGCCAAATGCGCCGCCGCGATTCGTGTCGGTCAGCCAGTAATTGGGCGCCACCCAATCGTAAGGCCCGGTCATCTTCACCCCGCTGATGCCCGCGCCCGGAGTGGTGTGATCGGCCGCGGAATTGAGATACGGGTTAGGCCAGTTCTCTTCCGACATCACCTGCAGATACATTTGCTCGGCCGCCGGTGTGGGTGCACCGTCGCTGCCGTAGAGAAACACGAAAACGCTGGGATGATTGCGGAGCTGCCGAATTTGGTAGCGCATCGATTCCCCTGCGATGGCGTAGTGTTCGGCGTCCCACAGGTCCCATTCTTCGAACGCCCCCACGCACCACCCCGGCATGATGAGAACCCCGTATTGATCGGCAAGTTCGTAGAGATGGTTGTCGAACATCTTGCCTTCGAGCCGCAGCGCATTGATGTGCATGTCGGCTGCGTAACGCACCTGGTATTCCTCGCGTTCTGTATCCTGCCGCAGCATAATGTCGTGGACCCAGGCGGCGCCGCGAATCAGGATCGGGTGGCCGTTAATCAGGAAGAGACGGTGCTGATTCTCGTCGATCTGCGAAGAAATCTGGCGGATGCCGAATTCGGCCGATGCTCGGTCGGAGACCACGCCGCCGATTTCGAACTGCACCTGCAGCTTGTACAGGCTCTGCGGCCCCAGTCCAGCGGGCCACCAGAGCTGCGGGTTGGCCATGACAAGCTGCGGAAACTCCTGCGGCGTCAGGGTAATTCTGGTGGATTGCTGCGCATCAATCTGTACATCCTTCGAAAACGAAATATCGCCACCGTCCGCGAGGACGCCATTAATGCTGCCCTTCAGCGTGCCCTGAACCGGTTGGCCGCTGCCGTTCGTGAGGTCGGCATACAGGGTAAACTGCGCCTGGTCGAACGCCGGACTCAGGGTGCTGACCACTTGCGGATTGCGCAGGGATACGGGACCGGTGGAGAGCAGGTACGCGCTCTGCACAATACCCATGTCGCTATCGGGCGGCATGGGGTTCCAGTCCACGAAATAAAGCGTAAGATCGTGGGTGACGGGCGGAATCACTTCCACCGCGAGGGTGTTCACGCCGGCCACCACGCGATCCGTGATATCGAACTCGAAGCCGCGGTACATGCCGGCCACTTGCGTGGAATCGGCCAGGAGTGTGCCGTTCAGCCAGATGTTGGCGCGGTAATTGATGGAATCGAAATTCAGCCACAGGCGCTGGCCGGCGACGCTGCGGCGCAACGTCATCTGGGTGCGGTACCACCAGGAAACGATATAGGGGTTATCGGATGGCGGCGGATCGATCAGAAAATTATCGCCCGAATCGTAGAGCGCGCCGGGCAGCGCCTGAAAGTTGAGGTCGTAAGTAGGATCGGGATAGACCTTGTCTTCGACCAGCGCGTTGAGCACGGTGGTGGGCACGCGCGCGCCGAACCACGTGTGAGCATCGTATGCGGGGGTCGAGATCACGTCGCCCGTCTGGGTTACTTGCGCGGAAGATTGAATGGTCCATTTGGTGAGATCGGTGCGCCCGACGTGGATGCTCGGGACGGGACGCCCTTGTGCGGCTAACGGGGGGACGGCAAGAATCGACCAGATCGCTACGGTAGAAAGGATCAGACGCCGGATCGAAGGAGAGGGGGCCCGGTACTGCACGATTCATGCTAGCACCATGCACAGGGAATGGCGGCATAGGGGGGCGCCGAAGGCGGTGTGAGCAATTTCACGCGCGCCGGAGTGAAGGGCGGTGAGCTTTCCCTCGGTCATGAGCCGCCGAAGGTGCGCTTGGGGAGCCCCCTGGCAAGGGCCGAAATGCGGTTCGCAAGCGACCTTTTATGGTACATTGTACTAGATAAGGTACAGGGTGACTGACGACCCACAGCCGCAAAAAATCCCGCTGATTTTTTGCCGGACGGCGGCGGGTAGCGAGCCGGTGAGGGAGTGGCTAAAAGGGCTGGATGAGGCGGAGCGCCAGGCGATAGGAAAGGACCTGCTGCGGGCCCAGTGGCGATGGCCGGTGGGGATGCCGCTGTGCCGCCCAATGGGAAACGGGCTATGGGAAGTCCGGACGGATCTGCCGACAAAGCGGTCGGCGCGCGTGCTGCTCTGCCTATACCGGGAGCACCTGGTCGCGTTGCACGGGTTCATCAAGAAGACGCGGGCCACGCCGGAGGAAGATTTGGCAGTGGCGCGAAAGCGCCGGAAGGAGTTGGAGGGATGAGCAGGAAGCATATGGGTTCCAGCATTGATGACTTTCTCAAGGAGGAGGGCATCTTCGAGGAGGCACAAGCCCAGGCGGTCAAGGAGGTCGTCGCCTGGCAGCTCGCCGAGGCCATGAAGAAAAAGAATATCTCCAAGAACAAGATGGCGAAGCTGCTCAAAACGAGCCGCACCCAGGTTGACCGTATCCTCGATCCGAAAAATGACATTACGCTGGGCAGCCTGCAAAGGGCGGCGGCGATGGTCGGGCGCCGTGTAACGATCGAGCTGGTGTAGCCCCACTGATCCTGCAAAACTGGAGCAGCCCCGCCCCAGCTAGCGCCCCGCCAGATCCGCCGGCTTGACGCCCTTGGCGAATCCGCCGAAGGCGAAGGGCAGCGGATCGTACGCGCCTACCAGCGCAACATCGGCGCGCGCTGGAATCCGGCGCTCCATCCCCAGTGCCCAGTAGGTGGCGTTCACCAGGAGCCGGCGGAATGGTTCATTCAGCAGATCTTGCGACGAGCCCATGGTGGTCGTGAAGACGCGGCCGCTTTTGCCGTAAGTCTTGGTCCAGGCCACCGGCATCATGGGATCGTTGGCCTTGCCGGCAACCGCTCGATCGGACGGCTGCATGCCCTCCAGCACCTCTCCCAGGATCAAGGGCTGTGCGCCCTCCCGCAGCGGCAGCCGCACTTCGTAGACGTCGGTGGGCACCCAGATGCCGCCGCTGGGAATTCCGCGCAAAATCGGATCGCGCTCCTGCCCCGGCGCCACGATTCCGCGCGTGCTTTGCACGGCGTGCCGTCCGTGGTGATTGATCCACGTTTCGCCCAGCACCTGCCGGCCGAATCCGCCATCCCATTCCTTGCTGTTCCAAGTGAATCGGCGGTAGGTCGCACTGGTCTTCAAATCGAACGCGTGCGTTGCCGTGCGCATGGCGACGATCGGTTTGCCGGCCTCCACGTAGTCCACGAAATGCTTCATCTGCGCGTCGGGCAGATCGCGGAATCGCGTGAAGAGGATCAGGAGGTCGGCGGAATCGAGCGCTTCCAGGCCCGGGATGTTGCCGGTGTAGTTGGGATTGATCGTGCCGTCCTGAGGATCGATGGCAAACAGCACGGTGCAGTCGAATCCGTGATGCTCCGCGAGGATGCGGGCCAACTGCGGCAGCGCCTGCTCCGAGCGGTACTCTTCGTCGCCGCTCACCAGAACGATGCGCTTGCCTTTCCCTGGACCGTTCTTACCCGGAAGCACTACCCGGTCGTCCGCGGCGTACGCGGCGATCACGACGATGAACAGGATCGAAAGGACGCGCCTCACTTACGCGGCCCGCTTCTCCGTGACGTCCTCAATGATCGAGGTAGTAATGGGCTCGTAGATCGGGTGCCCAAACTCCAGGTGCATGCCGCGGCCGATGAAGTGTTCCTTGAGCATGGATCCGCCCCAGGTGGAGCCGTGGATGCTCACAAGGATCGGCTCCGGGCAAAACACCGGGTGACCGGAGATGAGAGCCTGGTTGTCGCCCTGATAGCGAAGGGTGTAGGCACGATTCTGCGTCCGGACTTCGAGCACCGTGCCGGGGAGCACGTTGCGAAGGTGTACCCCGCCTTCGATCTCGGATTGCACGATGCAACGGTTGACGGCGTCGCTCAGGTGCGGGCTCGGCACTTCAAGCTCGGGAGCCTGCCATTTTTCCTCAATCGCCACCGTCTGTCCGGAATGTTGCTTCATCAAATCTGCCTTCCTAAGAATAAAGATGCATTTTACCAGCCAAAGTTACCGCTAGAGATGTGATTGCAGGTAAACAGTCGGCATCGAATAAACCGCTGCCATCGTGGGACGGCTGCCGAAATGTTGGCAGGCACACTCGTCAGAATTTGCGTTCCAGAATCGCGCCGTACTTCCCCAGATTTCGCGGCTCATAACCCCAATTCGCCAGCCTCGCACGGTAGCGTGACTGCCAGTCCGCAGCGGCTTCCGACCCCGACGTCACCATCACCGCGAGATAACGGGGACGGGCATACAGCGGCACGGCGTCCAGTTCCTCGGGCAATAGCGTACGCACCGCCGTATGTACGGGATTCCCCGCCGCCACCAGGTGGCCCGCGAAGTAGCCACCATCCGGAACTGCCAATAAAGCCAGATCCTTATCCCGAAATATCTCAAGCGACGGCTTCAAATCGTTCCAGTAAGTCATCCATTGCAAACGGTTTCGCTCTACGATGAAGGGACAAACCACGACCAGGACGGCGAGCGCGCCAATCCATGCGCGGCGCTTCAGCAGCAGAAGCAGCCCAAATACGGACACCGCCGCGGCAGCGACCAATAATTTCGGAAAGAGCGCAACCGAGACCTTACCGTAAAGGTCCACCAGGCGGCTCGCTACATTGACGATTACCAGCAGCCAGGCGAGCCGCGTAAATTTTGCCAGAAGAGCCACCAGGAAGACTTCGCTCAGCGCCAGCACGCCGTCCACGTAGCGAATGCTGTTCAGATTATTCCGGATGAACGACAGATCGCCGGCATAAGCACTGGCGCTGAACACCGACCGGAAATAAAGCAACCATCCGCAGACCAGGAGGAAGGCCACCCAGTTGCGCGGGTGGAGTTGGGTGCGATGACGCACCCACGCGTACGCCGCACCCAGGCAACGCCACGCCGCCGCCAGCAGCACACCCGCCAGAATCGCCGGAAACAGCAGGCCCGCGGGAGAGACTCCGCCGGCGGGCAGAAACAGCGCACGCCACAAGCGTGGATCGTGCAGGCTGTACAGGATAGACGTATTCGAGAGATCGGCCGTACCCGGCAGGCGGATGAATCCGAGGTTGATCTGGAAGGGGTAGAACGGGCTGCCGTAGCGCACCACGTTGTGCAGGTAGTAATGTCCCGAAGTGAGCAGAAAAAAGACGGCCACCAGCAGCACGGAACGGATCGCCGGGCGGCGCAGCAATACCACCAACGCGATGGCGATGAAGGCGGCGAAAATCCCGGTGTATTTCACCGAGGCGAAGGCGGCGCCCAAGGCCAGAAGTGCCCAGTCGGTGGAGACGAGCGAGCCGCGCGCCGCACGCAGAACCACCAGCGCCAGCAGGACGAATCCCGCTCCGTGGAGCGCGTCGTTCTTGAGCGTGGGAACGCCGGAATACTCGAACCAGAAATGGCGCATGAGCACGCTTCCGAACACGGTCCACAGCAGGAGCCCGCCGCCGAGACCCAGTTCCCTGCCCGCGAGCCATGCCCCCAGCGCGAGGACCAGAACCGCCTTCAAGGCCAGCAGCGGAAAGAAGAGGTCCACTCCGGTCACCATCCACGTGGGTAGAAACGAAAGTTCCCAGAACGCCACGTAGTTGGTCGCAAAGGTGTAAGGCGTGGCGCGGTTGGCCATCCAGTCGATCAGGTAGTGCAGGTAGTTGATGGAATCGATTTCCTCCACCGGTTTGAAGGAGAGGAGGATCAGGGGCACGAGGAGCGCGGCGATGAGGGCTAGGGCTCTCTGAGGAGATGGGAAAAAACTGGTTGGCAGGCGAAAGCGCCTGCCCCACCAAGACACAAGCACCACCACCGCCGCCACCACCCAATACGCCGCTGCCGAATTCCAACCCGTAAACGAGAACAGCCCCGCCAGCGTGGCTTCGAGCGTCACCTCGATCGCCAGCACCGCCAGCCATCTCTCTTCCGGCCGATCGCCGTCGCGCCACCCGAGGCGCCGCGCGATCTCGATACTGGCCGCGAACATAGCCGCTTCCCAGACCACAAAGCGTGCCAGGGCCAGCGATATCAAGCCGTCTCCCGCAACTTGTCCAGGAAGTGGTACAGCGCCACGCCGATCAGCGCATTCAGCAGCCCCAGCACCAGCCACCGCTGCAGTTCGAACGCCGGCTGGTGGCTGAGCAGCGCGCGCTCCATCACCCAAAAGAGAATCTGGTGGAACAGGAAAAACACAAACGACAGCAACAGCCGGATGAAGGTGTGGTCGACATCCAGCCGCATCCCCACCGACGCCGCAAAGTATCCCACCAGCGTCTTCACGATCCCGTACATCCCCAGCGGGACCTTGGAAAGCGAATCCTGCAACAGGCCGACCAGCGCTCCCACCAGCATGCCGCTCACCTGGTTGCGCCGCATCAGCGCGAAGTACACCACCACCAGCAGCGGCATCTCCACGAATCCCAGGAACTGGAAGAACAGCGGCACATAAATCTGGAACAGAATGGCCGCCAGCGGGACCACCAGCAGCACCCAGGCGCGGAACCGCGAAACCTGTCCCTCGCGCTGGCTGCTCAGCAGAATGCGCCCGCCCGGATAGCTCATCGTGTGCTCGTGATCCTCAGTGGGGTGGGCCTTTCGGCGCGCCGGTGGGTGCGCCGGCCGCCTGGTTGGCGCGGCGCGAGGTATCCGCGGGATTCTCGCCCGCAAGGGGCGTCAGAGGCGCCGGCTTCTTCGCCGGCGGCACGTCGGGGGGAGGGGTGGCTGTCGGCGCCCCGGTCGGAGCACCACTCGGAGTGGGCGCGACCGGACGCCGCGGGACGATGGCGCCGGTCGGAGCCGCCGGCGGAGCCCCACTCGGGGCACTACCCGGAGTGGGCGCGGCCGGACCGCGAGCGGCCCCAGCGCCCGACGGCGCTCGAACCCCCGGCTGGGTCGCCGGCAGCTTGGTGAAATCCGGCGGCCGCGATCCTACTTCTCCCTCGCCGTACTTGTGGCCCTGCTCCTCGCCGACCGCCTTGTACACCATGCGCAGTTTGTCGACTTCCGTGCCGGCGCCCGCGGTGGCACCGGTCGGCGCGCTGGTCAGCGACGTACTCGCATTGGGCGGAGGCGGCGCAATGTAGACCGGCTGGTTCACCTGCGGGGCGTCGGGAATCTCCTGGTGCACGCCCTGAATCAGGATCAACACATCCTCCAGCAACCCGTGCTGCGTACCGCTGGGCTCCACCAGGATCTCCTGAAATCCCGTCCCCGGCCGCGCCGCCTTGATCACTCCCACCGGAAATCCCTGCGGGAAAACGCGGTCGTCGCCGGAGGTGTAGAACCACTCGCCCACCGCCACCTTCTCTTCCAAAGGGACGTAGTCCACGTGGCACAGCGGCGTGCCGTCGCCCTTCAGCGTGCCGTGAACGAGGCTCTTCTGCGACACCACCCCGGCCGCAAAATCCGGGTCGTTGATCAGCATTACCTCCGACGACACGGGATAGGCCGCGATCACCTTCCCCACAATGCCGTCGGGCGTCACTACCGCCATGCCGCGCATCACCCCCGAGCCCGAGCCGCGGTCCACGAACACCACCTTCGAGTTCGTTCCCGCAGCGATCCCGATCACCGTGGCCGCCAGCATCTTCGATGGCGTGTGCGCCTGGAACATCTCGAGGGCCTTGGCGCGGTCGGCGCGGTTCAGCTCATTCTTGAGGAAGGTATTCTCCAGCTTCAAGCGGCCGTTCTCTTCCGCGAGGCGCCGGTTGTCCGCGTTGGTATCGTGCAGCGTGACGTAGTTGCGGATGAACCCCACGCCGCCGCCGCGCAGCCCTTCCAGGATGCGGGCCGCCGGCGTGACCGCCGAGACCGTCCAGACGCGGATCATGCGCACGTCCTGATCGTTCTTCACCTGCATCGCGACCAGCACCAGTTGCGCGAAGATCACGAGCAGCAGGACGGTGATGTTCCGGTACCGGTTGAGAAACCCTTCCATGTTCCCGGGCCGCCTTCAGTCCCTAGTCTATCGAAATCTTGCGCAAGAGCCGGAAATCGCTGAGCATGCGGCCGGTGCCGAGCACCACCGACGCCAGCGGATCGTCGGCGATCGAAACCGGCAGCCCGGTCTCTTCCCGTATGCGCTTGTCGAGATTCTTGAGCAGCGCGCCGCCTCCGGTGAGCACAATGCCGCGGTCGCTGATGTCGGCGCTCAGCTCGGGCGGCGTGCGCTCGAGGGCCACGCGAATGGCATTCACGATGGTGGCCACGCACTCCGAAAGCGATTCCCGGATCTCGGCGTCCTCGATGGTGATGGTGCGCGGCACGCCCTCGATGAGGTTGCGCCCCTTGATCTCCATGTGGAGCGGCTTGTCCAGCGGGAAGGCCGAGCCGATCTCCATCTTGATGGCCTCCGCGGTGCGCTCGCCGATCAGCAGGTTGTACTTGCGCTTGAGGTACTGCATCACCGCGTCGTCCATCTCGTTGCCCGCGACGCGCACCGACCGCGAGTAGACGATGCCGGAAAGCGAGATCACGGCGACATCGGTGGTGCCGCCGCCGATATCCACCACCATGTTGCCGGAAGGCTCGGTGATGGGCAGCCCGGCGCCGATCGCGGCCACCATGGCCTGCTCGACGAGGTGCACCTCGCTGGCCTTGGCGCGGTACGCCGAATCCATCACCGCGCGTTTTTCCACCTGCGTGATTTCGCTCGGCACCCCGATGACGATGCGCGGGTGGACCAGCATTTTGCGCCCGTGCGCCTTCTGAATGAAGTAATTCAGCATGCGCTCGGTGACTTTGAAATCGGCGATGACGCC
>Ga0116222_1001574_pt1 | contig 12584 bp, 13 predicted proteins | sample Sb_taG_12_FD_88963 | JGI IMG/M metagenome (GOLD analysis project Ga0116222, IMG submission 88963) | Peat soil microbial communities from Weissenstadt, Germany - Sb_50d_9_AC metaG | ecosystem: Environmental > Terrestrial > Soil > Wetlands > Peat | place: Germany: Weissenstadt | collected 2010-09-21
CGCCCCCGCACCATCGCCATCGGCACCAATACCGACCCCTATCAGCCCATCGAGCGCCGCTACCGCATCATGCGCCGCATTCTCGAGGTACTCTCCGCCGCCAATCACCCGGTCGGCATCGTGACCAAATCCGCCCTCGTGCTGCGCGACCTCGACCTGCTGTCGTCCATGGCGGCCCGCGGCCTCGTCAAGGTGGCACTCTCGGTCACCACGCTCGATCGCAAGCTCGCCCGCGCCATGGAGCCGCGCGCGAGCACGCCGGACAAGCGGATCGAGGCGCTTGCCAGGCTGGTCGGGGCAGGCATCCCCACCTCCGTCATGGTGGCGCCGGTCATTCCCGGCCTCACCGACATGGAGATGCAGCGGATCCTGGAGAGATCAGCGGCCGCCGGCGTCACAAATGCGGGGTACGTGCTGTTGCGGCTGCCGCTGGAAATCGGAGATTTGTTTACCGAATGGCTGCGGGCGAACTGCCCAGACCGCGCGGCTCGCGTGCTCTCGCTGATGCGCTCGACCCGCGGCGGCAAGCTCTACGACGCCAAATGGGGCGAGCGCATGACAGGCGAGGGGCCCTATGCCTGGATGATCGGCCGGAGATTCGAGCTCGCCGCCGAGCGGCTTGGGCTGAACAAGCAATCGGTCGAGCTCCGCACCGATCTGTTCACGCCGCCGGTCCTGCCCGGCCAGCAGCTCCGGCTGCTGTAGGGTGCGGTGGTTGCTCATTCCTCGTCATGCCCGGCCTTGTGCCGGGCATCCACGTCTTAACGGGAGCGAGCTCAATCGTGGATGGCCGGGACAAGCCCGGCCATGACGGGGAGACTTAGGTCGAAGACGTCCGGAACGAGGAAGAGGTTTTCCACAGCGCGGAGGGCTCGGATCTTTGACTTGTTGCCAAAGCGCCCCGACTTGGCAACGGTCCTCCCCCATGGGACTTGCCCAGGAATCGCCCCCTATCGGTCCACTCCCCAGCTTCGATCTCGAAGCGGAGCTGATGGATGAATTTCAAGGACCCGTCGTCGGCATCGATGAGGCCGGCCGCGGCCCGTGGGCGGGACCCGTGGTGGTGGCCGCCGTGATCCTCAATCCCGACCGCATCCCGGAAGGGCTCAACGACTCCAAGCTCCTGACCGCCGAGACGCGCGAGGATCGCTATGCCGAGATCATGGCCACGTCTTGCGTGGCGATCGCCATCGGCCAGGTGCGCCGCATCGACCGCGACAACATCCTGCAGGCGAGCCTTTGGGGCATGCGGCTGGCCTATCGGAGCCTGGAGACTCCGGCCGTGGCGGCCCTGATCGACGGCAATATCGTCCCGCGCCGCTTCCCCTGCCGGGCGCGCGCCGTGGTTGGCGGCGACGGACGGTCGCTCTCGGTCGCTGCCGCCTCGATCGTGGCCAAGGTCACCCGCGACCGGATCATGGTGAAGCTCTCGCGCCGCTACCGGAGCTATGCCTGGGAGAGCAACAAGGGCTATGGCACCCCGGAGCACGCGCGCGCCATCAAGAAGCACGGCGTGTGCACCCATCATCGCCGCTCCTTCAGCCCGATCGAAGAGGCACTCCGGCTGCTTAACGAGTCCGCGCGCGAGATTTAGCCGAGATCACCGGACGCTTTCCGTGGGGCTCTCGGCATAGCCCAAGCCCTCTATGCGCTTGAACATACCGCTCAAGCCGCCGGCTGGCGGCGCGGCGTCTCCGCCATTGCCTTGGGGGTCGGCGGTGGCCGCGCCTGTCTCGGGGGTATTGTCCCCCCAATCGTCCGGCACATAGAAGCTCGGCGCGGCCTGCACCGTTGGGTTTTCGCCATTGGCGCCGCTCGAGGAGTCGATGGCGAACCGCTCGCCGCTGTCCTTCTCCTTGATCAGCCTCCTTGATCAGCGCGGCCCGATGCGTCCAGTGGCTCAAATCGTCCTTGGCGAAGGGCCGCTCCACCAGATGGTGCTGGATCAACCCATGGTGGGCAAGCACCAGGAGGTAGCTCGTGGTGTTGGTGGCTTCGTCCACACAATCCTGCTGGCCGGGATCGCCCGAGCTGCCAAAGTCCATGCTCAGCCGGTCGCCTGCCATGCCGACGGTCGGCGCCACGCGCCGCTCCATCCAGGCGATCGCATAGGCAATGGCGCGACGTTCCTCTGCCGGACTGTCGTCGCGGCGGATGCGGGCCATGAGAGCGGAGATTTCCGCAATGTCGCTTGGCGAGAAGGTGTAGGGCGTCTGCAACTTGCAGCCATAGGCGTGGCAGACGGTGACCGTGTCGGCCTTCGGCGCTTGCGTGGAAAATTGCTCGAAATGAGCTTCCGGCGGCCCGTCCTGCTCATAGACGCAACCCCCCAAAAAGGGGAGCACGAGGCTAACAAGCCCTGCGAGGGCGCAGAGAACGCGCGCCATTGACCCGGCATCTACGCCAACCAATCCTGTTCACGCCGGCCCCCAGCGAGGTCGCGGGAGGCAGGAGCGCAGGTTTCACCGGCAGAGGCTTAGGATTGGTTAGGCTTAAGCCGCGGCGAGACCTTCGCGCGCGACCATCGCTTGGGCCCGGTCGAGGCCGCGCGCCAGCCGATCGAACATCTCGTCGATCTCGTCTTCGGTGATGACGAAGGCGGAGCACAGCGCGAGCGTGTCGCCGATGGTGCGAGTGATCAAGCCCTCGTCCTGCACCAGCGCCGAGGCACGTGCGCCCACTGCGACCCGCGGATTGAACGCCCGCTTGGTTGCCTTGTCGGCGATGAGCTCGACCCCTCCCATCAACCCAAGCCCGCGCGCCTCGCCGACGAGCGGATGGGCGGCAAGCGCCTTCAGCCTTGCCTGGAACTCGGGCGCGAGCCGCCTGACCCGCCCGACGAAATCGTCGCGCTCGTAGATCTCGAGCGCCTTGACCCCAAGCGCCGCCGCGAGCGGGTGGCCGCCATAGGTGAAGCCATGTGCGAAAGCGCCGATCTTGCGGTTCTGGTCGAGCATCGCCTGATAGACGGGCTCGGACACGGTGACGGCGCCGAGCGGCGCATAGGCCGAGGTGAGCGCCTTGGCCACGGTGATCGAATGGGGCTTGAGCCCGAGGGTCTCCGAGCCGAACCGGTCCCCAAGCCGTCCGAAGCCGGTGATCACCTCATCGACGATGAACAGAATGTCGTATTTGGCGAGCACCTCCTGCACGCGGTCGAAATGGGTCTCGGGCGGCACGATCACGCCGCCAGCCCCCATCATGGGCTCGGCGATGAAGGCCGCGATGGTGTCCGGCCCCTCGCTCTGGATCAAGGCATCGAGATTGGCGGCGAGCCGCGTGGCGAAGTCCTGCTCGCTCTCGCCAGGCAGCGCGAAGCGGTAATGATGCGGGCAGTCGGTGTGCAGGAAGCGGTCGATCGGAACATCGAAATCGAGATGATTGTTGGGAAGCCCCGTGAGGCTCGACGCGGCGACGGTGACGCCGTGATAGGCTTTGACGCGCGAGATGATCTTCTTCTTCTGAGGCAACCCCCGCGCATTGTTGTAATACCAGGCGAACTTCACTTGGCTATCGTTGGCTTCCGATCCGGAAGAGGTGAAGAACACCTTGGAGGTCGGCGCCGGCGAGATCGCTTTCAGCTTCTCGGCGAGCTCGACCGCCTTGTCGTGGCTCTTGGCACCAAAGAGATGGGCGAAGGAGAGCCGGGCAAGCTGCTCGCGGTCGGCCTCGATCAGCTCCTCATTGCCGTAGCCGAGCGCCGTGCACCATAAACCTGCCATGCCCTCGATATACCGTTTCCCCTGATCGTCGATGACGTAGATGCCTTCCCTGGGTGAGGATCGTGGGACCAGTGTCGCGGAAGCTCGCAAGTTCGGTATAAGGGTGGATGAGGCTCGCAATGTTGCGGGCTCGCGCGGTATCAGGCGGTATCGATCCTCGTCCGGGGGGGTTATGGTTTGGGACTGGAGCGGGTAAAGCATGGTGACCGCTTGGGGCGCAACGGCCGAGCTTGCGAGGGCTAGATTGTGACGGCGATCTATCTGCAGAGGACCGTGCATGAGGGGCTTTGGTCGCGCCGCCTCGCGCTGTTCTTTTTGCAGCTGCTCGTGCTGACCGTCCTCCTGCACCGCTTCGGCTCGCTCGCCACCCCTGCGGCGATTAACCTGCTCGCCGTCTCGATCGGGGGGCTAGTGCTCGCCATCCTCGTGGCGGTGTTCGCCCTGATCCGCATTTGGTTTGGCGGCCAGCAGGGCGCGAGCCAAGCCTTTGCAGGCATTGCCATCGCGCTGATCGGGCTCGCCGGGCCGCTCTGGTATCTCTCCCATGCCATCTGGTTGCCGCGCCTCACCGACATCGAGACGACGCCGCGGCAGCCAATGCAATTCAAGCAGCTCGCTGCCATGCGGCCGGCCGACGCCAACCGTGTCCAGGATCCCGACACCGCCGCCGCCGAGGAGCAGGAGCGCGCCTATCCCGATATCCGCCCCATGGAGCTCGAGCGCTCGGCGACCGAGGTCTTCGACATGGTGTATGAGGCGGTGAAGCGGCTTGGCTGGACCATCGTGCTGAGCGAGCCTCCGGGAGAGGCGGGCCCGGGCCGCATCGAGGCCACCACCCGCACGCTGCTGATGGGCTTCACCAATGACGCGCTGGTCCGCGTGACCGGCGACGATACCCGTGCCTTCATCGATGTCCGCTCGGTGTCGCGCTACGGCCAGCACGATCTGGGCGCCAATGCCGACCGCATCCGCTCCCTGTTCGCCGAGGTGAAGTCCGCACTCGAAAAGGGCGAGAAGACTGGGCTCGAGCAAGCGGAACCCGCCTCGAAGGCGGTCACGAAACCGGGGGTCAGGACGCCGAAGAAGCCGCGGGGCAAACGGAATAGGCGCTTGCCAGCCCCGGAGGGCCGTCAGCCGCTACTGAGCCCCGACTGATCAGGTGCTCCAGATGCGCGAGCACCGATAGTGCCGCGGCAGCCTTCAGCTCGGCGTCCAAATTGCCGTAGATCTTGGCGACGATGCGCGGGATGGTAGAGACCCCGTCCTCGAGACAGGTAAGGATTGTCTGCTCCCGCCATTGCCGATGCATGATATAGGCCCGCACCACCCGTTGCGGGGTCTGCACGCGGCCGCCATGGGCCGGCAGGAAGATCTTGTCGTGCCGCGGCAGCAGCTTCTCCAGCGAGGCGAGAAAATTCCCGAGATTGCCTTCCGGCGGGGCGATCACGGTCGTGTTCCATCCCATCACGTGATCGCCGGTGAAGACGGTGCGCTGGCCGACCAGAGCGAAGCAGAGATGGTCCGGCGCGTGGCCTGGCGTGTGCAGCACGTCGAGCGCCACGCCGCCCGCCTTGACCACGTCTCCGTCTTGCAGCGTGCGGTCGGGCTGGAAGGCGGGATCGACGAAGGCTTCGCCGAGACCGGGCGCGCCGGCGCCGCGCTGGGAGCCTGTCGGTCCGAAGCTCAACAAATCTCCACCAACGAGCGCCTGCAAGGGCCGCGCCCCGTCGCAATGGTCGCGATGGCTGTGGGTGACGAGGATATGCGTGACGCACTCGCCCCGCGTGGCGTCGGCGATCGCCACCAGATGGCGTTCGTCCGCCGGACCCGGGTCGATGACGATCACGCGACCGCGGCCCACGAGATAGGTGTTGGTACCGAGGAAGGTATAGGGACCCGGATTGTTGGCCACGACTCGGCGAACCTGCGGCGCGACTTCCTCGGCTACTCCGTAGTCGACGTCAACGCTGCGATTGAAGGCGAGCTCAGCCGACATGGTCCCGAACTGAAGGTTTTCTGGTGAACCGCGCTCGATCATAGCCGAAGGCGGAATGGACGGCCGCGCCGCCCGCGCGACAACGTTAATCTGCAAGGGCAATTGGCGCAAAATGTGGCCTTTGCGAGCAAAGACTTAAAAGCCATCATGAGCTTACACTTTCCGAAGTGGCAGGAATTTGAGCGCCGGAGAGCTCACGGCCTGACATGACAGATCAGCTAGTCTCGGCTGATTAGCTGCTCTTACCTGAGAAGCGGGTTCGCCGCGTCAATCAAAGCTAGTCCGCTTATGACCCAAAGCGGACCCAACCCGACGAGGCGCCATCTCATCAGCAACTGACCCAAAGCGGCCCATCCTCGATTCCACGAACTACCTTGATCAGATCGCACCTTCGCGGTGCTTCACGGCGAACTCCTCCTCAGGAGAGAAGACGAGCGTCTTCCGTCCATAGGCCGCGAAGTAGATGATCGCAAGCGCATACCAGAGCGCGACCCCAATGATGCCGGTGCGATACACAGGATCGGCGAGCTGGAAACCGATGGTCACGATCGCAATGATCACGGTCAGGGTTGCGCCGACCACGCCGAAGGGACTGCGATACGGACGTTCGATCTTCGGGAAGCGGCGGCGAAGCTGGATGAACGTGAGCCCTTGCAGCAGATACGAGAACATCGCTCCGAAGACGGCCATGTTTAGAAGCACGCCACCGATGAATGGCCCCGCCGCGTCGCCACCCATGGCGAACCACACGATCAGCATCACGGCGAGCCCCACCACGCCGCCGGCAACCAGCGCGATGTTTGGCGTTTTATGCGTACCGTGAGTAACCGACAGGAAATGGGGGAAGTAGCCCGCCCGCGATAGTGAGTAGATCTGCCGGCCGTAAGCAAAGATGATCGCGTGGAAGCTTGCGACCAGCCCGGTGACAGCGACCCATGCCAGCGCCTTCGCCGCGTTCGATCCGAAAATCGCGCGGAAGCCGTCGAGGATCGGTTCGCCCGAAGTGCCGAGGGCAAAGGCGCCGTGAACGGTTGTGGTTATGCCGGCAGCGTTGGTCACTTCGCGTTCGATCGGGATCGCCGGGTTGAAGACGAGAACCAGGAACCCAAGGGCGATCAGCGTAAACATGCCGAGCATGATACCCTTCGGCATATCGCGTCGCGGGTCGGCCGACTCTTCTGCCGCAAGCGGAAGCTGTTCGATGGCGAGGAACAGCCATACCGCAAAGGGCAGCGAAGCGAGGATGCCGTGCATTCCGAACGGCAGGAAGGGACCATGGCCCTCCGGCAGCTCCACTGCCGCTCCGGTCGATGGATCGGCGCCGATATTCATCGCGTATTTGCCGAAATCGAAGAACGGAATCGCGCTGACGCAAAATATGATGAGGATGCCGATCGCGAGCAGGGTCACGATGATGGTGACCATAAAAGATACCTCCACGCCGCGGGCGTTGAGTCCAACAAAGATGATGTAACCGATGATCCACCAGACGGGCTGGAACGCGGCAGGCGTCTCAAAAATCGCCGTGAGGTAGGTCCCGACGAAGTAGACAATCACCGCCGGCGTGAGCACATATTCGATGTTCTCGGCGACGCCGGTGATGAAACCGCCCCACGGTCCGAATGCGGTGCGAGCAAAAGAATAGGCACCCCCCGTATGCGGCAGCGCCGGGCTCATCTCGGCGATGGAGTAGGTGAGGCCGAGATACATGATCGCGATGATGATGGTGCCGACGAACATGCCGCCCCAGCCGCCCACTGTGAAGCCCAGGTTCCAACCCGAGAATTCCCCCGAGATGACCGCGCCGACGCCGAGCGCCCAGAGCGATAAGACGCCCGCGTGGCGCCTGAGCTCGCGGTCTTCGAAATAGTCCTTGCCGGGGATGTGATAGGAAACCCCGCCTTCGTGTCGCCTCTCATCCATTTTCCCGATCCCCGGTCAACGAACACCGCCGCTACATGGAAGATTCACAATGCGAGATTCACGCCGCAGCATGTCTAGCTGCCCTTAATTTAGGGGAGTAGCGACCATTATTTCCCCGTCTAGCACAGTTACAATACTTGTGCTTTTCCTAAGCAGTCGATGGCTTGGCGACGCGACCCAGCATCATCAAGGCGACAGAGATGCTTTCGCTGCGCGCAATGTCCGCTCATGATGCTGTGGATGGCTCCTCCACCGGCACATGAGTGCCAAGGATTCTACTGGTTCCCTTGCCGCGCTTGACCAACTCGGGAGCGAAGTTTTCCAAGCCGACGAAAAGCGGCTACCGCACGCGTCATCGTCAATGACGAACACGAGGGATGGCTCCTTCATGAATGATCGCTAGGCTCCGCGATCTATTTGGTGATGCGCCTCTATTGGCCAAAAGAAACGCGGCCCTCGATCCTGCCGGCGGGCAAAGGCACGTGGCAGCCTCCCGATCTGAAACGCGAGCAACAGTAATTGGGCGTCTCAAGCGCTGAACGTCAAAGAGTTTTCACCGGTTGTCCGTCCGCTTTGGACGGCGCTACGCGCCAAATCACGCCACCGTAGTCATCGGAGATGAAAATGACGCCCTCTGGCGTTTCGACGATGTCGACTGGGCGGCCCGACACCTGACCTCCTTTGAGGAAGCCGCTGAGGAAGGGTTCTTCCGTGATCTTATTATCGCGCCAATGGAGAGCCACGACCTGATAACCGATCTTTTGCGAGCGGTTCCAGCTGCCTTGCTCGGCAACGAGCGCAGCATCCCCGAATTTCGCAATCTTGGCGTGGCGCAAAAAGAGAATCGAAAGTGGCGCCACATGCGCAGAGAGCTTGTACATCGGCGGGATCGCGTGGCTGGCGCGGTCGCCAGCCTACTTACCGAAGTCTGGATCCGGCTGGTTATCGCCATAAAGATACGGCCAGCCATAGAAGCCGCCCTCCGCGATGTGGTTCACTTCCTCCGGCGGAAGCTCGTCGCCGAGCCAGTCACGCCAATTGTCCACTCCGTAAAGGTCGCCGGTGCCCGGTTGCCAGTCAAAGCCTACGGTGTTGCGTAAGCCGCTTGCGAAGAGTTGTGGCGGCTCGCCGGGCTTGAAACGGATCATCGCGGCGCGCCAGGGATTTTTCTCGACACAGACATTGCAACTCGAGCCGATAGCTACATAGAAGTACCCGTCAGGTCCCTTCTTGATCGTTCGGGTGAAATGGTCTGCGCCATGGGGAAGGTCGGGGAGCACGGTTTCCGGCGCCCCCGTCATCTTGCGCGTTGCCGCGTCGAAGTCGACCCGCAAAATCCGCGTTTCTTCCGCGATATAGAGCTGGTCGCCATCGAGAAAGAGCCCGCTCGGGTTGTGCAACCCATCGAGCAAGGTCTCGATGCCGTCTGAGCGGCCATTGCCGCTGCTGTCCTTCTTAACCAGCAGCACCTTTGAAGGAAGCGAGGACAGGATGATGTCGCCCCTGGGTGTGAGCACCATCATCCGCGCCTCGCCGAGACCAATCGCGTAGGCATTGACAGTGAAGCCTTGCGGTGGCGTAAGCCACGCTGCAATCGCTTTCACCTCTTCTGCCGAACGCGCCGAGAACGGCGGCACGGCAAAGCTCACTGGAAATGAGTGCCAGATGTAGAATAGCACAAGCGCGAGCGCGGCAAGGACGAGCATGGCGCGGCCGCGTGTTTTGCGCTTGTCCGAATTTGATGGTTCCGAACGCATGACAAGCGGTACCAGAAAAGAAGAAGCCCCGTACGGGGGGGGACGGGGCTTCTTTGGAATTCCCTGCTGGAGTGACGGGTTGGATTTGGGGGGTCCATCACTCCCCGCGAGCATACGCCGTCTCAAATTTAAGTAAAAGCCTGCAAATAGAGTTTGAGCCAAAGTTCTCATTTTGGCACAACTTGGCTCGCAACCCCTCTTGCTCAGAATATGACCTTGCCATTTTACTGGCCATTGCAGACGCGGGGAATGGAAGCTGTCAATTCGCCATCGAGCGGGAACCAACAAAAGCGCGTCTCTTACACATAAGTGTAATAGCCAATGACTGCTAAGCATCGGCGCTAGGAGCGTCGCTGAGTGCTCTTGCTGGCGCGGCTCCCCAAAGCAGGCGAGACCGCGTTCGGCCGTCCTGGGCTTGCGCTGAGTCAGCTGTCCAGAAATGCGCAGCTGAGGGGCGTCGGCCGAAGCCGACCGTCAAGAAGAAGGGCCGCCCCGAAGGACGGCCCTCCTCAATGCATTGCATTCCTTGAGATGCTAGGCCTTGGGGGTGCCTTTGTGCGCCTTGTAGATCTTCCATTGGCCCTTGCACCAATGTCTCCATTGCTTCCGGGCCTTGTGATCGGCGGGAAACTTTGCCTTGGCAGCTTTGAAGCACCCGCTGTGGGCGGCATCCGCTGGAGTTGACTGGATAGGTATCGCGGCACCGGCCAAGAGACCGGTCACAGCGGAAACCAAAAGCACCTTCTTCCACATACAAGCTTACTCCTTTTTTATGAGTCGCCCCCAGGGCAGGGCTCGCTAAGCCAATTGGCTGCCTCTGACGGCAATATCTATTTTGGCGCGACCAAACAGCTCAAAGTGTGGTCCAGCGGTGCGGCAAATTCGTCGGGTGCCCCTCGCCGCTGTTGCTGATAACGGGAGGCGAAGGCGGGCACTACGCGCGTCTCGATAGCCTGTGCAACAAAGATAGTCTGATGCGCGGAGCTCGAAGAGGTCGAGATCGGAGTATTGCGTGCCAGGTCTCACCCCAAGGTTAGCTTGTTGGCTGTAGACTTAATCTGCGCACGGACCGGTTTTCGCTATCGCGATGCGTCGTTCTCGTTCTTCGGCGCTTAAACGTGGTCGTCGATCTGAGAGTTGCTGGAGAAGTATTTTTGCGCCGGTCATATGGAGACAGCACGAGCAATCTACGACACTGCGAAGACGGCCTTTCCAGAAGTTTATGCCAACTTCGCTTTCGATAGCTGGGTAGGGTACCCGGTGAACGCGGGCCTCCTGACGCGGTCCGGGACAACCCCATCGAGGCTAACGATCACCCCCCTCGGTCAAGATTTTCTGCATTACCTAATCAACAACTCCCTCACTGCACCGAAAGCCGGATAGCCCCCCATTCGGAGCCTCAATCCTTCCGATCCGGCTCTTTCGACAATCGGTCTTCATTTTTGAGCCAGTAGTCCACTTCCTCCTTAAATCTATCTTTCACCGTTTTGTCGATCGGAACTCTAGACCAAGTCCAACCCGCCTTATCTTTATTTCCGGACAACACTTCCAAGAGTTTTCCATCCAAGTCAGTCAGATATATGTAACCTAGCCGATAATCATGTTCGCTGGGCATGATATTAACACTGCCTGCTGGATCGGTATAGACATTAAACGAATGAGTTATGCCAAGGTCAGTATAAGGCAATTGATAAACAATACACTTATCATCGTGCAAGGGTAGGGAAAAATCTTTGCAAATGTGTTCAAAAGGGACGTCATTGTATCCTTTGCGCTTTGTCAGGTCGACAAGTCGCGCCCACGACGCATCTCCAGCAATAGCAATCGCCGGAGCCAAAAAGCCAACACCAACCATCAAAGCAAGAGTGAGGGCCTTCATCGGTCACTCCCGAGCAATCAGTTCATCAGCAATTCCCCAAACCTACACCCGGCCCCATCCCTCCGTGAAGATGGGGCCATTCCGGCCCCGTATGGTGCGAGGTCTTTGATCCTCGATCCTCACCAACAAGCTCCCTTTCGTTGGCTGTGGCTGTGCGGCTAGGCTCGGTGCCGCAAGTGTGACCGCAGCAATAGAGGTAACCTCTTTATGCTGCTCCCGGACTTGCGGCAGGCGCTTGCGGCGGCGCTCCCAGGTCCGGCGGCTGATGCCCTCTGCCTTCCACGGCTCGGTGCGCGAGAGCGAGGTCGCCTCATAGGTCGCGCGGGGCACCACGCCAGCGGCCCACCGCTTCCGGCACTTGGCCTCGACCATGCGCTCTTTCCTGAGGCGGTCCCGCTTCGCCTTGTCCGCATCGGTTGCCCCGATCATGGTGATGCGGAGCCGCGTCCGGTCGGCGAGGTTTAGCCCGATCCTTTGCGCGAGCTTGTCCGGCTTCCATCGGCGGTGGACCCTGATCGCCTCGTCGGCGAGCTTCCCCATCTCGGCATCGGGTAGCCACGGCGCGAACTCACGCCGCGCCTCCGCCATCTTGGCGGGCCTGTCGCCGCTGCAATTGGCGATGGTGTGCAGCAAGATCGAAAGCAGGGCGCGCCCGTGTTGGCCATCGTCGAGCACGCCCCAACCGTCCCGATAGACGAGCCTTAGCTCGTTGGCGAGCTTCCCCGGCTTTGAGAAGCAGAGCCGGTCACGGTGGGCGGCATTATAGGCGAGGCGAACATCGCCGCGCATCGTTCGGCCTTCGCCATGCTGGCCGGTGCGCGTCTCGACCGTTGCAGCGACGGCGTGCCGGTGGTAGGCAGGGCGGGAATCTTCGTCGAAGCTCCCTGGACAGATCGCCTAAGTTATTGACGGGAAAGCGGGAAAGAATGGTCGGAGTGGCAGGATTTGAACCTGCGACCCCCTCGTCCCGAACGGTCAGACCTCCCTCTCGCCGATTGAAAATCAACGACGTTTGGCGCGTCTGGTGACGCTAAATACCATTTTCGTTCACGCGAACCTGTTCCCACCTGTTCCCAGTCAGAAGGCGTTCTTCACCTGCTTCAGAAAGTCGGGATGATGGTGGCCGTAGACACGCTCCAGCATCTCGACCGTCATGCCAAGGTACTTCGCAGCCTGCCACGGGTCGACGCCGCGCTGCATGAGCCATGTTGCAGCTGTGTGGCGCAGGACGTTGGGGCGTCACGTCATCACCTAGGCCAGCAGCGCGCCTCGCGGTCGCCCAAGACCGCCGCAGCTTTCTTACGGGC
>Ga0116222_1001576_pt1 | contig 12567 bp, 19 predicted proteins | sample Sb_taG_12_FD_88963 | JGI IMG/M metagenome (GOLD analysis project Ga0116222, IMG submission 88963) | Peat soil microbial communities from Weissenstadt, Germany - Sb_50d_9_AC metaG | ecosystem: Environmental > Terrestrial > Soil > Wetlands > Peat | place: Germany: Weissenstadt | collected 2010-09-21
CTTCAAACGAAGAGTGCGCGTGAACGACAGCGGCATGAGAGCATTATCTCTCTTCACGGGCGTTCTTGCTCCACTTCGTTGCGCAATTCACTGGTGGGTCGCGACGCCCGTGTCGCTTCGTTGTCGAGCTGGTAGTGGTTGCCGACCGAATCCACATAGGGGTGCTGCCGTTGATGACCCGGTCGAACGCCTCCGACTGCTGCGCAGTGGCGTGCATCGTGCGCTGAGCCGATGCAAGCGCCTGCGGGGCGATCCGCGAGTTCGCCTCGGTCGCCGCATTGATCCCGCGTAGGGCCGCCTCGTTCTTCGCCTGCTCTTGGCGGATCCAATCGGGGTTATGGCGCAAAGCCTTGACGACATGCTCCATCAAGGCACCCGCGGCGGCGTAGCGGTCGGGCGGCGCGAAGTAGCCGGCGAGCAGATCCACCGTCCAGGGGGCGCCGCCGATGTTTGCCGAAGCGGGGTAGATGCAGGTCTCGGCCACGACCTGGCCTCGCATTTTGGCGCCGTTGCGGCGACAGCTGAAGGTCACTTCGCCGCCGCTGTGCTGCGCTTTTGGATTGGCGCTCGCCCATGCGCCTTGCGTCAGGTCAGGGCGTTTCTTCTGACCCGCCACGCTTATACCAGCGCACACGGCCGGTAGGATTCGCGTCACATAATCGCGGGCGAAAGGGATGCTGGACTCGTAAGCCTGGATCACCTGTCCCTGCCAAGCAGGCCGGGTCGAGGTGCAGCGCAACGGCGTGATGAAGAGGGTGATGCTCGGTGAGCGCGACATCCAAAGCGGTCCGTCCGACTGCAGATCCGAAGATCGAGGAGACCCGGCGCAAGCTCGAGCAGCTCAAGGCGCGGCGGCAGCGAATCGATGCGCGGCTGCAGTACCTGGCATCCAAGCAGGCGCGGCGGGCGGACCCGCGGCGGAAGATCCTGGTGGGCGCGATTATTCTGGCGAAGGTCGAGCGTGGGGATATGGATGAGAAAGCTCTTAGGGCGATGCTGGATAAGGCGCTGACACGGGCGGATGATCGGGAGTTGTATGGGTTGCCTCAGAAGGAGAATCCGTGGACCGACGAATGCTACTGAAGATGACCGGCGCCGCCGCGCTGCTCTCACGCGCCGGCTTGGCCGCGGACTATGCGCGGCAGGCCAAGCTGCCCGCGGAGGTGGCCGGTGTAACCCAGCCGCGGTCCGGGCTGGCGCTGGCTGCTGCCGGATTCGCCCAGCAGAACTGTCCAGACTTCCTATTCAACCATTGCATGCGCACGTTCACCTTTGGTGCACTGCTCCTGCAGCGGCAGCGGCTCTCCTTTAACGCGGATACCGCGTTCGTCGCCTCAGCCCTTCACGACCTCGGCCTGTTGCGGCCGTTTGAGTCCCCACTCGGCTCTTTCGAGATCGACGGCGCTGACGCGGCAGAAAAGTTCATGCTGGAACGTCACCGATCAGTCGCCGACGGCGACCAGGTGTGGCACGCTGTTGAAATGCACGACGGCAAGTGGGCGCTTACGGCGCGGCAGGGCCCCGAAGCCATGCTGGTGTCCCTGGGCGCCGGGGCAGACGTCTACGGACCAGATCCGCGGGAACTTGAGGCCCGGCAAGTCGCCGAGGTGCTGGCGGCATTCCCGCGCCTGCAGTTCAAGCAGCGATTCACTTCGCTGCTGATCGCGCATTGCGAGCGCAAACCGAATTCACAGCGCAGCACCTGGCTCGACGGAGTGTGCCGCAGGCATGTGCCCAGTGTAGAAGCAGACTCAGTCGAGCAGCGCATTGCCGCCGCCAATTTTTCCGAATAAATCCGCGGCACTTGACGCAGCCGGATGGGATGAGACACGACGTCAGTTCCCGGTGGCTGCGATCATTCTGACAGAGGGAGGTATCGGTTTTGCGAGGCTGGTTGCACGGGGCCGATGTGCGCGAGGAGGATCGGGCGTTGTTTGATCTGCCCGTGAAGTGAAATGGAAGACCTTGTCAGCGCTCCGTTCTCCGACAACGACTTCGAGCAGCTCGATGCATGGCTGCAGCGAAGACGCAGCGGCATTCTCGATATTGTCACGCTCGAGGGATTTCTCACGGCGATCGTCATCGGCCCGAATACGATCTCACCGATGCTCTGGCTGCCGGAGGTCTGGGGCAAGGGCAAGCCGCAGTTCAAGGATATCGAGGAACTCAACCACTTTGCGGCGCTCGTGATGGGACTGTACAACGAGATTGCCAATTGCTTCGAGCAGGATCCCGCGGCCTTCGAGCCTTCATTCTACGAGCGGCCGTTGAACGACGAGACGGTCGTCATCGTCGATGAATGGTGCGAGGGGTTCATCAAGGGCATGCGGCTGGATACCGAGGGCTGGAAGCTCTTGAAGCGCGAGCGACCTGAACTCCTGAAACCGATGGAGCTCTTCGGCACTCGCGCAGGTTGGCGCAAGCTCGAAGCGGGCGGCGAAGCGGCGATGCACGCGACCTGGTCGGTGCGCATCTCGCCGGCGGTGCGCGAGATCTATGCCTACTGGCTGCCTTACCGGCGCGCGATGCAGGCCGCGCCTGAGAATGCTATCCGACATTGACGGGTCACCCCTCCCCTATCTGAATGAAGGCGGTGGATATTCAAAGCCGATATGACGATCTGGTTCGGCAATCTTGGTATCAGAATTGCGATCGATCGGAGCCGTCGGCGTGCAAAAGCTGGATCAAAAGATCATAGCGCTCGAGGAGCGCCTTCAGCGGCTCAAGCAGCAGCACAAGCAATCCGAAGCTCACCGGCGGACCCGCAAATCGCGACGTTCTCGGCAGGATGAGGCGCGTCGAAGAGATCTCATGGGGGGGTCGTGCTGGCCAGGGTCGAACAGGGGCAACTTGAGGAGTTGGTGCTGCGGGGGTGGCTAGAGGAAGGGCTGACGGAGGCCGAGGATCGGGAGTTGTTTGGGTTGGCCCCCGTTACGAGCGCCCCATGACCTTCCAGCAGGGGGCGCCCCTTCTCGCCGTGCTCGGAGTCGGTCCATGGTCCGAGGCGTTGGCCTTCGCACTCGCCCGATCTGCGGCCAGCAGCGAATTGGCACGCCCCGGATCGTCCAAGAGGATGCGCTGACGCTGGAACTCGATCAATCAGTACACCAGCGAGGCTCCGTGAGAGACCCCGGTTCAGCGCGTGCTACGGATTCGCACCGGGGCGAGAGGGCAGCTGCTTCGCACGCCGCGACCGCAGGATCTAACCGTAAGCGCGCGGGTCAGGCAGATGCGCACCTCCGAGATCTGTCCGTGACTGCAGGCCACCGTGAGACCGTCCTCAGGCAAAGTGGGGTTGGCTGCTCGAAAAGCGGATGCGATCTCATCGCCACTCATCACCAACGTCGTGAGCGGCGCTTCAAACACAGCCGGTATCCGTACCGCGGCGGTGGCGCGGTCCGCGGTATGGAAATAGGCCACCGCATCCATTCCGCTGCAGGTACCATGCTGCGCCCATTCGTGCTGCACCAGTTTTGGGCTAGGGTACAAGGTCTCGCCGATCGCCTCAGCATCCGCGGTCAATGGACTATCAGCGCAGTTATGCGGATAGCCGCCCGATTCGTACTGCGGCCACAACCCATGGAGCACGAAGCCGTAACCCTTGCCGGCGCATTGCGCTCGGTCGTACTGATGCGTCAGACAGTAGGTCGGCGACCAGGACAGCGACATCAGGTAGTAATCGAACTGGCCGGGCACCCCATCCTGCGCATCCGCCTGATAATGATGCCGCGCGAACGCCACGGAGCACCCGAGGCAAAGCAGCGTCAGAACACACCATCGAGCCGATCCATGCCAGCGGCATAGTTGCATTTTCATGTTCCGGGTCATCCGAATTGCAGTCCCCCGCCAATCCGTCACTGCAATTTCTTCCAGGTATCGCGCAGCAGGGCCACTTTATAACGGACGCTGTCTCATGAGTAGCCAGTCGCAGCTGGCCTCCGGGTTGAAAAGTTTGACGACCGGATGGGAGTCGATGTCCCTCCCCTCCTACCGAGCTTCCTGGGCGGCGCGGCCGTTGCCGAGCACCCGTGTGACAGGATCGGTAGCCGACGCGGGCGCTGCGATGTCTCCGACCGACCGCCGCTGACAAAAAACCATCACAGGACCTTCGCCACTTTGTAAATTTCCGCGCTCACGCTCTCATTGCACGTCCCGTACAGGGTTAAGAGGGCTGCTGAATGTCCTTCGATCTGGAATTTGATGACGATCTGGCGCAACGCCGGCTGCAGCGGTTGGAGCATCGCTATCGGCGCGCACAAAATGCCCTCGCCGGTGCTCGCGCCGTCTACGGCTCGCTGCGTGAGCTGCCCGGTGCCAGTGCGCTCCAAGTGCATCGAGCCTTGCAACAGGTGGAACGAGCACAGCGACAATTGGCGGATATCCAATTGGATATCGAGACCGCGGAAGCGTAGCTGTATGGCGCGTAGGTGTTCTACTTCTGCGTACCTGCTCACATACCTCCCGTTAAATGATGCAGCTCCGACCGGAGCGGCTGTCTTTCTTGGGTCGTCGAAATTCGACGTGAGGAGAACCGGGCTCGTGCTCAGTTCGCTCGCCGCATTCGGCCTGGCCGTGGCGCTTGCCTATCTGCCGTTGGCACACTGGCTCGGCTTGGTGCCGATGCCCGCTCCCGTCCTGGGCGCCCTCGCGCTCGTGACCGTCACCTATCTCGTCGCTGTCTACGCTGTGAAACGCTGGCTCTTCGCGCGCTATCAGCTGGACTAGCCCAGACCCAGCCGCGACTCGACCATGGCGCATAAGGTATGGCCAATGAAGATATGGGCTTCCTGGATACGAGCGGTAGTGGGGCTCGGCACCACGATGACGAGATCACACATGCCGCGCAGCAGCCCCCCCTCGCGGCCCAGAAGACCAATGGTCCGGACTCCGATCGATCGGGCCGCCTCGACCGCTCGGATCACATTGCGCGAATTCCCCGATGTGGAGATCGCGAGCAGGCAGTCCCCGGGGCGCCCGAGTGCGAGGACCTGCCTCGAGAAAATCTCGTCAAACGTATAGTCATTGGCGATGCAAGTCAGCGCCGGGCTGTCGGTGGACAGCGCGAGAGCGGCCAGAGGCTTGCGGTCCTTGACGAATCGCCCCGTAAACTCTGCCGCCAGGTGTAGGCTGTCTGCCGCGGAACCCCCATTGCCGCAGAGCATGAGTTTGTTCCCATTCCGCAGGGTCTGCACGATCGTCTCCGCGACACGCTCTGTCGGCTCTGCAAGTCCGGACAGGCTCCGGAAAAGGGCCAGATGCTCCTGCAGCTGAAGTTCGAGCGACACGCTGGCATTGACTTGATCCGCCAACTCACTCATGGGTTCCTCTGCCTTACCTATTCCAGCGATCGCGCACGCTGTTTCGGTACGATGGTGAACAGCACTGCGGTATCGCAACAGGACAGTGACTTTACTACGGTAAGAGTCAACGATCGGTCAAGCGCGAGCTTCGCGAGTAACCTGGGCAGCGTCAAGCTCATTCGGCGATCGTGCGTTGCCAGCCTGTTTCTAGGGCATCGGTGCGCTCCAGATACCAAACGACCGTCGCGCGCAGGCCGGCTTCCAGGGAGATGCTCGGTTGAAAGGCGGGGTTCGAGCGCAGATGAGGCTGCATGTGCTGGCTTACAACCTGAAGCGCGCCATGAAGATCTTCGGAACGCAACCCCTGATGCAGGCCATGAGAGCCTAAAGCGCCCAGCGCCGCTCGAAAGTCGAGCCCGCTCTTCAAATTGCCCCCTCATCAGCTCTCTTCGGACTAGGCCGCATCCACGCCGCTTCCCAGCAATGCGTTCTCACACATTAGCCTCGGGCCAAAACCGCCCTCTCGCAGTCAGCACCTGACTCTCCACATTGCGGTCATCCGCAACAGGTTGCATCGCGATCGTGACCGCGCAACGCCCACGCTTCAGCCGGCGGTGCATCCAGGTCTCGCTCATCGCTTATAGCCCGTGGCGGTCTGACCCGAATGACTCTCAATGTAATCCGGCGATGGGCCAACGAGATTTCCAAACGGCGCTAATTTAGGCCTCCTTGTGATAGCGGACGATGCGAGCGACTTCATTCTTCGAGCCGAGGATCACCGGCACGCGCTGATGCAAGTCGGAAGGCTTGATGTCCATGATGCGCTCATATCCGCTGGAAGAGATACCGCCCGCCTGTTCGACGATGAAGGACATCGGATTGGCTTCGTACAGCAAACGCAGCTTGCCGGCTTTGGTCGGATCCTTTGTGTCCTTGGGGTACAGGAACACGCCACCGCGCGTCAGGATGCGATGCACTTCGGCCACCATCGATGCCACCCAGCGCATATTGAAATTGATACCGCGCGGGCCGGTTTTCCCCGCGACGCATTCTTCCACATAGCGCTGTACCGGCTTTTCCCAGAAACGCTCATTGGAAGAATTGATGGCAAATTCCACCGTGTCCGCAGGAATGCTCATGTTCTGATGGGTCAGCATGAATTCGCCGATGTCGTTATCCAAAGTGAAGCCATTCACGCCATGACCGGTGGTGATCACCAGCATGGTTGCCGGGCCATACAGCGCATAACCGGCACAAACTTGCGTAGTGCCGGCCTGCAGAAAGTCCGCCGCGGTCGGATTCGCTACGCCTTTCGGTGCGCGCAGAATAGAGAATATCGTCCCAACGGAGATGTTCACGTCGATGTTTGAAGAACCGTCCAGCGGATCGAATACCACCAGATATTTGCCCTTCGGATACTTTGCCGGAATCGGATACACATCATCCATTTCTTCGGAAGCCATCGCCGCCAAGTGGCCGCCCCACTCGGTGGATTTGATAAACACCTCGTTGGTGATGATATCCAGCTTCTTCTGCGTCTCACCTTGAACGTTCTCGCTACCCGCACTGCCCAGCACACCGATCAACTCGCCTTTGTTGACATCATGTGCGATCTGCTTGCAGGCGATGATGATGTCGCTGATCAGGCCAGTGAAATTGCCACTGACACCCGGGATCGCGCGCTGCTCTTCGATGATGAATTGGACCAGACTTTTGCTCATGTTTTATTTCTCCTATCGTAAATTTATATCGAATCGGGAAACGAGGGGGCCGATTCATCTTGGGATCTTTGCCCGAAGATGGCACTCGGCCGCGCTCACCGCTGATGTAATGCTCGAGTTGGTCGATAATGAACCTATGCTCGGAGATAATGTTCCTTGAGCAGATCGCCGATCGAAATCAGGCCGACGAGCTTGCCCCTGTCGATGACAGGCAAATGCCGCAACCGGTGTTCCGTCGTAAGCGCCATACATTCCTCGCTTGTCTGATCAGGACGCACATAGGTCACCGAGGTGCTCATGATAGGGGTGCTCAGTCCGAGGCGCTACGAAGGATGAACAAGACCTGGCACGCAGCCCATCGGATGCCCGCGAAACCCACCGTCGAGCAGCGGATCGCCTGGCACACGCAGCACGCTGAGCATTGTGGCTGCCGGCCGGTTCCGGCGAGTCTCCGAAAGCGGGTCCAGACGCGGCCGCCACGCAAATGACCGCGCTCTATACCTAGGGTCGACCGGCGCGCTTGACCGGACTAGACCAGACTGTACACCAGTCTGAAACAAGGAGCATACAGCGTGCCCATTGAAATCGGCGCCTATGAGGCCAAGACCAGGCTGCCGGAGCTGCTGCGCGAGGTCCAGGCCGGCAAGCGCTTCGCGATCACCAACCGCGGTAAGGCCGTGGCGGAGTTAGGACCGCCCTCAGCGCCGCGAAGGACCGACGCCAAAGCGGCCATCGAAGCGTTTCAGGCCTTTCGCAAGGCCAATCCCGTGCGCCAAAAGGTCAAAATCAAAGAATTGATGGAAGAAGGCTGCGAGTGAATTTCGTTCTCGACGCCTCGGTCGCGCTGAGTTGGCTGCTGAAGGACGCGGGCGCGGGTCAGGCCTATGCAGATACCGTCTTCGAGGTGTTGAAGCGTCCCGCCGCCCAAGCCCATGTGCCCGCAACCTGGGGTCTGGAGATCGCCAACGCCATCGCCAAGAGTGAAGCGCGCGGGATTCTTCTGGAGAATCGCTCGCAGGCGTTTCTATCCGCGCTCGACGCGACACTGATCGTCTGTGAGCCGCAGACGCATGCCAAGGTCCTGACAGAGACGCTGCAGCTCGCGCGTCGCCACCGCCTGTCCTCTTATGACGCATCGTATCTGGAACTGGCCCTGAGAACGGCACTCCCGCTGGCCGCCTTGGATGAGGATCTGCGTCGGGCGGCACAGAAGGCGGGCGTCAAACACTTCAAGGCCTCATGAGGAGCGCCCTCGTTCGCCGAAACCTCCGGTCCGAGGCAGAAGATGCGCCGCCGGCGCAGCCCGCGCCCATGGCACGCCGGATCCCCGGACTGAACGCTCGTATTCACGCTCTTGAATGAGACTCGCCAGACGCCTAGTAAATTCGGGTAACCCAGCGCTGGCTCGACTTCTTCGGCCGCTTGTAGCCGGTATCCTGCTGACGCAGTGGAAGCTCGATTTCGATCGGATGCAGGTCCTTATACGGTACCTGCGTGAGCAGGTGCGCGATGCAGTTCAATCGCGCGCGCTTCTTGTTGTCGGCATCAATGATGAACCAAGGCGCTTTCTTGCGGTCGGTGTGCTCGAGCATGACGTCCTTGGCTTTCGAGTACTCGACCCAGTACTTGCGTGCCTCAAGGTCCATGGGACTCAGCTTCCAGCGCTTGATCGGATTGCGCATGCGCTCGGCGAAACGCCGTTCCTGCTCTTCGTCGTTCACCGAGAACCAGTACTTGACGAGAACGATGTCCGAGCGCACGAGCATCTCTTCGAACAGGGGGCAGGAGCGCAGGAACTCCTGGTATTGCTTGTCGCTGCAGAAGCCCATGACGCGCTCGACGCCGGCGCGGTTGTACCAGCTGCGGTCGAAGAGCACGATTTCCCCGGCGGCGGGCAGGTGGGCCACGTAGCGTTGGAAATACCACTGTGATCGTTCCCGCTCCGTGGGCGTACCAAGTGCCACCACGCGGCAGACGCGGGGATTCAGGCACGCCGTGATGCGCTTGATGACTCCGCCTTTGCCGGCAGCGTCCCGGCCTTCGAACAGGACGCATACCTTGAGGCCCTGAAGACGCACCCACTCCTGCATCTTCAGCAATTCAAACTGCAGGCGGACGAGTTCGTCAACGTACTGGTAGCTTGTGCGGCGGGTCGTCGGTTGCTTGGCATCGCCGAGTATCTTCCAGCGTCCCTCAAGGAGTGCGAGTTCCTCGGCGTTCCGTCGCAGCTCGCCGCGGGGCACGCCCGACTCGGGACTCGACGCTTGCCTAGCCTTGGCGTTCTTTTTCATCAGTGTCTCTCAGTTGGGCCTTTGCGGACGGTCGGTGCAGGGACATGTTCAGCGACATGTTACTAACCTGGGGGATAGCGGGCTAATCAAGGTGTAACAGAGAACCGCCCTGCTTTTGGGTCGGATGCCGCTGTGCAGTGTGGGCGAGGTCAACTATAGCTGCCGGCAAATCTATGGAAGCTTGCGTAACAGAGTGACGGTCTCCGAAGAACTCTGCTTGCCTCCAGAACGCGGTCACGAGCCGGGGCCGGCGCCGTGCGAAGTGCTTGAGCTCAGCGAGATCGACCGGGCAGAAGTTCGCCGTTGGAAAACTATGGCGGACTACCTTGCTGACAACCTTTCCGTGGGTGATGCGCTGAGCGGCTGCTCGTATGTCGCCTGGCAAGGCTGGCAGCGAACGGCGGTGGCTTCACTGAGCAATCGATCGAGTCCGATCGACCGCCCACAATCCGTGCACATGCCGTAGGTCGCGTCTGTATGGCGCTTCAGCGCGGCGTCAATTTCCGCCAAGTCCTTGCGCAGTCTGGTCACGTCGGCGACATAGGTGTCGCTGAGCTGCGCAAGCATCGCTTCCTCTTTGGTGTCGAACACATCCTCGCTGAGCGCCAAGCCACACTCCTCCTCGGTGCGCCCCAGTACATTCTCCAGTTGCACGTCAAGGGCATCCCTTCGTTCCCGCAGAATGCGCTCGAGCATCCGGAGGTCTGCGTTAGAAATTCTCGGGTTTGTCATGGGTCACCTTTGCAGCTATAGCGATGCGACAGGGTCACCGCTGAAGGGGGCTGGAAACGGCGCCGCACATGCGGATCCGATTGGTGAAAGACGCGGGCTTGACGGCCTGCGAGCGTACCCGGACTTTCCCGATCGGCACCAGACTACGATGGACCGGAGGCATGATGGTCGACATCTCCGCTACCAATTCTTCTGCGAAGCTTGCGACGTTAAACGAGGTTGCGGTATCCGTAGCTATACGCATGAGCAAACTCTCCGGCCGACCGGCGGCAGGCGCGGCAAACTCTTACAGAGGTCCGCGCGAGTGCCGTGCCGCAGAACCCGATAGGCCTGCGCGATGAACGTCGGCGCAGAACAATGTTGGGCGACCTGGCGTGCGCGTACCTTCTTTGCCAAAAGTTGCGGTTTCTCTTCGGCACTGCACCAGACACGCGTGCAAGCTGTTGAGTGATCGACGTGGCTTGTCGGATCTTGAGCGCGAGTTGGACGTGCAAACTCAGCGCATGTAAGCCGCTGAATTTGCATCCTCCAATTCGGACAGGCGCCACTTCTGATACCAAAGGTACGCGCAGCCCGGCTGTTGGTTCATGCCGCGCCGCTCGGCCGTGGCCTCTGCCTCTTTGCTGCCTGGCCGAGATCGCTGGAACGAGGCTGGCGAGCGCTACGGCATTCGCGGCTGGCGCCGTCGCGCAGATCTATCGACCGGCACAGGGGTGGTGGGCGCGGGCCGCCCGCAGCTGTAACCTGCCGCACTGCCGCTGCGAAAGACTATGGCCAACTTTCGCAACAGAGCTGGGAGCCGCCATGCTGAAACCTGCCTGCTTGGGCCTGTGCTGGGGCTTCGCCCTGCTGCTGTCGACGCCTGCCGCCGATGCGCAATCGCGCGCCACCGTGGTCGAGCTCTACACCTCGGAGGGCTGCAGCTCCTGTCCCCCCGCGGAGGCGCAGATCGGGAAGCTCTCGAAGCAGGACGGCGTCATCGCGCTGGCTTTCCACGTGGACTACTGGGACAGCCTGGGCTGGCGAGATCGCTTCGATCTACCGGAGGCGACTGCGCGGCAGCGGCAGTACGCCCACACGCTGCACCTGTCCACGGTCTATACGCCGCAGCTGGTGATCGACGGCCAGCGCGACCTGGTCGGCGGCGACGATGGCATCGGCGCGAGCAGTGGCCAAAAGCCCGGCGTGCCGCTCGAAATCTCAGTGCAGAACGGCAGCGTCGTGGTCGCGCTCGGAGCGCAGCCGCACCCGCAGCCGGGACCCTGTGACGTGCTGCTGCTGGGTTACCTGCCCGAAGCCCTCTCCAAGGTGACCCGCGGTGAGAACGCGGGACGCGAGCTGCACGAGTTCAATATCGTCCGATCGCTACGCAAGCTCGGTACCTGGCAGGGCGAAGGCAAGACCTACAGCGTGCCGCTGACGGCGTTGCCGGCCGATGCCGCCGGAGTGGTGGTGCTGGTGCAGCAGCGCGATCAGGGCCCGATCCTCGGCGCCGCGAGCCGCCTGCTGCGCTGAGCGCAAGCGTCTGCCGGACCCGCATCGACTTGAGTGACGACTACGGGAGCCGCTCGGGCTTCAGGGGGTTGTGTCATCTCCAAGTCTTCGCAAATCCCTCGGGGCCCACTGCTTCCCATAACGGGTCACGTGGCTTGCGGCGCGGCCTGCCCGTGCGTAAATTGCAGTACCAGATAATGTCTGGGCCACAACGAGACATTGGTGCAGCGCATCGTCGTTCTGAACCCGAAGGGCGGTTCTGGCAAGACAACCATCGCCGTCAATCTCGCGAGCCACTTCGCTCTGCGGGGCGAGCGCCCGGTATTGATGGATTATGACGTACAGGGTTCGTCCTCCCATTGGGTCCAAAAGCGTCATGAGACCCAGGCGCATGTCCATCTGATCTCGGTTTTCGAGCGTGGGGCGCTTGCGACACGCACGTTTGAGCTGCGCTTCCCGGAGGGCACCGGCCGCGTCATCATCGATACGCCTGCGGCGGTCGAAGCCCAGGCAATGCCCGAGCTGACCCGCACCGCCGACAAGATCCTGGTCCCCGTGCTGCCTTCGGACTTCGATATCTATGCCTGTACGCGCTTGGTGCAGAATCTGCTGCTGGTGGCGAAAGTGAAGCGCCGAGACAATCGCCTGGGGATCATCGCCAATCGCGTGCGCCGCAATACCTTGAGCTATCAGGCGCTGATGCGATTTCTGGGCACGCTCGGCATTCCGATCGTCGCCACGCTGCGCGACTCGCAGTATTACGTGCGGGCTGCAACGCTCGGATTGGGCCTGGAAGAGATAAAGCCGTACGACTTCGACGAAGATCTGGCGCAATGGCAATCGTTGTTCGATTGGCTCGACGTGCCGTCCACCCACAGCGCGTCGGCCAGCGGCGCGTCGGCCAGCAGCGCGTCGGCCAGCAGCGCGTCGGCCAGCAGCGCGTCGGCCAGCAGCGCGCCGGCCAGCAGCACGCCGGCCAGCAGCGCGCCGGCGGCCCGCCGGGCCTGATGAAGGGCTTCGCCGCTTAGA
>Ga0116222_1001577_pt1 | contig 12566 bp, 10 predicted proteins | sample Sb_taG_12_FD_88963 | JGI IMG/M metagenome (GOLD analysis project Ga0116222, IMG submission 88963) | Peat soil microbial communities from Weissenstadt, Germany - Sb_50d_9_AC metaG | ecosystem: Environmental > Terrestrial > Soil > Wetlands > Peat | place: Germany: Weissenstadt | collected 2010-09-21
CCGATGAAGGGTGTGGCCCCCGAGGCGTAGAGGAACCCGTTGCCGGGGTCGAACACGACCGAGTTGGGGGCGTTGATCGTGAGGTAGGTGACGTTGCCCGGGACCGTCTGGTTGAGGGCGATCCCGACGGTCGAGAGCACCGACAGCCCGGCCACGCCGGGGGGAGACACTGAGTTCGCGGGTACGACGGCCGGGGAGGACCCGACCACCGCGAGGGTCGCGGACCCGTGGGCAGATGGGGCGCTGCCGAGGGGACCCGCCACCAGCCCGAGGAGGGCGAGCGCGATCACACCGGAAACCATCCACGCACGGGCTGTTCGCTTCGCTTGCATCGTCCGATCCTCGGGTCGCGAGGTGCGGGGGAGCGGGCGTCCCGAAGGATTAACCCTTCGACAGGCACCGATTCGACCCCGGTGGCCTCCCGGCGGGGTGGACCAAGTGCTAAGTACGAGCCCCGGCGTCGTGGCTTCGCTAGGCTAGACCGGGGGGTTGGGCGTCCCCTTACACACCGAAACCGTCCTTAGCGGGGGTGACAAGCAGGAGCGACGTTCGAGCGGGTTTCACGTCCCACATTGCCTCGTAGACGTCCTGTTCCGCTGGGCCGCGGGCATCGCGACGGGCGCTCGGAGGAGCGCTCTAGCGGTTATCCATCACGGGCACCGGGTCAGGTCCTGACGGGAGCAGCCTTACCGTGACTCGTAGACGCTGGCGGGTCCACGGGACCGAGGGGTGTGTGGGGTTTCCGTGAGGTCCACCCGGACGGCAATCCTGCTGGCCTAGCACGCCGCCGGCGACCGGATCTTCCGTCGTTGCGGATCGTATCCCGGACCGTTACCGGACCCACCACTTTAGACGTGGATGCCGAGGGCGTTCAGGGCCGATATCACGCCGAGACCTGCGAGGAGTCCCGAGACCGGCCCGACGGCCCACCCGATCAGGATCCCCCGCAACGTCGGCCAGTGGATCGTGCGCTCCCCTCGGGCGAGGCCGGCGCCGGCCATCCCGCCAATCAGGGCCTGGTTCATCGAGGTGAACGCCCCCGCCAGCACGACCGCCGCCAGGATGACGGTCGCCTGGGCCGCCTGCGCAGCGACCGCCATGCGGCTGTCCATGTGGACGATGTCGAAGGCCACCGTGGAGAGGAGGCGGCTCCCCCAGGTGACCACGCCGACGGCGAGGGCGATCCCGCCGATCACCCCCGCGATCGGCACGTCGGTAAGCCCGGTGGACATGAACACGGCGGTCGCGTTCGCGACGTCGTTGGCTCCCATCGCGAAGGAAGCGGCTAGCCCCATCACGACCAGGAGTGGGGCGGCCTGCAGGGTCCATCGGGGCGGGGCGGTCATCGGCTCGGAGGAGCGAGCTCCCGACGAGGGAGCCCTGGACGAGAGGAGGCGGGTCAGGAGGAACCCGAGGCCGAGGGCGGCGAGGGGGGCCGCCACCCAGATCTCGACGAGCACGCCCAGGTTCGGCCAGTGGACCGGCAGGTTCGCGCCGAGCGCGACGCCGATCAGCGAGAAGACGAAGATCTGGATGGTCGAGGTCGGCACCTTGAGGTAGTTGTAGGCCGTCGTCAGGGCGAACGCGACCAGGATCACGGCCGCGGCCGCGGGGACCGTGAGGTCGGCCGTCCCGATCAGGTTCAGGCCGATGTTCCCGACGACTTTGCCGCTCGCCACCGCGGCCCCGATGGCCGTAAGAACGGCCATGGAGAGGAGCGCCCGGTCCCGGCGGATGGCGCCCGACGCGTAGGCCATCCCCATGCACGCGCCAGTGTAGTGGGCGCCGATGCTCCAGGCGAACGCGAGCGCTGCGGCCACGAGGAGGAGGTCGGCCGGTGTCGCGGAAATCACGGTTCCGGGTCCCCGGAAGGAGGCGAGGCGTCCGGCTTCTTGACGGGGTCGGTCCGGCGGAACCCGACGCGCGCGACGTATCCGCCCGAAGGGCGCCCCGAGTGCGTTACACTCCGGTTTCGCCGCTTGGATTAAATAGGGGGTTCGAGAGTTTCTGCTTGCTCTTGTCGGCAATGCACAGCTTCGTCGACCTCTATTTCGCCCCGGAAGGGGTCTCGCCGCTCGAGATCTCGGAGCGGCTGCGGAAGACGGCCGGCCTCTCCTTCATCATCGGCCCCCACGACCTCGCGTTCGAGTGGGGGACGGTCGAGGAGTTCCAGGCGATGCTCCACAAGGTGCACGAGGCCCTCCGTGGGACGGGCGTCTTCTACCGGGTCGAGACCGTCACCGAAGACCCGGCGTATATCGAGCCGATCCCCTGGCCGCCCCCGATCACCCGGAGCCGGACCCACCCGGGCTACTAGGCCCCCCCCACCCCCCCTTTTCCACTGGAACGTTCGGCTACCACCCCTCGGTCGCGGGGTCGACCGCGTCCCGCTCGAGCGCGGAGCGTCGGTCGGCTGGAATCTCCTTCTTCGTGCCGTTCACGTAATCGTACGTCACGACGACGGTTCGGCCCCGGGCGGTGACCGTGGTGGTGTTCGCGAGGGTGAACCGGTAGAGCAGGGTGAAGCTGCTTCGTCCCAACGGACGCGCCGGAGCGATCTCTCCCACGAGCTCGGCCCCGTACGGCACCGGGGCGAGGTAGCGGCATGTCGCTTCGGCGATGATGATGTCGATCGCGACCGGGTCCGGGGTACCGAGGAGTGGTAGGTAGTAGTCGCAGCGAAGGGTCTCCATGTAGGGAAAGTAGGCCGCGTGGTTGAGGTGGTTGAGCACGTCGACATCGTGGTAGGGTACGTAGAAGCGACGGCGGACCGGCCAGGAGGGTCCCGCCGGAACTCCATCCGTCACGGGCGCACTACCGCCACGTTCCATATATGGGTTCGAAGGGGTGGCCGGGTCGCGGGCTCGGACCGGGACCGCGCGGGCGTGGACATGCAACCCCACGAGACGAGTTCCACTGGAAATCAGGGGGTGGGGGTCCCTCCCCCCGCCGCCGGAGAGATGGCCGCCACGGTCGCCCGGATCCGGGCGACGACCCGCCATCATTCGGCCCGGTTCGAACGCGCGATCCCGCTGATCGCGAGCGAGAACCTGCTCTCCCCTTACGCGAAGGAGCTCCTGATCAGCGACCTCCACTCGCGCTACGCGGAAGGGCTGCCGGGCGAGCGCTACTATGAGGGGAACGAGGACGTCGACGAGATCGAGCGGACCTGCCTCGCTCTCGCCCGGCGGCTGTTCCGGTGCTCGTTCGCCGACGTGCGGCCGATCTCGGGGACCGTCGCGAACCTCGCCGTGCTGAAGGCCCTCACCGAGCCGGGCGACCTGGTCGGGACGAGCCGCCTCGCGGACGGGGCCCACATCTCGAGCGCCGGGTTCGGCGCGTTCGGGCTCCGGGGCGTCAAGCCGGTCTACTACGCGTGGGACCCCGAACGGATGACGATCGACGTCGCCCGGACCCGGGAGATCCTGCGCGCGGTCCGGCCGAAGACCTGCCTCTTCGGCCTCTCCCTGTTCCTCTTCCCGATGCCGATCGACGAGCTTCGCCCGACGCTCGAGGAGATCGGTGCCCGGGGATGGTACGACGGGGCCCACGTCTTGGGCCTGATCGCGGGCGGCGAGTTCCAGGACCCGCTGCGCGAGGGCTGCACGGTCCTCTCGGCGTCGACCCACAAGACCCTCCCCGGCCCACAGCACGGGATCCTGCTCGGGAACACCGACGACGCCGAGCTCATGAAGAAGCTCGAGAGCGGCGCGTTCCCCGGCGTCACGAGCAACCATCACCTGCACGCGATGGCCGCGCTCGCCGTGAGCCTCGCCGAGCACTTGGAGTTCGGCCGGGAGTATGCGCGCCGGACGATCGCGAACGCCCGCGCCCTTGCCCAGGCCCTCCACGGCCGGGGGTTCGACGTGCTCGGGCCCGACCTCGGGTTCACCCGCTCGCACACCCTCGCGGTGCGCGTGGAGAAGGAGGGCGGCGGCGAGGCGGTCGCGAAACGGCTCGCCGACCTCGGCATCATCACGAACAAGAACCTCCTGCCCGGCGACCGCAGCCCGAAGCGCCCCGGCGGGATCCGGCTCGGCACTCCGGAGGTGACGCGCGTCGGGATGGGCGAGCGGGAGATGGTCCGGATCGCGGAGCTCTTCGACGACCTCCTGCACCGGGGGAAGGAGCCGACCGCCGTGGCCCAGGCGGCGGCCGAGCTGAAGAGCGGGTTCACGACGCTCCAGTACTGCTTTGCCGCGGGCGAGGCGGCCTACCGGTACTACGACCTCGTCGGCCGCGACCCGACCTGATCTACCTCGAGCCGGGGCCGTCGTCGCGCGGGTCCTCGTCCCCCAGGAGCTCCGCTCGCGCGCGCGTCGCCCGTTCGAGCGCGTCCTCGTCGAGGATCACGTGCGCCGGGCCCGCGGGTGGGCCGGCGAGACAGAACCGCGCCACCCCGTCCGGCCCGGTGCGGGCGCCCAGCGTTCCGTCGGCCACGAGCGAGGCGACCCAGTCGGCGAGCTCGGAGGGCGGCGCCGAGGACCCCCACGCCTGTTCGATGTGATCGAGGTCGGCGGCACCCGCCTCTCTCACGGTCGCGATCACCCGGTCCCGTCCCGTGACGAACTCGATCAACGCATCATCGGAGACGAGGGCGTCTTCCGCCGGGGGGCGTGGGCGTCGCCGGGCCCAGAGAGCCCCTCCGAGGCCGACGGCTCCCACGGGCAGTGCCACCGCCAGGACGACCACCCCCGATTCCCCGCTCGAGCCCGCCGTCGCCGCCGGGATCTCCACCGGTCCGAGGAGCACCTGGAGCGACGTGGGCCGAACTTCCAGCGACCCGCCGGCACGGGAGGGCATAGTGTAGTTCACCCAGACTCCCACCGTTCCGTTCGGGCCGTCCCGAACCGGTGCGATCGAGGCCCGGTACGTCCCGCTGCTCTCGAAATCGACCTCGAGGGCCGCCCCGTCGGCGGGGTTGCCGAAGACATCTCGAACGAGCCAGAACGTACGGTTCGTCCGGTCCCCGGCGACCACGACGTCCGGGGCGTAGAGCTGGAGGCGCTCGAGGTCGGGGGCGATGTCGACCGTCAGGGTCGGAGAGGAGGTGGGAATCCCGGCCCCGCGGAGGGCGACCTCCAACGTTCCCGCGACGACCGTCGCCACCGACAGGTTGAGACGGCCGAGCGCCCACGCCGCGCTCGGGACACCGAACTCGCCGGGTCCTGCCGGGAGGAGGGGCCCGACCCCCGAGGCATTCACCCAGGCATCGCTCACCGGTCGGCCGAGCGGGTCGGTGAGGAGGACCTCGGTGGCGGGAGCGTAGGTCACGGCCAACGCCCCCTCCGCGTCGTAGGCCTGCCAGGCGAGCGGGATCGACGTGCCCGCAGGTACGGGATCACCGGGCGGGAGCCGGACGACCGGGAGCGAGGTCGCGGGGTCGGGCGTGACGGAAATGGACACGGTCTGTTCGACCAGCGTGCCGAGGGCATCCACCACGGTCAGCGAGACGTACCGTGGCCCGACGGCGGAGGGGATCCACGTCGCGGCCACCGTCCCGTCCTCCCGAACGGATCCGTAGGCGAGCGAGCCGTTCTCTCCGGAGACGTTCCACCAGTAGGCGCCCGGGAGGAGGCCGCCGGTCAGTGTCGCGGCCAGGCTAACGGCCGCACCGACCGGGACCGTCGGGGCACCGGCCGAAGCGGGGCCGAGGTGGGGTGCCTCGACGATCGTCACCGGCACGGCGAGGGCAGCTATGGCGCCGTCCGCGTCCACGGTCCAGGCCGAGCCGATGTACGTTCCGACGGTGTCCCACGTCGGCCGGAAGGTCCAGTTTGGTCCGGGCGTGGAGGAACACAGGGTCGCTCCCGTCCCGAGGTCGAAGCAGGCCTGTGCGTAGGGGCCGGTGCCCGTGCCGGCAAGGGCCTGGACCCGGAGACTGAGGGGAGCCCCGGCGTACCCCACCAGGGCCGAAGGAGTGACCTCCACCGAGGGCGGCGAGACGATGGTCACGGGGGCGAGATACTCGGTGGCGGTCGAGTAGCCGTTCGATACGGACTCGGAGGGGGTGGCCTGTCCGGTCGATGGGTAGACGACGGACGTCGTGCACTCGAGCGTGATAGTGCCCGTAGAGGCCGGTCCCGATTCGCACGCGAGCGGGCGGGAGGCGAGTCCGAGCCCGGGCAGCACGCTCGCGGTGTAGTCGTACCCCGTCGCTCCGGAGGCCGAGAGCAGGAAGGTCACCGGCCGACCGACATCCACGGCGGTCCGGTTGGTGCCGGCCGTGGAGATGGAGGTGGGGATCGCGGCGATGGAGAGATTCTCGGGACCCGCGGTCAGGTTGGTGCCCCCTACGGACAGGGTCGCGCTGACCGAGAGCTGGGCTCGGGTGGCGTTGGGGCTCGCGGAGAGCGTGATCGAGCGGTCGCCGGGACCCGGACGGATGGTCCAACCGCCTCCCACGAAGTTCCACGTATACCGGGGGGAACCCGGAGAGGGCGAGCCGTTGCCGGTCAACGCCCGGAACCCGATCGATTCCGAGGCCACCACACTGTAGGTGGCGTTGGGACCGGCCGGCGTCAGGGCCACATCGGCGAGCGCGGCGACGTAGGCGAGGTCGATCACGCTGCCGTTCCGCGTAACGGACGTCAGATATCCCGGAGGCGCGCCCGAGGTCGGATCGACAACGAGGGGGCCGAACGGTCCGCTCACGGAGGAGCAGAGCCCCACGAAGCGGTCGCAGGAAGAATTGGCCAAGAGGAGGTCGAAAGAGAACGACCCGTTCGTCGTGGTCTGCGTCGCGGCGAGGCTGGTCTCGCACTCCGTGGACTCGACCGCGCCGGTCGAGTCGTTCCTCCAGGTGATCTGGGTATCGTAGCCGTAGGAGAGAGGGACATCCGAGACGGCGCTCAGGGGAAGCGGGCCCCCCTCCACCCGGAGCGTGCCCGTAAGGGCGGCGGGAAGTACCGAGCCCGGGCAGGTCGTGTTCGCTGGGAAACCGGTTGTCGAGCGGTCGGGGGACGCATGACCCAAAGAACCGACCGGCGCGGCGAGGAGGGCCATCACGAGCACCACCAGCAGGACCGATGACCGCGACCCAGGAAGGACGGACACCCCGACTCCGTCCCCTCGCCCGCGAGGGCGAGAGATGGTCCCGAACAACCCCCCCGAGAGATAATCGTATCGAAAACGGAACTCCCGATGAACGGTGCGGCCGCTTCCCTCTTAGGGAGGAAGGGTTGCTCCGATGGTGAGCGCGCCGACCCACACTTCGATCGAGCCGCCTCCGCTCGCGTCCCTTCCGGCCGAGCGGGCGCAACTCGAGTACTCCTCCCGCTCCCTGGTCTTCGCTCACGACGGAACCCGGCTCCTTCGCGCCTGGGGCCCGCCGGAACGCCCCTGGGTGTTGGCCGTTGAGCCCCGGGGACGGCGGTGGTCGATCGACGCGTGGGGCGCCGGGCCGCGCGAGGCCCGGGTCGCGGTGCGGGCCCTCTTCTCGCTGGGCCACTCCCTCGCGTCGTTCTACCGTCTCACCCGACGCGAGGCGGTGCTGGCGGGCACCGAGCGACGGTTCCGGGGGCTCCGCCTCCCGCGCGACGCCAGCGTGTACGAATCCCTTCTCCACGCCGTGATCGGTCAGCAATTGTCCGTACACGCCGCGCTCTCGATACAGCGTCGCCTGTTCGAGAAGACGTGCTCGGTGATCGTCGCCGACGGGATCGAGGTCCCGTCGGTCCCACCTCCCACCACCCTCCGGGCGTTGGGCGAGGAAGGCCTGAGGTCGACGGGCCTGAGTGGCGCCAAGTCCCGGGCGATCCTCGGGCTCGCGGCGCCGGCGACACGCCCCCTCCTCGACGACCCCGCTCTCGCCCGGATCCCTCCCGAACAGGCGATCGAGCGGCTGGTCGAACTGCGGGGTGTGGGACGGTGGACCGCGGAGAACGCGCTGCTCCGGGGCACCGGAAGGACCGACGTGTTCGTGGCCGGCGACCTGGGGATCCGGGTGGCCCTCGCGGAGTACGGGGTCGTACCGCGGGGCGCTGCCGAAGAGGAGGCGCGCGTCTGGGCGGATCGTTGGTACCCTGGATGGGGCAGCTACGCGACCCTGTACCTCTGGCGTCGCCTGGTGGAGGACCAGAGCGCGAGCGCGGGCTAACCGACCGGCGGAGCCAGCGGGAATCGGGCTCGAACCTGGTGGATCGCGCCCGCCGGGACGAGGCGGCTCTCCACGAGGTGGACCTCCCGTACCGAGACCACGATGGGCCGGGGAGCCGGCTCGGTCCCGTTCAGCAGTGAGAAGGCCCGAGCCCGGTCGGCCGTGGACCGGACCCGGAACAGGGTCACGTGGGGGGAGAACGGGATCGGATCGTCGGGAAAGCCGGCCCGGCAAACGGCCTCGCGCACGGCGGTCGCGAGGCCACGAAGCGGTGCCTCGCCCACCCCGACGCCGCGCCACACTACCCGGGGCCGGTCGGCCGTAGGGAAGGCGCCCACTCCTTCCACGACCAGGTCAAAACCGAGGTGCTGGGCCGCCACCGGTCGGAGGCAGTCTGCGAGGGTCGCGAGCGAGGCCTCTGGGATTTCCCCCAAGAAACGGAGGGTGAGATGTTCCGGCGCGGGTCTCTCCTCCCCTCCTGGGATCGCGGGGTCGAGCGGGACCGCGACGAACGCGCGCATAGGAGACCCCGAAGGCACGGGTCCGCTTACGGGTTCGGAACCGGTGGGCAGGTCCCGTCCCGCAGCGTCCACACCTGGGCGCGGTGCGGATCCAGCCGGAGGTTCCGGAGCGTGCGTCGAACCCGGCCCGCCCGGGCGGCGTCCCCGACCACGAACAGCACGAAGGCACCCCGGCCGGCGGCCTTCGACCAACCATGTCGGATCCGTTCCGGTCGGAGCGCCCCCGAGACCTCGGCCTCGACATGGACGTCCCGGCCTCCGAAGAACCGCCACGCCCATCCCGACCGGATCCGGTCGAGGCGGTCCGCGAGTTCGGCGGGAGACTCCGCTCCCCGGCCGCGACCGAGCTGGCGGTAGAGGGCATCGGGGAGGGTCGTGTCGAACCGCCCTTGCCGCAGGATCTCGAGGACGTACCCCTGTCGCGCGAAGACGCGAAAGGTACCTAAGAGGAGACGACGGTGCTCGGCCGTCTCCCGCGTCGCCCCCGTGCTGCGGCCGAGTCCGAGCCGCCGCTCTCCCGCGGCCGACAGTCGGAGTCCGGAAGGGGTCGCTTCCAGTTCCGGCCCGCGGATCAGCGCATTCCATGCGAGCTCGATGCGCTCGGACACGATCGGATCGCCGGGCAATCGGCTGGCTGCGGCCACGACCTCGTCCGGGAGGAGGCGACGACCCGACTCGTCGGCCGCGAGGATCGCGAGCAGGACCCGCTCGGTTCCCGGCTCGTCCAGGACGAGAGCCTCCTCCGAATCCGTACCGAACTCGCGCCGCGTGCGCTCCAGCTGGAGTCGCCAATCCGCGCCGGTCACGCCCGGGACCGGTCCGGTCGGGGGAACCCAGCCGAGCTCCCCCCGGTCCGCACCGAGCGAGACGGCCGTTCCGATGGGGAAGCCGGAAAGGAAGTCCGTCGCTTGGCGCGGCTCGAGTCCGAGCCACGGTGCGACGCTCGCCGTCGAGGCCGGCGGGATCCGGAACGCGACGAACGATGCGGCCGCTCCCGCCGCGGCGCTTCGGACCTCCGGGGCGAGCCGGTCGGGGTACTGGGTGGCGACGATCGCCTCGATCCCGAACTTCCGACCCTCCGCCAGCATTTCGGCGACGAGCCGGGGAGAGAGGCTCTGGACCTCGTCGAGAACGAAGAGAATGGGAGGTCCGTCCGGGCGGGCTTCCGCTCGAGCGGCCAGTCCCAGGTAGAGACGACCGAGGACGAGCGTGCCGGCGAACGCGGCGCTTTCCGGACCGAGCGCCGCCATCGGGAGTCGCAGGAGGAGCGATCGCCGGTTCGCGAGCAGCCCCTCGATGTCGAGCCCTCCGTCCGCGGGTGCGAGCAGGTCGACGAGCGCGGGGACGAGCACGACCTTCGAGAGGCGCGTCGCCGCCGACCAGAGGAACTCCGGGTCGCGTCGGAGGATCGGCCCGAGCTCGTCGAGGAAGCGGGCGGTCGTCGCCCGTCGGGTCGCGAGGCGCGCCGAGTCCCGCCGATCGGGGTCCGTGAGGAGCGCGTACAGGTCGAGGATCGAGCCTCCGGTCTCGAGGACCAGTCGCGCGAAGGTGTCGAAGATCCGCTCGAGCCGGAATCCCCAGGCCAGTTCGAGCCCGTCCGGACTCAAGCGTTTCACGGCGGCGACGAAGTGGGCGGCCGCCCGGTCCGGCACGGCAGACCCCGCGACGAGGCCGGCAATCCCCGGCACCGGCGGCTCGCTCGCATCCACGGTCAGGAGGCGAGCGCGTAGGGATTCCGGGAGACGGGCGACCACCTGCGGGGCGAGGTCCCCGTGCAGGTCGACGACGACCACCGATTGCCCGGCCGCGACCGCCCGGGCCGCCTGCCCCGCAAGGTACGTGGTCTTCCCGGCACCGGACGCCCCGAACACGACGGTGTGCGCTCCTCCGGCCGAGGTGGAGCGTTGGAACCCGGAGAGGCCCAGCTCCGCGGTCCGGTGCAACGTCGAACCGGGTTGCGACCAGGCGGCGGGAGGGATCGATTTCGCTTCCCCGCGTCGCCATGGGCCCAGCGTCCACGGGCGACGCCACACCACGCACGCCTTCCGGTGCGTGGCGCGGTTCCAGTCCACGCTCAAGTGGACGGCGACCGCGTCCGCCCACCGGTCGCGCGAACGTCGATCGGAGGAGACGACCCAGCATCGGGTCGCCACGCTGAGGAGGGGGCCACCCCGGTGGATCCAGAAGGTCTGCACTCCGGCCCAACTTCCCCCGTGGGCGAGCGGGTCCAGCACCGGTAGCTCCGGCGGGATCGCCGCCTCCTCCCGAGGCGGATTCGCGTCCAGTGGATTCGGCCAGAGCAGTCCGAAGAGGCCCGCGCCCCGTTGGGGAGGGTGGGGCGACGGCGGGACGGGCAGGACCGGGTCGACTGTTCCGACCGTCGCGTCGGGCAACGAGGCGAGCAACCCCGCCGGCCGCACGGTGACCACGGGAAGCGGCGAGGTCGTGCTGGCTTCGAACACCGCTCCGGCCGACGGTCGCGCGTTCTCGAGGGCCACGGCCAGCGTGAGGTACCAACGCAACCGCTGGGCGGCCGAGCCCGAGGGGCGGATGGCCGCCGCGTCACGATCGCCCACGAGTCCCCGCGAGCGCTCGTTCCACGAGATCCTCGACCTCCGCGGTCAGGCTACCCAGCCCGTTGACGCGCGCGAACGTGCGCAGCACGTCGGTGGAGACGGCGTGGGTCACGGCGCGGTCGTACTCCCAGAGGCGTACCCGCCACAGGAGTCGGCCGTCCGGCATCCGGAAGAGCCGGGCGCGCGGGCAGTATGGTCCAGCCAGCGGGAGACGTACTTCCCCCACGAACTGGGTCCGTCGGGTCGTTCGGCGTCGAACGGGTTGGGGCAGAAGAGGTTCCGAGCGCGTACGCGCAGCGTCCAAGATTCCACAATTCCTCCCTCCACCCGGCGGGCCGTCGGGAGGAAGGTTCGAGTCGGAGACCGCGGGACATGGGGTCCCGTCACCGCTCCCCGAGAGCCCGCCACCGCGGCTGGACCGCCGCGGGGCTCGAGAAGGCGGAGGTCCGGCGCAACGCCGGGAAAACGGCCGTCGGGACGAGTTCCTCCCACGCGGGCGGAGCGACCGGTCGGTCCGACCGGGCGTTCGCTCGCGGGGCGGCGCCGAGGAGCCCTGACTCGCTCGGGGCGACGTTCCCGATCAGACGGTAGGGTGAGACCGAGCGTCCGCGATCGCCGGTCCGAGGCTCTCTCGGAGGAGTGTCGCGGTGGCCCGCACCCGGGGTTCGGAGCCGAACGCGTCGTTCAACGTCGAGACTCGCGGTCGAATCGAGGGACTCGAGGGGAGCGTGGACGCAGGGGACGACGCGGGACTCATGGGGGTTCGACCCCGGGAGGGGCTCGAGCCTATGGGAGGGATCGAAGCCGGTGAACGATGAATGCTGACGGGCGGCACCCGGCCCCAAGTGGGCGGGACCATCGGGGTCTCATTCGGTCCGGTAGAACAGGAGGGTGTTGCGGAGGGGTCCCTCGCACGCCTGGGACACGGTGCTGTCCCCTTGCGGCGATGTGAAGGGACCCCTCCTTGGGGTGGTTGCACTTCTTCTATCGCGGTCGACGGTATTTAGGACGAAAGGGAGAGGGGGTGGAACGGGTTCCCGACGGGCGTTCCGCCGAGGCCGGGCTACCGGGCGTGCGGTGCGCTCGGCTCGGCGTGGGCGATGCGAGGCAATTCGCCCTGGATCGTGGACGGACGCCGGGTCGTCGCGGCGGCGCGACTGGTCGCCTGGTGCCGCGCGAGGACCCACCGTTCCCCCCAGGCCCGCAGTTCGCGGGCCGCGGGCGCGAGGCCGAGTCCCATCTCGGTGAGTTGGTAGACGACGGCGAACGGTCGCGTGCTCACGACCGTCCGCTGGACGACGCCCTGGCTCTCGAGGAACTTCAGGGTCGCGCTGAGCGTCTTCGCGTTCAGATGAGAGTTCGACTTCAGGA
>Ga0116222_1001581_pt1 | contig 12540 bp, 9 predicted proteins | sample Sb_taG_12_FD_88963 | JGI IMG/M metagenome (GOLD analysis project Ga0116222, IMG submission 88963) | Peat soil microbial communities from Weissenstadt, Germany - Sb_50d_9_AC metaG | ecosystem: Environmental > Terrestrial > Soil > Wetlands > Peat | place: Germany: Weissenstadt | collected 2010-09-21
CAGATTTGATCGAATTTGCCGTCGCGCAGGATTTTGCCGTTGGCGACGCAATTGAGCGCCACACCGGCGGCGAGGCAGAGATTGCGCTGCGGATATTCCGCCGCCAGGCCGCGGGTGAGGAGCAGCATCGCCTCCTCGAGAACGACCTGCGCCGAGGCGGCGATGTCCATGTGCGTTTGCGTCATCGGTTCCCGCTCATCGCGCGGCGGCATCCCGAACAGCCGGTCGAACTTGGCGTTGGTCATGGTCAGGCCGGTGCAATAATTGAAATACGACATGTCCAGCCGGAACGATCCGTCGGGTTTCAGATCGATGAGATTGTCGCGGATGACGTCGCGGTAGCGCGGCTCGCCGTAGGGCGCCAGCCCCATCAGCTTGTACTCGCCGGAATTGACGCGAAAGCCGATGTAGGAGGTGAACGCCGAATAGAACAGGCCGAGACTGTGCGGGAAGTGGATCTCCTTGAGGATATCGACCCGGTTGCCGCGGCCGAGCCCCGCGGTGGTCGTGGACCATTCGCCGACGCCGTCGACGGTCAACACCAGCGCTTCCTCGAAAGGCGAGGGAAAGAAAGCGCTGGCCGCATGCGCGTGATGGTGCTCGGTGAACATCAGGCGCGCCGCATCGAATTCCGGATCGATCTTGCGCAACTCCCCGATGAGCATGCTCTTCTGGAACAGCTTTTCGCTGAGCCACAGCGGCATGGCTTTCACGAACGACGCAAATCCGCGCGGCGCGAAAGCAAGATAGGTTTCCAACAGCCGTTCGAACTTGAGGAACGGCTTGTCGTAAAACACCACATTGTCGATGTCGCGCAGCCTGGCGCCCGTCGCTGACAGGCAATAGCAGATAGCCTGATGCGGAAAGCTTTCGTCGAACTTCTTGCGCGAGAAGCGCTCCTCATGGGCCGCGGCGACGACTTCGCCGTCGCTGACGAGGGCGGCGGCGCTATCGTGGTAATAGGCGGAAATTCCAAGAACGCGCATGGTCTCGGTCAAATTCGCTTGCGCCCGTTCATAATGCAAGGTGCGCCGTCGGCGCCACTGCGCTCCCTGCCGATACCCGTCAGAACTGGTCCGCGAGCGATTTTAACTCGGGGCCGGGCGGGTTTCGTTTGATCCAATATGACGCCTCTTCGGGCTTGAGCTTGAGCGAAAGCAGGTCCTTGCCGAACAGACGGATCAGAACGCCGGTGACCACGATGGCAAGCACATACATCAGCGCGAGAATAATCGGGCTGATGACGATGCCCATCAGGTGTCCGAGTTTCAGCCACAGCCGCCGCAACGGCGCCAATGCGCGCGGCACAAGCAGTGCAACCGCGATGAAACCCGCGGCAACGATGAGCCAAACGAAAAAATCGGGCCGTTCCTTCCAATAGTGCAGGCCCGCGACCAAAAGCAGGACGCCGCCAATGAGCAGCCCGAACGATTTATTGCTGTCGCGCATAGGACCCCCGTTGGTCCATGTCCGTCCTAACACAGGGCAGCGGCATGTCAATTCCGCGCTCATGGCAGAACAGCGCCTGCGCCATTCGGGTCGGTCATTGTCCGCGCTGATACACGATGCTAATTAATCCGACGAACGACTCGTTGGCTGCTACGCTACGTCCCGCAGTGGAGAGCGACGGCCGATTGGCGACCATGAACCCGAGCGCAGAAACCGCGATTAAACGCCGCAGCGGCGCCGACCGTATGTTCTACCTGCTGGCGGCCATCAGCCTGTTGCTCGTCCTGCTGATCGCGGCGGACGGCGTGCGCAAGGGGCTCGATACGGTAGTGCCCGACTATTATCGGCACACCGCGTCGCTGGTGATCGCAATCTCCGAAGCGGCGCACGGCACGTCCGGCATGGTCGGCCTGGTCGAAGTCGAGAATGCGCTCGACAAGTTCGGCTACGGCATCAACCCGAACCGCGGGCGCATCGCCGTCCTCAATACCCATCCGGACCAGGCCGATGCGGCTTTGCGCGTCGCGGCCGATCTCGCCATTGCCGATCGCGGCAAGACGTTCGGTCTTGCTCTCAACGAAACCGGGATGATCGATTACTACTATCTCGCGTTTAAGCTGTTCGGCTATCACGTCCGATCGATCTATGCGCTTTATATCGGCATTCTCGCCGTCATGGCGTTTTGCTTCATCGGCTCGTTTCGCCACCGTGCGGTATTCATCGTTCCATCTATCTTGTATTTGCTGGTGCTGCTGATCGATCAGGATGCGCTGCGTTCCGATACCTTCGACTTCGGTCCGCTGACCAACAGCCGCATGCTGCCGTTGCTGTCGCTTTATCCGGTATTGTATGGCCTCACCCTGGTCGGATCCGGCCGCGGTTTTCGAGTGATCGACGCCATCGGGGCGGCGGTCGCCGGCTTGGTTTTCGCCTTCGTGGTCAATGCCCGGACCTATGCCTATTGGCAGGCCGGACCCTTGCTCGCGCTCGTTGTCCTGATCGCGGCGGCCCGCCTGTTGCCGTGGCGATTGCCGCTGCGCGCGCGCCTTAGTCGTCTGTCCGTTTATCCCGTGCTGGTGTTGGCGCTGAGCGCCGCGATCCTGATCCAAAACCATCATTGGCGGCGCGACGCCGTGGTCTACAACACGGCGACGTTTTCCGGGCACGGTTATTGGCTGGCCTACCTTGTCAGCACCATGCCGTCGTTCGAGTGGCGCATTCCGGAGCTCGAACGGGAGTCCAACGTAACCATTGGCGAGTCGGATGCCTATGCCGGTGCGCTGCTGCGCATCAAGATCAAAGAACGCGGCGAGCACCTGGATGATTATTTGGCCGGTGACTTTTGGAACGAGAGCAAGCGCGATCCTTTGGCCAGGCAGGTGGTATTCGATCTGTGGCGCCAATATCCCGGCATCATGGTCGAACATTATCTGCGAGCGCTGGCGCCGGTCTTGATCAGCCTGCTCAAGGACCTCGGCCTGATCGCGCTCGCCGTCGTTGCGGTCGGCATCGGTCCGCATACGCCTTTGCTGTGGCTGTTGCGGGCGGCCGCGCTGATTGCGATCGGCCGGATTGCCGGCGCCGTGGCGCTCGCGGCGGTAAGCCTGCCCTATGTCTTGCCGGCAGCGCGACGGCTGTCGGCCTTGGTCATCCCCATCGCATTGCTGGCCCTCTGCGTGATCCCAACCGTCATCGTCATGCCGTTCACCGATACGCGGCTCAAGGAAACGGCCAGCGCCTTCACCGACCCGCGCATGGCGGACGTGAACGACGCGGTCTGGCTCTGCCTGTTGATCTGCGCCTGTGGCCTGCGGCTTCAGCTCCCCGCCGCTTTTCGGTTCTGGCAAAGCGCGGCAAGCAAGAAGCGCGTTTTGCCGCGCGAAAGCTTAAGCCTTTATCGCCCCGTCGAATGAGCGCAAGGCGAGACGCCGCTCGCGCACCAGGCCGGCAACGTCCGGATCGGCCAGCACATCGTGCTCGGTCTGTCGCACCGCAGCGCTGATGAACGCGTTATAGCCCGGCCGCGGATAGTCGCGCACGGCCGCCGGCGCGGGAAAGCCTGGATGAATGCAAATCTCCAGCGAACGCCCGGGCGCCGCGGTGCGCAGCAAGGACAGCATGGCCCGCTTCGTCACCGCGCCGGAATACAGCACGCCGAAAAAATCGTCGGTGGTGGCGAGTGCCGGATCGAGCCCCGCGGCGCGCCAGCGCAGCAATGCCCATTTGGCAAAATTGTTGCGCCGCATGACCTCGGCGAGATCGGGACCAAGCACGAAGGCATGGAACGCTTCGCGCGAAAAGCGCAGCCGATCGATGCCGAACCGCGGCAGCAGATCCTCGAGCAGGTGAAAAATCGCCGGGTTCATGTGCACGTGCTGGTGGGAATCGGCGTGGGTGGGCTTGAGGCCGTGGTCGCGCGCGACGGCGAGCTGAGCTTCGAACTCGCGCCGGATCTGCCGCAGCACGGCGCCGCCGCGCTCGCCCTTGAACGAGGACAGAATGAGCCGGTCCGCGGCCAGCTTGAGATTGCCGTCTTCATCGACCAGATCGGCAATCTCGCCGCGCGGCGCCACGGCCTTGCCAAGCGTCAGCGACAGATGAACCCCGATCGGCAGCGCCTGCGGCCGGACATAGTCGCGGATCGTCTCGTCGAAATAAGCGGTCGTCATCAGCATCGTGCACGACGTGAGGATGCCGCGGCGGTAGGCCGAAACGATGCCGGCATTGATGCGCGGATGGATGCCGAGATCGTCGGCATTGACGATCAGTCCGGGCGGTACAGGACTTGCCAAGCTCCGCTCCCGTCCTAATGCCGACCGCGCAGCGTCGCCGGCGTGATCTCGGCGCGCGCGAAAAGCCGGCCGCGGAAAATTCCCGCCACGGCCCAAACCGCAAGCAATCCCCAGCAGGAATAGAGATATGTCGTGGCAAGGTGAAGGTTCTCGGCCGGTCCCGACACCTTTGTCAGCGTCATCGCGGCGGCAAATACCGCGAGCGCCAGGAACGGCAAATGCGGCAGCCAATAGCGGCCGTGCGCGACATCGGCCGTGACCAGGGTGCGGATGACCGACAACGGCACCGCCGCCGCGGCCAGCAGCAGCATCAGCGGCGACGTGCAAAACCGGATACCGTGCGCGGAGCCGCAGGCGAGGTCCGAGCCGAGCCACAACACCACGAACGCCGCAGCGCCGAGCGCAAATGCTGCAAAGATCGCCTTCATTACCGCCTGCGACGTATCCTCGCCTTCGCCTTGAATGCTGATGACGACCGGCAGGATGATTTGGACCACCGGCTGCGTCGCGGTCACGATCGCTTTCGGCAACACGCTCGACGCCGTATAGATGCCCAAATCCGCCGGGCTCAAGATCAGATAGGCTAGGAAAATATCGGCGTTGTTGAACAGCACGAAGCCGACGAAGGCGCTGCAGAACGCCAGCGCCCGCCGCAGCGAGTATGACGCGAGTTTCGGGCCGTCGTCCGTGGCGTCCGGCGCCGCCGGACCGCCGCCGCCGCCGCCGCCGCCGACCGCCCAACACAGGCCGCCGAGCGTGAGCAGGTTTGCCGCCAGCATGCCGGCAAAACATCCCCACGGCGACCTAGTCAACAACAGCCCGACCGCGCCGACCGCGCATTGGGCGACGCACCACAGGAACCAGCTCGCGCCATAGGCCACGAACCGCAACGTGCCCTGCAGCGAGGCGCGGATGATTTCCACGCCCAGAAACGACACGGCGGTCAGCGGCAGCACCAGGATCAGCGCCAGCGAATCGACGCCGATCAATCTGCCGCCGAGATAGAACAGCGCTTCCAGCAACAGCACCGTCGCCACGGTCCACGGCAACGCAATCGCCGCGATGCGGGCGAGCATCCCGGAAACGAAGGCCGGCCCTTTGCTGGCGTTGGTTTCGGCAAAATAGCTGGAGAGCAACAGCGCAATGATGGAGATGGGCGCTACCAGGACGTTCAATACCGCCCAGCCGGTATAGAGACGGCCGAAGCCGGTCGGATCCAGCATCGCGTTCGCGATCAGGAGCAGCAAATAATAGAAGCCGTGCCCGGCAATATAGAACGTGGTCAAAACCAGCGATCGGCGGATTATCGAATGGCGCATCGCATCAGGCCGGTAAGGGCGTTGCGCCAGGGAATCACCTCAGGCGCTCGGACGGCGGAACGAATCATCGCATGGACTTGTCGTTCAAGGATACACCCTCGGCGTTCGATTTGCGCGCAAGGTAGGTGAAACGAAGCTGACTGACCGCGATATTCGACGCGAGCCGCGCGCCGACAAAACCGTTATCGTCGAGCAGGCTGAGCATCTGCATGTCGGTGTAACAAGCATAACCGGCGTCGCGGCGCAGCTGGCGATAGGGCGAAACGAAATTGCGCGCGAGCCCGACGATCGCCGCGACGAAGAAGCCATTCCGCCACGCGAAACGCAGGAACGTGGTGACGTGGCCGACGAGCGGCGTATCCGGCGCGATGATGTCGCCGAGCAACAGCGTGCCGTCGCGCTTCAACAGCCGGTGAAACAGGCGCAGCGCCTCGCCGAATTGGCGCCGGTCGAGATATTGCACGACGGAGTTGACGACGATCAGGTCGACCGAAGCCGGCGCGACCTCGCCGAGTTCCGCGTCGTCGAGGACGCGGATTTTCGGGCGGCCGGCGTAATGCGCAAGCAGTCGGGAGCGCGTGCTATCGGCGCGGTCGTAGAGCAACAGGGTCCGGCAGGTTTGCGCCAGGTCGTCGGCGGCAAGCGCATCGCCGCAACCCCAGTCCAGGACGACCGCCGCTCCGCCGGCCGGCACGAAGCGGCGGATGCCGCCCAAAATTTTGGCATAGTGCGCCTCCTGGTGGCGCCGGCTGACATAGATCGCGTTCGGCGCATTCCAGAAATCCAGCCAGGACTTCATCACATCGTCCGCTTATGGGGGCCGGCGACGCAGGTGCGACCAGTGCGTTGCGGATGTCCTCGATCTGCCGGCGCGAAAGTATTCCTGAAAAACATTCCTGATTTCCGGCGGGCAGACACATCACTACGAAAGCCGATGTTGCACGGGTGCAACATCAATCTGACAGAATCTTGTCTTAACGCTGCGTTAACCATAATTAACATAGAAACGGCCGACCGGGGTAGCCAACGCGTAGTCCCATCGGGGATGAGACTATCATGCTATCAAGGCTAGCTTATGCGATCGTTGGATGCGCTGTCGTCGCGGCGTCGTTTTCCGCTACCTTGTTTGCGCTGAACTGGTGGTCCGGCAATTTGAATTACGACCCGCTGTTCACCGCTTCGATCCCGTCACTCCCAACCGCACGACCGCAAGAGCCTGCCCCATCCGCTCGGCCTGTGCCCGCGGCAACGACCGTCGCTACGCAAGAGCCGCCGGCCGATGCGCTGCCGAAAGTACAGACGCGGGGATTCCAATGGGCTGCGATCGCGCATTTGCTGATCCGGCCGGAGACTGGAGCGCCAGTGGTGCCGGGCCAGCCGGTGTTGCGGCTCGTCGCCACGCCGCAGGATGGTTTCCACACTTTGGCCGGGCAATTCAGTGGGCTCAATAAGAATCAGGTTTACCGGGTCACGGCCTGGGTGAAATCCCAGGGTGGAAACATCCAGCTCGAGGTCGGCAACCAAGCCCCCGGACAACCCATCCACCACCTCGCCGCCATTTTTGGTCTTGCCAACCATACGGTTCTCGACGGCGACACCCCGGTCAAAGACGGCGGCATCGATCAGGGCCCCGATGGCTGGGAGAAAATCTGGCTCAACGTGATGACATCCGACGGCCGCCTTGATGTCGCGCTGCGGTCGGCCAACGGCAACGTGCTGACGTTCAAAGGCGATGGCAACCTCGGCATGATTTTGGGCGGTGTCGAGGCGAACCCGAACGGCTAGCGCGATCTCGCTTCTGATTGCGGATCGCGTTGAACTGCCCGGTGAATCGAAAAGCTCGGAGCGAGGCCTAATCCGCAACGCAGGTGTTGCAGGTCATTCCGGCGGACGTCCCCGGGACGTTGGCGCTGTTGCCGAGCACGCTGTTTTCGATGAGATTCCACTTGGCTCCGGTCACGTTCGAGCCGCCACGGACGGCGCCGAAATTGGTATAGCTCAGCTCGGTGCCGTTGACGGTTTGCGTCACCGTCAGCGCACCGGAAAATGTCATCGTGGCGGCGTTGACGAAGGTGCTGTTGTTGTTTGAAACCACCGAATTCACGGCGATGCCGCCGCAAATGGTCGAATCGCTGTTGAGGTAAATTTCCCCCCTCAAGGCAAGAGTGAAGACGCTCTGCCCGCTGGGCGCGCAATAAGTGTTGCCGCCGGAGCCGAACTCCCGATACCTGCCTCCTTCCGATACGCTGATGCCGTTTAGAAACGTGCAATTCTGCGCCTGCACGACGGCACTAAAGTACAAATCCATCGACGGTGTTCCGCCGAGCGATCCGCCGTTGCAGTCGATGGTCAGCCCAGCGCCACCCTGCGCTCCGAGCGGCTCGCCGCCGTGAGGCGGCCAATGAATGCCCAGCGCGTCGGCACACGAAGCGCACAGCTTGATCTGAAGCCGAGTATGATTTTTGAAATTGAATCGCATCAATTCGCCGGCATAGTTCATCGCGCCGATCATGCTGGCGAAGGCGCGCGCTCCGGTGCTCAGGCCATCCGCCACGCCGCGTGTATCGGAACCATTGATCGGATCGACGTTCATCGTTACGACACCGGACGGCAGTTCCCATAAACCGGGACACCGCGTCACCAGCCAAACGCCACTCGAAACCACGCTGACCTGCATGCTTTGCCGCGGCCACAGATAAATTCCACCGTTGCGCGCCTGACATGCCGGCGCCACGTCTACCGCGACCCACTTCGCTCCGGTCGCGTTCGCGCCGGTCGGCATTGGATCGACGTTGGTGACGGTTATCGCGCATCCGAGCGGCATGGCCGAGGCGCTAGGAAACCTAGCCGCATAGAATGCGCCACCGCCGAGCACGTAATTCCAACCGCAATGGGCGCCGTCGACGGTCACCGGACCGGAGGTGAACGGCGTGCCGTTGACGACGGGCAACGTCGCACTGCCGTTCTGCGCATGAGCCGCGCCGGGCACTCCCGCCAGCAAGAGGCAACCTGCCAAGAACCGTGCAATAAGCTGACATATTGCGATCATTGTCATCTTCTTTTCACTCGACAGCATAGCCAAAGTTGACGTTGTCGTTATGGGGCCTGGTCGTCCGTGACATGCCACCTGACATCGGCAGCGTGGAGACAATCAATCAGCGAAGCGGTAGCGATTCCAATATTCAATCTGTAGCGCAGCTGCCGCCATCCTATGAAGCCACGGCGGCCGAGACCGCTTGCTGGCGCAGCAAATAAAAAAACAACGCCAGCGGCAGATATATAGCGCAGAGCATGGCCAAGATCAGCCAGGTCACCAGCACTTCGGCGATCAGGGCGGTCGGATAGAAAAAGCTGGTGAGCGTCGAAGCGGCGAACACGACCGCCCCGACCGCCACGCCCGTGAGCGCCGTCCGTGCCGTTGGCAGCGGAGCGCCGAGCGCAAGCGCCAGAACGGTCGCGGCCACAGCCAAAAGGAACGGATAGACGTAAGCCTGCCGGTTCCACAGTTCGGGCGTAACGAGGAAAAAGTGGATTTGGGCCTGCGGCTTTCCAATCAAGAACGACTGCAGAACCAGCCAGGGATGCTCGCGCACGACGCGGAAATAAAGCCGGCGCATTTCCTGATCGTAGACGCCGTTGCTCTTGAAGATATCAATGTCGAGGACGCCGTCGACGACCTCGGCAATGGGCGAAGCCCCGTCGTTGCGTCCGCGCAGGTCACGCCTGGCGGCGACATAACTCAAATCGTCGGAGAACGGCGGCAGATTATAGCCATATAGGGCATATAGCGTCGGATCGGCGCCGACGGTGCCGGAGAAGAAGTCGTGCCAAAACAGATGCGCTTTTGATTCTGCCGAATAAAAAGCCTTGTCCGGTGCAAGCGCGCTATAGCCGAGCAACACGAGGACTCCCGCAGCCGCAAGCGCCGCCGGCCAGGTTTCGTAAATCGATTTGCCGATGGCCGACGGCCACAGGCTGACGCGGAACAAAGCGTGCCGCAGCGGCCGCAATCCAGTGACGACGATGGCCACCAGAACGATCGCAAGAATTTCCCAATAAGTCTGGGTCCGGCAAAACACCATGAACATCAGGATGAAAGTCTGAACTGCGGCCGTTGCCACCAAGGCCAGCGTCGGGCGGGCCCGCGTCACCACGAGAAGCAGCAGATACAACGCCGGCAGCAAGGCCAGGACCGGGAAAAACCGGCTGTTCTGGATGGCGATAATGGCGCGGGTCTGCGCGTAATCGAGCGCGAAGTAATGCGCCGCCAAATACAGCATCAAGAGCAGCAGGCAGAACCGTGATCGGCGGAAGGTGACGAAGAACAAGGCAACCGAGACGAACAGCAAGGTGAAATAGAACAGCACGAGCGCGTTGATGCTGATGCCGTAAAGCCTGAACGCCCAGTATGTGTAATCGACCAGCCCGAGCTCGTTGCCCTGCAATATGACGGGCGGCAGCTTCGGATCGACGGCGACCTCGCTGGCTTCTTTCATCAACCGGTTCATGCGCACGCCGTCGGCGACCAGGGCCGTACGTTGCGCTTGGGTCGGCAGCGGAGAGGCCTCACCGCCAATGAGCGCGAGCCCGTGCTGCGTGAAGTAGGACAGAATCGACCCGTAGCCGACATAGCCGTGCAACGGTTGCGGCTGCATGCGCGACAGTGCGATCACCAGGCTCTCGCGCCAGCGATAGATCGGCGAGTCGTACATCTTGGACTGGAAGCCGAGCTGATAGGCGTGCAGCATGTTGACCGCGAACAGGACCGCCACGGCGAGCGCGAAAATCGCGATCACCGTGCGAGGTTCCCGGGCTCGCATCGAAGCAAAAAAAATCCTGATCGGAACCGGCACCGTCCGCGACCCGGTATCGGGGCGTTCAGTCACTGTCACCCTCGACTTCAACCATCACTCGCGCCGACGCTCGCGCCATGCCGGTTGGCGGTGGGTATTGCACTATTTGCCGATCGAGGTAAATCCCTTGGCGATGGCAGCCATCTGGTCCGGTAAGGCCGCTCTCATGACGGCCGGTGCCGCGGCGATCCTGTTAGCCGGAATGTTCGACTGCGGTCCGCTCCATGCGGCTTCGGTGACCGCCGACAATTGGGTCACCCGGCCCAATACGGCGGTGCGCGTCCTGCTGATGAAGGCCAATCAGCCGGCCGACGCCGTCATGCTGCTGCCCGGCGGCCACGGCAACATCAATCTCGACAGCCAGGGACATATCGGCTGGGGCGAAGATGACTTCGTCATCCGAACCCGCTGGCACTATTTCGACCGCGGCATTGCCGCAATCATTCCGGATATCGCCAACGACCACAAGCCTCCGGTGTCGCTCGCCGGATTTCGAACGTCGGAGCTGCACGCCGAAGATCTGCGCGCGCTGTCGGAACAACTGCACGGCATGGCGCCGAAAGTCTGGATCATCGCCTACGACACCGGCGCCACGTCGGCTCTCAATGCGGTGGCGCGCGATAAATTCGATGCCATTGCCGGCCTGGTTTTGATCTCGCCCATTCTCGAACCGCCGGATCCGGCCAGCACGCTGCTCATCGACGGCGCCAAGCGCGCGCTCGGCCGCATGCCCGTTCTCGTCATCGGCCACCAATTCGATCCGTGTTCGTTGCCCGTCGTCGACCGGATCAAAAATGCGGCCGCGGTGCTGCGCGCGCCGCATTTCCAGGCGGTCGTCTTGAAAGGCGGTCAAACGCAATTCATGCTTCACGATGCGTTCGCCTATCCCGAGGGCAGTTGCAACACCCAGCCCACCCACGCTCTCGCCGGCCTCGAAGAGATCGTGACCAGCAAGATCATCGACTGGCTCTCCCATGAAGGCGCGATCGCATTGGATGCACGGCCGACGTCGCCGGCTTCCGACATCGCCAGCCTCGACCTGCCGCCGGTCTCACAGGTCACGGCGTTATCCGCCTTGCCGGAACCGGCCACGCCGGGATTCCGCTGGGCGGTGGTGCGCGGCCTGAACGTGCAGGCCGTCAATGCCGTCGCCATGGTGAGCGGCCAGCCGGTCTTGCGCCTCACCACAACCCCCAACGACAATGGCCATACGCTCGCCGTCCGCTTGAGCGGGCTCAACAAAAACCAGACCTATCGGGTATCGGCCTGGGTCAAATCCGTGGCCGGCGGCAATGTCGAACTCGCTGCGTTCGATCGCCCCGATACCGACAAGCCGGTCAACAATGGCGACGCCGTATTCGACCTGTCCAATCATCAAGTCCTGGACGCGTCGGGCGTGCAGGACCGTGACATCGAGCAGCACCCCGACTACTGGCAGAAGGTGTGGATCAATGTGGCGACCTCGGACGGTCAGTTGCTCGTGGCAATCCGCCCCATCAACGGCAGAAGGCTTTTGTTCCGCGGCGACGGCAAGCTCGGATTAATTTTGGGTGGGATCGAGGCGGAGCCGCTCGATTAGGCCAAATCCTCCGACCGGCCAGGCGTCTGCGCGGTATCTTCAGCGGCGCTGCAGAAACCACTTCACTGTGCGATCGAGGCCGTCTTCCAGGCCGACGCGGGCATTCCAGCCGAGGCGGCGGCGCGCCTTGCTGATGTCGGAATAATTGCGCTTGACGTCGCCGACACGCGACGCGGCGTGGCGAATGCCGTGGGTGCGGACGCCGTTCTTCTCGAGCACCGCGCGCAGCGCCTCGGCAAGCTCCAGCACCGTGGTCTCGGCATTGGTCGCGACCTGGAAGATTTCGCCGCCGACGTCGGGCACGGTGGCGCCACGGAAAATCGCCTCGGCGATGTCCTCGACATAAATAAAATCGCGGGTCTGCAAACCGTCGCCGTAGATCTCCCACGGCCGTCCAGCCAAGGTCTCGCGGATGAATTTGGCGACGATGCTGCCTTTGTGAGTCGACAGCGGCCCATAGCAATTGCCGAAGCGCAGCGCCCCCGTATCGATGCCAAAACGGCGCTTATAGGCCGAGCAATAGGCCTCGCCGGCGAGCTTGCTGGAAC
>Ga0116222_1001592_pt1 | contig 12474 bp, 12 predicted proteins | sample Sb_taG_12_FD_88963 | JGI IMG/M metagenome (GOLD analysis project Ga0116222, IMG submission 88963) | Peat soil microbial communities from Weissenstadt, Germany - Sb_50d_9_AC metaG | ecosystem: Environmental > Terrestrial > Soil > Wetlands > Peat | place: Germany: Weissenstadt | collected 2010-09-21
CCGCATAAGAGTAGAACGGCACGCCATCTCCTTGAGCAGACGCGCATAATCATCCTCAAGCATAGCAGCTCGGCGTGAAGCGGAGTTTCAAGTAAGTGGATCGAAACGATCTAACTCATCTAGTTCGTTTCCTCGATTCTCTTCACGACCGCATTAGGCGAGACGGATTTGAGATTTGAGAATCTCTTCAAAGTTGCTGGATGGAACGCGAGGTGAACGCCGCATCGGAGCGCGACCACCGCGAGAACCGCTCACGTGCTCTTCCCGATCCGCATCTACGAGGCCGTCATAACCGCGGTCACGTTTGATCGGAACAAGGCAGTATCGAGTGCCGTCAACGACACGATACGCCTGATCACAGACCTCCACCAGGACATCAGGGTGAGAATCGGACAGGTCACTTCCGGGGACAAGCGCGAACACCTTCCTTTGCAGGCGGCGGACATCCTCGCGTACGAGTCGATGAAGTTCAGAGACAACAAGATTCAAGGACTGGTCCGGCCACGTAAGAGCAGAGAACGACTCAACCGAAACAATTGGGTCAGCATTGAGTACACCATCAAGGAGATCACCGAAGTCATCCTGCAACTCATGGAACATCGATATGCCGCAGTTCGTCTTTGGCGGACTCCTCCCAGACGAAGCGCTTCACCGCAGGTCCGATTCGGTAAACCCCAGTTCACGCAAGACTTCTTCGTGCGTCAGGGGCCGTTCGCCTCGTTGCCGCCGGCGTTCGGCTTCTGCTAGAGCCTCTCGCTCGTGATCCGTCAACGGTTCGTCGTCGGGCTCCGCCATCAGCAACGCCAACTCGAACGGATCGATCAGAGTTCGCAGATATTCTTGGGCGGAGGCGATGTCCGATTCCCGGACGTGATCGACCAACGCATGCAGTTCCTGCCGGTCCGAGCCCGTGTGGGTGTTTCCCATGGCGTCTCCTATTACTTCACCATCTTCAGAATCATGCCGTTGTCGGTGGCCATCCACATATTGTTCTCGTCGACCACCGCCAGGATCGTGCGATTGGCACTCGCGCGGTAATCCACCGGCATCTCCGTCCAGGCAGTCAAGTCAGTGCTCTTGAGCACCTGCACCTTACCGGGCACTACGTGGCGAATCTGGCCGGCCACCAGGGTGCCCGCCAGATACGCCGTGCCATCGGGAGTCAGCCAGATATCGCTGATGGCGAACCGCTTGTCCCGGTACACCGTCTCACTCTTTCCCGTGACCCAATCGACTTTGTAAGCCTCGGCGGGGTAGCGGAACGAATTGGAATACTCGATCAGTCCCAGTCCCTTGCCCTCGGGCCCAAAGCGGACTCGAGACACGTCGCCGAACAGGGAGGCGGAATTCGGTTTCCAGGTCTTGCCGCCGTCGCGGGTCACCAGCGAGTAGGAGAGGTGCGGCGTGTCGCGCCGGTTCATGGCCTGTTCCGGATCCATCCAGTCCGGGAACTGCTGCGCCATGCGGCGCGGCGGCACGTTCCAGCCGGTGATGATCCCGTACTTAGGCGTGGCGAAGGCCACCCAGTTATAGGCGCTGTGTTCCGGCACGCCAGGCGGTTCGGCGGCCGCCGCCAGGGGAGTCCAATGCTTGCCGCCATCGTGTGTCTCTTCCACTCTCTTCTTGGACCCCACCGCTACGCCGTTCTGTTCGTCCGTAAAGTAGACGCGGAAGATCCCGGGCGGCAGGCCTGGCACCTTTTCCCAATTCTTCCCGGCTTCGGTGGTTTGCCACAGCCCGTGCTCGGTGACCATCCAGCCCAGGTTCTCGCTGAGGAAGTACAGCGAGACCGGAATATCCTTGAGGTCGACGGTCTGCCAGTGAGCGCCGCCATCCGACGTCACTACGGCTACCGGTTTCTGGTGCTTTGCCTCGGTGATGGCGCCTACCGCCACTCCGCGCGAGGCCGAGGGAAACTGGAGGTCGCTGATCACCAGCGTAGACTTGAACTTGTCGTAGAAGTACTGCGTCTGCCAGCGCTGGGCACCAGCGGGCGTCACCCACGCCCCTAACGCCATCAGCGCGCAGACCGGTCGAACGAATGAGAAAATCACCGCTAGCTCTCTTATTTCATCTGCACCGGTCCGGAGGCCAGGACCAGTTCCACATGATTGGCCGATTCCATTGCGGTAGGAGCCATCCGCGCCAGCACCAGGACGCAGCCCACCTGCTCACCCACGGTGGTCAGCACCTCCATCTCGCTCCCGGTATGCTGGCGCGCCGCTTTGTGCTGGACGTTGATCACCCCCACCACGCGGTTGCGCGCAATCACCGGCGCCGAAAGGAAGGCCTCAAACGTGTCTTCTTCCAGCTCGCCGAATTTCTTGAATCGCGGATCCTTGTACGCCTCGCGCGGGATGGCCAGCAGGCGCCGCTCGCGGGCCACCCAGCCCGTCAGGCCCTCATTGCTCCGCATGCGCAGTTTGCCGATGGTCGAGGGGTGCGGCGTGTTGGAAGCGCACAGCACCAGCTCGTCGCCATCCAGGAGGTAGACCAGGCAGGAATCGCACTGGGTGAACTCCACCACCAGAGAGACCACGCCTTGCAGCACCTCTTGCAGGCTCATTTCGCGGACCATGAAGCGGCTGACCTTTTGAAAGAGGCGCAACTGCTGCTCGGTCCTCTGCAGGCGTGATTCCAGCTCTCTGGTTTTCGGCACGACTTCATTATAGCCCCGGCCTGCCGGGTGGCCGGAAAAGTCACTCGTGTCGCAGGGCGGTCATGGGATCGACGCGCGCCGCCTTGCGCGCCGGGAAATAGCACGCCAGCAGAGAAACGGCGGCCAGCAGAACAGGGGCGGTCGAGAGCACCAGCGGATCGGCGGCGCTCACGTGATAGAGCATGCTGGCGAGCAGCCTGCCGAGCGCCAGCGAGAGCACGAGGCCCGTGCTCACTCCGACCGTGGTCAGGAGAATTCCTTCGCGCAGCATCATGCGCAGGGAATCGCGGGCATCCGCGCCGAGGGCCATCCGGATGCCGATTTCGCGGGTACGCATGGCGACGGTATACGACCGGACGCCATATAGCCCGATGGTCGCGAGAAGCAGCGCCACGCCGCCGAAGATCAGGAACATGCGGGCGCCGGTCGCGACCAGCCACCAATCGAAACTGCTTTCCAGGCTCCCGCGCATGGTCTTCAGGGTGAGCACCGGCAGGGCGGCATCCACGTTGCGGATCTCCTGGCGGACTGCACCGAGCAGCCGCGCCTCGGCCTCGGGGCCGGCGGCCGCGATCCGCAGATGGATGTTCATATTGGCCTGGTACTGCTGGCCGAAGGGCACGTAGACGTGCGGTTGCAGGTCACCGCCCCATATGTTCTCGCGCACGTTGCCGGCGACCCCCACCACCTCCGCGTCTTCGGCCGGGGAGGTGCCGTCCTCGGGGAGCAGCCGGATATGCTGCCCGACGGCATCGCCCTTCGGCCAGAGGCGCTCGGCCGCCAGGTGGTCGAGGATCACGACGCGCGGGGTCTTGGGGTCTTCCGTCTCGGCTGCGGAGAAGGACCGCCCGCGCACCAGCGGAATCCCCAGCGTCTGGAAGTAATCCGCGCCGACGATGTTGGAGCGGGACGAGATTTTTGGCGTGTCGCTCGATCGCTGGATGGCGCGTCCCAGCGAGATCATCCCGAAGGGAACGGTCGCGGCCACGCTGGCCGACTCCACGCCCGGCATGCTCCGCAGGCGCCCCAGCAGCGCGCGGTAGATCTGGCGTCCGCGCGCTTCGTCGTGGCCAGCCAGGCTGGGGTCGACCTCGACGCGCACTTCGTGGTCGAGCCGGAAGCCCGGCTCCACGTGGGCCACCGCCAGCGAACTGCGGACGAACAGGCCGGCCGCGGTCAGCAGCATGAGCGAGAGCGCGATCTGGCTCATCACCAGCACATTGCGCCGGGCAAACAGGCGCCGCGGCTTGCCCCCGGCGAGATCCTCGGCGGGGCCGTCCTTCAGAGCGGGGAGCAGGCTGGGGCGGCTCAGACGCAAGGCCGGTCCGAGGCCGAACAAGAGCGTACTCAGCAGACAGAACGCCATGGTAGCGAAGAGCACCCGAACATCGGGACCCGCTGAGTAGACCAGGTCGATGGGGGCCAGCATCGCCATGGAGCGCACCATCGCGGACGTGCTCCAGAAGGCCACCGCGAGCCCCGCCGCTCCACCCAGAAGCGCCAGCACGAGTCCTTCGGTAAAGAGTTGCCGCAGGATGTCCAGACGGCTGCCGCCAATCGCCAGGCGGATGGCGATTTCCTTGCTGCGCGCGGCTCCGCGGGCCAGCATCATGTTGGCCACATTCAGCGATGCGATCAGCAGCACGACGCCCGCCATGGCAAGCAGCAACACCGAGCTTGCGATCAGTGGGCCGTCGCTCTGGGGACCGGTGCCGAAGCTCAGACGCGAAAGGCGCCGCGCGACGAATGTCTGGTTCTTGTTCTCTCCCGGGTAGGCCTGCTCCAGCCGGGAGGCCGCGGCCGCGAGCAGCGGATCGGCGGTTTCGGGCGTGAGGCCGGGCCGCAGACGGCCCACGAGAATGATGGCCTCGTTTTTGCGCGCGGCTAGGGGCCGGACGTGTCCCTCAAAGTCATTCATGACCTGCTCGTACATTCCAAGCGGGAAGTACAGCTCCGGGCTCATCAGTGCGATAGTCCCGGTGAAGCCCTCCGGCAAAACGCCGACGATGTTGAAGATCCGCCCATTGACGCGCAGAGTCTTTCCCAGCAATTCGGGATCTGCGCCGGTCTTCTTCCAGTACGAATAGCTCACGATCGCCGACGGGATTCCGCTGCCGGGCCTTTCTTCCGCGGCGGTAAACGGCCGGCCCCGGAAGGGCGAGACGCCTACGGTGTTGAAGTAATTCGAGGAGACGATGTCGGCGAAGAGACGGCGCGTGGAGTCACCTTCGGCCAGCCCGACCATCGCCATGTTGTGCGCCGCCAGGCTGGTAAAGACGTTGTTGTTCTCGCGCAGGTCGACATAGTTGGGATAGGAAAAGGCGCGGTAATCCGGCTTGCGGGTGTCCTTGCTGTAGCAACCCACCAACTCCTCGGGCTTGTGAATCGGGAGCGGTTTGAGGAGAAAGGCGTTCACCAGGCTGAAGATCGCGGTGTTGGCGCCGATTCCCAAGGACAGCACGGCCACGGCGGCGAGGGTGAATCCGGGCTTCTTCAACAGCATGCGTACGCCGTGGCGAAAGTCGCGAAGTAAAGCTGCCATGTCACTCCCTACGCAAAGAGAGGGCGAAAGTTCCCTCGATCTCACCTACAATTAATACAGATAGAAATGGAAAGCCACACGGAAGCCGCGCTCGCCACCTGGAGAGCGCCCCCGTGCCCATTCACGATCGAGTACGCGCCGCGGGTGCTCGACGACATCCGGCTCGCCGTGGTGGACGCTTTCTTTTCGCTTCCGCGCGGCGGCGCCGAGATCGGCGGGATCCTGCTCGGCAGGCACGAAAAGGGCCGGGTGCAGATCCTGGATTACGTGGCCCTCCCCTGCGAGCACGCCTCCGGACCATCCTTCGTGCTGTCTCCGGCGGACCACGCGAAGCTGGCCGAGATGCTGGCGGTGGCGCGAGGAAACCCGAGCGGCGCGCAGCCGGTCGGCTGGTACCACTCGCACACCCGCAGCGAGATCGCACTTTCGGAAGCCGACCTGGAGATTCATAAGCGGTACTTTCCCGAAGCATGGCAAGTGGCGCTGGTGCTGAAGCCCCACACGTTTCAGCCCACCAAGGCAGGCTTCTTCTTCCGCGAATCGGATGGCGCCATTCGCGAAACGTCCTGCTACCAGGAGTTCGATATGGAACCTCTGGCGGTGCGGCCGATTCCCGAGGCGGCAGCGGCAGAGGCACCTGTCCCGGACGCGCCGAGTGGGACAGGCCTCCCGGCCTGTCCAGAGGAGCCCTCATCCAGACAGGAGGAGCCCTCATCAAGACAGGAGGAGCCCTCACCAAGACAGGCCGGGAGGCCTGTCCCACTGGCGCGGTGGTGGCTCCTGCCGGCGGCCGTCCTGGTGCTGGCCTTCGGCGTTTTGGGATACTACATGGGCGCCATCCGCTCCCTGCCCGCGCCCTACATCGGGCTGAATACCTCGGATGCCGCCGGCCAGTTGCAGATACGATGGGACCGCAACTCGCCGGCGGTCCGCGGGGCGCGCGACGGCATCCTCACCATCGACGACGGCCCTGTGCCCGAAGCCATTGAACTGGATCCGGCACACCTTCAGGCCGGCATCTTTACCTATGTCCGCAAAGGGGCGCGCATCGATATCGCGATGACGCTGAACGAACCGGGCGGCCAGAAGGTTCACGAGGCCACCACCTACCTGGGCGCGGCTCCCGAGCGCCAGGCGCTGGAGGACGACTCGGCCATCCGTAAGGAGCGCGACGACCTCACCCGGAGCCTGGAGCTGGAGCGCGCGCGCACCAGAAAACTGGAACAACAACTCCAGAAGGCGAAGCGGAGGCGCTAGGTGGGGCCGTCGGGAGTAACCGCCATTACCGACTTCATGCTGGCCTGCGAAGTGTTCTTCCTGGCGGGCCTGACGGCGGGACGGGTGAAGGCGCGATTCTCGGCGGCATGGTTCTGGGCCGCGGCGCTCGTGTTCCTGGGGCTGGGCGCATTGATCGGCGGGATCGATCACGGATTCTTCGAGCCGGCCAAGCTGCCGCGATACTTCATCGAGCGGGCCAACTGGATCGTGCTGGGAGCCATGACGTTCTGCCTGCTGAGGGCCACGGCGAAGCAGTTCTTCTCGCCCCCAGTGCAACGGGTGGGATGGATCGTGGGGATCGTGCAATTTGCGGCCGATACGGTGGCCGTGCTGCTGGTCGACAGCTTTCTGGACGTCATCCTGAATTACGCGCCGGTGATCGTTCTGCTGCTGGCTATGAGCATCCGCGGCTTGAAGAACGGCTCAGGCTCGTGGCCGATGATCGTGGGGATTTTGATTCAGTTTCTGGCGTCGGCCATCCAGGCGATGGGTGTGGATGCGCTCAGCCCGCTGGACCACAATGGCCTCTACCATGTGGTTTCGATGGTGGGGGTTGCGTATTTGTACCTGGGCGGGAAGCGGCTGAAGGACGGGTAGTCAACCCACCACGGCTTCCGCCAGGTGCGGTTGGTAGATGCAACGGGGGTCTTCGGCCAGGTAGTCCCCGGTCAAAGCGAAGGCGCGCGAGCGGGATCCGCCACAGATTTTCTGGTATTCGCAGATGCCGCACTTACCCTCGCGCTGGGTGGTATCGCGCAGGGTGCGGAACAGATCGGAGTTCCGGTAGACATCGGTGAGCGAATCGTGGAGCACGTTGCCGCCGCTGAGCGGCAGGAACCCGCTGGGGAAGATCTCACCCTGGTGCGACACGAACACGAAGCCCTTGCCGTCGCTGACTCCCGCGGTGCGCCAGGCCACACCCTTGGCGTTTTCGTTCTCGGTGACGCCGTGCTCGGCCTTGATGCGCTGGGCCACGTAGCGGCGATAGTGCATGGCCTCGGTGGTTTTGACTCCGAACGGAGCGGTCTTCGAGAGCTCGTACATGAACTCGAAGACCTGCTCGTATTCGGGGGCCGCGAGGTCGTCACCCTCTTCCGCGCGGCCGGTAACAATAAGGAAGAAGAGGCTCCACATGCGGGTTCGTACTTCTTTGGCGATCTCGGCCATTTCGGGCAGGCGGGCCATGTTGCGCCGCGTGATAGTGGTCTGGAGCTGGGTATCGAGGCCGATATCGCGGGCGTGCCGCAGGGCGAACATGGCGCGGTCGAAGGTGCCGGGGATGCCGCGGAAATCGTCGTGGCTGGCGGCATCGGGTCCGTCGAGGCTGATGGCCATGCGGGTAATGCCGGCCGCTTTGAATTGGTCGATGGCTTCGGCGGTAAGCAGAGGGGTGGCGCTGGGGGTCACATTGGTGCGCAGGCCGATTTTGACGGCGTAGCGGATCAGGTCGTAGAGGTCGGGGCGCTTGAGTGGATCGCCGCCGGTGAAGACCATAAGGGGCTCGCCGAAGGAACGGATTTCGTCCAGCAGGCGATAGCCTTGTTCGGTGGTCAGCTCGTTGGGGCTTCGCTCGGATTGGGCGGAAGCCCGGCAATGTACGCACGCAAGGTCGCAGGCCTGGGTCGCTTCCCAGATCACCAGCATGGGGGCTTGGTCGAAGTTCATCTCGTTGAAACTCAGTTGCATTTAGGCTGCCACGAAAAACTGAGGCAAAATACAACACTTAGTAGTCTGAAACTCCGCAATTGGGGCATATGACGCAGCGGAGGGTAAGCAAGACCACACAGGCAGGAAGGAAGTGTTGCAAGGCTGGGAGGGGGCTAACGCGGCCCTGATATGATGCCTTGGCGGGCAAACCCCGGCCACCCTTGTTCAACCGGCAAAATCACGGGAGGACAAAAAACGCGCCGCAATTCCGGGTTCGACCACGCGTGTAGTGGCGAACGCGTGGCGGGTGTCGGCGGAAATCCGCCCGGCATCCACCAAACCGACCGATGCCAGCATCGGGCTGCCGTCCGGCAAAACGTCTTCTCCCACCGCCGAGCGGATCAGCTCCAAACCGATGCGTTGCGCCTCCAGAGCGGTGGTATTCGGGCGGTAGCGAAATCCCTCAATGGCGGCCGCTAGCCGCCATTTCTCATAGTGCTCCGGTGCAGTGACGTGGCGCAGGCACTCGTGCCTGCCGGGGTACCCTCTGGGTCGGGCACTCATGCCGACGCCTGCCTCCGACAGTCATCACAACCGGGAAGAGGTGTCGAGACGAGTCTCGACACGGCAGGCACGGGCCCAGAGGGCACCCCCTGCGCCACATAGGCCGGCCGAGTGTGAGAAATCCGGGCTAGTGTTGCGACGCGGGTTGCTCCAGCAACAACACCGAGGGGTTGCGCACCGGGTCATAGAGCTGGAGATAAAAATAGCCGATGCCGGCGAGCCCCAGCATCAGATTGGGCGCCTCTCCGGCGCCGCCGACTCCGCACGGCCAGGGCACTCTCCGCTTGTGATAGGTTTCCATGCCGTACCAGCCGGCGCGCTCGGCTATGAGTCTCAGCTTTTCATCGTGCAGGACCCGCGCCGCTAATAACGGCAGCCCGGCATTGCCGCCGATACCGTGACATAAAGAGTAGTTCTGGTTTCCAAGGGCAGCTTCCGAGAGGTACAGCGCAGTCGTACGGAGGGCGATCTCAGCCTCTTCGCGGCACCAGTCCTCGTGCAGAATCTCGATGGCCCGCAATCTGGCGAGGCCGATCCCTGGTGCGCCATGGCACCACGCGATGGCATAGGAAGGATCGCCCCCCGGAGGGTTGCGCTCGTTGGCGGTGCGAAAGTCGGGCCAATTGGCGTGGAGCGGGCTGAAGCACCGGCGTTCATAGGCAAAGCCTCCCAACGCGGCCGTACGATAGAGCGGCACTCCGGTGCGGGCGAACAGCTCCGAAAGCGCCCAGGCGATGCCGCTCGTGCCATGGGAGAATCCGGTCAAGTCCTGTCCGCTCGCGGCCCGCAGAGTGTTCCACGACCAGGCCTCCCCATCCCGCCGCGCGCTCTGAACCAGATGATCGCCGTGCCGCACGGCCAGATCCATCAGGAAGTCCTCGCCGCAACGCGAGTGCAGCAAAAGGAACAGCGGAACGGCCCCGGCGCTGCCGGTGATCACATCCAGGTCGTGTGCATCGACCTCATCCGGCAGGAGACGTTTCAGCAGCTCGACGGCAGTGTCCCTGCGTCCGAGCTCGAATGCGGTATACGCGATGCCGCTGAGGCCGCTATAGAAGCCGGCCCGGCTGCTTGCCGGCATCTCGCAGCCGTACGCTAAGGCCTGATGGAGGCTCGCGTTGGCGCAACGGCGGTACTCGCGTACACCGGTGAGATCGAACAGGCGCTGCAGGAAGAGGGCGATTCCGCTGGTGCCGTTGTAGAGCGCTCCACCGGACGCGCGATGGACGGGGCGCCACGTGCCCTCCACAAATTCCATGGAAGGCGAGATCCAATTACAGCGATCGCGCGCCCAGATGGAATCGCGGCACAGCTTCGCCCCGATGGCATCGGCGGTGGCGAGGAACTCCGCGTTCATGCGCCCTCATCCAAGGAAAAATCATATAGGTCGGCCGACCCGGGCGACAAGTAAGGGACGTCCGCGCGAACACCGGCGAGCTCGAGCCGTTGTACCAAGGTTTCGAGCGATGGTTCCGGCTCCGCGCGGACGGCTTCCGCGAGCAGGCGGCATCGCTGCATTCCGAAGCTCTCTCCCGTGCCGGGATCCTCGGCCAGACCCAGTCCCGCCGCCAGCGGCTTGGTGAAGAGAGGCGTGCCGGACAGAAGTTCGCTGCGAACACGATCATAGACGGGCGCCAAGAGCCGCGCCGTGACCTGGTAGTAGCGTTTGTGGACGTAGAGCACCGCGGCGTCCAGCCGTCCATACGAGTAGCTCTCGACACCGGTCTTGAAGCGGAATGGCACTCGCAAACGGTTCAAAGCTGCGGTGAGCTCACCCGCCAGCAAGACTGCGCCGCTGGATTTGACGGCCCAATAGAATCGCACCATACTGGCGGGATCGAACTCTTCCTCGGGAGAGTTTCCGAACGCGAAATAGAAACCCGGTTGCATGGTGGACGATTCTCTGGGGAAGAATGCCCGCAGGTGCATGCCGGCTCGGGGAGGCAGTTCGGGGCCTTCCAGGGTGAGGAAGTCGCCTGGCCAAAAGCTGCGGACCGACTCATAACGTTTGGCCGTGACGCGTCCGGCGCCATCCACGCGAACGATCTCCCAACCGTCGCCCCACAAATCCTGGCCGGTGTTGGCCCTGGATAGCTGGGGAAGCAAGCTGCCGTTGACGGCAGGTTGGGAAACTCCCGCGGAATCCGGCGAAGCCGTCACTGAGTTGCAGAAGCACCGTTGATACAACCAATGCTGCAGCCGGGTGGATGGATCCGGCCCGGCGGAATCCGAGGGCTCGCCGGCCCGGATGGCTGCCAGGATTTTCGCGAGGTCGTGAAGAAACTTTTCACGCATAACGATCAAAGCCCCAGCAGGGTCTGCCGCGCCGCCTCGGGGTCCTTGAGGATGTTGAGACTCAGTTGCAGAAGACAGATCGCCTGCGCGGTCATATCCTTCGCGAAGTAGAGACATTCGAATGCAGACTGGATCATACGGGCCGCACCGAACCGGATAGTCCGCATCAGAAACTCATTGGCATCGGAATCGCTGAACCCCCGGGCTCCGATGTATGCCAGCCAGAAGCTGCGGATCGGCCGATGCATCTGGTCGAGTGGATATTGGGCCATGTCCACCGCCTGCGCCGGATCGCCATAGGCGTCCAGCGGCAGGGCCAACACCCAGAACACGAGAAAATTCTGGAGAAAAGCTCCCACGTCCCAGCAGGCATCGCCGAGATCGGCCATTTCCCAATCCACCAGTTTAAGCGTAGCGCCGTGTACCAGGAAATTCTCCCACTTGATATCGCCGTGCAGGAGACTGTTCACCCGCCACTCGGCCCGGAGAGCGTCCAAAGTCTGAGGGAATTCCGGATCGCCCTTAACGATTTCGAGCAGCCGGCCATTGCCTTCGCTAAGTACGGGATAGTATTCCGGTGGTATCTGATGCATGGAGAGTATCCAGGGAGTGACTCGGGCAAACACTGACTGATAGGGGCTCTCCATGATCCAGGCGCCCGCATCGGAATGATAGCTTGACAGCAGTCTTCCCGCTTCTGCGGCGATGTTCTCGGGAAGGCGTTCAAGGCGCCGATAATAATCGGAAAGGGTCTCTGCGCCGTCCAGGAGCTCGACGACGAGGACGTGCCGCGCCCGATCGTACCCCCGGAACCCGGGTGAGATGCGCCTTAGCGGAGCTAGCGGAGGTTGAGTTTGGGCAAGCCAATAACAACTGGCTTCCCTCTGCAAAGTGGCGATCGGCTCGGATTCTACTTTCAGGACCTGTTTGACGAAGTAACCAGGCTGGTTGCGGCGGATGACTTTGAAGTTACGGTTACGGCGCTGGTAGTCCAGGACGAGATAGTCGCCTTCCACGACGGAGTCGCGGCTGATGTAGCCTTTTTCGAGCAGGTAGTATGCCAGATTGTCGGCGGTGAGGAGCGGCATGCGTCAGGCGGTTGAGGGTGGCATCCGGTAAGCCACCCTCATGAGGAGCTGGGGGTCTATGGGCACGGTGGGGTCGCCGGTGTGCAACCCGCCGGTGGGGTTGGACAGTCAGGGGTACCCGGTGATGGGACAAATGGAAACAGAAGACACGGCGTGGCGGGAGTGCAGGGCGCAAGAGCGCTTGAGCACAGTGGCGTACCCGGCGTGCAGGGGGAGCCGGCTGCCGTGCTGGGACAGTTCGGCGTATTGGGCGTGCAGGGGACTGATGCCACGCTGGGACAGTTCGGCGTTCCCGGTGTGCACGGGGAGCCGGATGCCGTGCTGGGACAGTTCGGCGTATTGGGCGTGCAGGGGACTGATGCCACGCTGGGACAGTTCGGCGTTCCCGGTGTGCACGGGGA
>Ga0116222_1001595_pt1 | contig 12459 bp, 13 predicted proteins | sample Sb_taG_12_FD_88963 | JGI IMG/M metagenome (GOLD analysis project Ga0116222, IMG submission 88963) | Peat soil microbial communities from Weissenstadt, Germany - Sb_50d_9_AC metaG | ecosystem: Environmental > Terrestrial > Soil > Wetlands > Peat | place: Germany: Weissenstadt | collected 2010-09-21
GCCTTTGGGATGGTGCAGGCGGTGCGAATGCGGCGCTCGCCGACATCGACGTCGACGATGCGGTCGAGCATCTGAAAATATTCAAGGCGCATGTTGGCGCCTCAGGCGCCCTTGGCGGCGATCAACTCGTCGATACGGTCGCTCAGGTTCTTCAGCACGAAGTACTGATCGGTCGTCGCCTTGCCGTCGTTGACTTCCTGGGTCCACTGTTCGAGCGGCAGCTTGATGCCGAACGCCTTGTCGATGGCAAAGGCGATGTCGAGAAAATCGAGGCTGTCGATCTCGAGATCGTTGATGGCGTGACTTTCGGGCTTAATGTTCTCACGCGGAATGTCGCAAGTTTCCGCAATGATTTCAGCCACTTTATCAAACGTGGTGGACATCAGACCTGCTCTTTTCGGCCACGGCAAAGACGGACGCCGGCCCCGGTCCGGCGCATGCAAGCCCGACCGTGCCGGGCCCCTTTGGGACGCGAACGCCCCGTATAGCGAAGGATGGGGTCAAGTTCAACGGCGGCGACTGGGGCCACGATGGCGCGGATGCCTAAAGATAAGTCCCTGTGCGGGCTGTCGGATTGCGGCCGGCGCGGCCGTGATCCGCGCCTTGTTCCAGGCTGCGATTGGCGCCAACATCGCTGCCGCGACGGCCCGGCCGGATTGCCCCGCAATACGGGCGGCGACGGGAGGGAACTCATGCGCAATGCGCTCGGGCTTGTCGGATTGGCCGCGCTGACGATGGCGCTTGCGCTGCCTTCGGCCGGCGTCGCGCAGGTGCTCATGCAGCGCGACGTGTCGCTCAAAATGGCGCTGACCATCGCCGAGGCCGTGGTCGCCGAATGCGACAAGACCGGCAACAGCGTCTCGGTGGCGGTGGTCGATCGCGCCGGACGGCTGCGCGTCTTCCTGCAGGGCGACAAGGCGGCGCCGCACAATATCGAACTGGCGCAGCGCAAGGCCTATACGGCGCGCACCTTTGGCCGCACCTCGGCGGAGTGGGCTTCGCGCACCGAGCCCGGCTCGGAGCTTGCCGGCCAGCGCCAGCTCGAACACGTCATTGCGTTGCGGGGCGGCGTGCCGATCAAGGTCGGCGGCGACACCATCGGCGCCGTCGGGGTGAGCGGCTCGACCTCCACGGGCGACGAGGCCTGCGCCATGGCCGGTGTCGCCAGCGTCGCCGATCAATTGAAGTAGTACGGGCGCCAAACGTAGCGGTCAGCGGAACAGGGCAAGTGCATTGAGCACTCGCCCTGCGCCGCGTGCGAAACATTGGGCGTCACAGGGCATTCAAGAAATTGACCAGATCGGTTTTCTGTCGATCGGTGAAGTGGATCGCAAACCGCTGATCATAGAAGTTCACGACGTCCTGCAGCGTCGCGGCCGAACCGTTGTGAAAATACGGAGCGCGCGACGCCAGCCCACGCAGAATGGGACCTTTGAACAGACCGATGTCGCTGCAATGGCCGGTGATCATGGCCTTGCCGGCGTCGGTAACCTTGTAAACTTGGCCTGCCAGCGGGCCTTGCATGCAGGTCAGCGTAAACACCGGTAATCCGGAAATGTCGAGGACCGGCGGCTTTTTCTTGCCGGCGTCGGGAATGCCGATGTCGAGCGGCGCCTTGAACGAGTGATTGCCCACGTTGGGCGTGTCGTGGCAGGTGCCGCAGAAGCCCGGAATGCTCGCGACGCCGAGAACGTCGTTGAGGCCCGAAACTCCCGTGATGCTGATGTTGGTATTGTTGAACACCTCCTCGCCGCGCGCGATCGATTGACGTTGCGCCACATCGGCCGGCCCGTGCAGGCCCAGCCACGGCCGATACAGATCGAAGATCTGCGAGGTGAACGGAACCGGGTGAGTATTATTTCCCAGTGGATCGTTCACGCCGATGTAGAAATAAGGGAGCTGCAGCGACAGTGCAATCGGACCACCGGTGCTGCCGTCGTCGGCGAGGTTACCCGCTTTATCGTCGAAAGCTTGGGCGGCGAATATGCCGCTCTCGAATGCGACGATCTGGGCCACCTGCGCGGCCGTGGGCGGGGTGCTGGCCTGTGCGTGGCCAAGGGTGGCGTCGGTTGCTTGGCTGCTCAGACTGGGTTCCCGGCCATCCCACATGATCGCGCTCAGGAAGCCGAGATTGGTGGACGGCAACGGGCGCCGGTAGGTGGAGACGATACCCGTTGTCGTGCTGGTGAGCCCGGTGACGGGATTGGTATTGCAGTTGTAGGGATCATCGACGGCCGTGACGGCGAACTGTGCGTTCGCTGGGACCGGCAGGCCGATCCTGATCAAACCCCTGTCGGTCAAAAGTTTGTAGGCTTTTTGTTTGGCGGCGAAGGTGGACACGTCGTCGCTCGGACACGTGGCGCCGTCGACCAGCCGGAAGATCGGGTCAGTGCCTCCGCTTGTCGCAAAGCGGGTGGCAACGTCGGCTGCGCTGACGCCCCAGCCATCTTGCGGCTGATGGCAGCTGAAGCAGGTTCTGCCGTTGGTTCCGAGATTCTGGAAGAACGCATTGTTGAACGTGAACGTCGCCCCATTGGGTTGGAAAGTGCTGACCGCACCGGTTGGATCAGGATCGACGCTCAAGCGCGGAATGACGGGCGGAGTGGGCTGTTGACCATGGTCCACATCTTTGAACTGCTCCATTTTCTGCATGTGGTTGATCATGCCGGGCGCGAATGCCGGGACATCCTGGGCCGCTGCCAATTGCGGCGTACCGCAGCAGAGGCATGCAAGCGCAGCTCCGAGAGCGAAAACCTTCAAAACACCGCTGGTGTCACGCGTGGTGGCACCAATAGAGCGCAAGCTCATGGCTATCCTCCCTATGCGATTTTTGACCAAGGCCAACGTTGTCGCGAATGTCGATGACATCTCCGCGACCGCTGTGTCGGCAATTTCAGGGTCGACGACGCGAACGCTGTCGCACCCTGCCGACACGCCACCGTTTATTGCGTTTGTTTGATCTCGCCGCGTCCCCCGAACGGGGGATAACGGCCGGAAAATGGTCCCCTCTCAGCGGAGCAGCGGACTGGAGTATCCAGCGACGAGCTTAACGAGATCGGCCTGGCGTCGCGTACCGGTCTTTTCAAACAGGCGCCCAAGGTGCGTCTTGACCGTCTCGTCCGCGATCCCCAGCTCTGCGGCGACCTCGGGAGCGCCGCCGACCTCGACGATGGCGAGCAGGACGCGCAACTCAGTCGGTGTCAGCTTGTAGGCCCTCGCGATGACTTCGGGTGGGGATAAGGTTTCCAATGACGCCTTGTGCACGAACACAGCGGCGGTCGCCGCGTGAGTCTCGCTGGCGTTGCGTCGCGCGCCTGACTTAAGCGGAAGCATGTGGGCTACGTGACGCTCTCCGTTGCGCGCCGTCAGTGGCAACGCGATGCCTTGGATGCCAACCGCCGAGTCACCGTTGCTTGCGGCGATAAATATGTCGCGCAGGTTTCGATCGGTTTGGGGATCGCGCGCAACCAGCCGGCCGCCAGAAACACGCAGGAAATCATCGGCGGCGAGAATAGCGTGGCCGGCGGTGTTGGCACGAATGATGCGCCCGGCCTCGTCGACGAGGAACATGCCGGCACCGAGACCATCGAGGGTTTCAGCGAACGTCGCCGCCTCCACCTTGTTGAGATCGACCACCTTGCCGATCAGCACCGCGCGACGCAGGTGCGGCGCGATCAGCCGCATGAGCCGGTGCGTGGTATCGTCGGCAAGGCCCTCGCGTTCGTGGCGGAAGACGACGAAAGCGGCAATGCTGGTCGAAGATTTCTCGAGAGAGGCAATTACATTGTCGGTCCAGCCTTGTGGCTGTGCCCACTCCTTATAGAAGCGTGTATCGATGAATTCGGCGTGTGGTACGATATTCGAGTTGCTGATCACGTCGCCGACGGCCAAAGTCAGGTAGACCGCGTTCAGCGGATCAAATTTGATGTACTTCTCAAAATAAAGCTTTTCGTAATGCGGATCGACGCCGAATGCGTAGTATGAATTTCCGGTCTTGTGGACGGAATCCCGTGCAAAAAGGGATGCCGCCGACCCCCCGACAAACCTGCCGGCTTTTTCGACGACACTCGGCCACAGCGTCGGGTCCAATGCCGCATCATAGATGTCGCCGATCAGCGCGGAGAGCCTCTCTGTCTCATCCATAGTGGCTTCCTTCCAGATCGCTCGCGGTTGTACCCTTGACGCATGTGTCCGCGAGGTTCCCAAGCACGGACACGAATTCTCGCGTTTCGATAAGGATCGCCGTCGACCCCTTAGCAGGGGGCGTGCGCGGCTTAATTGCGAAGGATACCACGCCTCAACACCGGGGTCTGTGACGTACCTCACTGTCCGCCAGACGGCTGTTGGGATGTCCGCTCCTGGCCCGCACGTCGCAGCAAGGCCATTCTACTTCTTCGTCACCGGCAGTTCGATCGGCGCGCAATTCTGCCGGCCTTGCAGCGCGCAATCTTGCGCCTTCTGCATAGCGGCGATGGTATCGGCGATCCATACGCCTGCGGTGATCAGCATCGACACGACCACCACCGCGATGACGTTCATCAGCATGCGGTGCCGATAGTCGATGTGGCCGTCCTCTTCCTCGAAAGCGGCCAGATCGTCGACCGGTTCGGCGCCGTCGCCATCCGGCGCGATCGGCGCGTGCCGCGGCGCCGGTGTGCCGGCGCGGCGGCGCAATTGGAAGCTCAGGACCTGCCCGGAGCCGTCGTTCGGATTTGGCTGGTCTTGGACCACGTAAAGGTCACCGTGCGATATGACGACAGAGGACGGACGACGGAGGACAGATAGATCGCCGCCCCTTCTTTCCGTCGTCTGTCCTCCGTCGTCCGTCTTCTGATCTAGAATAGCGCGTTTGCGCGACGATTTCTAAGAAGAGATTGGCGCGTCACATTCGCCGTCGTCCATTCCAAGATGCCGCGAATTGTCCTAGAATCATTACTGATGAGCATCCGGCGACATGTCCGTGCGACGGTGGGCCTGATCGCGGCCTATGCGGTCGCGCTGCAGACCATCCTGCTGGTATTTGCCGGCGCCGTACCGGCTGGCGCCGCGTCACTCGCGGCGATGCCGATCTGCTCGGGCGCCGGCTCGACCGGCCCGGCTTCCCCAGGGCACAGCCAGGATTGTCTCACAGCCTGTCTCACCGGCTGCTGCTGCGGCGCCGCCGCCATACCGCTGCCGGGAGCCACTGTCGCTTATGTGCCGGAACCGGCGCGGATCGTCATGGCCGCAGTCGAGGCCGCTCCCGCAACGCGGTCTGGCGTGACCGCCGCCCATCGCTCGCGCGCACCGCCGCTCGGCTGACGTCTCCTTAGGCTTTCGTCAGCATCGGCAAAGAAACGTTCTGCCTTTCGGCAGACATCCGCACGGAGCAATTCCATGACCAACCGCACGATCATCTCTCGCGGCCTCGCCGCCGCCTGCGCGCTCGCCCTGACGCAGTTCGCAGCGGCCACCGCGCAGGCCACCGACTATAATGTCGGCCCGATCCAGATCTCCGCGCCCTGGGCGCGGGCGACGCCGAAAGGCGCCAGCTCGGGCGCCGCCTATATGACCATCACCAATACCGGCAAGACGCCCGACAAGGTGAGCTGCGTGTCGAGCGACGCCAGCGCGCAGTGCCAGATCCACACCATGACCATGGACAACGGGGTGATGCAGATGCGGCCGGTCGAAGGCGGCCTCGAGATCAAGCCGGGCGAGACCGTGACGCTCAAGCCGGGCGGCCTTCACGTCATGCTGGTCAATCTCAAGCACCCGCTGGAGCAGGGCAACACGGTGAAGGCGACGCTGAAGTTCGACAGCGCCGGCTCGGTGGACGTCGAGTATCCGATCGCCGCCATCGGCGCCGCCGCGCCCGGCGTTCCCGCCGGCGGCGGCACCATGATGATGCAGGGCGGCGGGGGCGGCGGCATGCAGATGAACAAGCCGTGACGCGGCGCTACTTGCCTTCCTTGAACGGCGCCTTCATGCCTTGCGGCAGCGGCGCTTTGAAGGTGTTGAGCGTCATCGACACCATGGCGTAATAGCCGAGGATGCCGACCAGCTCGACGACGCCGGCGTCGCCGAGCAGTTTTTTCACTTTGTTATAAGTGCCGGTGCTGACGCGCTTGGTCGCGTAAAGCTCCTTGATGAAGGCGTAGATCGCCATCTCGTCGCGCGGCGCTTTTTTCGGCGCGCGGCCGGCCTGGATGTCGCGGATGGTTTCCGGCTTCACGCCGGCCTTCTCGGCCATCGGCGCGTGCATCGCCCATTCGTATTGCGCCTTCCATTGCTGGCCGGTGCAGAGAATGGCGAATTCCGACAGTCGCGGCGACACGCCGGTCTTGAAGCGCAGATGCCCGCCGAGCTTTTGCGCCAATTCCCCGAAGGTCGGCGCATGCAGAAAGATGGCGAACGGCCCCGACATTTTGAACTGGCCGCGCGGACCCGAGGCGATGGATTGCGCCAGGGCGCGCTGGTCGGCGGTCAGCGTGGTCTCATTGAGCTTGGGCAGGCGGGGCGATTGCATGTCGGCCATGGTTGTTTCCTCTTGTGACAACTGACGGACGGCGCCGTCCTTGGTGATTGTTTTATCGCTGAGCGGGCGATGGGCGGGAGGCCATAATGAACGAGGCGAGGGCGGCGCGCTACCGCCGCTTTTTCGGCATTGCCTTGACCTTGGCCTTCGCCGGACTTTTCTTCGCTGGCTTCGGCGCGCCGCGTTTGGCGGTCGTCGCGCGCCTCGTCGGCATCAGTCCGGCCTTCTCCACCTGGCGCACCCAATAATCCCAGGCGCGGCCCATGGACGGCGGCCGCAATTGGTGCGCCGAGGTTAGCTTGGCTTCGCCCGGAGAGAGCGAATCCACATGGCCGTGGGCGATGGCCTGGCTCAATAGCTTGGCGTTGTCGCAGCCGAACACCGTGCGGAACGTCAGCTCGCGCAAGCTCAAGCCGGCGACGGTGGCGCCGTGGCGGCGCATCAGCACCATCCAATGCGGGCCGAGCGCGCGGGCGAGCGACGCGCCTTCCTCCGGCTTGATCACCAGCATGTTGGTGTCGCCGAACTCGTCGCGCTGATCCCAGAACGGCACCTGGCCGATCACGGCGCCAAGATGAAACACCGGCACCATCTCGCGCCCGGAAATGGCGTAAGGCAGCACGGCATGGGCGTGGTGATGGACCACCGCGTTGACCTCCGGGCGCGCCTTGTAGATTTCGCCGTGGATCACCCGCTCGCTGTAGAGGCGGGACTCGGTCGGCTTGATCGGCTCGGAATCGAGGTTGAGCTCGACGATGTCGGAGATTTCCGCCAATTCCGGCGCGCGGTGGCGCGGAATGAAATAGCGTTTCGGATCGCCCGGATGGCGCACGCTGACATGGCCGAACGCGTCGAGCACTTTCTCGTTGGCCATGATGCGGGTGGCGACGATCAATTCGTACAGCAGTTCGGCGATCTTTTGATCCGGCATGGTTGGCTCCGTTTCGATGTTTTTCCCGCAAGCTTTTCGGCGCCTGTTTTGGCATCATGGCGCCGGTCGCGCTAGGAGCATGCAATGACGGTTTCCGTGAAAGCCCTGTTCTTCGACGTGTTCGGCACGTTGGTCGATTGGCGCAGCTCGATCGCGCGCGAGGCCGAAGCGATGCTGAAACCCTTAGGTTTTACGCTCGATTGGCCGGCCTTCGCCGACGCCTGGCGCGGCGAATATCAGGGCGCCATGGACGAGGTGCGCTCCGGCCGCATACCGTTCTGCAAGCTCGACATACTGCACCGGCGCAATCTCGAGCTGATCCTGCCGCGCTTTAACGTCGGCACGCTCACCGAGGAACAGCGCCGCGAGCTCAATCTGGCGTGGCACCGGCTCGACGCCTGGCCTGACGTGCCGCCCGGGATGGCGCGGCTCAAACGCAAATACATGCTGGCGCCGGTGTCGAACGGCAACATTTCGCTGATGGTCGATCTGGCGCGGCGCAACAATTTGCCGTGGGACGCCATTCTTGGTTCGGAGATCGCCGGCGACTACAAACCGAAACCGCGAGTTTATCTTGCCGCCGCCGCAGCGCTCGATCTGCCGCCGAACGAATGCATGATGGTCGCCGCCCACACCAAGGATCTGATGGCCGCGGCGGCGCTCGGGCTGCGCACCGGCCACATCGCGCGACCCAACGAGCACGGCCCCGGCCGCGGCGAGACCGCGCCGGGCGAGAAAGTCGATTTCGCCGCGAAGAGTCTCGAGGATTTTGCCGGGCAGCTGGGGACGTAGTCGTCATTCCGGGGCCAAGCGCAGCGAGGAGCCCGGAATCCATAACCCCAGCGCAGGGGATATGGATTCCGGACTCGCCACTTCGTGGCGATCCGGAATGACGAGCGGTCAGTTCTCGATCGCCGGATAATCCGTATAACCCTTGGCCGCGCCGCCGTAGAACGTCTTGCGGTCCGGCGGGTTGAACGGGCCGCCGCGGCGGAAGCGTTGGTCGAGATCGGGATTGGCGAGATAGAGCGCGGCGAACGACACCAGGTCGGCGGTGCCGTCGCGCAGCACCGCATTGGCGCGTTCGAGATCGTAGCCCTTGTTGGCGATGAGCGGCCTGCGCCAGATTTTTCGGAAGAAATGAATGTCCGGCATTTCGCCCGCGGCCACCGGATCGCCCGGCCCCGGCTCGACGATGTGCAGATAGGCGATGCCGAGCCGGTCGAGCTCGCGCGCCGCGGTCGAAAACGTCGCCGCCGGATTGCTGTCGGCGATGTCGTTATACGGATTGGTCGGCGACAGCCGCACGCCGACCCGCTCGCCGCCCCATTCGCCGATCAGCGCTTGCGTCACCTCGATCAGGAAGCGCGCGCGGTTCGACGCGCTGCCGCCATAACGGTCGGTCCGCTTGTTGGTGCTGTCGCGCAAAAACTGATCGATCAGATAACCGTTGGCGCCGTGCAGCTCGACGCCGTCGAAGCCGGCCTCGCGAGCGTTAGCCGCGCCGCGGCGATAATCTTCGACGATGCCGGGAATTTCGCTCGTCTCCAGCGCGCGCGGCGTAACGTACGCTTCCATGCCGTTCGTGGTCCACGCCTGGCCCGCCGGCGCGATCGCCGACGGCGCGACCGGCAGCGCGGCGCCCGGCTGCAACGCCGGATGCGAGATGCGGCCGACATGCCAGAGCTGAAGAAAAATCCGTCCGCCGGCGCCATGCACCGCATCGGTGACGAGCTTCCAGCCGGCGACTTGCTCGGCGCTATGAATGCCCGGCGTGCCCGGATAGCCGACGCCTTGCGGCGAGACTTGCGTGGCTTCGCTGACGATCAGCCAGGCGCCGGCGCGCTGCGCATAATAGGTGGCATTGAGCGCGGTCGGGACATTGCCGGGCCCGGCGCGGTTGCGCGTCATCGGCGCCATCACCGCGCGGTTCGGCAGGTCCAGCGGGCCGAGGCGGAACGGCGAGAAAATGTCGACGCCGCTCATTTCAACCCCACACCAGGTGCGCCGTCTCGAGAATGCGTTCGAACTTGCGCCACTGGTCCTCCTCGGGAATGGAAACACTATCGAGGCCGCCAAATCCGCATTGCGGGCTCAACGCCAATTGCTCGGCCGGCAGATACCGCGTCGCCTCGTCGATCCGCCGCCGCAACAGATCGAGGCTTTCAAGGTCGGCGCGCTTGGTGGTGACGAGGCCGAGCACCACGATCTTCTGCTTGGGCACGTAGCGCAAAGGCGCAAAGCTTCCGGAGCGCTCGTCGTCATATTCAAGCAGCAGCCGATCGTGCTTCAATTGCGAGAACAGCCGCTCGGCGATGCCGTCATAGTGGCCCTCGCGATGCCATTGCGGCATGACCTTGCCGGTCGCCGGATCGATCGTTCGCGGATTGCCTTTGCACAGATGAATGCCGAAGGTGATGCCGTCGAAACCCGCGATGACAGCGTTATCGGCCGCAATCGAGCGTTCCATGTTTTCGTCCGGATCCTCGCCCCGCGCCCGCATCCGGTCGAGCGAAACCTTGTCGACATAGGCCGTATAGCCCGGCGCATCGATCTGAATGTAGCGGCAGCCGGCATCGACCAGTTCGCCGATGATCTGCCGCGAGATTTTGACGACGTCGGCGAGGAACGCGTCCATGTCCGGGTAGATCGCTTTCGATTGCTGCCAGTCGAAGCGCTGCGAAATCCGGTCGGGACTTAGCACCGTCACCTTGACGGGTTTTGTCGCGATTTTGCTGGAGAACGAATATTCCTGCAGCGGCACGTTGCGCACCAGCCTCAGCCGCTCGATGACGCGGCGCCGGGTCCTGATCGCCGGGCCGGGCGCGGTGAAATTCTGTTCGGCGCGCGCGAACGGCTGCAGGCTCACGCCTTCCATCGATTTGTCTTCGGCCGGGACCTCGAAGCCCGCGACCGCCTCGCTGAAGCTCTCCTGGAAATTGCGCCGCCGCAGCTCGCCGTCGGTGAGGATCGGAAATCCGATCGCCTCTTGTTTTGCGATCACGTGACGGATCGCATCGTCCTTGGCACGGTCCAGATCGCTCTCGCCGGCGTTGCCGCGCTTGTAATCGTCAAAAACACGGCGCAGCGCGGGCGGCGCGCACAACCCGCCCACCTGGTCGACGCGAAGTTTTCGCAAGTCCGCCATCGTTGCCGCCGTCGCCATCACGATGTCTCCTCATTTGCCGATCTGCAAATTCAGTTTGCGCACGATGGCAGTGTAGCGTTCGGCATCGCGCTGTCGAAATGCGATATAATTCGCGGTGCCGTTCTCTTCCATCACCATGCCGAGTTGTTCCATGCGCGCGGCCATGGCCGGCTCGCGCATGACCTTGGCGATTTCGGCCTGCAGCCGCGCCACGATCTGCGGCGAGGTCCCCGTCGGCGCGAATAGTCCCATCACGGTGGCAACGTCGAAACCCTTGATGCCCAACTCGTCGCAGGTCGGGATCGCCGGCGTCGACGCCGAGCGCTGCAGCACGCTGATGCAATAGCCGCGCAATTGGCCGCCCGCGATCAGCGCCTGAACGTTGGGAATGCCGGACCAGCCGACCTGGATTTCGCCGGTCAGGAGGCCGTTCACCATCGCCGTGCCGGCGCGATAAGGCACATGCAGGACATCGATCCCGACGAGATCGGCAAAGATCGCCATGGTCATGTGATGGATCGATCCGATGCCCGCCGAGCCATAGGTGATCTTGCCGGGCTCCTGTTTGGCGAGCGCAATGAATTCCGACAGCGTCGCGGCTTGCACCTTGGGGTTGGCCACCAGGATGGTCGGCAAGCCGACGAGCCCGGTGATCGGCGTGAAATCCTTCATGGGGTCGTAGCCCACATCCGGATTGAGCAGCGGATTGATCGCCATGATGCCGGTGTCGCCTAAATACAGGGTGTAGCCGTCGGGCGCTGCTTTTGCCGCGGCAATCGCGGACAGCGCCCCGCCTGCGCCGGTGACGTTTTCGACAACGAATGACTTGCCGAAATCGTTGCTCAGCCGATCCGCCAGCAAGCGCCCCAAAACGTCGGGATTGCCACCCGGCAGCGACGATACGATCAATCGCACCGAATGGGCGGGATAGGAGACGTCCTGCGCAAGCGCGGGCGAGAACAGGCAAAACGTGGCCGCCATCGCGGTCATGACGAAACGTGCATGCATGGCCCTGGCCTTTATTGACCGAGTTCGCGGCGTAACGCCCAATGGTACGGCCTAATCAAAATGCAAACCGCTTTTCTTCACCACCGGCTGCCAGCGTGCAGCCTCGGTCTTGATGAAGTCGGCGAATTCCGCGGGCGTGCTTGACGATAGATAGAGGCCCACGGCGTCGGCGCGCGCCTTGATGGCGGGATCGTTGAGGATCTTTGCGGTCTCGCTCTGCAGCTTGTCGATGATGGCCGCCGGCGTGCCGCGCGGCGCCACGAGCCCGAGCCAGACCGTGAGATTGCCGAGGTGCAGATCCGCCGCCGCGTCGAGCGTCGGCAGATCGGGCAGCGCCGGGAACGCGCGGCTGTCGAGCTTGGCCAGCGCGCGCAAGTCGCCCGACTGGATCAGCGGCAATTCCGCCGAAGGCCCGTCGAACACGAAATCGACGCTCTTGGTCAAAATACCGTGCGCCACTTCGGAACTGCCGTTGTAAGGCACCAGCACGGTATCGACGCCGGCGGCGTCGTTGAACAGATAGCCCTGTAGTTTGGTCGAGATGGTGCCGGCGCCATAATTGAGCTTGCCGGGTGCGGCCTTGGCCTTGGCGATCAAATCCTTCACCGATTTATAATCGCTCTGCGCATTGACCACGAGCAGGCCGACGGTCTTCGCCACCAGCGAGATCGGCGCAAAATCGGCGACCGGGTCGTAGGGCAGGGTTTTGTAGAGATACTGGTTCATCACCAGCGTCGAATCGATCGCCATCAGCAGCGTGTAGCCGTCGCCCGTCGCCTTGGCGGCAGCCTCGGCCCCGATCACCGTATTGGCCCCGGGCCGGTTCTCGACCACGACCGCCTGCTGGAAATCGAC
>Ga0116222_1001597_pt1 | contig 12452 bp, 12 predicted proteins | sample Sb_taG_12_FD_88963 | JGI IMG/M metagenome (GOLD analysis project Ga0116222, IMG submission 88963) | Peat soil microbial communities from Weissenstadt, Germany - Sb_50d_9_AC metaG | ecosystem: Environmental > Terrestrial > Soil > Wetlands > Peat | place: Germany: Weissenstadt | collected 2010-09-21
AAAATTTAAGCGACACCGGTTGTCGGCCCAGAGCACGAGGGAAAGTGTGGAAGTCCTCGTGACAGCATCACATCCGGCAGCGGATGACCTACAGGGTAGACGTATGAAGTTCAAAAGGGAAGACTCTGATACAAGACATGAAAACAGCGGAGCCCAGAGGCTTCCACCCCCCTGAGCTCCGCCAACGCTTACTCCAGACCGCTGGCATACGGTTCATGGCATTGCGCTGCAAGTAGGTTGTATGCCCGCCATCCGAAACTCTGTGTCGGCAGACACAAAACACTGCGAAAGCCTGAGAAATCTGTGTCGTCAGCCGCAATCCGCAGATTATTGCTGTCTTAGAGCAGGCCAAAAAGCAGCATAGCGAATGGTTCTTTCCTGCGGATCGGCCGCGCCCCCGGCCCACAGCCCACCATGACGGGGGAGTTCATCATCGTGACGATCGGCGCTCAGGCTCAGCTGCCGTCACCTGCAGCAGCGAGACAAGACGAAGGCATCGAACGGGACCCACCTTGGCCAACAGCTGGACACAGCAAACGGCCTCTCACCCCTGTCCGGGCGGGAGGCCGCCATGTCACATGCCAGGTCAGTTCCGTGTCACAAGAGCCGGAGGATCTGGGTCTCCCCCGTCTTCCTGTCGCGGATGATCAGGTCGTTCCCGGCCAGCACCTGAGCGTCAACGAACTCATACACCGAGATCGCCCGGTTGACGATGTCCGTCTTGGACAAACCGGTCCGATCCTGAAGGCGCTGGAGGTCCTCGACCGCCTTGGGGATCAGGGCTACAGTCACACGGTCAGCAGACTGCGACTGGCCCCCACCCTCACTAACAGCCTTACTGCCCGCACTAGTAGGCATCGCGAGCCTCCTTCCCACGGCAAGACATCCTAGATACCGTCCGATGCACGCTGTCTTGCGTAACCAAGCTGTCCTGTTGCAGAGCAGTGCTGCTTTCGTTGCAGCACAACGAGTGTAATATTAACTCATTATCTGCAGCAGAACAACAGGCAATAACTGTTTCCGCTGGTGATAGCCCTTGATTGCCTTCACGTTGAAGGTCGGCCCGGGAAGGCAACCTGATCGGTATCCTCCAGGTCAGCATTCATTAAAATCGATACCACAGCTGGCCTAGCGGGTCGCGTAACCCTACGACAACGAGTAAAATTCTGGTAACGTCGGTACTGATAGCTTAAGACACCAGCCCAAGGAACCTAAATGTCCGAGATCTCAGCGGCGCGCTTCCTTCCCTGGGCTCCGGAAGAGGCGCCTACCTCCGCAGCAAGCCTGACGATCATCTTGCTGCCCGCGTCATATGGTCATGCTCCGGGCAGGATGATGAGAAAACGCATGAGGACGGTCTCCCTACGCTGGCTGCGGCTGGCGCGAAAGTGCTCGAGATGAGCCCCCCCGCGGGCCGAGACCTTGTCGGCGGTCATGCCAGCCTCCCAACTGCCTACCGTGTCACGGTAGCCCTGATCCCCAAGGCGGTCGCGGACCTCCAGCGCACTGGGGACCGCACCGGTTTGTCCAAGACGGACATCGTCAACCGGGCAATCTCACTATATGAGTTCGTCGACGCCGAACTGGAGGCGGGAGCGGAGCTGATTGTCCGTCGGGACGGCCAGGATTATCTCATTAAACTGATCTAACCGCCTCGCTAGCCGCATGTCCTGCCGCCACCGGCTCGCGCCCGGCCTGCGCATTACAAGTGGCGTGCTGCCTGCCTGCGCACGCGCTACCTGCACCGATAGCACGGATTATCGCACTGACGGCACCCACGACGCTGCGATTATCCGGCAGACCGTTCCACGAACCGTTCCACGGCTGCGGCGCCGCGGTGTGATCGTCGATCGCCAGGGCTCTGACGCGGGCGCTGTACGCTGCGGGGCATGGAGCTTCCCGCTGGGTACCGGCTCCGGGCGCCTGCCCTGGAAGACCTGGATGCGGTGGCCGATGTGCTCATCGCCGACGAGCTCGATGACGCCGGGCAGATCGTCTTGGGCGTGGACTTCCTCCCGGCCGAGCGAAGCCGGTTTGGCTTCAATCTGGCCGCCGACGCCTGGGTGGTGGCCGGCGGTGCGGGGGTGATTGTCGGGTACGTGCAGGCCAGGCCGGAAGGGTCCTTGGTCGAGTGCTGGGGGTCGTCCACGCCGGGCACCGGGGGCGCGGCATCGGCTCGGTTCTGCTGAATCTGACCGAGCAGCGGGCATCTGGCCTGCTGGCCGCGCTCGGGTCCGGCCGCTTCCGCCATGCGATTGACGCCGGGGACCGTGCCGCAGCGGCGATGCTCCAGGCGCGGGGCCTGCGGCTGGTCCGCCACTTCTGGCACATGCAGATCGACCTCGCGGGACCGTTTGAGCCCGGCTCGCCACCGGAAGGGGTCAAGATCACCGGGATCGAGCCCCCCGGCGACTGCCGGTCATCCACGCTGTCCTAGACAAGGCCTTCGCCGATCACTGGGGGCACCAGCCCGAGCCGTTCGACCGGTGGGCCGGGGACCAGATGGGCAGGCCGGGCTACGACCCGGCGTGTGGCTGCTGGCGACCGCAGCTGGGCAGCCGGTTGGCGCCCTGATCGGGCATGTCAGCGACGACCGCGGCTGGGTGGACTACCTCGGGGTCCTGGCGCCCTGCCGGGGCAGCGGGGTCGGGGCGGCGCTTCTTCGCCACTCGTTCGCCACGTTCACGGGCCGCAGAGCTCGGCACGTCATCTTGAACGTCGATGCTGAGAACACCACAGGGGCCACCGCACTCTACGAGCGTGCGGGGCTGCGCGTCATCAACCGATGGGACCTGTGGGAACGCTTGCTGGGCAGCTTGCCCAGGTGAGTGGTTCCCTATCAGGTCTGCTCGGCCACCAGAACCACGTGCATAAGGCCAGGCTGCGACGGCTAGAGGTGTTCACCGGTGACCGTGACACCCGTGGCCGTCCGACTCACCGGGCACGGGACGGGCACGACCTTCTTATCCGTAGGGTTCCGCTCGGCTTCGCGGGCTTCCTGACCTGCGCTGGGTTCCCACGTTTTCGCGGGCCCGGCTTTCGCACCCCGGGTTTCTCGGGCTTCTCACCGGCAGATCCATTGGCGGCTTGCGGGCTCCCCGTTATGCACACTCGAGCCGAGCAGCCGGCTCACCGGCGCAAATGGGCAGCGGGCCCGAATACGTACCGTGACGCACTGTGTCTGGCGCTCTACGCGATATCCCTGCCGATATGGGTGGTGACCGGAGGATCGCAGCACTCTCGCTCGGGCACGCATATGGGGCCGTTATGTGAGCGTGGTGGCGGATGTTCGTCTGCCCGCGCGGTTCCTGCGAGCCTGTTTCCCGTTTCCAGGCCGGTCCACGGCGGGCCATCGTGGCGGCCCGGTGGCTAGGCACAGGCGGCGATCTCTTCGCGGCTGGGCCCTGCCGCTCGGGCGGTCAGTTCGGGGCGGGCGGCGAGGAGGGCGCCGAGCTGGGTGCGGACGGTTTCGTTGCCGATGACGTCTTCGGGCAGTGAGACCAGGTGGATCATGCGGCGGAGGGCGGGGGCGACGGGGGTGTCGGTTCTGGCGGCGCTGAAGATGGCCAGGCGGAGCCGTTCCGCCGGCTCCGGTGGCGGGCTGGGTTTGCCGTCCACGGCTGCCTGCATGCGGCGCACGAGGGAAGCATCGGCCTGAGCCTGGGGCTGGTACCACACGCCGATATTGGTGTCGGTCCACGCGTCGAAGGCGGCGGTATAGGAGACCGGGTCGGCGGCTTGGCCGAGGGTGGTGGCGAGGTGCTGGGCCTGGGCGAAGGCCAGGGACACGCCCCGGCCGGCGGTCGGGTTGGTGTGGAGGGCGGAGTCGCCCAGCAGGACAACGCCGCCCGCGATGGGGCCGTCGGCGTCGACGAGGCGGCGGTAGCGGTTTTCCAGGCGGGTCATGGCGCGCAGCTTGGAGATGGGCTGCCCGGCGGCGATCCAGGGAGCGACGACGGGAACGGCGGCGTGGAAGCGGCCGAATCCGTCGCCGGTGCACAGCGTGCGCCGGAGCGGGTCCTGGGCGGTAATTGTGGCCAGCAGGGCGAACGTGCCGTTGTCGGCGGGGAAGGCCATGGCGCGGGCCCAGTCGAGGACGGCCATGATGGGCGTGTCAAGTCTGGGGTAGTCGCGGCCTGGCCGCAGCCGGTAGTAGCGGCTGATGTACATCAGGCCGCAGTCTTGGCTGCTGGTCACGGCCGGCCGCGTGCCGTGGGCGTGGAGCAGCGCCGGGAGCGGGGAGCGGCGGCCAGCGGCGTCGATAACGATATCGCCGCGGATCGCTTCCCCCGCCCCGGTGACCACGCCGGTAACCACCGGGACCTCCCCCGGCCGGGTGAGGATGCCGGTGATGGTCACGCCGGCGCGGACGGTCACGCCGGGTTCGGCTTGCGCGGCCTGGCGGATGATGCTTTCTACTACCGCGGCCTGCGTCGAGCGGCCAGAGTGCAATGTAGTGCCGCAGGGCCTTGCCGGCCTGCTGAGGGGCAAGCATCTCCTGGGGGCTGCCTGTGCGTGTTCAGCTGGCCCACGGACATAGGTGATGTTGCGGAAGGAGGCGGGATGCGCTGCATCGTCTGCCGGGAGTTCGGGCCGCCGGGGCGGCTGGTGCTTGAGCAGGCGCCCGATCCGGAGCCGGGTCCGGGTGAGGTGCTGATCGGCGTGCGTGCCGCGGGCGTCAGTTTCGTCGACGGGCTCATCATTGCCGGGTTGTACCAGGTGAAGCCGCCGCTGCCGTTTACTCCGGGGCTGGTGGTGGCCGGGGTGGTGGCCGGGGTCGGCGATGGGGTGCGTGGCCTGCCGGCCGGGAGCCGGGTGGTGGGCTGCTCGCTGCGCCTGGGCGGCTACGCGAGCCACCGGGTACTCCCCGCCCAGGCGGTGGTGCCGCTGCCGCAGGCCGTCAGCTTCGAGGTCGCCGCGACGGCGGTGGAAAGTTACGCGACGATGCTGTTCGCGCTGACCCGGCGGGCCAGCCTGCGGCCCGGGGAATGGGTGCTGGTGCTTGGCGCCGGGGGCGGGATCGGGCTTGCCGCCGTCGATGTGGCCACCGCCCTTGGGGCGCGAGTGATCGCCGCGGCATCCAGCCCGGCCAAGCGGGCGGCGGCGGTCACCGCCGGGGCGCAGGCCACGGTCGATTACCGGGCTGAGGACCTGAAGGTCCGGGTGCGCCAGATCACCGGCACCGGCGCCGGCCTGGTGGTCGACCCGGTCGGTGACCCGTTCGCCGAGCCGGCGCTGCGCAGCTTGCGCGCCTACGGCCGCTACCTGGTGATCGGCTTCGCCGGCGGATCCATCCCGCGGCTGCCGCTGTACCGCATCCTGCTCGACAACCGCAGCCTGATCGGGGTCGACTGGGGCGCGTGGTCACGCCGGGACCCGGCCGGCAACCAGGCGCTGGTGGCCGATCTGCTCGAGCGGATCGCAGCCGGAGCCCTGCACCCCGTCGCCCCGGCGACCTATCCGCTCGAGCGCGCCGCCGAGGCGCTCGGCGAACTAGCCGGGCGGCGGGTCACCGGGAAGCTGGCGCTCCTGCCATGACCGTTGCCCCGTAACCGGCGACAGGCGCTGTCAGGCGACCGCTGGCACTGTCACGTTCGGTAGGGAGCTTTCGGCGCGCTGCCTCGAAGGTCACGACCGGCGCTTGACGGCCACGATGACGCCGCTGCTGAAGCCCAGTTCGGCACAGACGAGTTCAGCATTACCGAGCAGACGGTGACGCACGACGGCCAGGGCGGACCGAAGCTGCTCATCGTCGTGGCGTGTGAGGTCCATGTCGTCAACGACCAGGACGCCGCCCTCGCGGAGCGCGGCCACAGTCCGGCGCAGCTTGAAGATCTTCCCGCCGGGCGCGTCCGGGAATATCAGGTCAAACTGGCCGAGGCGGCCGACGACCTCGGCCCCGTCACCTGACTCGAAGCGAACCCACGGCGGCCATGGCGCGGACAGCGCCGTCCGCTGCAGCTGATCATCGAGCTCGACCGTGACGACCTCGACGTCCCGGCGCGCTCCGAGCCCGTGGACCAGCCAGGCAAGCCCGACGCCGACGCCGGTGCCGAGCTCCAGAACCCGGCCACCGCCAGGTACCGCCGCGGCCAGTGCCGCCAGCAGCCTGCCCACCTCGGCCTCGCAGGCGAGCTGGAAACCGGCGCTGGCGGCTCGTTCGTAGGCGGCCAGAACGCTGCCGGGAAGCTCCTCGCTGTCGGTCACAAGGAACATCATGCCCGGCACCGGGGAGCCGGCGGCATCGCCCTCCTGATGGGCCTGCTGGATCCGGCGGTCATCGCAGCTCTCGGCGCCGAGGTCGCACTCGTGCACGCATGCCTTGATCACCTGCAGGCACAGCTGAGCCGTCTCGTGGCCTACGGTCAGCGTCGCCGTCGCCTCCATGACCGCGCCCACCAGGCCGACCTCGCCGTCGATCTGCCGGAGTTGCGCCGCGGTCAGCTCGCGCAGCGGCTCGAGGGTGACGGCGAGCCCGCAGCCGAGCGCCGCTGGTGCCATAGCCCGCCGACCACGCCGTCGACGAGCAGGACGGGGTAGTTCCCGGCCTGGCCGGACGGGGTGAGTGCGCGGGCGGCAGCCGGGCCCGGGTACAGCCGGTCCCGGGGCTGGCCCGCGACGACGTAGGCGTCCAAGTAGGGCAGCAGCCACAGGCCGCGGTGCGGGCGGGGCGGCGTTGCGGTGTCGCCGGCCACGGTCCAGGCGGGCTCGCCGTCCAGCTCGACGCGCTCCAGCCCGCCGGCCAGCGTGCCGAACAGCCCGGCGCCGTAGCGCGGGGGGACGCCCAGCCACCCGGCGAAGTGCGGCGGCATGACCGGCCCGTACGCATACAGGTAGCGGGTGACGAGCGTGCGCAGCGCCGCGTCGCCATCCACGGGGCGGAAGCCGGGCAGCCAGCGGTACGGGTTGGTGTAGGTCACCTGGCGGCCCCGGTCCGGTCCGAAGCACACCACTTCAGGTCAGCGCGGCCGGGGACGCGGACTGCGAGATCATGAACGCGCATTTTCCCTGGCTTTCCTGGTCCCGGTTATACCGGGAAGGCGGCGGCCAGGGCTACTACTGCGTGGTTCACTCACCGGCCGACCGAACCATCGATCTGTTCCCGGAGAATGTCGGCATGACCGGCGTGCCTGCCGGTCTCTTCAATCATGTGCACGAGGATCCATCGCAGCGACATGGGCTCGGGCGCTACCGCCCTGCGTTTCGCGGGCTGGGAGAGATCTGGAGATTCCGCGACAATCCGGTTGCTCACCGTGACAGCCGCCTGATAGTCGCCGATCACCGATTGCGGGTCATCGTCATCGGCCAGATCATCGCCTGGAACCTGCACGTCCGCGCCTGCGAACGCGTACTGAAACCAGGCGATCTCCACTCGCGTGAGGTGCTTGATCAGTCCGAGCAGATTCGTGCCGGAACCAACCATCGGGCGGCGCGCGGTCGCGGCCGGCAATCCGGAGGCCTTGCGGATCACCGCGCCCCGGAGGTAGTCGAGAAAATCGACCAGCGTCTCCCTCTCGCCCGCCAGGGTCCACGGAGTGTGATGATCACCAGGCATGACCCGAAGGGTAGGACACGTCCTGGACTCGGGCCAAGCGCCCCGGCTCTGCATGCCAACGACCCGTATGCACGCTGGTCCGCGTGCAATGCGCGGCTACCGCCCGGCATCCCGCAGTTGCCGCACAGTGCCTGCCAGATCCGGGACACGACAGCCAGCTCGCCGATGGCTATCGGAGACAGCCAGCTGGCCGATGGCTATCAGGGACAGCCAGCTGCGGCTGGCTCTGCTGCTTCTCACGCTGTGTGATCGGTCCTCGACCCGAGCTACGCGCATTCCCGCCGTTCTGCACGGTTCGGGCGCGGCGAAGTCCAGCGATCGCGGCCGCCCATAACAGATAATCTGTGTGCCTGTGTACCCATGAATCGGCAATTCAGGAAGCGGAAATAATCGGCGATAGACGCGAAAGCTGCCAGATTGCCGGCCCAAGATTGATGACCGTGCGTGACGGCTTGTGCGGGCAGGTCCCATGGCATGACAGCCGGGAGCTTGCCACGTTGGTCCCAGGCGGGAGGGGAACGGGCGGTCGCGGCGGTCTCAGCTGCCTGCTATGGGCCTCCGATCACCGGAGCCAGGACATGCTGGCACGGCTTGAGATCACCGCTCTATGACGTTATGCCACGCCACCTGCAATCTGGCGATTATCTGGCCTGGATCGCAACTGCCTTTCCGCGATAACACACTTGACGCCGAGCCAGCGCGGGCGGTCTGTGTTCCCGGGTGCGTCGGCCGTGGCAAGCGACGATTTCCCGGTTACGCCAGCCGGCGACCGAACGGGGGAACTCGAGATCGATGGCCGCGACGGCGGCCGCGATGTCCTCCCACTGGCACACCAAGCATCCCGCACATCTTCTCCGCAGCATCTGGCCGCTCCACCATCATGCCGTACGCCGACGGGCCTGCCTTCCACGATGCCCGGCTCCACTTGCGCAGCGTCCCCGGGCTCATCTGCAGCCACGGGCGACCGGCGTGATCGCTGCGTACTCCAACGGGTAATCGCCGGCGTGCTTGCGCACGAGCCGGATCGCCTTGGCCCTCGTGTCCCGGCCGTACCTGACTGGCATGAACGTGCCATCTTTCTGGGGCGCCTGGGCGTGGCGCAGTCCGACCCCAAGGTGAGAAGTATGCACGAAACTCGGGACGGTCCATTGCCGAGGCATCGGGCGTGGCGGGGTAGCCTCTGCAGTGGCGTGCGAACCGGTGGCGGGACGGCTGTTTTTCTGGGTTGGCGTCCCGTGCGAGGGAAAGGCGGGCGTTAATCGTTATTGAGCGCGGCCTGCCGTCTGCTGTGGCGGCGGTCGGCCGGGGGGTGTTTGTCGGCCGGGCGGGTGAGCTGGCCGTGCTGGAGGCGGCCGCGGCGGCGGCACGTCGCGGCCAGCCTCAGGTGGTTCTTGTCGAGGGGGAGGCGGGCACCGGCAAGTCAAGCCTGCTGGCGCAGTTCGCGGCGGGGCTGGCCGGTGCGGCGGTGCTGCGGGCTAGCGGCGATGAGGCGGAACTGCTGCTGCCGTACGGCCTCGTGGGTCAGCTGACAGCCAGCGCCCGCGGTGCAGGTGGCCGGCCCGGGTTGCTGGCCTCAGAGCTGAGCGATGAGGTCGACCCGCTGGCGGTGGGCGCCGATCTGGTGGTATGGCTGGGCCAGTGCTGCCGCGGCCAGCAGATGGTGCTAGCGGTGATCGATGACCTGCAGTGGGCGGATGGGCCGTCGGCACGGGCGCTGTTGTTCGCGGCGCGTCGGCTGCAGGCCGATCCGGTGCTGGTAGTGGTGGCGGCCCGCCCTGGGGAGCTGTCCCGGGCTGGTGAGGGCTGGGTCCGCTTCCTGGCCGGGGACCACCGGGCCTGCCGGGTCCGCCTGGGCGGCCTGGGGCCGGAGGAGATAGTGGCACTGGGCCGGGCGCTGGGGGCCGGGGAGTTGCCGCGCCGGGCGGTCAGCCGTCTGCTGGAGGAGACCGGCGGTAACCCGTTGTACTGCCGGACGGTGCTGGAAGAGGCCGTCGCCGGGGGCGTTGACCTTGGTGGCGGGGCGCTGCAGGTGCCACGGTCGCTGGCCGGGGTGGTGCTGTCGCGGGTGGCTGCGCTGAGCCCGGCGGCTCAGGAGCTTGTAGCGGCCGCCGCGGTGCTGGGCCACCGCTGCGAGCTCGCGGCCGCGTCGGTGCTGGCTGGCCTGGGTGATCCGCTGCCGGCCCTGGGAGAGGCGCTGAAAGCGGGGATCTTGGCCGAGCAGCCGGGCGCGGCCGCGGCCGGGATTGAGTTCACCCACCTGCTGGTGCAGCGCGCCATCTATGAGGACCTGAGCCCTGCACGGCGGCGTCAGCTGCACCAGCGGGCTGTGGGCCTGGTGGATCGGCATCGGGCGCTGGGGCACCGGGTGGCCGCAGCGGTGGGCCCGGACGACGGGCTGGCTGCCGAGCTGGAGGCGGCGGGCCGGGAGGCCGCTGGCCTGGGCCGGGCGGCGCAGGCGGCGGCCTGGCTGGCGCAAGCCGCAGCGGTCAGCGGCGAGCCCGCGGTGGCCGATCGCCGCGGGCTGGCTGCGCTGGAGATCCTGGTCACCCATGGTGAGGCGGCCCAGGCCGAGGTCCTGGCTGCCCGGATGGCTGCCGCCGGGCCGGATGCACGGCGCAGCTGGGTGCTGGGCACGCTGGATTTCCACGCTGGCCGGCTCGCCGCGGGTGAGGCCCGGCTGCGCGAGGCGTGGCAGGCGCACGATCGGGTCCGGGAGCCGTCGGCGGGCGCTGAGGCCGCCGGCTGGATGGCGGGGTTGTGCCTGGAGACGGGACGGATCGGGGAGGCCATCGAATGGGGCGAGCGGGCGGCGGCGGGCGGCGCCGCCCCGGCCGGGGTGCTTCACGCGGCGCTGGGTGTGCTGGCGATCGCCCTTTTCGCCGCCGGGCGGGGACCTGAGGGCCTGACCCGGCTGGCATTCCTGCCCGCCGCCCCCGCCGAGGTGCCGCGGGAGGACACCGACACGCTGGTGATGCGGGGGCTGGCCAGGCTCTTGGCCGAGGACATGACCGGGGCGGTCGCCGATCTTTCCGCCGCCGCGGCCAGGCTGCGGGCCGGTGTCCCGCTGCGCAGCGCCGGCCAGTGCCTGAGCTACCTGGCCGGCGCCGAGTATCGGCTCGGATCCTGGGATGACGCGGTGGTGCACGCCGAGCTGGCGGTCTCGCTCGCCCACGCCGCCGACCGGGTGTGGGAATTCGGCTTCGTGCACCTTGTCGCCGCTATAGTTCCGGCGCAGCGCGGCGACTGGGAGACAGCAAGCGCGCACGCGCGGATGGCCACCGAGGCCGGCCAGGCCACCGGCGCCCCGAGGACAATCGCCGCGGCCGCCATCGCTCAGGCGTTCGCCGCCATGGCCCGCGGCGATCCGGAAGGCGTCACCGACGCTGCTGCGGCGGTTCGGGCCATGGGCAAGGCAGTGGTCCTGAGCCTGCTGCCCCACGACTGGCGATCCCTGGAGATCGAGGCGCTCATCGGCCTGGGCCGTCTCGGCCAGGCCGAAACCGCGCTGGCCGAGCTGGAGGCGGCGCTATCCCGGGCCGGCCCGGCGACCGCCCTGGTGGACGCCGCCCGGCTGCGCGGCGACCTCGCGACCGCGGCTGGGAACCAGGGCGCCGCTGCCGCGGCGTTCGAGACCGCCTGGCGCCGCGCCCAGGGCCTGCGGGTGCCGCTCGCACTGGCCCAGCTGGAGATCTCCGACGCCCGCCGGCTGCGCACGGCCGGCCAGCCGCAGGCGGCCGTCGCCCGGCTGCGCTCAGCCCGGCAGCGCCTGATTACCCTGGGCGCCGGTCCCTGCCTGCAGGCCTGCGACCGGGAGCTCGCCGCTGCGGGCCCGCCCGCCGGGCCGGAAACCGTACCCGCCTTCGTCGGCCTCACCCCGGCTGAGCAGTCGGTGGCCCGCCTGGTCGCCACCGGCCGGTCCAACCGGCAAGCCGCCGCCGAGCTGTACGTCAGCGTCAAGACCGTCGAGTTCCACCTCGGGCACATCTTCGGCAAGCTCGGCATCCGATCCCGTAAAGAGCTGATCACCCGAATCGGCGCCGCGACGCCTCAGCCAGCAGGAACCTAGGGTCGTAACTAGGGGCCGACCCTGGCGACACGGCTTCTGCGGCCACGTGACCATTAACTGAGTGCAACTGTCATACGCCGGGCGAGTCCCGGTAGATCGAGCGCCACCGCGGAGTAATCGTGGGTCTTGAAGAGAAGCTGCCGAGCGGCGTGCTGCTGACCTCGGTGGAGAAGCTGGCCGGCTGGGCCCGGGCGCGCTCGGTGTGGCCCGCCACCTTCGGCCTGGCCTGCTGCGCCATCGAGCTGTTCCAGACCGGCAGCCCCAAGCACGACCTGGCCAGGTTCGGCATGGAGATCGCGCGGAACACCCCGCGGCAGGCGGACCTGATGATCGTGGCGGGCCGGGTCAGCCAGAAGATGGCGCCGGTACTGCGGCAGATCTACGACCAGATGCCCGGCCCCAAGTGGGTCATCTCGATGGGGGCCTGCGCCTCCAGCGGCGGCATGTTCAACAACTACGCGATCGTGCAGGGTGTGGACCACATCGTGCCGGTAGACATCTACCTGCCCGGCTGTCCGCCGCGGCCGGAGATGCTCCTGGACTCGGTCCTCAAGCTGCACGACAAGATCATGAACACCAAGCTCGGCAAGGACCGCGAGCGGCAGATCGCCGACCTGGAGCAGGCGAAGCTGGGGATCGGTCCGCTGCGCATGACAGTTTAGAAGCCGCGCCACTCTGTACGGGCAGGCGAATATGGCGGCCGTCTGGCTAGCTTGGGTTTCCGGTGATGGGAGGGTCTCATGGAGACTAGTCCGGCTTCGGGGACATCAGAAACGGCCGACGCTAGCGCGGCGTATGCGCTGGGATACGGTCCCGCCGAGCGGGACCGGC
>Ga0116222_1001599_pt1 | contig 12451 bp, 9 predicted proteins | sample Sb_taG_12_FD_88963 | JGI IMG/M metagenome (GOLD analysis project Ga0116222, IMG submission 88963) | Peat soil microbial communities from Weissenstadt, Germany - Sb_50d_9_AC metaG | ecosystem: Environmental > Terrestrial > Soil > Wetlands > Peat | place: Germany: Weissenstadt | collected 2010-09-21
AAAACGCCGTCCACCGGCGCGGTTACTTCAAAGGTGGCCTTGTCGGTCTCAATCTCCGCCACCAAAGCGCCCGCGGAAACGGCCTCGCCCTTCCGCTTCACCCACCTGCTCACCAGGCACTCTTCCACCGTGTTGCCGAGCTTCGGCATCTCCACAGGAGTCGCCATTTACCGATAGTTCTCCATCAATTTCCACCCGACTTCGCTGAACTGGCTGAGCGTCCTCTGAGTCGCTCCGAAGCCTACGAACTCGTCGGGCGCCATTCCCTCCGGCTCATAGGAACGGACGAACTCCGGCATCGTGCGCAAGCGGTCGAGCACGTCGTCCGGAATGGGCCGATCGATACGTTCTTCGCGCGGATGGTCCCGCGCCACGAACCACTCTTGCGAAGCGGGAGCAATCGACATCAACAGGTCCGCCCCCGCCAGCTCCGTCAGATGATAGTCGCCGCGCAGGGCAGCCACCAGCAACACGGCCTCATAGCCGCGATCCTTGTAGATCCCGTACGCGCGCTTGGTGACGGCCAGGCCCGACTGCCGGATATCGGCTTCGCTCACCGCGGCCTGGTTATCGTGCGCCACCTCCCGCAGGAAGTCGTCCAGGCGGCCGATCATGATCACGGAGAAACACTTCCCCGGCTCGATTCCCTGCCCTTTCGCGCGCTCGACGCCAGCGCGATGGCGCTCGGCGATCTGGACCGCCTGCGGCACCGTGAAACTCACGGTGGCGGTCACGGTGATGCCTTCCGCGACGCAGTCTTCGAGCACGTCCAGGCCCGCCGCTGTGGCTGGCAACTTGACCGCGATATTCGGCGCCCACGCGTGAAAGCGTTTCGCCATGGCGTGCATGCAGTCCCGGTCGCCCGCGCGCATGGGATTCACCTGGGCGCACACGAATCCCGGCAGCTTGGCGGCCGCCCGCGTGACCGCGATCTGCATCAGCGCCTCGGCCTTGGCTTCGGCCGGCAGATTCCGCGCGATCACCTCCGCGATGGACGCGCCCCACTGGGCCCGGTCCTTATTCAGCGCGATATTCGCCAGAAACGGATTGGTGGTCACTCCGATGGCGCCGCGCTCGAGACCGAGATCCAACTCGGCTTCTTCCGCGGAATCGTGCCACCATTTGGTGCGGGTCTTCTCGATGACCCAATTCAGATAGGTATTGTTCACGATGGTGTACCCGCCAACAGTATAACTACATGCACGGCTAGTGCTGCCTGGCCCGCAGGAAAGCCCTCAGGTCCTTCATGAGCAACATCAGCCGCAAATCGTCGACCACCGTGGGACTGAAACCAAACCGCAAGTAGAAGCTTCGAGCCGTCTCGTTGATCGCTTGAACCAGGACGGCGCGAACCCCCACCCTGTCCGCGGCCTGCTCGATTCGCGCCAAGGCATCCTGTAGCAAAGTTGTACCCAGCCCTTTGCCTTGCTGAGTAAGGTCAACCGCAAGCCTGGCGAGGACCACAACCCCGATCGGGTGCGCCGCCAGCCCGTGAGAAATTCTCGCCGGAGCGTCATCGCGGCTTATGCTTCCGGCAGTAAGAGCGTGATACCCGACCACTACGTTGTCGTTCCGGTGGGCCACATACACCCGCGCCGAATCGTTCTGCACATTGATCCACGCGAATCGCTTCAGCCAGAGATTGAGGGCCCCATTCCCGGAATCGAACAGGTTCAATTCATGGGTCTTCGCCAGTTTCTCGATGACATATTCCGTGCCCGCCATCAGCGGCTTTCCGCCACGGGAGCGTGTGAGAACAGCCGCTTGAGGCCGGCGGGCACTCTGGGCGGGCGATCCAGTTCCTTGAGAAACGCCGTCCACTTGTCTTTCGGCAGCACAAAGTGATTTTGGTCGGCGAGGTCCATTTCCGCCTGGGCGCAGAGCGAATCGATGATATAGTCCGTAAGCTTCACTCCTCGACGTGAGGCTCCGGCCCTGATCAATTCAGCCTGCCGGCTGGTCGCGCGAACATGGAAACGAGCGGACTTGGCGAGATCGTTCGGAATTCTGTATGCCATACTTTTCTTTCATTGTACGCCTATCGTGTGCTGCAATTAGTCCAGCCAATCAGCCGCTGTGATAATATTCTCGCCATGAAATTCTCCCCGGTGCTATTACTGATAACCATGTCCATCGTTTCCTCCGCACAGAACAAGCCGCGGGCGCGCGATCTCGGCGTGCCCTTCGAAGGCAGTCCCGGGCCGCTGAACGCCATCGTCGACGTCCCCGGTGTTGCGGTCGGCCATAAGACGCTCATCTCGGGCGATGGCAAACTGCAAGTAGGCGCGGGCCCGGTTCGCACCGGCGTCACCGCGGTGTGGCCGCGCGGCAAGCAGTCTTCCGACCCGGTCTTCGGCGGCTTCTTCTCGCAGAACGGCAACGGCGATATGACCGGCACGCACTGGATCGAAGAGTCCGGCTTCCTCGATGGCCCCGTGCTGATCACCAACACCCACAGCGTCGGCGTGGTCCGCGACGCGTATCTCGCCTGGCTGGTCAAGAATAAACGGCAGCCGGGCACCAACGTCTTCGACGGCGGCTTCTACACCTACCCGATCGTCGCCGAAACCTACGATGGCTTCCTGAACGACATCAACGGCTTCCACGTCAAGCCCGACGACGTGGCGGCCGCGCTCGAATCGGCCTCCACCGGCCGGGTACCGGAAGGCAACGTAGGCGGCGGCACCGGCATGGTCTGCTACGGGTTCAAGGGCGGCATCGGCACCTCGTCCCGCAAACTCGCCGGCGGATACACCGTGGGCGTTCTCGTCCAGTGCAATTGCGGCAGCCGCCGGCAGTTGCGCATCGGCGGCCTGCCCGTGGGGCAGGAGATCGCCGACAACATGCCGGTGGCCAGCGTGCAGCATTCCTTCCGCGACGATACCGGCTCCATCATCATCGTGGTGGCCACCGACGCTCCCCTGCTGCCGCACCAGACCAAACGCCTGGCGCGGCGCGCCACCATGGGGCTGGCGCGCACCGGTTCTACTTCCGGCAACGGCTCGGGCGACATCTTCATCGCGTTTTCCACCGCCAACCCGAATGCCGCGGCGGCCAAAGCTCCGGTGAATGTTTCCATGCTTCCCAATGACGCGATCAATGGGGTCTTCGAGGCGGCGGTACAAGCTACCGAAGAGGCCATCGTCAACGCCATGGTGGGGGCGGAAACCATGACGGGAATCGACGGCCACAAGGTCTCGGCCCTGCCCCACGATCGCCTGCGCGAGGTGTTGAGGAAGTATGGGAGGTTGCTACCATAGGGGAGGACTGACAGACGACAAAAACCGATCGTCTGTCCTACCAAGCGATGTCTTTGTCTCCTTCCACGCGTCTCGGACCATACGAAATCCTCTCGCGGCTCGGCGCGGGCGGGATGGGCGAAGTCTATCGCGCCCGCGACACCCGCCTGGGCCGCGACGTGGCCATCAAAATCCTTCCCGGCGATCTTTCCGGCGACCCGAGCCGCCGCGCGCGCTTCGAGCAGGAAGCCCGCGCAGTAGCCGCGCTGAACCACCCCAACATCCTGGGGCTTTACGACATCGGCGGCCAAGACGGCACCGACTACATGGTCACCGAGTTCGTGGCCGGCGAAACACTTGCCGCCCTGATGGAGCGCGGTCCCATCGCGACACGCAAGCTGCTCGACATCGCGGTCGAGATCGCCGACGGCATGGCCGCCGCGCACGCGGCCCGCATCACCCACCGCGACCTGAAGCCGCTGAACATCATGATCGACCGCGACGGACGCGTGAAGATCCTGGATTTCGGCCTCGCCAAACAAGCCCCTCCCGCTTCGGCGGACGCCGACGAAACTATGACCGCGGCCCAAACCCAGCCCGGCATGATCATGGGCACGGTCAACTACATGAGCCCCGAACAGGTGCGCGGGCAGCCCGCCGACCACCGCTCCGACCAGTTCTCTTTCGGCCTGATCCTTTATGAAATGGCCGGTGGCCGCAAGCCTTTCGACAGGCCGGATACGATCCAGACGATGTCGGCCATCCTCACCGACGACCCGCCTCCCATCGAGCGTGTGATCCCCGCCCCGCTGCGTTGGGCCATCGACCGCTGCCTGGCCAAAGACGCGACCGGCCGCTACGAATCCTCGCGCGACCTGTTCCACGAGCTGCGCAGCCTGCGCGATCATCTCTCCGAAACTTCCACGACCACCCAGGCCGCCGCGCCCACCGTGGCGGTTGCGCCCACTGCGGTTGCACGCCGGCCGATCCCATGGACGCTCGCCGCCGCATTCGCCCTGGGCGTGCTGGCAACGTTTGCGGCCCTGTGGCTGATGGCGGGTCCCGAAATCCCCGACCAATCCGCCTATCGCTTCGTCCCGCTCTCCTTCGCGCCGGGCGGACAGTCCGACCTCGTCTGGTCGCCGGATAGCAAGGCCGTAGCTTACGCCGCCCGCGAGGCTTCGGGACCGTGGCAGGTGTTTCTTCGGTACCTCGACTCCCCGACGCCGATTCAGCTCACTCACACCGCGGAGTCTTCCAGCCCCGTAAGCTGGAGCCCGGACGGAAAACGCATTTTCTTGAGAGTCGATCGGAAACCGCGCGCCATATGGTCGGTCGCCACCGTGGGTGGCGAACCCGAGATGGCCGCTGCCCTTCCCGAGGGTCTGGTTACCGGGGCTCTCTCGCCGGACCACAAAGTGGGGGCTGCGCTGCGGCGGGGCGGCGATGGCATCTACACCGTCTGGCATGGATCCGTGCCCAGCGGGCCGTTCCAAAGATACTCACCCGATCCCTTCGCCACCCGCGCTTTCTACAACTACCCCGGGCTCGCCTTCTCACCGGATGGGACCCAGATCCTGCTCCTCTTGAATGGCGCGCAGGACCGCGAAGAAGCCTGGCTCCTGCCCTATCCTCCCAATCCTTCCCATCCGCCCCGCCTCGTTTTGCAGGGGTTGCCCAGCTATGAGGGCACTCCGGACTTCTCGTGGATGCCGGACAGCCGCCACGTCGTGGTGGCGATCAAGACCAGCCGCGAGGCGGCTACGCAACTCTGGATGGCGGACACCCGCTCCCAGGAGCGCCACGCGTTGACCAGCGGCACCACCACAAGCATTTCTCCGGTGGTATCGCCGGATGGCCGCAGGATTGCCTTCACGGAATTGACACGGATTTTCGACGTCCTCTCGGTGGACCTGGCGACGGCCGCCGTCCATCCGCTGGTACTCACGGAGCGCGACGAATCCATGCCGGCGTGGGCCTCGAAGAAGCCGGCCCTCGCTTTTGTCACCGACCGCAACGGACCCCAGGAACTCTGGTTGCATGTGGACGGCAGCCCCGACCGCCCCCTGGTCACCGCGCGCGACTTTCCACCAGACACCACACAGTGGTTCATGGGGCCCGCGCTTTCGCCCGAAGCCGACCGGGTAGTCTACACGCGTGTGGAAACCCAGGGGGGCGGGGCGCATCTTTGGATTTCGGCCCTGGCCGGCGGCGCCCCCGTTCCGCTCACCAACGACAGCGTATCTACCGAATATCCGGGCTCCTGGTCTCCCGATGGAAACTGGTTCGCCTATCTCTCGATGCGCAACGACCACTGGTCGCTGATGAAGGCCAAAGCCAGCGGACAGGCCGTTCCGATCGCGGTCAAGGCAGACGCGGACCGCACCAACGACGCGGTGCCCTGCTGGTCGCTTGCCGGCGATTGGATCGTCTACGGCGAGAATCTCTATTCTCCGGATGGGGCCACGGTGAAGTCCCTGGGCAGCCACAAGTCCGCGGCATACGTGTTCGCGCCGGATGGCAAGCGCGTCTATGGCATGCGCGCGGATGGCGATAAGGAACTGCTCTTTTCGGTGGACATTGCCACCGGGCAGGAGAAGATCGTGGGAGACGCCGGCAAGAACTTTCGGCCCGCGAGCAATCTCAATCCCGCCATCCGGTTCAGCATGGCGCCCGACGGCAAGAGTTTTGTCTACAGCGCCCCCCGGTCCAGCAGCAATCTCTGGATTCTGGAGGGCTTCGGCGGGAAGGCCGGCTTCTTCGCACGGCTGGGGCTGCGGTAAGGGGCCGAGGGCCGGAGGCGGGAGACGCATCTCTGACGCGTGTGTCAGCTTATTTTTCACGGAGTTGTAACTTCCTTTGTTTCTGTTGGTTGCGGCGGCGCTCCGAAATCGGGAGACGCATCTGGAGGGTCGTTTTTACAATATGCGTCTCCCGGGGGTCAGGGGTCGGGGAGAGGGCTTGTGACGGCGATTTTCCGGAGAGTCGATTTATTGTTTCTAACGTATGAAGTTCCTCTTTTTCTGCAGGTTGCGGAGAGGCGCCAAAAATTTGCGACGGCGATTGAGGGCCTGTTTTAAAATCGCCGTCACAAACCTCGCGGGGGTGGCGGGGAATTGCGGCACCTCGGGTCATCGTGGTTTGGTTCGGTTCCATAATTCTGCTCAAAAAAGCAAAAGCCGCTCAAAATGAGCGGCTGGTGGCACTACCGTGCAATCCATCTCTTCCTGATTTAAATCTAGCAGACGATCATGCGGCGCCCGGCAGTTGCGGGGGTGCCGCGGCGGCGTAAATGGCTTTAGAATGAGTGAAAGTGTGCGAGAAAATAAAGTTCGTTCCTTGGTGACTCGGAAAAACACGAATCCACAGAAAAGGGGGGCTTCCGGGCAAGTGACTGATAAAAAGAGGGATGAGTCGATCAGGCTAAGTTGTGAGGGGTTGGCAGGCGAAAGCGCCTGCCCCACCAAGTAGAATAGAAGAAGATGCACCTTGCGCTCCTATTTTTCGTCTCCCTGGTGAACGACGTCCGGACCCTCGTCGCCCAACACGATTATGCGGCCGCCGAGCGGGCCGCGCGGACGTACCAATCGCAAAGCGGCGCCACTCCTGAGTATGCCGCGGCGCTCTCCTGGATCGCGCGTGGCGCCCTCACCGACCAACAACTCGACCGGGCCGAGAGCTACGCCGCCCAAAGCCGCAAGGTGGCGGTGGAACTGGTGCGCACTCGCAAACTGGATGCCGACCCATGGCTGCCTACCGCGCTGGGGGCATCCATAGAGGTTCACGCGCTGGTGCTGGCGGCGCGCGGCGAGCGATCCGAGGCGGTCGCGTTTCTGCGGGAACAGCTTGCCGCATGGGGCACGACCTCCATCGGGGAGCGGATTCGGAAGAACCTCAACCTGCTGAGCCTCGAAGGCAAGCCGGCGCCGCCGCTCGAAACCAACGAGTGGGTGGGGACCGGGCGCGCCAGTCTGGCGACTTTGCGCGGCCATCCCGTTCTCCTCTTTTTCTGGGCACACTGGTGCCCGGATTGCAAGACGATGGCGCCGATGCTGGCATCGTTGATGCGGACGTATGGTCCGAAGGGCTTGATGCTGGCCGCGCCGACCAAGCTGTACGGTTACGTCGCGGGTGGGGAACCGGCTGCGCCGGCGGTCGAGAGACCATACATCGAACGGGTCCGCCAGCAGTATTATCCGGCTTTGGCGGGCACCCCTATTCCACTGAGCGCGGCAAATTTTCTATCTTACGGATGCAGCTCGACCCCGACGATTGTGCTGATCGACAGTGCCGGCATCGTTCGCTTCTATCATCCCGGCGCGGCATCCGAAGTGGAACTGTCCAGCCGTATTCAGAAGATACTGGGGAAGTAACGCCGGTCAGGCCGTTTTGCGTTTGCCCGCGTGCCTGGTGGGCCTTCGCAGGACGCGGCGGTATTGCTCCAGCGCCTCGATCATCGCATTGACAGCGGAGAGGCGTATGTACAGATGATCCAATTCCTTGGGATAGTTTCGACCGGGAAATATGACTACAGTGGACTGCGCACGAGGCATGGTACTAGCTGTACCAGAAGTCCCGGCGTAGTGCAATCCCTCAAATTACCGAGGATAGGAGACAGGAGTCAGGAGCGCAAGCGCAAAAGGGGGTGGGGGGGGTTTGGGGGTTGGGGGTTAGGGGGTTGGGGGTTAGGGGTTGGGGAAGGTGGTTCGCTGCGCTCGCATCTTCTTAAATACGCGATGGTATTTGCGAAACTTTGTACTAAGCTCAAGAACAATGCCCATCCCCCTGTTGTTCCGGTTGGAAAAGTTGGACCGGTTGGAAGCGTGGAAGACTCGCTATGGCTCGCGGGATACGGTCCCGTTGGAGCGGTTACTGGCGGCTGCCGCCGAACGGCGTTTGCGGGACGCGGCCAGCCTGATCCGGCTGCACGAGACGGCGCTGTTTCTGCGGGCGTGGCCGCCCACTCCGGAAGTAGCGCGTCTGGCCGATGCCATCCTCTTCTCATTCGGCAGACGCATCGCGGAATTGCCGGAGGAGGAGCTTTCCGCTTTCGCGGAGCCGGAGGTATCCGGGATCGCCGGCACGTCGCTCTCGGCGGTGTTCAGCTACGAGGTGGCGCGGAGCCTGGCAGACCGCCATTCCCGCAACGTGGAGATCGCGTGGGACCGTTACGACGACGCCGACCGGCTTGGTCCCGTGCTCGCGCGCCTGCTGCCGCTGATGGGCGAGGAGTGGCCGGTGGAGGCCCACGTGAATTACCGCGAGTGGATCTCGGCGGTGCGGGGACGGGGCACGACGGACCTGGCGTGGCTCTTGGCGCGCACGCAGGCGGAGCGGTTCGACGCGCTGCAGGCGCCGTTGACGTGGGAGATTGGGAACGCCCGGACTTCGCGTTCGCGCCTGCGGCTGCCCAAGCGGAGCCTGTTCTGCCACACGGAGCCGCTGCTGCGGCGCAGCGACGTCTCGCTGGCCGGGGAACTGGAATCGCCGCCACTCGCGGTGAAGCGCGTGCCCCGCGCCGAGGCGCGCAAGATCCTCGACTTGATCCTGGACACTTCGGCGATGCGCTACCGGGAGCTTTATGGCTTCAGCCATCCGGACGAGACGGGCGTTTTTCACGCGGATGCGGGACGCGGCGTGGACATCTACTTTTTCGGCGTGCCTCCCGAGTGGCGCCTGCCCTTGCGGGCCTATCATGCGGGGGTGTTTTTCAAGAATGGCGTGCCCGCCGGATACATCGAGCTGCTTTCGCTTTTCGAGCGCGCGGAAACCGGGTTCAACCTGTACTACACATTTCGCGAGGGCGAGACGGCGTGGCTGTATGCGCGGTTGCTGCGCCTGTTTCGCCAGGTGCTGGGAGTGAGTTGTTTCTCGATAGATCCCTACCAGATCGGATTGGAGAACCCGGAGGCGGTGGATTCGGGAGCGTTCTGGTTCTATCGCAAGCTGGGATTCCGTCCGGTGGATCCGGAAGCCGCGAGGCTGACCGCAAGGGAAGAGCAGCGCATCGGGCGAACACCCGGTTATCGAAGCTCGAAGCGGACTCTGGAGAAACTGGCCGCCGATTGCCTGGTGTACGAGAGTGCGCCGGCGGAGGGGGGCGCGTGGGATCGCTTTCGGGTTCGCAATCTGGGCTTGGGATTCGATGGCCAAATGCGCGGCTCGGCTAGCGGCCTCTCCATGGTGATGAGCCGGATTCCGGACCTGGAGGACTGGACGCGGGAAGAGAAGGCCGCGGCCGCCGCCATCGTGCGGGCCAAGGAGCACGGGAGCGAAGCACGCTACCTGCGGCTGATGCAGCGCCATTGGCGGCTGCGGGCGGCATTTCTGAGATTGGGATCGAGGCGCTGATATGGACCCCCTGCTTCATCGCGGCATCGATTTGTTTAACCACGGCGAGTTCTTCGAGTGCCATGAAGTGCTGGAAGAGGCGTGGACGCCGGAACGCGATCCGCGGCGGCTGTTTTTGCAGTCGCTGATTCATGTGGCGGTGGGTTGCTATCACGCGCGGCGAGGGAATCCGGTGGGGGCATGCCGGCAACTGCGGAAGGCGTTGCGCAAGATGGCGCATTACCTGCCGGCGTGCGAGGGTGTGGATACGGAGCGGCTGTTTCGCGAGGCGCAGGCGGTGCTGGAGCGGATCGAGGCGGGTGAGGTGGTGAAGGAGTTTCCGCGGGTGTATTGTCAGTGACGCTGCGGGAGAGTCTCTTCCGAGGGAAATTATTTACTTGACGCACAGGCCTGGACTGCTGCATTTGCAGGGGCGTGACAGGCGGTCGTTTAACTCTTGGCCGACTGTATAAAGGCACGAATTTCGCTGTCTGCCAATCCAGACTGCCGGAGTGAACTCATAACGAACTCGTCCTCTAGCCAGTCGGCCATAGGGACTGAAATATAGTCGGTGGTGCCTCTTCTCCTCCACAGGTACGTCCGCTTCTGTGTGGTCTTTTAGGCGTAGTTCAGCTCGCGTATCTTATTGATGAAGCTCTCTCGGCGTACCATTAGCCACCATCGCAGGGATGAACGGTACGTCGAAGCGCACGTCTTCCTGGGCATTCGGGATGGCGCCTAGGAGGGTCCATCCACGGTCCAGTAGGAATTGTGGCAACTCGTTAGACGTAAACAGATCCTTCATCACAGCGTCTAGCGTGAGGCCGACGTCTTCCATCAAATCGGCCCACGTTTCAGCTTGAACGGTCAGCTTAAGGGCGTCACACACCCCAACCCAGTTCCCGCCAGCAGCACGGAAGCATTGCAAGGGGATATCTGCCTGAACACGGACAAGCGTGGGCATGCCCTCATAATATGCTTATCAGGCACGAGTTTGCAAACGGACCATGCCCGTAGTGAAATTAAATTCGGTGAACCGGTGAACCCCCTCCACCAAACGTGGAGGGTTCATTAGGATTCCGAGCAGGTGCACTTCAGTTTGGTCCCTGCCTGGAACGTAGTACAAGCGAAGAAGGACCTTTTCATAAAAGGTCCCTCCTTTGTTCGGAATTGCCCGGCTTGGTCTTATCTTTGCACGATCCAGGCCGGCTACTTCGAACCCCGCGAACCCTGCCCCAGGTAGACCGTCTCTACATGCACGCGGAAATCCTGAAGCGATCCGCCTTGCCACCCCCGGCAGATGTCGTCGATCGAGGAAAGCCCCAGCATCCGGTAACTCTCCATCTGCGATTCGTCGAACCATTGATCGGCGGTGGTCTGGTGCGGAAAAGTCGGATTCATCTTCGCATAGCTCAACACATCCTGAGATTCGCAACCCAGCACCAGGGGCTTGATGACAATCAGGCAGCCGTCGTCACACCGGCCATCGACGGCCGAATAACGGATGACCCCTACGGCACAGCGCCGTGACCGCCGGCGCAACGGATCCGTAAGCGGTTCGTCGAAATCGATGGGGATTTTCGAATCGATACGGAGTTTCCGCAGCGCATTACCCAGATCCCCCATCCCCATCTGCGGATCGCAGGCCGCGTCCAACACCACGATGATCTTCGCGCGCCGGATCACCATCTCATACAGGCCGAGATTCTCGAAGTGACCTCCATCGGAGAGGTAGACATAGGCGCTGCGGTCGGAGGTCAGTCCGAGCGCCTCTTTGGCCAGCGAAACGAAGGCCGAGCGCGGCCCGGCGTGCCGCCAGGTTTGCGCACCCGCCTTGCCCGGATTGCCCAGCCATGCGCCCAGGCGGGCGTTAAACAGGGTCATGATGAAGCCGATCAACGGCGACGAATAATAGCCCATGCTGGGAGAGGCAGCGGCGCCCGAAATGGTCATCGCGGTCCCCAAAGAAATCCCCTGGGGACCGCCGTAGCCATCGGAGGGCCGGTAGCCAAGGGCTTGCGCGCCGCAATGAAAGCGGCTGACCGTGAATGCCTCGGCTTTACGCTGCTGCCACGCCAGGCGGTCTCCCGCCACGAGATTCAAGGTGAGATTCAGCACGTGAAGCGGTTTCAGGGCAGGGTCAAGCCGCGCCATCGGAATATCGTCGGTGCGCGCAAAGCCCGTAAAGCCGCTAACCTGGCGCTTGGGGTTCGACGCGCCCAGGTAAGCCCGCACCAGGCGGTCGCGATACATGTCATGCAGCGAAAACGTGTTGATATTGACGTAACGCGCCATAAACCAGCTCAGCAGCAGGCACGCGGCGGAGAGAAAGCCGATGGTGCGCAGGTCGGTCTGCTCCAGGAGCAGGTTGTGATCCCACCAGGCAACCGCGGCTGCGGGCTTGCCGAACAGCGGAGCGCAGGCGGAGAGGAGAATGTTCGTGAGGACGGCGATCCCCACTGCCAATAATCCTATAAACACCGGAGGCGCCAACCTGGCGGCCAGGGGCAGCATCCACCCGCCCTTCGCGTCTTTCTCACTGGAACCCGCTTTGGCCGGCGAACCGCCGAAAGCACTGGCCCATGCGCTGACGGCCCCCGCCGCGGCAACGGCGCTCTTCACCCAGGTGTGCCAGGTGAACGCATACCTCGGCAGAATCAGCACCAGGGCACAAGCGCCGAGCCACGCCGCGGAAAACCGCAGGATGTGCGCCGACGATCGGGACATCCATTCCCGGTCGTTATCCTGCAGCGCCCGGCTGGAAAGGCCCGCATAGATCGCCGACCCCAGGCTGAACCCGAGCAGCAGCAGGGGAAGCGCCACCGTGACGTAGGTGGCCCATGAGATCGCGTACGCCGGATCGGGGTTCCATAGGATCTTAT
>Ga0116222_1001605_pt1 | contig 12437 bp, 11 predicted proteins | sample Sb_taG_12_FD_88963 | JGI IMG/M metagenome (GOLD analysis project Ga0116222, IMG submission 88963) | Peat soil microbial communities from Weissenstadt, Germany - Sb_50d_9_AC metaG | ecosystem: Environmental > Terrestrial > Soil > Wetlands > Peat | place: Germany: Weissenstadt | collected 2010-09-21
CCCCAGCTCGCAAACGCGCTCACGTCACACTGAATGGCCTCAACTTAGCTGTAGGTCCGCCTGCCGTATCTCACCCCGGATCCAGGGACCAGGGCATCTCTTGGGGAGGCTGTCCTATTCTACGCGGGGGGATAGAGCGGCCTCTCTCACACTGGGAACCAGCAACCGTTCTCTCGGCTATTTGATCCATCCCAACTCGCGCGCCTGGTCGTTGGCGGTGGGTCCGAGCGCACGCCTTGACGAGTTCGCCCTTCCGTCAGACGGCAACCGGTCTCGCGTCAGGCACGTCGTAGATGTTTTTCGAAAAACCTGATTCCAGGCGATGGTCTAAGAGAGCTACGATAATGTCTCTGCATGTGTCCGCGGTAGGCACAATCCTGCCAGTGGCATCGAACAGTAAGTTCAAACCGAACTCCGCGTAGCGTCCCCGTAAATTGATCATGAAGTTTGCATCTTTGTAGTGCCCCTTCTGCCTGATAGCTGACGCTCGACGTAGTTGAATCTTGTTTTCGCCGATGTGCGCCCGTAGGGAGCCCAAGTCCGAGAAGATAGCGGTGAATTCGTCCTCTGCCTGAAGCGCCGCAAAATCATCCTTGTGGGCTTCTTTGTAAGAGAGGATCGATTCAAAGTGCGCCTTATTTCTGATCAGGATGCCATCGCCGACGATGAAGAAGTCGATGCTGCTAAAGAGGTCAAAGCGCGGGACATCGTCCAACCCCAGCTGCTGATCGACGAAGTACACGGTCATTTTGTTGCGCGCATTTTTGGTATGCCACGTCGCGTCCGTTTTTCGCACGGCGTGGATGACCGTATCGCCGCTAACCAATTTGACCACATAAAATGTCGAGTTTTGGATTTCTTTAAGTCTCCTCACCCTTTTTGGATCGATTTCCTCAGCGGCCTGCTGGACAACTAATCCCGCGTGGGTCTCAAGCGTCGTTATTGACAGCGCGCTTCCTTCGTTATTCTGCGCAAGAAGACCGTATTCCTGCACTTCCTCAATTTCGGCACGGGCGCTCGTGTCGGTGACTCGCGCCGGCTTGCCCCTAGCATCCGAGCTGCGCTGGACCGGCACTGGGCTGCGTCTGAGGCCGGTGACGACGATGCTGAGGATGAGATCTACCACGACGACGCCGTGCTGGAGTACCCCCAGTCCGGCGAGCGCATCCGTGGTCGGCTCGCCATCCGGACGACGCGGGGGTTGCTTCCCAACAAGCACTTCACCATTCGGCGCGTGATTGGGCGCGGCGATCTTTGGGTTACCGAATATGTCATCAGTTATGATGGGAAGCCGTCCCCCACTGTCAGTATCATGGAGTTTAGGGATGGAAAGGTCTTTCGCGAGACGCAGTACTTCGGTGACCCCTTCGAGCCTTGGTCTGGGCGCGCCCAGTGGGTTGAACCGATCGATTAGTAGGCAAGCCGAAAATTTTTGCCGGCGACGGAGAGGGCATGCCGTGACTTTCCCGCTTCTCTCATGAGATGGAGGGCGACCTCGGCCCGCTGACATAGGGATTGCCGGACTCGAAAAACCGACGCTTGCGATGGACTTCCCGCGTCAGGCCGATGCGCGTGCTGCTACAGATTGGACCTATGCGCCGTGCTGCCGTGCCGAGCCAAAGAGCTTCCCCAGCACATAGATCAACTCCGTCATATCGCTTGTCGATCTGCATGGCTTGGGCGAGGCGTCCAGGGCCACGCGCAATATCGCGAGTACGCGTCATCTTCCGAAAGCGCTGCATTATCTCAATGCCTTCGAGAGGTTCTAACGCACGCAAAAGCACGCCCGCACCGACGCCTGGTTCCTCGCTGGTGACGTTCACCATGAACGAAGAGCCATAGGTAAAATAGACATAGCAGTAGCCAGGACCGAGAAACAAAGACTGATTGCGTCGTGTCTTGCCTCGGAAGGCGTGGCCGGCGGCGTCGCCAGGCGGATACCCCTCTGTTTCAACGATGACTCCGCTTAGCCTCGCTGTCGGGAGCTTGTGGACCAGCGTCTTCCCGATCAGATACTGCGCAAGCTCCATCGTTCCCACAGGCAAGTCCGCCCGGCGAAGGCACTCGAGGCTGCACTGAAGGGGGTTCATTGCGACCACCTACTCCCTTCAGACGAGAGAGGGTTAAAACATAAGCGCCCGATCAGGGGCCCATCGAGACAACTATGGCAATGGCAAGAACCTTTCGTGGCCCCTTGGCATGCCTTATGGCAGATCAAGAGGTCAACGCCCGTCGGATGGTTTACTGTTCAGCGGATCGTGACCGGCGGTTATTGCTCCGACTCCATCAGCACTACTTCCAGCGGCTACCTTGTGGGCAAAGGTACCGTGGCGGAGAGGGTGGATATACCCTCTTCCAACATAATCAATGACATAGCGTAGCTAACCTCCCCAAAAGGCCCCTTCGATCCGTAAAGGGTATTTCCCGGCGTGGCTAACCTCACCCTTGGCCGCGTGCCGTTCAACGCTTCGGCTTTGCTTTAGGCCGGAACTCAGAACGATGAGTCCGGCCCGGCGAGGAAGGTCTGCTCCTCCTCCGTCGAGGCGCGCCCGAGCAGAGCGTTGCGGTGCGGGAATCTGCCGAAGCGATCCACGACCGCCTGATGCCTCAGCGCGAAATCGAGCTCGAGCGGCTTGCCGAGCATGGCGAACAGCGCGACCGCACTCGCCTGATCGCCTTCGTCCTCCGAGTGTTGGAACGGCATGTAGAGGAAGGAGCGCTGATCAGGCTTGAGCTTTGCGTCCACGCATTCGGCGATCGCCCGCTTGGCTAGCGCAAGTGCGATAGCGTTGGTGGCGAAGCAGCGCGCGTCCGCCCGGAACATGTTGCGCGGAAACTGATCAAGCACGAGGATCGCCGCGAGGAAGCCTTCCGGCGTGTCGAGCCAGGATGCAGGAACGCCGGAGCGGAGCTCGTGATAGGTCGTGCCGAAGCGCGACGCGATGGTCGAATCAAGCGCCTCGTCTTTGCGGAACCAATCCTTCGGCGAAAGCTCACCGAACCAGAAATTGACAATCTCCTCGATGCCGGCGGAGCCCATCGCTTGCGCTCCTTTCAGCCGAGTCTGACTTCGCTTACGCACTCGCCGATTTGAACTTTCGCAGGCGAGCCGCTGGAACCGACTATGCCTTTTGGAATTATGCGGTCATGCTGTCCGATTTTGAAGAGTGCCGTCAGCAAGCGCTGCTATGCGCTCAGCTTTCGGAGAGGTCGCCGTCCCACGAAGCGCGAGACGACTTCGCTGATATCGCAAGGGGTTTGGTATAGCTTAGCGGCCAAGATAGTCAGCGACCAAGCGCTGCTTGACCTGCTGAGGGAATTCGAGCCAAGCGGCGACCTGCTCGAACAAGCTCCTAATACCGAAGCGTTCGCCGCTTGATGGCCGAGGTACATGTGGAGCTGGATGAGACGCTTTCCGCCACCATGGACAAAGATTCCAGGCGGCATCAAAGTCCTCGATGCCAATGGTCAGTCGCTTGCGTACGTCTACTCGCGCCAAGACCCCAGGGAGGCACACCTAGCAAATGTGTTGACTGAGGACGAGGCGCGTAGTGTTCACGGGCTTGAGGCTAGTCCGACGTAGAGTTGGCTCCTGGAGCGGTACGAGCCTGATCGGCGCGCTCAATCGCTTCGGCGAGATATTCCGGCGACTGCGCACCCGAGACGGCAAGACGCCCGCCGAAGATGAAGTAGGGCACGCCTTCGATGGCGGCCTCCTTGGCGGATTGCGCTTCGCGCGTGACTTCCTCGACATCCTTGTCGCTGTCGAGCGCCGCGCGCGCGTCTTCCGGGTCGAGCCCGACATCGGCCGCGGCCTGGACCAGCACGGCTTTCTTCGTGAGATCGGCGCCTTCGGTGAAATAGAGGTCCATCAGCCGCTGCTCCATCTCCGCTGCCTTGCCGATGCCGGCCGCCCAGCGGATCAGCCGATGTGCATCGGTCGTGTTTGGCTGGTTGCTGATCTTATCGATGGCATAGACCAAGCCTTCCTGTGCCACGGTGGCCGCCACCCTTTGTGCGATGCCCTTGTACCGCTCCGGCGAACCGAACTTGGTGGTTAGATACTGCTCGCGGGAAATGCCCTCGCGTGGGATCCAGTCATTGAGGAAGTAGGGGCGCCAGTGCACCTCGACCGGAATCTCGGGCTTCATCGCGATCGCCCGTTCCAACCGCCGCTTGCCGATAAAGCACCAGGGGCAGACAACGTCGGAGAGGACATCAATGCGGACAGGCGGGCGGGCGGACATGGGGAGGGCTCCAGAGTGTTCTGTCATTCGGGGACGACCCGACAGGGCCAGCCCGACTCCATAGTTCGCAGCGCCTGCCTTGATCGCGGATAGGGGCTTCATCTCGACCTGAGTGACGAGCTCAAGCAGACGGGGACGCTCGATGAGGCCCACGCATCGCGGTGGTAGCACCTTCGTCGCAATGGCTTGCGGATGCTTGCCTGCCTGCATTCCGTCCTCGGTTGCCGGCCCCGATCGCCCACTTTTCCGCCGCCCTTCGCATCCCCCTCGACGGATGATACGATCCCCCGTTCGGGTGATTGCCTCGAGGGCAAGATCATACGATCTCCATGCGCGAGAAGAAACTGACCTGTTTCTGAAACGGATAGCGAAGATGGCTAATGCGCAAACCGTCCATGATGTGACTTATGACTTGTTGCGTTCGCTGGGCTTGACGACGGTGTTCGGTAATCCCGGTTCGACCGAACAGACCTTCTTGCAACGGTTTCCAGACGATTTCACCTATGTTCTGGCCTTGCAGGAGGCGTCAGTGCTCGCTATGGCCGACGGATTTGCGCAATCGACGGGCAAGCCAGCGTTGGTCAACGTTCACACGGCGGCGGGTACCGGCAATGCAATGGGCAATCTGGTGGCCGCGTCCAAAGCCAACACCCCGCTGATCGTCACTGCGGGCCAGCAGGCACGGGAGATGGTGTTGTGCGAGCCCTATCTGTCCAACCGGCAAGAGACATTAATGCCGCTCCCGTGGGTTAAGTGGGCGTATCAACCAGCCCGGGCCGAGGATGTCCCGGCGGCGTTCATGCGTGCCTACGCGGTTGCGCTGCAACCACCCGCGGGTCCGGTTTTCTTATCCATTCCCCTGGATGACTGGAACAAGCCAGCCTTGGGCGCCGCCGTGGTCCGCACGGTCAGCCATCGCGTTGCGCCCGACGAAGCGCGTCTGGGCGACTTCGCCGAGCGCCTAAACAAGGCTAAGCGGCCGATGCTGGTGTTCGGTCCGGAAGTTGACCGCAGCGGCGGCTGGGATGTTGGTGTTGTCTTCGCCGAGAAGGTACGGGCCGAGGTCTATGGCGCACCGTTGCCCGACCGGGTCTCTTTCCCCGAAAACCACCCGCTCTATCGGGGCGAACTGCCGATGACGATCGCGGGAGCGAACGAAGTCATGCGCGGACACGACCTGGTCATGGTAATCGGCGCTCAAGTGTTCCGCTACTACCCGTTTGTGGCGGGTGACTACCTCCCCGAAGGCACCGAACTGCTGCAGATCACGTCGGACCCCGACCTCGCCGGAGCCGCACCGGTCGGCGAAAGCATCCTGGGCGACTCCCGTCTGGCGTTAGAAAAGCTCCTTGACGCGGTGACCGACGCGCCCCACCGGGCCACGCCTGCGCCATTGGCCCGCAAACACACCCTGCCTGACGCCCCGAACTCGCCGCTGACGCCCACTGAGGTGTACTCCACGCTTAGCGCCGTGCGGCCGGTCGACTCCGTGCTGGTCACCGAATCGACGTCGACAATGGCCGAACAGCGGGAGTGGCTGCCCACGATTCGGTCAGGTTCCTTCTACGCGACCGCCAGCGGCGGTATCGGCTGGGGCGTGCCTGCTGCGGTCGGTGTGGCACTGGGAGACCGCGCCCGTGGCGTTGAGCGCAAGGTGGTCGCCACCATCGGTGACGGATCATTCCAATACTCAGTGCAGGCGATATGGACGGCCGCCCAACATGATCTTCCGATTGTGTTCGTCGTGATGCGTAATGAGGAATACTCCATCCTCAAGGCGTTCGCACTGTTGGAGAAGGCCCCCGGCGTCCCCGGCATGGACCTGCCTGGCCTCGATATCGTGTCCATCGCAACCGGCTTCGGATGCCGAGCGGTACATGCAGACACCACCGAACAGCTCGCAGAGCAGTTCACCACAGCCCTCACTGCTCACGGTCCCACTGTTATCGTCGTCCAGACCCAGCCGCAGATGGCCCACCTTGGCTAATGCCCTGTCGTCATCCAAGAGCCTTGAGGCCGCTCATACTGTCACTCACTGCATGACAATGCGTGCTTCCGTCCGCAGATATCAGCTCAACGACATTATGTGAATGATCCTCCACGGAGACCCACAAACCCCCGTCTCAGATTTTTCTTTCAGCAGCAATCGCCGAACACCTTACGATGACAAGGCGGCGGTAGTCGCGTCTTTTGTCGATGGTGGGGGTCCATGTGGATTTGCCAACGGCGAAGAGGGCTCTCGCAACGACGCCGTCGAGAACAGATCAGCTTCCATTGGTTGAGTGCGACCGCATGCCGCCACGAATGCTGCTGCAGCCGGCATCGACCGCGCTTAGGTACTCGGAGCGAGGTTGCTTGAAGTGCTAAAGCTCGCCGGTCAGAAATTGGGCGCTTCCCATTCCGAAGGACCAATCCTCATCGGTATTTTCGACGAACGTTACGACCACATCCGACGGTGCTATGCCGCAGGCGCGTTCGAGGTCGTGGCAGAGGAGCCGGTAAAAGGTCTCCTTCACTATCTTTTTGCGCGGCCGTGATGTGACTTGGAGGAGGACCACCTTGTCACTGCGCTCAAGGCCAAGACCAGTATCCTCGATGATCATATGCGTACGCTTGTGCTCGTGCACGATCTGATACCGATCCCGCTCAGGGACTTCGAAGGCTAAAAGCATGGCGCTGTGTGCCGCATCAAGCAAAGCCTTCAGCTCCGCGTCGGTGCGGCCTTCTATCAGATCAAAGCGAAGAAGAGGCATGACAAACCCTCCGTAGGTTTAGGTTGGGCGACACATTCGGCGCCTGGGCTTCAAAATCGGAACATTGTCCTTTTTCAGCATCAATGGAGGGAACCGATGCACCCGTCCTGGAAACCCTCGCGGTCCCGGCTGGATCGTGGAGTCGCCACGATACGAAGCCTCACACGCAATCAGCGAGACGGAGTGGTGCAGATCCTGATAGCCAAGCTGATCGTGCCGCGTCGTACTCACCAGTGACGAGCTCCGCTGTTGGCACTAAGCGGACGTTCAACCGACCGCTTCGCGAGGTCTGGTTTCGGTCGGATTGTGTTGCAAAACGATTCTGAGTTCTCCGCGACGCAATTTTAGTTCAAGGACTCAATGGGTCCCGCAAGATTGATTCAAGCAACGGGCCTCTTGGATTCGATTATTGCGCAGGAGGCGCGTGCCGCCGACTTTTGCAACACAATCGGTCGAAAAGCGGACATGCCCAATCAGCGTGTGGAATGTCCGCTTTTGACCCTAAGCGGACGTTGGCCGTCTGTAGCGGCCCTAAGCCTTCACTTGATTCGACGTCGACAGTGACAACGACGGAACCATCGATGCCAATGAGTTCAAGGCCGCCTGCGGTAAGGGTTTGATACAGGGCGCAGACGCTTCTACGGTCAAAAGCATGCAGGGCGGCGGGAATATGAAACCCGGCCAGGAATAGCGGAGTGCGGAACGCCCCGTATTCATGTACTTGAATAGCCGGAGCCCGACCATGTCGGGAATTCAACGAAAAGCAGGAGATATCCCAATGAGGAAACTTATTTCGCTGATTGTTGCTATGGGCCTCGCGGCTGTCTTCGCGGGTCCAACATTTGCCGCTGACGCTCCAAAGACCAAGGCCGAATGCGTGAAGGCCAATATGAAGTGGCACATGCTCACCCAGAAGTGCACGCCGCCAAAGTAGGTGCGGTGCCTTAAGGGGCGTCGGCTTCGGCCGGCGCCGTTTCTTCCCAACCTCTAGGCGACGCTGATGTGACGCCGCCGCGCCGCTTGGCCGCGTCGTTAGGTTGAGACCCGAGCCCAACGTCAGTTGGCCTGCCCAAAGTCGCTATATCCGAACCCCTCGCAAAGCGCGCCCAGCTCTATCGGCTTTGTGGGGGAGTTGTCCTCAATGAGCTTTATGATGCCCGTTGTGAACTGCCCGTTGGCATCCTCTGTGAGCTGCGCATAGAAGCGAGTGAAGCCGGCATATTCGCCATGGGAGTTCTTGCTGTTCACCAGGCCGCAGTAGTCAGTGATCCCGTCCCGCTTGGTTAGCACCGCGGGCATCCACTTAAACTGCGCGCTGCCGGGGTCCTTAAACCGCTGCGATATGACCCCCGCGAGGGCTGTCTTCTCGGTCTCTGTGAGGTCGCGCTTTGACGGCGCTGCAAGGGGCTCGGCCGTCGGTTGATCGTGGCACCCCGAGACGACAATGCCCATGGCAGAGACCGCAACGATTGAGCGCACGAGCCTTCCGGTCATTGTGTAGCCATCTAGCCAAACGGCAAAAAACCAATGCAATAGGCATGTCACCCGGCCGACTCGCTTGCCGTCAGCTGGCGCGCCTTGGTTGGCGAGCTTCCAGGCCTGAGCGAGAAACGTCTTCCGAGGGTCGAGGAATTAATACTCGATTAAGCATAACAGTCTAACCAGGATCATCACTGGGGACTAAAGATGCGGGTTCTTCTCATCGAGGACGACAGCGCCACCGCGCAGAGCATCGAGCTGATGCTGCAGTCGGAAGGCTTTAACGTCTACACGACGGACCTCGGCGAAGAGGGTGTCGATCTCGGCAAGCTGTACGACTACGACATTATCCTGCTGGACCTGAACCTCCCCGACATGAGCGGCTACGAGGTACTGAAGACCCTGCGCGTAGGCAGGGTAAAGACGCCGATCCTGATCCTGTCCGGCCTCGCCGGCATCGAGGACAAGGTGCGGGGGCTCGGCTTCGGTGCCGACGATTATATGACCAAGCCCTTCCACAAGGACGAGCTAGTAGCCCGCATCCACGCCATTGTGCGGCGGTCCAAGGGCCACGCCCAGTCCGTCATCGAGATCGGAGAGCTGAAGGTCAATCTTGACACCAAGACGGCGGACGTTAACGGCCAACGCGTGCACCTGACCACCAAGGAATACCAGATGCTGGAGCTTCTCTCGCTCCGCAAGGATGCCACGCTGACCAAGGAGATGTTCCTCAATCACCTCTATGGCGGCATGGACGAGCCCGAGGTGAAGATCATCGATGTCTTCATCTGCAAGCTGCGCAAGAAGCTCGCGACCGCGACCGGCGGCAAGCATTATATTGAGACCGTCTGGGGACGCGGCTATGTATTGCGCAACTCCGAAGACGCATCCGAAGTGGCGGCGTAAGCTTCTAGCCGTCGCGCCTTGTGGTTAGCTGCCGCCCATACACGATCCATCCCAGTTCCGACGTACTAAGCGGATGTATTGTGCGTTCGGAGGAGTACCTCCGCATGCTAAGAAGCAGCGTGAGGCGAACAGGATAACTGGAACGATATCGCCAGAGGAACGAAGAGGCCCTCGTGTGCAAAGCCGTCATGTTCGTACTGGTCCTCGTCGCTTTCGGTTTAGTGGGAGACACAGCTTCGGCAGGAACCACCACACTCAGGGGAATTTATGCTCGTAGCGTACTCGGCGCCGATTGTATTGACGCGGGTGGAACGCCTGCACCCGGCACAGGACCGGGCGGGTTCGGCTGTAAGACTGACAAAGGCGAGGTAGAATGCACTGCCACGGGGCAGTGCACCGGCACTTGTCCGACGTGCGGCACCCGTCATCACCGCACCGGCATTTACGGTATTCTGCACGCAGGCACGAAACAGTGAGCAAAATTAATCTCACGGGTTTTGTAGCAATAGGCTGACCTATCCTACGAGGCATCCCCCACCAGAGCGGAAATGCAAATGAGCGGCGGCCTCTGGCGAGCCGCCTGCATGCACCGAGCGGGAGCTTGGCTATCTGAACGGGAATAGCCCAAAATGGACTCGCACGCACCGGCAGCTAATCATGAGCTCATGGCCTAATCGGCCCTTGGCTTCTTGACGATCTCGTAAAGTGCATTGATGGCGTCGCCGATCTTGTCGGTGCCTTCAGGTGGCTGCGTGTTGGTCTGGACCGTGATCATCAGATCCTGGTCGGCAATCCAGACGTAAAGCGTCCGATAGCCAAGACTTTCGCCCCCGTAGAACCATTGCGCGCCAAGGGGACCGAGAATCCGGTAGCCCAACCCGAGGGCGAAGCCGCTCGGGTCATCGGCAGACACCATCGTGATCGGCTCGCCCGTCTTGGTCGAGATGAGCTCCGTCCACTCTTTTTGCTCCTTCGGTGGAACCACCTTCCCGCCGAAGACTGCGCGCATCCAGCGATCGACGTCGCGGGCGCTGGAGATGCCGCCGCCGGCCGATTGCATCCAGGACACGCTGCCGTTGCGCATGTCCCGCCCGATGATTGGCGCATTCCAGGTTTCTTTGCATTGGGGTTGGTAGTCGGCGCAGGCTTCGTTCTCGAAGTAGCCGTGCGAAAGACGCTTGATGACCGACTCCGGGTAGGTGCTGGCTTCGTAGAACGTCGAGGTGAGACCGTGAGGCTCGATCACCAGCTCATGAACGAGATCGCGGAAAGACTTGCGTGAAGCTTTCTCGGCGATCATGCCGGCGAGAACGTAATTAGTATTCGAGTAGTGATAGCCCTTGCTCACCGGCAGCTGATTAGTGGCGCTTGGATAGGCGCTATCCGCCAGCTCCTTGAGGGTGAAAGCCCGCATTGGCTCGTTGGCCAACGCCCGGGACATCCACTCGGTTTCGGAATAGGTGGGAATACCGCTCGTCATGTTGAGGAGGCGACGGATGGTAACGTCCTTCCACGCCGGATACTCTGGCAGCCACTTGCCGAGCGTGTCGTCGATCGAGAGCTTTCCTGCCGCTTCGAGTTGGAGGATCACCGCTACGGTGAACGACTTCGACGTGCTTCCCATCTGGTAAAGCGTGTCCTGGTCGACGGGGCCTGAGTCGGGGTCGCGGCCCACTTTCCCGGCAAAGGCTTCGATCGCCGGCCCGGCAGCGCCGAAGCTTATGTAAGCGGCGATGCCGGTGACCTTTTCGACCGGCGCTCGCGCCGCAAGCCACGCGTCAAGCGCAGCCTGGACTCTCTCGACCTGGGTCGCCTGGGCAGCCAAAGCGGACGACGCAAAGACAACCACAACCGCTCCGACCAGAATCGAAACAAGTCCGGTCTTCATGTTATCCGATATCCCCCAGATGACCCGTCTCCCAAACGGCAATTTGCGCCCTTTCGGCTTTGCCAACAAGGCCAACGCGGGCGAACTGCCGCGGGGCCGCGTCGAGACTGACGCGTTTGCTCTTCATAGCGCGACTCAGTAGGCTGTTTTTTCGGCATCAAGGCGCACCTCCCCTGTCCATAACTTCGAGCGTCATCCCCAAACCCCTCATGCTGGCGCTGGCGGCGCCCGCAGCCGGGCGATGAGCAACAGGATATCGGCGAACAGTTGCCGCGGCACCGCGACCTCGGCCATCTGGAATGTAACGTAGCGGCCGTGGCTCACCACCTTTGCGCCGATCTTGATCAGCTTTTCGCGCAAGCCGGTCAACGACCACGGCTCAGCCGTCTCGGGCATCGCCAGCGTCCGCATGAATTTCCCGAGGTTGTAGGCGAGCGCGTGAAGCTGAAGGCGGACGGCGTTGGTGGTGAACGAACGGCACGACAGCCGTGTCCACTTGATCGCGCCCTTTCCCTCTTTGATCCACTGCTCGCAGGTGCCGCGCTGATTGTAGAAGGCCACGACGCGCTCCGCCGGCCGCGTCATGTTGGTCACAATGAAGCCGACGCGTGGATAAAGCTCGCCCTGATGCCACTCGACTTTGGCCACGACGCGCCGCGGCTTCTTCCAGCTTTGCGCCTGATAGCTGAAGCTCGCATGGAACCGCCGCACGTCGTTCGGCGGACGCCCGATCGGACGGGTGAGCAGGTGGCCGATCTTGTCCTGCAAGACTCTGTTGGCCGGTAAGCGGATCGTGTACTTCATGCCCTCGGCTTCGAGGAACTCATACACATCGGGCATGGCAAAAGCAGCGTCGGCGCGAAAATACAGGCGCGCGACCTTGTCGGAATGGCGCGCAACCACCGGGCGCAGCGTGCCCTCCCATTCATCGGCGCTGTGAACATTGCCGGGCCGCAACGCGCACCGCTCCAGATCGCCGAACTGGTTGAATACGAACAGCGGGTGATAGCAGGTGCAGCCGAAATGACCGTTGTAGGCGCTCCCCTCCTGCTCGCCGTAGATCGGGCTCTCGCTAGAATCCATGTCGAGCACGATGAGTTTAGGCGGACGCCGCCGGTGCACGCGGTCGATCCACTGCCCAGAAAGCTTGGCAAGCGTGGCGAG
>Ga0116222_1001607_pt1 | contig 12432 bp, 8 predicted proteins | sample Sb_taG_12_FD_88963 | JGI IMG/M metagenome (GOLD analysis project Ga0116222, IMG submission 88963) | Peat soil microbial communities from Weissenstadt, Germany - Sb_50d_9_AC metaG | ecosystem: Environmental > Terrestrial > Soil > Wetlands > Peat | place: Germany: Weissenstadt | collected 2010-09-21
ATCGAAAGCATCCACCCAGACCCAGCTCCCACCGGACACCTTGTCGTGTGATCCAAGAACGACAATCGTCAACGTGTGGATTCCCTCGGTCAGGCCGGACGCCGTGTACATCGCTGCTTGCCCTTTGGCTGGATTGGCGTAGGTATCGACAGTGGCCTTCAGCACCCCGTCTACGAATACCTCCGCCTTACCCGACCACTGGTCCCGATACGCGATCCACTTCACGCCTGTGCCGGTGAAGGTCACCGTTGCGCGGGCGTTTGTGTCCATCGCCAGAACGCACGACCCGCCGCTACAGGGAGCCGTGGTGTTCGTGTACCAGGTGCCTCCGCTATAAACGATCGCGGAGTTGTTCTGCTCGATCCGATACGGCGTAGACGACGGAGTTTGGGGCGTCGGGACGGTCACATCAAAAGCGTCCACCCAGACCCACTCTCCCGCGGAGTTCGCGTCCATTGTGCCGGTGACGTTGATGGTCAAGGTATGGCTGGCATTGCTGAGACCGCTTACCGAGTACACCACGGTTTGAGCCAGCGCATTGGCCGAGTACGTATCGACCGTCCCCTTCAATACGCCATCCACATAGACCTGCGCGATTCCCGACCACTGGTCGCGGTATCCGATCCAATTGACTCCAGTTCCGGTGAAAGTGAACTTAGCCTGACTCCCCGGGTCCATCGCCAGAACCGCGGAACCGCCGCTGTTGAACGCTCCGTTGTTCGTGTACCAGTTCCCCGTCAGTTGGACCGACGGAGCGTTTTGCTCGTAGCGAGTCACGGTGGTGGTGGGAGCCGGTGTGGGAGGAGGTGGAGTTGACCCCGAAGTGGATGAGCCCACGATGATCAGGTAGGTGTCGCCGTATTGCACCGCATATCCGTCGATCGTCTGCAAATCGTAGTCGCTGCTGTAGACCACCCGGCTGCCGTCGCGGCTGGTGGACATCTTCGGCTGCCAGTTATATGTGTTGGCCTGGTACGGACGGCTGCGGTGATGCGCCACGCGAAGCACCTGCGAACCATCCAGCTTGATCTGCAGCAACTCGTTGGTATAAGCCACCCATCCACTCGTCGATGGCGCGGGATTGCTCGGAGCATAAGTCTCCACGTAAACAAAGCCGCTGTTGTCGGGCGCGGAAATATGGACTGCGAGACTCCAGTCGAACGTCGCCAGGCAGGTTTCTGTCGCGTCGGCCAGCCGGATCTTGATGATGCCGTTATTGCAGATCGGCTGTGGATCGTTCGAGTTGGTCCACACCAAAACTTCATCGCCATTGGTGTCTAGGGTGACATCCTTGTGCCCATCGGCGCGCCCCACCTGCCGCAAGAAGTTCATGTTGCTGTCAAACAGCTCCTGGCCCGTGTTGCGGACGGTGCCGCTCTGAATCCAGGCAATGATCACGTTATTCCTGGGCGTGATATAGATACTATCGAACTGGGTTCCTCCCGTATCGAATACTGGTGACTTCGCATCGGTGCTGATCTGATACACGAAGACGTATCTGGAGTCTCCCGCGAAGACAAAGTGGTCCCCATCGTAAGAGATATCGGATTCGCCCATGCCGGTGATGGCGGAGTATTCACTAAACGTGTGCACGATGGTTGTGGCCCCGGTGGAAATGTTGTAGGACTTGAACTGGTTGCCGTGAACGTAGTAAATGGTGCTATTGTCTTTCCTCGACCACCGCGGTTCGCTGGAGGCGTTGATCTCGAGCGGGAGGTCCCGAATATAGAAACCCGTCCCATCATACAGTCCGAAGTAACTTTGGTGCACCAGAATAATCTTCGAATTGTCGCTGTTGAACGGGGTCATGGTCGGATATTCGTCCTCGATCCACGTCAGGTAGCCGCCGATGTCGGAGTCTGGCGTGCCCATGGCATTGGATATCCGCTTGACCGTCGAGCCGAAGACTGGATCGACATAGGTGCCGCCGACCGATGGCGGCTGAAAAGTATTGTAATTGGGTGGATTCTCGACGCCTCCGGTCGCCAACTGAGCAAGAGCGGGCGCCATCGTGCCTAACAGCATCAGTGTCCCAGGGAGCAGGACGATTCGAGTAATTTGCTTTTTCAACGAGGTTCTCCTTAGGGTTCGAAAGCCGGTTTTTTCCCGAAACCGAGCCGATAACGCAACGGTCTCTAATGGCCTGCGTTAGCCATCCGCGGCCGCTCCGCCAGGGCGCGGGCCGTTCGTAAGAGATGGCCGGCCAGCTTCTCATCGTTCAGACAGGCGTCAGCACCGCACTTCCGGGCCACGCGCGCGAGATCGTCGACCGGACAGATCAGGATCAGCCTGGATAACGGACTGGACTTCTTGATGGAAGCGACTGCTTGGCATATCCTGACGCTCACTGGTTTCACGTTCACCACAATCAGTTCGGGAAGAAGAAGTCCGGCCGTCCGCCCCAAGCCTCCCAAATCACTTAAACTACTTACAACCTCGAACTCGGCACAGTCATGAAGGAGATACTCGATAATGCGCGTGAGCGACGGAGAGCTGACGACCAGGATCGTGATTTTGCGCAAATTGTCCTCGCAAGACTTCTCCTTACGTGAGCCGCTGCCGAGAGGGCGGCTGCTCTTGTTCCAAGGTAAGGGCAGTGGCGTCGTGGCTCAATTAGGCGGGCACCTTAGGGTCGCTTCATTCGCGCCTTAAGGAGTGTTGTCGGATTTCGGTGGCGGGCATTCAAGTGCGGGTTGAACGGGGCGGGGATTCGCGCGTCGCCAAAGCCCGAAAGGGGTCAACAAATTTGCGGCGCCATCAGTGGCGATTTTCCCGAGAGACCGTCGCAAGGCGCGACATTGCGGAGATGCGACCCACGCTACCGGCCTTCATTAGCCGGTGCGACAGGTGGTTGTCCTGCGGCCGCAGTTCAGCCGGGCTCCGAATCCCGGCGTACTCGAGGTGAAAACAGTAGCTCGCGCAGCCCCTGTCCGCTTGGATCAAGTAATGCCCGAAGATCCGTACCAGATAGATATTGCCGAAGTCCGCGTAGCCCATGCGGTATCAGGACTTCAACGAGCTGAAATTGTTCCATGCGACGTACGACGGGATCCCCTTGCACTCCTTTGCCAGATATGCCTCGAGGGCCCGGGTCACGGCAAACCCGTGTGGGCGCTGCCCGCGACTTTTCACGTGGGTGAAGCCCTTGTACATGTAGATGTCGCGGTCGTCAAAATGGAGAACCATGCCGGCGGCGTCAATGGCAGCCGGCTTGTTCGAATATTATCCGTACGCTGCCAGAATCGCGCCATCTAAAAATCCGTAACATTCGTCCCCCTTGGCGAAGGCTTGCCGCACGAACTTCTCCGACAATTCGTACTCCGGGCGATTCTGGATAATCCTCAGTTAGTAGGGCCTCGCTCAGAAACTCGCCACGGTAGGCTTTATCACATTTCAGAAGCTCCGGAACGACGGTCTCGATTCTGACCTCCTTCAAAACTCTGCTCGAGACAAACAGGTTCAGTACCCGTGGAGAGATGCTTTGGATTGTTTGGACGGCGCCAAAACGCTCGAGCCCCTGCTGCATCTCGTTGAACCGCATGCTCCCCTCAGTAAACCAGACAACCATGCCGGCTGGAACTCGATTGATTCGCAGTACACCGTTGCTCACCCTGCTATGCGGAGCGATCAGGTCGACAGAGCGAGGGTGTGCCTGTCCGTCGCGCTGCGGGAAGAGCTCGCTGTTGGTGAGCGCTATTGAACAGCCAAATGTGTGGTTTGTCAGTACACTTGAGGTTGGAGCTAGGGTGCGTCTTTTTGTTCTGTGGACTACTATACTCCGGACCGACATTGCGGATTATGCGTGCTACCGGTGAATTCAACTGCCAGACATGCCGGACTCACTCGGTTCCCGGAAGCAAAAGAGGACGGGATTCAATTGGGAGGGCCATCGTGATGAGCCGCGCTCGGCTTGAGTATCTTCTTTTCCCTTTGGCGATTCTAATGTCGGCATCGCTTAGCCAGGCCCAAACGGGCGGTACAACGCGCATCGAAGAGACCGACAAGAGCATCGCGTACACTGGCACCTGGTACACAAACGGCAGATTCCTCAACAACGGCGGAAGCGCCGCCTTAACCAACGCGCGCGGTGCGACAGCGACAGTCACCTTTACCGGCACGGGCATTACCTGGATCGGCGTGCTGGATCCCTGGGCCGGGATCGCGATCGTTTACCTCGATGGCACGATGAACACGGTGGACACCTATGGCAGCAGCACGCTTTATCAGCAGCCCGTCTTCAAGGTCTCTGGCCTGGCCAACGGCCCTCACACTCTCACGATTAACGTTCCTCATACGAGGGACCCCAACGGGCAGGGGTCGTGGGTCTGGATTGATGCGTTCGACATCGAGAACGGCTCGGGTGTAACGGGCGGATTTACCGCCACAGCGGGGCGTACGGAACAGAACAGTCCGGCCGTAGCCTATACCGGAGTCTGGTTTACCAATACCTCCGCTGCGGACAGCGGCGGTAGCGCGGCGCTCGCGACGGACGCCGGTTCCCGCGCCACGATCACCTTCAATGGCACCGCTATTACTTGGATCGGGTATCGCGACCAGTCGTCTGGTATTGCCAGGGTATACGTGGACGGCCTGCTGACGGCGACGGTCGATACCTACCTCTCGCCGAGCCAGGCGCAAACTCCCGTCTACACCGTCAATGGATTGGTCTCCGGTACGCATACATTGACGATCGAGGCCACCGACACGCACGACGCGAATTCGAACGAATCCTGGATATGGGTGGATGCGTTCGATGTCGTGGGCGCCGGCGGCCAGACTGGCGGCGGCCAAACGGTACCGCCGAGCCCAGCCGGGGTGAATCCCGCCGCCGGCAACGGAACATCCCAGACCTTTGCCTTCACATTCTCCGATCCTTCGGGCTGGCAGAGTCTTGCCGTTGCGGACGTGCTCATCAACAATGACCTTGATGGGCGGCAGTCCTGCTTTATTGCGTTTGTGCCCTCCGGTGCCTCCTCGGGCACTGTGTTCCTGACGGACGACACGGGTGTCACGGGAGGTCCGGCCTCCGGAATGCCCCTGCCCGGTTCCGGGAGTGTAAGCAATAGCCAGTGCACTGTCAATGCCGCTGGAAGTTCCGTAAGCGGGGCCGCCGGCACTCTTACGCTAACACTTGATATAACGTTCAGCGCGAGTTTTGCCGGGAATAAGGTGCTGTACCTGGCCGCGCAGAATCAATCTTCAACCAATACCGGCTGGCAAGCCTTAGGAACGTGGCAGGTGTCCGGTTCCGTACCAACAGGCCCGGCCGTTGGCGGAATGAGTCCTGCGCGCAGCAATACGCTGAGTCAAAACTACACGTTCACGTTCACCGACACCAACGGCGCCCAGGATATAGCGGTGGCCGACATCCTCATCAACACCGCACTAGACGGCCGGCACGCCTGCTATCTCGCATTCGTTCCGTCGGGCTCCACTGGGGCAGCGCTCTTTCTCGTGGATGATGCGGGCGACTCCGCTGGGCCCTACCAGGGAATGGCCCTCCCCGGCTCCGGCGCCATCGCCAACAGCCAGTGCTCGATCGCCGCCGATGGAAGTTCCATAAATGTGAGCGGGAACACTCTCACGCTGGCTCTGGCGATTACTTTCGCCCCGGGGTTTGCGGGCAATCATATCCTCTTCCTCGCGGCGCGCAGTAATACCCTGAATTCTAACTGGCAGGCCGTGGGGACCGTCACTGTTCCGTAATGAAGTGCGTGGTGCCTCTCCCGAAATCAAAACTATACCGTGAGCAATCCGAAACAGCGAACGGTTTCAAGTCGTGCCAGTATAAGTCAGTGCCGTAGTGGCCCTGCCATGGCAATTCTGAGCGATGTGCCGCGGCAGTCCACATCACAAACTGTATCGCGACGCCGCGCCCTTCAACGTCCGATATCTTAACGCCGCTGCAACGCGTGCGCTGAGTCGGTTCCGGTGCGCTGGCGCCCAAAGGGACGGTATGAATATGCGCATGGGAAAGATCCGGAGAACTGAGAAATCCAAAATAACTGGAATCAGAGTGCCTCGATTGGTGTGCAGTTTCAGCGCTGCCTCCGCCGTGTGCCTGCTCCTGATCGCTTGGCCCGCGCAGGCGCAAACCATCAGTTTGTTCGCGGGAAATGGGAACACGACCTCGTCGGGCGATGGCGGCTCAGCCACGGCCGCGGCTATCAATGAGCCGTCGGGGCTGGCCATCGACCCGGCTGGTGACGTCTACATCTCCGACACGAACGGTTGGCGAGTCCGGCGAGTCAACCCGGCCGGGATCATCTCGACCGTCGCCGGAAATGGGACCTATGGCGCAACCGGCGATGGAGGCCAGGCAATAAATGCGTCGTTTAGCGATGTGTTCGGTATCGCGCTTGACGGTGCAGGCAACCTGTACGTGGCCGACGCGAGCAACCGCCGCGTACGCAAAGTGACGGCAGCCGGCATTGTCACTACGATTGCCGGAACGGGCGTGCAGGGTAATACGGGAGATGGGGGCCTCGCGACGAATGCCACTCTGAACCGGCCAATCGCTGTAGCCCTTGATGCTGCCGGCAACTTGTACATCTGCGACAGCTCCAACCATAATGTTCGCCGGGTCAATCTCACCACCGGACTCATTACCACATATGCCGGTAACGGCGTGCCAGCCTTCGCCGGCGATGGTGGCCTGGCTACCGCCGCCTCTTTGATGTTTCCGTTGGCAGTGGCAACCGACAAATCAGGTAACCTGTATGTCGCCGATGCGGGCAATAACTGTATCCGTCGGGTCAGCTCCGCGGGTGTGATTGCCACCGTTGCCGGCAACGGCAATCTTTCCGGCTTTGCGGGAGACGGCGCCGCTGCCACCGCCGCCCTGATAAATCTTCCCTCGGGTGTTGCCGTCGATGGCGCCGGCAGCTTATTTATCGCCGATTCCGGGAATAACCGGCTCCGTAAGGTTGACGCCACATCCGGAATCATCAGCACCATGGCCGGTGGCGACGGCAACGGATCCTCCGGCGACGGCGGTCCCGCTACCAACTCCCTGCTGGACTATCCGTGGGGTATTGCGATCGATTCCACCGGCGCTCTTTACATTGCGGACCGCATGAACAATCGAATTCGAAAGATCTCCGGGGCCGCCGTGCCTCCGCCGCCCCCGCCCTTGCCTCCTGCTCCAGCTCCGTCTTCCACACCAACTGTGACTTCGTTCACGCCGGCGGCCGCGACTGGAACCGCGCAAACGTACTCGCTCCAGATCGGCGAAGCGAGTGGTTGGCAGGATATCGATGTTGTCAATGTGCTGATCAACCGTTCCCTGGATGGCCGGCAAGCCTGTTACCTGGCATACTCGCAAACTAATATGCTGTACCTGGTAAACGACAACGGGGACGGGCTGTTGCCCGGGATGCCATTGAATGGATCGGGGACGCTCGCCAACAGTCAGTGTGTCGTCACGGGCGCGGGCTCGTCGGCGGTTGGCAGCGGAAACACGCTCACCCTCACCCTGAACATAAGCTTCACTTCCGCCCTTGCCGGCGACCGCGTAGTTTATGCGGCTGCGCGCACCCTGACTCTGAACTCGGGCTGGCAAACCATGGGCGTATTGAGCGTGCCGCCTTGGCCGTCTAACTTCCCCAACGGCATCGGTACGACGCCTTCCTCGGGAAGCGCCGCGAGCGCCACCTTTGCCTTCACGTTCGGGGACGCGAATACCGCTGCCAATCTGCAAACCGCATGGGCCTTATTCAACACCGCTCTCGATGGACGGTCGGCATGCTATATCGCCTATTACCGCCCGGGCAACCAGGTGCTTCTGTACCCCGATAATGGAGACCCCTCGAAGGCTGCCAGCATGGTTCTCGCGGGCGCCAATACCCTGAGCAACAGCCAGTGCACTATATCGGCGCAGGGTAGCAGCGTGGCCGCAAACGTCAGTCAGTTGACCGTCAATCTGAACATCACGTTCAAGCCGGCTTTTGCGGGCCCGAAAGCCGTCTGGATGGCAGTACAGACCATGGGCGGCGCCCAGACCAGCCAGTGGCGGCCTCTCGGCGCATGGGTGGTCCCTTCGAACTGAAGCATTCCGCTGTGGTTTACCGGCTCTCCAACGAGCGTTCCAGAACATTAGTTAGGATGCGGGCACTGGCTCCGTTTCCACCCTCAGCATCGCGCCGGCCGTTTGCGACGTGTGGCTGCCGCTTCCGATTTCGAGGTTGACGTCCGGCGCCGGCATCCCCAGTTCGTCGAAAAAAGTCGCCGGCATCTCCGGCGAGTCATGTTAGCCCGTGTGAATCAACCGGCATTGAAACGCAGAACGGCGTCCGGCCTCCTCCGGAATCGGCGCCATTTTCACGAAATTCGGCCTTGCGCTCACAATCGCGGAGGTCGATTCCCGAGGGTCAGTCCTTCTTGGGTAAGGTGAAGTAAAACGTGGCGCCGTTGCCCAGTGTGGACTCAACCCAAATGCGGCCTTCATGACGTGTCACGATCTTCCGGCATATGGCCAGGCCCATACCGCTTCCGGAACTCTGGTCGCGCGGCTGAAGACACTTGAAGATTCCGAATACCTTTTCTGCGTACTGGGGCTCGATCCCGATTCCGTTGTCCTTCACCGAAATCAGCCACTCGGCGCCGCTCCGAACGGCCGCCACGTGTATGCGGGGCGCCTGTTCGCTTCGGTATTTAATGGAGTTTACCAGCAGATTCTGGAACAGCCTCGTCAATTGCACCGGATCGCCCAGCACCGCCGGCAAGGGCTCTCGCGTCACCATGGCGCCGCTCTCTTCGATCACCGAATGGAGGTTGCGGATCGCATCGTCCAGAGCCTCTTCGCAGCTCGTCCGCGTGAACAGGTCGGCGCCGCGCGCATCCAGGCGCGAAAAGTCCAGGATGTCGTGGATGAGTTTCGCCATGCGGTCCGCGCTCTCCACGATAAAGAGGATGAACTGGTCGGCGTCACCCTCAAGTTGCCCCTGGTAACGTTTAGCGAGGAGTTGCGCGAAGACCGACACGGTGCGTAGCGGCTCCTGCAGGTCGTGGCTCGCTACATAGGCAAACTGCTGCAGCTCCTCGTTGGAGCGCAGCAACGCTTCGGTTCGCTCCCGAACCCGTTCCTCCAGGTTCGCGTTGAATTGCCGGATCTGCTCCTCGGCTCTCTTGCGGTCGCTGATGTCGCGTATCGCGCTGGTGATTACCACGCCCTCCTCAGTTTGCAAAGGGCTGAAAGTGATCTCCACCGGAAACGGCGTGCCGCCGTTGCGAAAAGCCTGGAACTCCCGGCCCCGTTCCGCGGGCTGAATCCTCGTGAACCCGAATTCGTCGTTCCAGCCCGGGCGAAGACGGAACCCCCAATCCGCCACCAGCGTGCGGATGTTCCTGGATATCAGTTTGTCCCGTCCGCAATTGAAGAGCGCCTCGGTCTGTGAATTGACCATGATGATTTCACCGTCGGCGCGGCACATTACCATGGCATCGGGCGCCGCCTCCAGCAACGATCGGAATTGTTGCTCTGCCTTTTGCAGCACCGCGGCCTGTTCCTTCAACTTGGCGTGGCTGCGGCTGAGTTCCACAAACACCGCTACCTTCGAGCGCAGGACCTCCGGCACAATGGGTTTGAACAGAAAATCGACCGCGCCCAGATCGTACCCGCGAAACAGATGCTCTTCGTTGCGGTATCCGGTCAGGAACAGAATCGGGATCTGGCGCGACCGCGGGCGGCTGCGAATCAGCTCCGCGGTTTCGAACCCGTCCATGTCGGGCATTCTCACATCCAGTAGAATCGCCGCAAAGTCGTCGTTCAGGACGTGATGCAGCGCCTCCCTCCCCGAATTCGCCAGCACCAGCTCTCCGTCCATTCCGCTGAGCGCAGCCTCCAGGGAGACGAGGTTCTCCGGCGTATCGTCCACCAGCAGGATCTTAATCCTGGGGTCCACGGCGGGCTCGCGGGCGATTTGTGTCCCGTTGGCTGTAGTCGGCATGCGTTTCCATTATCCTGCTGCCGTCAGGGTTGTCAGCGTTACATCGTGGGCTCGTACCAGCCAGACGCGCAAGATCGAAAACAGTTGATCCAGGTCGACGGGCTTGGTGATATAGTCCGAAGCGCCTGCTGCGATACATTTGGCACGATCCCCCTTCATCGCCTTGGCGGTCACCGCGATGAGCGGGAGTGAACGGAATTCCGGGATTTGCCGAATCGCTTTCATGGTTTCGTACCCGTCCATCTCGGGCATCATGATGTCCATCAGCACGCCGTCGATACCGGGTGTCTTGACCAGCATCTCGATGCCCGCGCGCCCGTTTTCTGCGTGTACCACTTGCAGGCCATGCTGTTCCAGCACGGTCGAGAGCGCGAAGATGTTGCGCACATCGTCGTCCACCACCAGGACCTTTTTTCCAGCCAGCGTGGAGTCGCTCCGCCGCATGGAGTTGAGGATCTCCCGTTGCGATTCGCTCAGATCCGCTTCCGCCCGATGCAGCAACAGCACGGTCTCCTCCAGCAGGCGCTCCGGAGACTCGGCATACCGGACGACACTTTGCCGCGCCAGGCGCCGGATCTCTTCATCCGCCTCCGCCACCGCGCTGGGCGTGCCGCACACCACCATCGGCGGCGCAGGGCTCATTTCCGCTTGGATCTCTTCGATCAAATGTACCGCCCGAATGTCTTCCAGACGAAGATCGAGCACGATCCCATCCAGGTATTTCTGCCTGACTACCGCCAGGGCCTCCCCTCCCGATCCGACCGCCACCATCTCGAGGTCGCTTCCTCCAAGGGCCTCTCCCCACTTCTCCCGGCACTCCTCCCTTGCCACGATCAGCAGCTTCCTGGTGCGCCGCTCCAGGGAACGGTAAATGGAATCGAACGCCGCGTTCAGATTATCCTGCGTTACCGATTTTTCGAGATAGCTCATCGCGCCTAGGGCCAACCCGCGCCGCCGGTTTTCATCGCCGGTGATTACGTGCACCGGTATGTGGCGCGTGGCCGGATCGTGCTTCAAACGGTCCAGAATCGTCCAGCCGGCCATATCGGGCAAATTGATATCCAGGGTGATTGCGTCCGGACTGAATTCGCGAGCCAGCGTGAGCGCCGCCGCGCCTCGCAGTGCCACCAGGACCTTGATATCCCGATCGTGCGCGAGGTCCACCAGAATCCTGGCGAAGGTGACGTCATCCTCGACGATCAGCAGCACCGCGTCGCCAGGCTGAATCAGATTGCGATCGTCATCGATTTCAATATCGTGCACCACCGCGGTCGGCGTCGCGGATGGAGCCGGCAGGAAGATGTCGAGGGGCTCGTCGCCGGATGGAATCGTCGCGTCGGCCGGAATCGCGGCTGGCCGGATCTCGCCGGCCTGGATGGACCGCTGCCCGTCGGTCTTGGCTGCGGAAACTTGGGCCACATAGGTCTGTGGCAAATACAACGTGAACGTGCTGCCGGCTCCGGGAGCGCTCTGCAGCCGGATCTCGCCGCCCAGCAACCGGGCCAGCTCGCGGCTGATGGACAGGCCCAGGCCGGTGCCGCCATACTTGCGGCTGGTGGTTCCGTCCGCCTGCTGGAACGCCTCGAAGATGATCCGTTGTTTGTCTTGCGGAATCCCAATCCCGGTATCCGTCACCGAGAACGCGATGACCGACTTTACGCGATTCAGCACCGCATGATTCGCGCTCCAGCCCGCATCGGATCGGTCGACTCGCAATCGAACCGTCCCGTGTTCCGTGAATTTCAGCGCGTTCGACAACAGGTTCTTCAGCACCTGCTGCAGCCGCTTGGCATCGGTAATGATCGAATCGGCGCCGAGGTTCTCTCCCAGTTCGATCGAGAATTCGAGTCCCTTCCCCTCGGCCACGTGGCGGAACGTCCGCGAGCAGAAATCGCGAAGTTCGTTGAAGCGGACACCGCTCACCTCGATGTCCATCTTTCCGGATTCGATCTTGCTCAGGTCGAGGATGTCGTTGATCAGGGCCAGCAGGTCCGTTCCGGACGAATGGATGGTTTCGGCATACTTCACCTGCTTCGGAGTCAACGTGCTATCGGTATTCTCCCCCAACATTCGCGCGAGGATCAACAGGTTGTTCAGCGGCGTGCGCAGCTCGTGGCTCATGTTCGCGAGGAACTCGCTTTTGTATTTCGACGTCAGCGACAACTGTTCGGCCTTGTCCTCCAACGCCGCCTTGGCCTGCTCCACTTCGCGGTTCTTGGTCTCCACTTCGTTCTTCTGCTCGGCCAGCAGGTGCGCCTTTTCCTCCAGTTCGGCATTGGTTTTCTGGAGCTCTTCGGCCAGGGCCTGGCTCTGTTTGAGCAATTGCTCGGTTCGCATGGTGGCCGCGATCGTGTTCAGCACGATACCGATGCTCTGGGTGAGCAGATCGAGAAAGGAGAGGTTTACATCGGTGAAATGACGGAACGATGCGAGCTCGATGACCGCTTTGGTCTCACCTTCGAACAAGACCGGCAGCACCACGATG
>Ga0116222_1001611_pt1 | contig 12416 bp, 13 predicted proteins | sample Sb_taG_12_FD_88963 | JGI IMG/M metagenome (GOLD analysis project Ga0116222, IMG submission 88963) | Peat soil microbial communities from Weissenstadt, Germany - Sb_50d_9_AC metaG | ecosystem: Environmental > Terrestrial > Soil > Wetlands > Peat | place: Germany: Weissenstadt | collected 2010-09-21
AGAGGCTGACAGCTTACGTGAAACGCTTCCTTGCACCGTGCCGGATGTGGAGCACGTCAACCTGCGTCCCGACAACGCGATAGATGACGCGGTAGGTATTATGTCCATGACCATAGAGCAGGTGCCTTAGTTTTTCGTTCTCGGGCGTCACGGGGCAACGGTTGGGATGTCTCTCCAGGCCGAGAATCTTTTTCTTGAGGCCCCAATACCATTTGCGCGCGGCAACCGAATGAATGGCGTCGATGTCCTCATACAGTTGCGCTAGATCGCGCTCGGCGCGGACGGTGAGGTTAACGATGTATCTGGTGCCTAGCTTCGAACGCATCGAAGAACTCCCTCGCGGGCCGGATCCTTCCTTTGTTCGAATCCTCGAGGCCCTGGCGGATGCCTTCTTTAGCATCGGCGCGGGCTGCAATATCGAGCAGGCGCTGATAGGCTGACGCATCCTGCACCACGGCCGCGGCTTTTCCCTTTACCGTTAGCACTACGGGACGCTTGCTTCTTTTCAATAGCCGCATGAAGTCGCCGGAGCGGCGACGGAAAGTTGTCAGAGACTGAATGTCCTTGGTGATGTTAAGCATGAGATCCTCTCAGCACCTTTTTAGGTGCTCCTATCATAATCCTTGCCCGCATCCATGGATAGTGAGAGACTTCCGCGGAGGTCTTAATCTATAATTCGAGCCCAAGATTGCAGGCTCTCTTAACCGTTCTTCTGATGATTGCCATAAGAAATATCTATTGGACTCAGCCGGGGGCTCGATTTACTTTCGCGGATTGACTGAATTTGGCGGGGGATTGCGAGCTGGCATACCAGGAAAAGGTGAGGTGGAAGCGGAGTTTTGATTTCGAAGGGCCACAGATGACGAAGGAGCCCGGGAGGCGCGCGTTGCGCCGATCACTGACTTCAGTACTCGCTGCACTGGTTTTTCTGGCGCTAATTCCAGCGGGATCATCCGTTTTCTGTTTTGCTGAAGATGGACCGAAGCCGGATCCCTCCGGCGCGGCGACTGGAGATAAAACTTCAGCGGTTGATGCGGGTGGCAATTCTTTTGTTGTTGCAGAGCCTACCGACAAAGCATCCCCGGACTACGCCAAAAATAAGAAAGACTTTGACGACTATCAGGCCCAGGCGGCAAAAGAGCCGCTCGCGGTAAAGCTAGCCGACAGCGTGGGGCACGTTCGGGTTGCCACGAACTTTGCGTGGACGCTGAACACGGGCTATCTCGTCCTGTTCATGCAGGCTGGTTTCGCACTGCTCACCTGCGGGCTGGTGCGAAAGAAAAATGCCGCTCACTTGATGATGCTGAATTTCGCGGCGTATGTTTTCGCATTCCTCGCCTATTACGCGGTCGGATACGCATTCCAGTTTGGGGCGGTCGCGATTAATGCAGCGCCAACTAACCTGGGCGGCGTTCCTACGCTGAACCATTTTTTGATCGGCAGCGGGCAATGGGGATTTGTCGGCGGCAAGGGATTCTTTTTCCTCGGTCCGGCTTATGACGCGGGGAGCAACTGCCTGGCGCTGTTCGAAGTAGTCTTCATGGAGACGGCGGGATACATCATTGTTGGCGCTATTTGCGAGCGGATTACTTTCTGGGCGTTTCTGCTGTGCGAGCTTTTTATCGGCGCCATTCTCTATCCGATTTCGGGATGCTGGACGTGGGGAGGCGGCTGGCTGTCGCAACTAGGATCGACGATGAATCTTGGCCACGGTTACGTCGATTTCGCGGGATCGACGGTGGTGCATGCGGTGGGCGGCTTCTGCGCGATGGCGCTGGCCATTATTCTCGGACCGCGTTTGGGAAAGTTTGGTCCCGGCGGAAAGATTCGCGCCTTTCCGGCTCACAATATTGTGTACGTGGTGACGGGTACGTTCATTCTGCTGTTTGGGTGGATGGGCTTCAATCCGGGTTCAACGCTGGGTGCAACCGATCTGCGCATTTCTGTGGTCGCGATCAATACGAATTTGGCTGCGGTCGCGGGATCGGCTGCCGCGATGCTCATCTGGTATTTCCTGTTTGGCAAGCCGGACGTGACCATGGCTTGTAACGGAATGCTGGCCGGGCTGGTGGCGATTACGGCGCCGTGCGCATTTGTGTCTCCAACATCGGCGGTGATTATCGGAGTGCTGGCGGGATCGCTGGTTTGCGGCGGAGTGCTGTTCAACGAACGCGTCCTGAAAGTCGACGATCCCTGCGGAGCGGTTTCGGTGCACGGGTACTGCGGCTGGCTGGGAGCCGTGTCGGTGGGAATTTTTGCCGATGGAACTTATGGAAGCGGCTGGAACGGAGTGGGCGCGGCCAGCTATCTGGGACACACGGGCCAGGGAGTGACGGGACTGATCCATGGCGACACGCGGCAGTTCTGGTGCCAGCTCATGGGCGCGACTTTGTATGCAGTCTGGGCATTCGGCGCTACGTTTGTGGTTTTCTCGATTGTAAATAAAGTGAAGAGCATGCGAGTTCCTCCCGAGTCAGAAGAAGAGGGGCTCGATGTTCCCGAGTTTGGAATGCCGGGTTACCCGGAAGACGCTGTGGTTCCCGCACCATACTAGAAGCCAGTACGGAGCAGCAGGTCGAGGTCCCTCAGGGGCTAAAGCCCGGACAGAAAAGAAACGACTTATCGCAGCGCTAAAGCGCTGCGCCACCCAAAACCTGAGTTTTTCCGCAACGACTGAAGGTCGTGCCCTTCCCGAAACCATTTATGAGATGGCTATGGCTTCTAGTAGTGACCCCTGTCCTGAAACTCAGCGAGATTTGTAGATTGAGTATTGATGTGTCCCGCCAATCCTACAGAGCATAGGGCTCTGGCTCAAAACGCTTTCGAGAAGCGGATTGTGGTAGAGCAAGTACAGGGGCCGCGGATGAGTTCGCAGGCTCTGCTCTAGAGTTGCGATCACACGTCTTAATCCCTGCTCTGGAAATGGATTGAAGAGATAGAGTACCGTTGGCTCGGCTGGAAAAACGAAGTTACTTGCGTCCCCGCAGATCGATTCCAGTGCGAAACATTTCTGGGATTCACTTTTGTAGTTGCCCAGATTTTCCTGGGCGGTCTGGTGCAACGCGGGTAAGAGGTCTACGCCCAAGATACGGCGAAAGGGATAGTCAGAGGCCATCAGCAGTGCGCGTCCCTTGCCCGATCCGAGATCGATGAACATGAAATCGTGGAAGTCGGCCTGAGTTTGCTCGCGCAACGCCTCGAGCATTTCGTGGAACAGAGCCGGTTCCGTCGGCTGATACGGCGAGTGGAAAACCCCGAACAGACGATTGCGCCAACTGAGAGCGGCGCTGGTAGTGTTAACGCGGTGGTGCCAATCAAATTCGGCGTCCCCGAAGCGTTGCCGACGGCGCTCTGGCGTGGAGTCGCGGGCGAATTCCCAGAGCGCGGTTAAGAGCTGGCGCGTGGCCGCGAGACGGCCCTCGCGGTCGGAGATGGCTTTCCACCATTGCCATGCGGAGCGTGACAGGCTAATTCGAGAGGGCGCGGAATCGAGGTCGTGCATTCTTCGTCATCATAAACGCTGACAGGGATTTGGAGAGCGCGGGTAGTGGCTGGGTAGGACTACAGATCCTGGTATTTAGGCTTGTATCCGGGCGGCAGCCCTTTGGTGGCGAAGGGGAAATCGTCCGGCACGCGAACTTCGATGCGGCCCTCGGGAGCCATTTTGTAAGGGTGTCCATCAGGATCGGTGGGAGTTGCCGCTATGCCCTCCGCGGCCAGGAGTTCCGACATGCTTGAGGGCAGGCGGCCGGTGCGCTCTCCGAAACGGGTGACACCTTCCTGCAGACGCTGGACGTCTTCGTCGACGCGAAGGGCGCGAAGATGCCGGAGCGCGTTCCTTTTTATGTACTCGTCTTGCGTGGTCTGGTAGGTCGCCGACCACAGCATACGCGCGGTCTGATACTCGCCTGCATGCTGTGCCATTTGGGCCGCCAAAATCTTCAGGAAGGGGTGGGCATTGTGAACGTGCGAACCGCGCTCGAAGGTTTCGGCAGCATTCCTATAGTCCTTAAGCTCCATGTAGTAGACGAAGCCGAGGTCGTAATAGAGCCTCCAGTTGTCCGGGTTGTTCAGGATGCCGTACTGCATCAACGCGATCGCACGTTCGGGCTGGCCAGCTCCGAAGGGCGGCTTGGGCGCGAGGAAGCTGGTGCCAAATTCGTAGGCGACGAGAAGATGAGGATCCAGGTGGGTCGTGATTTCGAGAAGCGGCGCCAGCAGGTTGTAACTGGAAGCGGAGTAATGATGGCGGGAGCCGAAGTACTGCACAGCGCGGGTCCAGTAAATGCAGGCCATGAGCCCGTCGTAGCCGAGGCTGGCACGCTTAATTACCGTCGGCGAGCTGATGAACAGAACTTCATCAAGCGTGGCTTGCGGACGAAGGTGATCGATGTGATGCAGCACAAGCGAACTGGCAGTCAGCGACAGGAGCAGACAAACGCCGGCGACCCACGTGATTTTACGGCGATATTTCATTGCAAGGCTTTTTCGTTTTCAAATTCATTTTCACTTCAAATCATTTTCGTTTCAAATCATTTCATTTCAAATCGCGGTGCTCGAAGATCAAAACCGCTCCGCTGAGAGCCATGGTGGCGTAGAACAGTGCGTAAAGAGTGTTCTGCAGAATCAGTTGCCGGGCAACCGGTTGTTCGTGCGCGATGGAAGTGATCACGTTGAACGCGGAAAAATTTGGCACCAGGTAGGCTGCTGCCGTGGCGAACCATCGCGAGACTCCGTGCGCCATGCCGGCGAAGTTGCGCAGGTCTTCGGCAAAACTTCCGATCACGAATAGCGAGAAGGCGAAGACAGCGGAAAGCAAGGGCGAAGAGAACGACGAGAACAACAGCGCTAGCGAGCAGATGATCAAGAATTCGAGAACGATGAAGTATAAAGCGCCGAAAATCAGCGAATGGGCGCGCGCAAATGTTCGGGAAACGTAGAAAAAAGCGGCGAATACACCGATCGCCATAAAAAAGGTATTGACCACCAGCGTGCCAGCCAGTCCGAAGAACTTGCCGACAATGAATTCCCAGCGGCGGACGGGGCGGGAGAGCACGGTGTAGAGAGTTCGCTTTTCGATTTCTTTGGAGACCAGGCCAATGCCGATAAAAATCGCAATCACCACGCCAAACAAAGAAACCGCGGTGAGCCCAAGATTGATGACGACCAGCTTTTCGATCTCAATCGAAATCTGGCCGACAAGGACAGCGGCTCCCGAAAGCAACAGAGCGAACGCAATCAGGTTATAGAGCACGCGGTCGCGCACGGCTTCGCGGAAGGTGTTGGAGGCAATGTGGGCGATACGAGCTTTCATATGGCCCTCCCAGCCACGGTCTCGGCGCGCTGAAGCTTCTCGACAAAATAAGCTTCGAGTGAAGTGCGTACCGGAGTGACCGCGATCAAGCGATAGCGATCGCGGCGTAGGGAATCGATGACTGCATCCTGCTGGTTCTCGGTGATAATGGCGCGGACTCGGTCTCCGGAGACGTGGCATTCGGCGCCCAGTGCCTTAATCGCGGCCGGTATCTGCGTGCCCTGCCAGATGACTTCCACTTTGCCCTGAACGCTCGAGGTCAGATCTTCGACTGCTCCTACGCCGCGCAGCTCTCCCTTGTGAATGATGGCAACGCGGTCGCAAAGCGCTTCGGCGTCGGAGAGAATGTGGGTCGAGAAGAATACGGTCTTGCCTTCGTGCTTGAGCTGCTCCATGAGGTCGCGTACTTCGCGGCGGCCCATGGGGTCGAGGCCGGACATGGGTTCGTCGAAGAAGACGAGCTTGGGATCGTGAAGGATGGCCTGACCGATTCCGACCCGTTGCAGCATGCCTTTGGAAAACTTTCGCAACTGCACGCCTTGCACGTCACGCAGACCGACTTGGTGCAGCACTTGCTCGACCCGCTGCTTGCGCTGTTTGGCGGGAACGCCGGAAAGCTGTCCGTAGTATTCCAGCAGCTCGTGCGCGGTGAGGTAGTCGTAGAAATATGGCTGCTCGGGCAGGAATCCGATCTGTGCTTTAACGGAGGCGTCCGTCCAATCGCGTCCCAAGATGCGCGCCGATCCGGCGGTGGGGAACACAAGTCCCATGAGCAGCTTTAGTGTCGTAGTTTTTCCGGCGCCGTTGGGGCCGAGAAAACCGAAAATCTCTCCATCTTCGACGTTGAGCGTAAGCGGGTGCAGGGCGCGCTTGGGGCGCTTGCGCCAGAAGCCCACGCTGTAAGTCTTTTCCAATCCAAGAATTTCTATGGCAGGCATGGAAGGGACCAAGTCCAAGGCATCTTTTGCTTGCAAGAAAATTATATGCAAAAGTGGCCGACAGTAAAGTGGCGGGTGTGCGCCGGACATTACCAAAGGGAGGAGATTGCCTGGGTGCTGGTCTCGTGGAATTGCTGGGTTGAGGCGCTAATTCGACATCGCAGCCAGCGTAAGGCAGGTCGCATAGCTCGGAACCAGGGTGGTGTTGCCCGCGGGCTGAAGGCGAATCGACATGTCCTGAACCGAGCAGTAGGCTCGGGAACCGGTCATATCGTTGATGGGTGTTCCGGTGGCGTAAAACTGATCATTGAAGGGGCTGCCCGGGCTAGCCGAGCCGGTCGCGGCGAAGGTGTAGCCACTTTTGCCTCCGGCCGCTACCAGCGACTGATCGATCAGGCAAGCTTGGGCGGCGCTAGGAGTGCAAGGGTCCGGGCCGCTCAAAGTGGTGAGAGTCAGTGGGAATCCGACGGTGTTGTAAGTAACGAAATACCCTGATTCCGCAACATTGATGGTGTGAATGGAGGCTGCCGCGGAAGAGTCGTTGGCAGCGATGCGAGCCCGCAGTAAATTCGGAATGGCGATCGCAGCGATTACCAGGATAATCGCGACCACAATCATAAGCTCAATAAGTGAGAAACCCTTATGTTCCCTCATGGACCGATCTTCATTTCTGGACACTATTTCTGGACACTTTTGTCCCTTGGCCATGCCGTTGCTTTACTACGCGGACATAAACGTCGTCGCATGCAGGGGGCCAATCCCAAAGGGTTTAACAGGTAGTGAGAACTCTCTTACTTTCAGCCTGATGCGAAGACAGTTCGCAATCATTCCATGGGGACGCTCGTTTCGATGGGCTTGCGCCTTCCCTGCGTTGACAATTTATGTCAATCTGTGCCGGAATGCTGCTCCTTGATCGGAGCGTATAACGTTTGAATCCCAAAGCGACTGAGGCAACGAGTGCGGTGTCCCTTAAATTCGTGCTACAACTCCGTCTCAGCCTCAGCGGCTAAAAGCCGCTGAATCTATGACATCTTTCGGCGCAGCTAAAGCTGCGCCCTTTCAAAACAAATTCAACGAACTTGCGGGACACGATACTTGGAGCGACTAATTCTATTTCCAGCGGTTCATCGGGCACCGCGGAGCAGGCCTGGCAGAATTACCGACACGCTCTCGGCAGCAGCGTCGCTTGAATGGTGCTGCGCCATTCGAATCTCTAGCCAGAATGTGACGGACGTGGTGACCAGCATGAGAGACCAGGGAATTGCCGGAGACTTGAGGGCCCACGACACGCCGAAACGTACCAGCAGCAGCCAGGCCACGGTAAATCCGATCCCCGCAACCATGGCAGCGATGCGCCGAGACGGATTGGGAGGGGAAAAGCACGCCAAGGCCTGCACTGCCAGAGCAAATGGTAAGCTGACCACCAGGTCGACCAAATAGTGCTGTCCGCTTCCCAGGGTCGCCACCACAGTCAGGAGAAGGTAGAGAACCAGCGCTGCACGGAGGGCGCGGGGAAGACCTCTGCTATTCCAGCACAGCAGAATAACCCAGCCCACATGCAACGACGGCATGGCATTGCGTGGGATGCCCAGCGGGATCGACATTTTTTCCAAGGGGAACGTCGATAAATCTTTATAGGGCACGGAGTTCCACGGGAAGTTTGCCGCGAAGGCGTAGAGCGGCCCAGTGGCCGGGATGACGTTATACAAGAGCCAGCCGGCAACCCCAGCGAGCAACAACACGGTTAACACGCGCCATGACACTCTGCGTGCTGAAGAGGGAATGTGCCAGGCGCACACAACTGCCATTGCGAAGGGCAGCGAAAGGTAAGTCAGCAGCGTGATCCGAGTCAACGCCAGGCTTTGGTACATGATCTTTCCCATCCAAAAGCTGGGTTGAAAGCCCAGGCTTCCATCGAAGGCATAGAGCCAGGCATCGTATGTCTTTGGGTTGAAACCGCTGCTCAAGCGCAGCGCGTTGGCGCTGGAAAGTATGAAGAGAACAAGAATCAGGGATGGGACCAGCAGCGCGAGGGCATTTTTGCGGCCTTCCCGCTCTGACCACAAAGCGCGGAGCCCCAGCAGAAGGAGTGCGCCGAAGCCCAGCACCGCAAAAGAGCTGGCCACGCGAAGCACCCAGAATGGGGTCTGCGGCAGGTGGATGACTTTGATGAAGATCGCCGAAATCAACAGCCAGGCATAGATTTCCCAGCGCGAGGGAGCGCCGCGTAAAAAGAAGACAAATCCACCAGCAATCGCGAAGGGAAGGTAGGGCTCATTAAAATCGGTGAGCAGTGCTCCCGCAATCACGAGCGCTAGCCAGACTGCTGAGAGGCTGACTAGAGGAACAATCGAACGCGGTCGCGAAAGAGTGAGTTTCTCCCATGCCATGCGTCTATTTGTGACCTCGTGTCAGGTACCGCTATCGGAATACGAGTTGGTGGTAATTGTACGTCTGGGCGGCAGGAAATTCCGTGTTACCAAGGTTTCGGTAGTGCCTTGCAGAGTCAGATTCAGCAGGAAATAAGAAAGGGCAGCGGATTTGCATCCACTGCCCTTCGTTTTGTGCTCCAAGTACTTGCCGATACAAGCAGTGTTAGTTGCTCATCGGGGTGAAGGTGAGGCAGTTTGCGTAGCTGGTAGCAATGCCGAGGTTGCCACTCGTGTTGGTGCGCACCACGCCGTCATCCGCCGCGCAATACGACTTGGCACCGCTCTGGTTGCTGATGGGTGTAGCCGTTGTGTAGAACGTGTAGGGCAGCGCCGCGTTATTGGCTATGGCAGCAAACATGTAACCGCTCTTGCCAGTGCCGGCCGGATTGCCGTTGCTCGCCAGGGTGTTGTCGATAAAGCAACCGGCAACGGTGCCCGGAACGCAAGGAGTGACGCCGCCGGTTCCCAAATTTGCCAGCGTGCCATAACCTACTGTGGGATAGGAGCCATAATAGCTGACTTCACCCACGATAATGGTGTGTTCGGACGCGGCCGCAGACGAATCGTTGGCAGACATACGGGCGCGCAGCAAGTTTGGAATGGCGATAGCTGCAATGATCAGGATGATGGCCACCACGATCATCAGCTCAATTAGTGAGAAACCCTTCTGTTTCCGCATCTCTATTTTCCCTCTCGTTTCTTCTTTGAATTTCGTGCTGGTCATACAATGACGCAGTCGGGCTAGATATTCGCACTTGCGGGGCCAAACCCGATAGTTACCTTGGTTCCGGTATGCACTTCTGGAGATCCCTTGTTTTCAGTATGAAGCCGAACTTCGGTTCCATTATATCGGTTTTGATAGCCGGGCTGTTGCCAAAATCCGTCATCCGACTGACGGTTCGCGGCATCTGTCTGCGGCGAAACTTATGGCAATAAAGGAGGCGCTGCGCGTAGATCGGCGGTTCCGTTGCCCTCCACTGCGACATGCGCCAACTCCTACACCGCGTGAGTGCACGATTGGAGAACGCGCCCGATTCGGGAACTTGCAACTGCCGCGCCAGCTGGTTACATCACAAAAGTAACAAGGGAGCGCGGTCCGGCGATCTTTCCGGTGCTATCCGTGCATATAATCGTTTGTCTGTTTTCGATCTTTGTAGGTTTTAAAGTCTGTGTTGGTTTTAAGTCTGTTCGTTCTAGATTCTTGTCAGGTCCAGATCTAAGGTGAGGGGTTGAGTTCTTGTCTTCAGGCGCGACAGCGGTTGCGGTAGAGCCGGCCAAAATTTCCCAGCCACCGGTACGCTTATTTATCTCCCGGGAGAAGCGAAGCACAGTTTTGTGCCTGTTGTTGGTGCTTGTAACCCTTGCTCTCTACAATCCCGTCATCCATAACGGCTTTACGAACCTCGACGACGACTTCTACATCGTCCATAACGCCCATGTGATCGAGGGGCTGACCTGGCACACCGTGAAATGGGCGTTCACGAGCTATGACGCCGCCAACTGGCATCCGCTTACGTGGTTATCGCATGCGGTCGACTGCCAGCTCTTTGGGTTGAATCCAGTCGGTCACCACTATGTAACGGTTCTGTTGCATGCAACGAACGCGGTGTTACTGTTTCTGCTGTTGGAGAGCGCCACAGGCCTGACCTGGCCCAGCCTGATGGTAGCGGCATTGTTTGCGCTTCATCCGATCAATGTAGAGTCGGTGGCGTGGGCGACGGAGCGGAAGAATGTTCTGAGTACTTTATTTTTCCTGCTCGCCATGCACGCCTACGGATGGTACGTGCGGCGCGGCGGAGTCAAACGTTATGCAGTTCTAGCAGGTCTCTTCGCCCTGGGATTGATGGCAAAGCCGGAGATCATTACGCTGCCGTTCGTTTTGCTGTTGTGGGATTATTGGCCGTTGGGAAGGGTAGGTCGCAGTTCTCGGTTCTCAGTTCTCGGTAGGAAGGCTCCCGAAAATGATCCCGCCGAGGCGCTGGTTCCGCGATCGTTTTCGTTTCTGGTGCTTGAAAAGGTCCCGTTGTTTTTGCTGGCGGCGGCGAGCGGCGTGATCACGTTGCTCGCGCAGCGGTCTGGGAATGCGGTGCGAACCTTGGGTGGGGAATACTCTGCCCGGGCGCGGTTTGGGAACGTAGTGATCTCTTATGTCCGGTATTTAGGGAAGGCGTTTTGGCCGGTGCGGCTGGCGGCGTTCTATCCGCATCCCGGCAACGCTCTTCCCAGTTGGGAAATCCTGGCCTCTGCCGCTTTGTTGCTCATCGTGACCGCCGTTGTTCTTCGATGGGCGAATCATCGTTACCTGCTGGTAGGTTGGTTCTGGCTGCTGGGCACGCTGGTTCCTGTGATCGGGATTGTTCAGGTGGGCGAGCAGGCGATGGCCGATCGCTATGCTTATCTATCCTACATTGGCTTATTTGTGTGCATGGTTTGGGGGGTCGCAGAAGTAGCGCGAGTACGGAGGCTCCCGGTTGCGTGGTTAGCGGTGCCGGCGGCGTTGGTCCTGGTAACTTTGGGAGTGCTAAGCCATCGTCAGATCGCGTATTGGCAAAACAGCGAAACTCTCTGGAGACATGCAATCAGCGTCACGAAGGACAACTATCGGGCACATGACGGCCTGGCTCGTGCACTGGCCAAAGAGGGACGGCCGGAAGAGGCGATTGCCGAGTTCAGAGTAGCCCAGAGTTTGCGGGGGTACAATGCGTCAGCGTTGCTGGATCTCGGATTTTACGAGCAACTCCACGGGCACATGGGAGAGGCGATTGAGCAGTTTGAGCGCTCAGTAAACGTCTCTACGGATTCAAAGTCACGGGCGGTTGCGCTAAGCTGCCTCGGATTAGGGTTTCTGCAGATGGGTGATCTCGACCATGCCAGAATGAGCTACGCAGAAGCGCTGCGACAGAATCCCGACAACGGCGCTGCTCTTGTCGGCAGCGGTTTGCTGGCCGAGCGAAGCGGGGATTTCGCCTCTGCGGTGACGCGAATTTCTCATGCGGTTAAGGTCGATCCCAGCGACGTTCACTATGTGCTGCTGGCGCAGGCCTTACGGCGAGTGGGTCGCACGGCAGAAGCCGACGACGCTTCTGCGCATGCTCAAAGGATTTCCCGCGATTTCTCCAAAGCCCAGGAGTCAGCGACGCAGGTGCTGGCGACGGCCGGGATCAGGGCCGACAAGGTCAAACCCTATTCAAATCATGCCGATTGAGATCAGGCCGCTTGCCGCCTGTCGTAGAATGTGTGGTCCGAGTGGGCCAATTTCATGGGCGGTTTCGAAAATCTTCCTGCGATCGATCTTCCTGCGATTGATTCCAAGATAGCGCGGGCGTGGACTCTTCCTGCCAGCCTCTACACCGAACCGGCTGCGTTCGCGGTCGAGAAAGAAAAAATCTTTTCGCGAAGCTGGCAAGTGGTGGGACACCGCGACCAGGTGGCAAATGCGGGCGACTACTTCACGACGGAGCTGATCGGCGAACCACTACTCATCGTGCGCGGCGGCGACGGCAAGCTGCCGTCCTACGTCAGCCTGGAATACAGCCACGGCACCTCGAGCTACGAGAACCCGCAGTATGCGGGGGCGGCGCACCGGCCGTTGCACATTGCCGGCGGCGCCGGGGTACACAACCTCGGCCTGCTCAACGGCATCTCGCGCGGCCGCCTGGGCGACCGCCGCGACCTATTGCAAACCTTCGACACCATTCGTCCTGACCTGGACACGCGCCGCGAGAGCCAGGA
>Ga0116222_1001615_pt1 | contig 12395 bp, 12 predicted proteins | sample Sb_taG_12_FD_88963 | JGI IMG/M metagenome (GOLD analysis project Ga0116222, IMG submission 88963) | Peat soil microbial communities from Weissenstadt, Germany - Sb_50d_9_AC metaG | ecosystem: Environmental > Terrestrial > Soil > Wetlands > Peat | place: Germany: Weissenstadt | collected 2010-09-21
CCTCTGTGCCGAGCGTGAATGGCTCCTTCAGCGTCTCTAGCAGGCGCTCGGCGATCAGCTCGGGGCCCACATCCAGCAAGAGCTCATTGGAGATCACCACGAACTCGTCGCCGCCCAAACGGCCCAGCGCGTCGGCGCCGCGGGGCGCACCGTCGAGCCTGGCGGCGACCGCTTGCAACAGTTCATCGCCGGCCGCGTGGCCGAGCGTGTCGTTGATGTCCTTGAAGTTATCGAGATCAACGAACAGCGCCGCCACCGGCGTCTGGCTGCGACGCGCGCGCGCGAGCATCTGCTCCACACGATCCAGGATCAGCGTCCGGTTCGGCAACCCCGTCAACGGGTCGTGCGTCGCCAGGAACGACAGCTCCTCCTCGCGCCGCGCGAGCTCTTCATCCGTCAGCCGCCGCTCAGCCTCAAAGCTCTCACACATCCGCAGAACACTGAACTCCAGGCTCAGCTGCAAGATGTTCCACGCCCCCCACAACGTGTTCTGCGAGACACCCAGCTGCGTCGCGGAGTCCTTCAGCACCTCGGCCATCACATTGCGCCACCAGTAACAGCGGCGGGTCACCTCGTTCAGCGACGCCGCGCGGTGTGCCGCGAGCTCGGCGAAGATCTCCCACGTTTCCCGGCCGGCCTCAATCGCCACCTCCATACCCTCACCCGCGATCCAGCGGGCCACCGCCATCGTCGAGCTGTTGCAAATCCTCTCAAAGCTCTCCTGAACCAAGGCATCGACGACTTCGCCCGATCCCGACGTTTGCGCGACCGTCTGCTCGAGCACATCCCCAGCCCGCGCCTTCAGCGCCTCGCCAAGACGACGCAGGTCCTCCCCAGCCTCATCCGCTGACACGGACGGCGGCAGCGGGACACGCATCCCACCATTCCCCAAGCTCGAGCGTTGACGAGACATAGCAACTCAACAGATCGGCAGCCACCACCCATTCCATAAGCTCGACTATTGCGCAGTAGGCGAGCGTCTGCGTGCGCGGCGTCTCATGCAGTCCCGACCATTCGCCGATGATCGGAACGAGGGACCGGCATGATGCTGGGCCCTCACCTCGTGAGCAAAGCCGAACTACCCAGTCAACAACGCTCGCACAACGGTTTTTTCTCGGTGGTTGCGGGAATCTCGCCGCGGGAGGGGTTGCGCGCACCTCCGAGCACGCTACTTTGCTCGCAGACGCGGAACCGAGCCGCAAAGAGCGAGGCCATCGAGGTGTGAGGCCGCGCCACCCAAACCGGAGCGCCAAAAGCGAACCGGGGCGGGTTCCTCAAGCGGCCCGGAACCGCGTCGATTACGTTCAGGCTCGGGGACGGATCAACGGCGATGCGCGGCGAAGCCCTAGGCTCGCGGTCACGACGCGCACCACGTGCCGATGCGCCACGCGGCCTGAGTGCTCGACCACGCGAGCAGGGCGAGCAGGCGGCGATCGGCCGGCTCGTGGGCTCGGTAGGCGGCGACGGCCGCGTCGTCGATTTGGTGCGGCGCCAGGGCGGCGAGCAGACCCAGGCGCGCGGCGGGCGCTTCGGGCTCGGAGAGCTCGGTGACAGCGGGCTCGACCCACGCGCGGCTGAGCTCCTGATCCTCCCCGCTCCACGCCCCGACACGGTCTTGCACGACCGCGCGAGCATCGCTGCCCATCGCCTCCTGCACCTCGTCCTCGATCACGGCCGTGAAGCCGGCGAACGCGTCCGCCACGGGCGGGCTGCCCTTCGCCCAGCCCATGTCCTCGGGCAACTCGGCCTGCTCGACGAACCGCAGGGAGTCGCCGGCCGTCTTCGGTCGCTTGACAGCGCGCGCGAACAGCCGCGGAGCAATCCGTGTCGTCAACGGACGCAACGCCCGAGGCCCGGGGAACGGGCTCGGTGAGGCCAGGATCGTGACCATCCGGTTGATGTAGTGAAAGGCAGCCGCGGTGCCGATCAGCTCCGGCGCAAGCTCAGCGTCAAATGGAGGATCGGCCAGCACGGCAGCTCCGGGAGAACGCGTGGCCGCCGCCCACCTGGCGAGGTCGCGTGTCTCTCCGTCGACGCCCTCTCTCTTCTCCCCCACCAACAGCGAGCCGGCAAGCGCACCCCGCCCGTCTGCGCGAAGCATCGTCGTATGCGCATCAACGCAGTAGGGGCAGGAGTTGATCTGCGAGACGACCGTCGCGACGAGCTCGGTCAAATGGCGTGGCGCGCGACCGGCGACGAGCGTCTCTCGGCACACCGCCCAGACGCCGCCCAGCAGGCGCGGGCTCGCGGAATGCAAGAGAAACGGGTCGGGCACAGCGCCGAAGTCACGCCGAATCTGCCCGTAGATCTCGGCCACACGGCCGGTCGCGTCACCGGGGGAGACATCCTCTACGTATCTGATCACGTGGATCCTCTCGAGGTGAAGAGCACCCGTTGGCTAGCCGTGTTCCCATTCGGGTGTGTACGCCAGGAAGTGCGGTAAGGCGAGTGGGTGTTTGATCTCTCGTCGCCGGTGATCGTGGTGGTGGCCGGTCACGAATGGCCTCCACTCGCGCGGTGGTCCCTCCAGGCAACGAGGTCGAGGATGCGCGGAGCGCGAGGAGCTCATCCGCACACCGTAACCCCTCACGGAAGACGACCGCCGTGTTGAGGATCGGGCGCGGCAGGCTGCATCCGGTCGGCCCCATCCATCTGGTCCATGTAGCATCACCGCAACGCAACTTGGGAGGTAGGGGGATGGTCACGGTTGGGCGTGACATCGGGACGGTGGAACTGGCGGACAAAGAGCTGTGGCTGGACGGGCCGCCGTACGAGGTCTTCAAGGAGATGCGCAGCGAGTGCCCGATCCACTGGACGGAGCGCTTCGATGAGTTCCCCGAGGAGGCCGGCTTCTGGTCGGTGACGACCGCGGAGGATGTGCACACGGTCAGCCGAGATTTCAAGACGTACTCCTCGGAACTCGGCGGCATCACGGCGTTCGCGGAGATCTTCCCGATGGAGCTCGCGAGGGCGATGTTCATCGGCATGGACCCGCCCAAGCACGATCGCTTGAAGGCGCTGTTCCAGAGGGGCTTCACGCCGAAGCGCATCGCCGACCACGAGGAGAGGATCCGGGAGATCGTCCTCGGTGTGCTCGATCGGTTGAAGACCCCGCCCGCCCCGCCCGCCCGCGAGACGTGCGACCTGGTGAGCGATGTCGCCCAGCCCGCCGTCTCGCGTGTGATCGGAAGCTTCATGGGCATCTCCGAGGACGAAGACGCGATCTGGGCGCGGATCATGAACGCGACGCTCGCGCCCGACGATCCCGAGCTCGCCCCTGAAGGGATTGAGGGTGTGCTCGCAAAGGAGATCCCCGAAACGTTCGAGCGTTGCAGCGTGCTGATCGCGCAGCGGCGCGAGAACCCGACGGACGATTTGCTGAGCGTGCTGGTGCACGCGGAGGTCGAGGGGGAGAAACTGGAGGAGATCGAGATCGTCATGGGTTTCTTCCTGCTGATGGCCGCGGGCAATGACTCGACGAAGGCGACCTATTGCTCGGGTATGCGCGCGCTGATGGAAGACCACGAGCAGATGCAGTTGTTGCTGGATGACCCGTCGCTGATCCCCGATGCTGTCGAGGAGTCGCTGCGGATGTTCCCCGCCTTCGCGCATTTCCGCCGCACCGCCACCTGCGACACGGAGCTGCATGGGCAGAAGATCAAAGAGGGCGAGAAGGTCGTGATGTGGTACGTCTCCTCCAATCGCGACGAGAGCCGGTATGAGGATCCGGACCGCTTCGACCTGCGCCGCAAAGCTGAGCACCAGGCGTTCGGTGCCGGGGGACGGCACTTCTGCCTTGGCACCGCGCTCGCGCGACTCGAGCTGAAGATCCTCTTCGAGGAGACGCTGAAGCGCTACCCGCGGATGCAACTCGACGGGCGGCCGGTGGCGGCGGAGGCGATGTTCGTCAACCAGCTCAAGACGCTGCCCGTACGGCTGACGCCGTAGTTCCTCAGTGGCGCACTTCTTCGGTCGGCACGGAGGCGGTGGGCGTCGAGGTCGCACCGTCACTCGGGCGGTGCTGTCCGATGCCGCCCGTACAGTTGCATGCGTTGCGCGCGTTGCGCTAGTTGCACAGAGCTGCTAGGCTAGACCGAAGGAGATCACCACCAATGACTGTTCAGACCCTCAGCTACGAGCGGGACCCAGCCGCGTTTCCGACGCTCAGCGAAGCCGCCGAGATGATCGGCGTCGACAAGTCGACCATGTCCCGCGCGGACATCAGCGTGGTGCAAGCCGGCGCGAACAAGCGGGTGCTTCCAAGTTCGTTGCTCACCGTCGCGATCACCAAGCGGCGGCGGCCGGTCACGCAGGTCGCGGCCGCCCTGATCAGTTATACGCGAGCACATGCACCTGCCGAGCTGGAGGCGGTCGAACGAGAGGTCGATGAGTTCTTCGCTTCGATGAGGGAGGTCGGGACTCCGTCGATCTCACGCGATGACTTCTTGGACGAGGCACGTCGCTTGCTCACCGCTGCCGAGTTCAAGAGTCTTGAGCGTCGCTACGACGAGGCGCTCGCTCGTCGTCCAGCGGAGCTCGTCAGCAGCTACGAGGGCGAGGACGCCTAGTCCGCGGGTTCGGCGGGCTGCCGGAATGCCCGTTGCCCAACTCTGGCGTATGGCGGGCGGCTCACCTGCTCGAATCCCAGGATCCGCAAGTCCTGCTCGACGCCCGGAGCGGCTGAGATCATCTCGATGAAATCCGGCCGCCGCGGCTTCTTTGCAGCCGCTTGAACGTATTGGGTCAGGTACCAGGCGGCCACGTAGGAGCGTGCCCGATGAGCGTTCGGAGGACCGGCGTTTGCCGGTCCTCCGCGTATAGCGTGAGCGTCCGGCGGGGTGCTCGCGCGCACGCTGCGCGAGCGGGCGCACGAGAACGTCCGTAGCAGACAGCTCGAAGCCGACCTGCCGGCGAGCGGCCCGACACCTTCCATCAATACCCGACGCTGTAATGGCTGGTGTGGTGGCAGCCGTCCAGCTTGAAGTGGTGTTCGCTGACGGTGCTCAGAAAGACGACGATGCCCGGTGACTGGCAGTGGATCTCGCCTGAGATGCCTGAGGCGTGCGCGTGCACGACGGTCCGCGGGTTGGTGCCGGTCCAGACATGGTCGACCGTGTCGTTGGCGTAGATCACGTTGCGGCCGTTACCGGCACGGATCGTGGCGCTCTGCCACCGCGGCTCCCCGTTTGGGTGGGTTATATAAGGCCATTCTCACCCTGTGATGGGATGAGATGAAGGAGAACAATTGGCTGACCCAACCCGGGTTATCTTCGTCCCACAGCGCCCACTCGCCGAACGCAAAGGGCTTGCCGGGATACTCGGAGTAGAAGCGCTGCAGGCCGCTGAAGTTGGGAAACTTGCTGTAGAAATCGGTTCCAACCGAATCTACATATGCATTACCCGGGTAGTAGGCGGCCGTTCTACAGCGGCGGAACCTTCGCTGGCGCGGGCACAGCCTCGATCAGCGCACGGCCGGCACGCTCGATGGTGGGCCCGTCCTCCCCGGCACTCTGCTCATTCATAGCCGCCCGATTGTAAGCCGGGTCTGTCGGGTTGCCGGTCGGCGTGCTCAGACGAGCGTGCACGGACGGTGGGGCCCGGGCAGTTCGAGGCCGAGCGTGTCGAGGATGTCGATGATCGGGACGACGATTCCGGGCGTGTTCTCGTCAATGGCGTTCCGGTCTGTGCAGGCGAGTCCCACGAGCATGCCTACGACACAGTCGTCATCGTCGATCACTACGGCGCCAGAGTCACCGGGCTTGGCGAACGGTCCTTGATCGCCATACACGCGGAAGACGCGCAGGTATCTACGGAACGTGCTGGCGCCGTCGGGTAGCTGCGACTCGAGAAGCGCTGAAATCGCGAATGGCTCCAGCAAGCCACTGGTGAGCTTTGGCTCGGTGATGCCGCGCTTGTGCACGATCACCGGGTTGTCATTGACGGCGGTCGCTTCGACATCGCGGGCGATCCCAGAAGGACCATGCTCGCGGACGATGTCCTTGAGCGTCACGCCATCGACTGTGGCGATCAGCGACGCATCGAGCTCGACCTCCTGGCGTGGTTCGGGGGGATGGCTCGAGTGGACGTGGCCCACGATCGGGTCTCCCGAACCGGGAACCCCGCTGTTCTCGGCAAGCAGCACGTCGGTCCTCTCAGACCCATGCGCCCACGAAAGGCTGCCGATCACGTGAGCGGCGGTCAGTAAGAACGTCCTGCCGGTCTCGACCTGCCGTACAGGAAGGCCGTACGCACCGGTTTGCATTGTTCGCCCGCGTACATCCACGCCTCCGCGGTACAGGGCGTCCCCCGGCCCAAGCTTCAGGCGGCGCAAGAGCTAGATAGTGTGATATGCGACCGCGTGAACCGCGACACCGGTGCGGTAGGAGACGACAGGCAGACCTTCGAATGTGCTGGGAAGGTCCATGTCGTCCGTCACGCCGACCGAGACGCACCACGCTGTCTTATCGGCGTTAGGGCGCACCGACACGGACGAGAACCCTGGTTGCTCGCAATGCTCGCGGAAGAACCGCAAACGGATGCGCTCACGCTCTCCTCGATCAAGCTGCTGGATGGTGTCCACGAGTCGATGATACCCTTCAATTCGGCGTCTGTGAAGGAATCGACCGGTGCGGCAGCTCGCTTGAGCAACAGCTCGCCCCGTCAGAGCTGATGCCCTGGCTACGAGCCTCGCAAGATGTCGCGCCGTCCACCTACGCGTGCTGTGACGCTTGCGCGAGGGCGGGAGTGGTGTTCTGCGCCCAGTCCTTGAGGAACTCCTCGGTGGCGGCCACGTCGAGGGGGCGAGCGAACAGGAAGCCCTGTCCGTTGTCGCAGTCCTCGTCTTGTAGAAGGGAGAGCTCTTGCTGCTGCTCGATGCCCTCGGCGAAGGTCTCGAGCGAGAGCGCCTTGCCGAGCTGCACGAGGCTGCGAATCAGCGTCTCGCCCTCCTGGTTGTGCTCGAGCTGTGAGACGAAGGAGCGGTCGATCTTCAGCGCGTCGACGGGGAACCGCTGGAGGTGGGCGAGCGAGGAGTATCCGGTGCCGAAGTCGTCGATCGCGATCCGCACCCCGAGCGTCTTGATCTGCTTGAGGCGGCGGGCTGTCTCCTCGGCGTTGCGCATCAGCGTCGTCTCGGTGATCTCGATCGTCAGCGCGGCGGGCTCCAGGCCGCTCTCTGAGAGCGCGCCTTCGATGTCGGCTATGAGCTGGTCGGTGTCGAGCTGGCGTCCGGAGACGTTGACGGCCATCCCGATCGGATAGCCAGCGGCGCGCCAGACGGCGCCCTGGCGGCAGGCCTCCTTGAGAACCCACTCGCCGACCTGCACGATCAGGCCGGTCTCCTCGAGCAGCGGGATGAAGTCGTCGGGTTGCACGACGCCGCGCACGGGGTGCTTCCAGCGGATCAGCGCCTCGAGTCCGGTGGGGCTCATGTCGCTGAGGTTGATCGTGGGCTGGTAGGCGAGGAAGAACTCGTCCTTCTCCAACGCTTCGCGCAAGTCCATCTCCAGTTCCATGCGGTGTTGCACGGCGTGCTGCATGCCGTCCTCGAACACTGCGTAGCGGTGCTTGCCGTCCCACTTGGCGCGGTACATGGCGATGTCCGCCTCGCGTAGGAGCTCCTCCGCGGATGTGTGGTCTCCCGCGGCGATCCCGATGCTCGCGGTCACCGTCACGCGAGTCTCTTTGTCCGCGCCGAGCTGGAACGGTTGCTCGAGCGCTTCGAGCAGGCGCTCGGCGATCAGCTCGGGCCCCACCTGAAGCGTGAGCGCTTCGGAGACGACGACGAACTCGTCCCCGCCGAGCCGCCCCAGCGCGTCGGCGTCGCGGATCGCGCCGTCCAGTCGTGCGGCGACCGCTTGCAACAGTTCGTCGCCGACGCCGTGACCGAGCGTGTCGTTGATCGACTTGAAGTTGTCGAGGTCGATGAACAGCGCCGCCACCGGCGTCTGTGAGCGAGCGGAGCGCGAGAGCATCTGCTCGACGCGATCCAGGATCAACGTCCGGTTCGGCAGGCCGGTCAACGGGTCGTGTGTCGCCAGGAATGACAGCTCCTCCTCGCGCCGTGCGAGCTCCTCGTCGGTCTTGCGCCGCTCGGCTTCGAAGGACCCGCACATCCGCACGAGGCTGAACTCGAGGCTCAACTGCAGGATGCTCAACGCCTGAGTAAGCGCCTCCGGTGAGCTTGAAAGCTCTGCGGCGCTCTCGTGCAGCACCTGAGCCATCACGTTGCGCCATGCGAAGCAGCGCCTGGTCACCTCCTCCAGCGAAGCCGCGCGCTGCGCCGCCAGCTCGGCGAAGATCTCCCACGTCTCCCGGCCGACCTCGACCGCGACCTCGATGCCCTCCCCCGCGATCCAGCGTGACACCGCCATCGTCGAGCTGACGCTGATCCGCTCAAAGCTGCCCTGAACCACGCGGTCCACCTGTTCGTAGCCCGGCCCGGCTGTCAGCGCGACCGTCTGCGCCAGCACATCCTCAGCGCGCGCCTTCAACGCCTCGCCCAGGACAGGCAGATCCTCGACCGGCTGCTGCAGCGCATCCGGCGGCACCGGCGGCGCGTGCTTCTCATCCTTATCAGGGCCAGAGCGTTCAACGGTCATCTCAACTCAACAGATCGACAGCCAGCAACGATTCCATAAGCTCGGCCCCCCGCAGTAGGCACGCGTCTGCGTGCGGCTTCTCATGCAGTTCCGATTTACGCGTCACAGCCGGTCGAAGTGGTCCCCCATCGACTGCGCGGCTGTCAGGAGCCAGATAGTCAACGGCTCGCCTGTAAAGCTCGCCTCATTGAACGAACCTTCTTATGTTTAGTTCTCGTGCTTGGTCATCTCAATCGAAGCGGTTTCGGTTGCCAAGACTGACCCACCTGTCCTCAGCTTGATTGCCCTGGATGGCGGAACACGGGGTCTCAGGAGTAACCGTTGGCGAGGTAGAGGCCGAGCCATACGATTGCCAGCGAGAGCAGGAAGATGATCGCCTCGAGGATGTGCATGTCTGAGCGGTGGATGTGCCACATGAGCAGCGCACCGACGACGACTACGAGTGCGAGCTTGACCTGGAAGGTGCCGTTCCCCCAGAGGTCGAGATGGAAAGCCATCGCCGTGCCGGTCGCGATCAGCACGAGCAGCGCCACGAGCGTGCCGTAGCCGAACCTCCGGGCGATCAAGCGCAGGCTCTCGCGATCGGTCGAGCGCCGCCCGACGGGAACGACCACGGCGGCGAGCATCATCTGCCCGCCCACGAAGAACGCCATCGCCAGCAGGTGCAGCCAGCGGATGACGAACCAGACGTGGCTCATGTGGGTGGCCTATGCGGCGGCGGGTTGGCTCGGGTGCCCAACACCCGGCCATGGAGCCAGGCACAGAACCAGCTGGCACTCGCTGATCGCGCGTACCTCGTGGCGCTCGCCCGGCTCGAAGTAGATCAGGCTTGGCGCGGACAGCGTCCGCTCGCTTGCTCCAGCGCTTACGAGCAGCTGCCCGCGCGTGACGAACACGAGCGCGTGCTCGTGCACCTGGTGCTCTTGTAGGGCCTCGCCTTGGGGGAGCAGCAGCGCGATGACGCGGTTGGCCTCGTTATCGGAACGAAGGATCTGCGGCTGGTGAGCCGCGACACGCAACCGATCTAGCTCCCAGGACTGCACTGCATCCGATTGTAAGCGCACCCCGGCTCAGGCGATAGCTTGTGTGCCCAGGTGGGTGACGCGGCGATCGAGATCGAGGATCTGCATGTCGTGCGTGGCGGGCGCTCGGTGCTCGACGACATCTCGCTTCACGTCGCCAGCGGGTGTGTCACGGGCCTGCTCGGTCCGAGCGGGTGCGGCAAGTCGACGCTGATGCGCGCGATCGTGGGCGTCCAGATCGTCGAGAGTGGTCGGGTGACGGTGCTCGGCGATCAGGCCGGCTCTCCTGAGCTGCGCCGGCGTGTGGGGTATGTGACGCAGGCGCCCTCGGTGTATGGGGATCTCAGCGTCAGCGAGAACCTGCGCTACTTCGCCGCCATCGTCGGCGTGGGCCGCGAGCGCATCTCCCAGGTCATCGAGACGGTGCGCCTGGGTGGACACGAGCACCAGGTCGTGGGATCGCTCTCCGGCGGTGAGTGCTCGCGCGTGTCGCTCGCCACGGCGCTGCTGGGCGACCCCGAGCTGCTGGTGCTCGACGAGCCGACGGTCGGTCTGGACCCGGTCCTGCGGGCGGAGCTGTGGGGCACGTTCCACGAGCTGGCGGCCGCGGGGAGCACGCTGCTGGTCTCGAGCCACGTGATGGACGAGGCGAGCGAGTGCGACGAGCTGCTGCTGATGCGCGAGGGGGAGCTGCTGGAGCAGACGACCCCCGAGCGGCTGCGGGCGCGGACCGGCGAGCACGATCTCGGCCGGGCGTTCCTCGCGGTCATCGAACAGGCGACGGCGACGGCATGAGCGGGCGAGCAAGCTTCGTGAACGAGCGGGTCGCAACTCCATGAGCGCTCGCGTGACGCTGGCGACGGCCAGGCGCGTGCTGTGGCAGATCCGCCGCGACCCGCGCACGCTCGCGCTGCTGCTCGCGGTCCCGATCGTGCTGCTGACGCTGATGTATTTCGTCTACGAAAACCGGCCCCACACCTTTCAGGCGATCGGGGCGCCGATGTGCGGGCTGTTCCCGTTCATCATCATGTTCCTGATCACCTCGATCGCGATGCTGCGCGAGCGCACCAACGGGACGCTGGAGCGGCTGATGTCGCTGCCGATCGCCAAGGGGGACCTGCTGGCGGGGTACGGGATCGCGTTCGGCCTGCTCGCGGCGGTGCAGGCGGTGGTGGTGTGCTTCGTCGGGTTCATCGCGCTGGGGCTGAATGCCCCGCACGGCGCGTGGCTGCTCGGGCTGCTCGCGGTCGGCAACGCGGTGCTCGGCATGGCGCTCGGCCTGTTCGTGAGCGCGTTCGCGCGCACCGAGTTCCAGGCGGTGCAGTTCATGCCGGCGATCATCTACCCCCAGCTGCTCTTGTGCGGGCTGTTCATCGCCCGCAGCGAGATGGCGGCGCCGCTGTACTCGGCGTCGCGCGCGCTGCCGCTGACCTACGCCTTCGACGCCCTCGCACGCGCCACCAGCCCGCGTCCGCTCGGCGGTGAGATGGCGGTGGATGTGTGCGTGATCCTCGGCTCGACGCTCGTCGCGCTCGCGCTGGGGGCACTGACCCTGCGCCGCCGGACTTCGTGAGTGGGCTGATCAGAACGCTTCCAGATCGCGCTTCCCCACAACGGGGCGCTAGGCTGCCGTGGTCCTGACCAGTGCCCGGCGAGTGGGCTTTGGGTGAGCAACGGAGATTGCATGAACGACACAGCGAAGGAGCCCGAGCCGGGCTATCACCTCTTCCTCGATTCGGATGAGGCGGCCGTGGCGGCCGTCGCGATCCACCTGCTCATCTCCGACGAGGCGCACGAGCCCCGGATCCGCCAGCTGGCGCGGGAGGTCCTCGCCGGCCTGCAGGGCACACCGGACGAGCAAGGCACGCTCACGGTGTCGCTCAACCCCCAGCAGATGAAGATCACACACAGCGCCGTGAAGCTGCTGCTCAACGATCTTCAGCGCGGACAGGCTGGCGAGCGGGAGATCCTGCGAGGCATCCTGGATAAGCTCCCGGACGAACACACGATGCGCGCGATCGAGCTGGAGTAGTGTCAGGCAGGACCGCCGACAGGGAGGTGAGTGCCACGCGGCAGGGAGAGGATCCTGTCGCTGTTTCCGGTGGTCCCGGCGCCGACCCGCTCACCGCGCCAGCGCGGGCGGTGTCGACTCGTGCGGGCGGGGGTGTGGTCACGCTGGGTGAGTGCGCGAGGGCGTTCTGGCGCCAGCCGTCGCCTCCGTATCTGTTGGGCGCGGTGGCGGTGGTGCTGGGGCTGCGGCTCGCGCAGGGCTCTTGGAGCTGGCGCGATGTCGTGATGATGGCCGGCCTGGTCGGTGTGACCCCGTTCGTGGAGTGGGCGATCCATGTCTACATGCTGCACGCGCGGCCGTTTACGCTGTTCCGCCGGAGCCTGGAGATGCTTACCGCACGCGAGCATCGCGCGCACCACGAGGCGCCGGGCGTGCTCGACGGCGTGCTGCTGCCCGTGTACGGGGTGCTCGTGTTCCTGCCGATGATCGCCCTGGTGGACTGGGCGCTGTCGTTTCCGATCGCTCTCGTGCTCGGTGGCCCGCGCTTGGCGTCCGCGACGACGGGTGTGCTCGTGAGCTTCGTGATCCTCGCTTCCTACGAGTGGATTCACTTCCTGATCCATACCCCCTACCGGCCGAAGGGGCGCTACTTCCGCGCGATCTGGCGCAACCATCGCCTGCATCACTTCAAGAACGAGCGCTACTGGTTCGGCGTGACTTCGACCGTGGGGGACCGCGTGATCGGGACGCTCCCCGACCAGC
>Ga0116222_1001617_pt1 | contig 12387 bp, 24 predicted proteins | sample Sb_taG_12_FD_88963 | JGI IMG/M metagenome (GOLD analysis project Ga0116222, IMG submission 88963) | Peat soil microbial communities from Weissenstadt, Germany - Sb_50d_9_AC metaG | ecosystem: Environmental > Terrestrial > Soil > Wetlands > Peat | place: Germany: Weissenstadt | collected 2010-09-21
GGCAGCGAACATCACCCCGATACGCCGAAAGAGTAGTTTGCCCCGAGTCGATGTGATGGTGCCCCGTGGTAGCTTCAGCAGGAGACAGCACTCGATGGGCGACGTTCGCACTGCCTTAGGCGTTGCGGCTTGCCTCACTACCTTTGCAACGGGCTGCGCCACCACCTCGGTCGGGCAGGTGCAGGAGGTCGGACCAGGGACCTACAGCATTGACGTCAGCGTCAGTCATCATGGGTTAGGAGGCCAATCGCAAGAGAAAAAGGCGCTGGACGCCGCCGTCGATAAGGCGGGCGAATATTGCCACGCGAAGGGGCAGAAACTCTTAATCACGCCGAACCCCGCGAGCCAAAACAACGTCACTTTCCGTTGCCTCTCCCCGGGCTAGGTTGTTGCGACGTGCCGGCCGATGCCGACCGGGCTGCTCGGCTTCCGCCCCTATCGCGGTAAGGCGCCTCACTCGTGACGCCCTCCGAGATCAAGGAAGGCTCGCCATCGCGCGCATTCTCGGGATAGGGCTGAGGGGCTACCGATGACCGCTCGGCCTGACAATACAGGGCGAGAGCAGGGGGCCGGTTCCGTAAGGGGCGCTCGGGAAACCCGAAGGGGTGCCCCACCTGGATGCGCGTCTTCGGAACTCTAATCGACGCCGCGGGTGGATTGGAAGTTGTAGTGCGAGCGTCATATGATGATCGAGGCTGAACTAAAACGAGGTAATGAACAGTGTGAGATTGGCGGCCTATCAACTTTTTTTGCCGTTCCTTACCTCGAAACAAGCGTGCCGTGGCACTGGACCGCGCTCAGGCTGAGACTGCAATAAAGATTGAGGATGCTCCGCGGCTTTCTCTTGAGATGCGCACGCCCTGTTGACGGCAGTCAGAGGTCACACATGGCCAGTAACGTCGCGCTCGATCCTCTCGTCCCAGGTCGTGGATGCGATGGCTGCACCCTCTGCTGCAAATTGATTGGTGTTATCGAGCTTGATAAGCCAATGGGCGTCTGGTGCGAACATTGCGATGTCGGCACCGGGTGCCGGATATATGAAACGCGGCCTCGTTCTTGCGAGGTGTTCAATTGCGCTTTCCTTACCCTCGACATACTGACCGAGGCTTGGCGTCCTTCTAAGTGCAAGATTGTTCTAACAGTCGAGTTGGGGGGTAAGAGGATGGTAGCTCACGTCGATCCAAGTCGGCCCAACGCTTGGAAGGCAGAGCCGTATTACGGGCAATTGAAGCGGTGGGCACGACTGGCCGTTCCAAAAAGACACCAGGTCGTTGTTTGCATTGGACGTCGGGCTATCGTGATCTTGCCAGACAAAGACGTTGATCTTGGTGTCATGGGCGATGACGAGGAGATCGTCACGCGCGAGATAGAGACGCCCATTGGCTTCGAGCTAAGGCCAATGAAAATCAAACCAAATGACCCGCGTGCAGCTAAGCGTCCCTAGACCCTGTTTTCCACGGACCATTGAAATTTCAAAACCTGGACAAACCTTTCGTTTCGCCGACGGCGCAGACGAGGGCGTGAGGTATCTAACTCTTAAAAGCAGGTCCAAGCTTCGAGTCCTTGTGCGCCCACCAATAATTCCAAAGGGTTAAGTTTGTAGATTCCAACGCTCCACTGTTGTCAGGTAACAATGTAGAGCCAGCCGCCACTCCCTTTTCACGTCAGACGCGGGCGGGTGGGGAAATATACGCACTGCCGGAACTGAAGCCGGGGGGGCACGGCTATCCCGGCCGGGGGGCAAGCTGATGACGGAGTATCATGCCAAGCTGTTTGCTCACGAACTTAGAGGCGCCTCCATCTTGCCTCAGAGCTATCGCCTACGCTCCGGTAGAACACCCCCGGTTTGTAACAGACCGTTTCCAGGGCTGCTCTAGCAATCCTCGGAAACAAAAAAGTAGCGGGTCGGACGCAGAAAATTTGTTCTCCCCGCGGGCGAGGTCCTATGCTGGCGGCTGGGTTCTCCAAGCCAGCCTCATTTTGAATTAAGCCAATGCTGCGCCCGCTGCCTAAACTTACTGCCTTCGTCATCCTTGTTTTGCCCGTGCTCGCTTTGGGCGGGTGCTCGCGTTCGTCGGCCGATACACGACCACCCCCAAACTTCAACGCATCCCTGAAAGGCTATGACAAGACGCTGACCCCGGAACAGCAAGCGGCCGCGATCGCGGACCTGCAGAAAGCGCAGGCTAAGCAACAGGGGGCGGGAGCCAACCAGAATGGCGCCCCTCCCTGATCGCCACTTGGCGCGATTGAAAGGGAAAAGGAATGAGGCCGGCGTGCGACGCTATCAGGATTACCGATGTCGCCCATGCAATGCCGCGCTGCCCGCGCCCTGCTCGATTGGACGCAGCCCGACCTTGCCGAGGCTTCCGGTCTCAGCCTTACAACGGTGGTCGATTATGAGAGTGGGCGTCGGCGCGTTTCTACCGAGGCTGCCGACCGAATGCGAGCGGCCCTAGAGGCGGCCGGCATCGAGTTCACCAATGGCAAGCGGCCGGGGGTGAGGATGAGGGGGTAGATTTTTCGGACATTGAGCGGACACAAAATGAAGCCTTCCGAGCTGTTCGCTTCGGAAGGTGGCAACTAACTGATTTTATTTAGATATTGGCGCGCCTGGCAGGGCTCGAACCTGCAACCCCCAGATTCGAAGTCTGGTGCTCTATCCGTTGAGCTACAGGCGCCCAGTGCGCTTTAGGTTATTGGCAGTAGTCCCAATAGCCCCGCGTCATGGATGGATCGGCCCAGTACCAGCAGAGATTTGGTGCCGGAGCCGCGGCCGAATAGGCGGCCGCCCCCAAAATGGTTCCAAGCGCAACGCCACCGATGACGGTCCCGTAGTAAGGCCGCTTGCTCCAATGTCGATAGGGCCGAACCACCACGACCTTCTTGTTATTCCAGTTCTTGTTGTTGTGCTTGTCGGCGACGACGATCGCGCCGCCGTCCGATGCCTTTGCGGCTTCGCTGGGAAGCGCCGGGTTGACCGTGGCGCTGTCGAGGCCTGCGGGATCTCTCAATTCACCCGGGACGCCGGCCGAAACCGAATTCAAGGGCATGGCGAGGCCCAACAGGAGAGCCGCCCCGAGCCAAGGCCCAAAGCGAACAGGGGATGATGTTCCAAACCGTGTCGATTTGCGGTCTTCATGCTTCATTGTATTCCTCCGGGTTGGATGGCTATCAACTCGCTTATTTACACGAAATGTACGCTTGGCGTCTTGCGGTTCCATAGAAGGGGCCGCCCCCCAGCCGTGCCAGGGCCATCTGGCCGCGGCAGGCGTGGTCGAGGACGCCCCGCACGGCGCCTTGAACCCGAGCTACGAAGCCATGAAGGCGGCATTGTGATGGCCCGTCGCAGGCTGAAATTACGGGAGCTCCTAGGTTAGCTCCAATCGCGCCTCCCATGACGCTCAGATCATGGCGGCGGGAAATGCTACTTTACCTGCGACCTGAGCTTGCTAGAGTGGGTCTATTGAACCAATGCCGCAGCCGAGCCCCGAACAGCTAGGTTAGCCGGTTCCGCGGCTTTAAGGGTTGAACATCGTGACTGGGCCGAGCGGCGATGCCCGCGCGGCTGCCATTCCTCCGCCTGACCCCAAGGGCAGGCGGAACGAGACCGATGACTGCGGGGAAGGCGGCGGTCCGACGCAGGTAGCGGCCCGGGCGCTGCTGAACGCGCCGGTTGAGGGCCTGTTGGGGGCAGCCCAGGGCAAGAACGATGCGGGTGTGCGCGCCCGGCGCGGCGCGTCTCCAGTCTACGGGGCTCTCGATCTCGGCACCAACAATTGCAGGCTGCTCGTCGCCAGGCCCTCGCGCCGCGGCTTTCTTGTCATTGACGCCTTCTCCCGCATCATTCGCCTGGGCGAGGGCGTGCTGCGCTCCGGGCGACTCTCCGACGCCGCCATGGGTCGCACCATCGAGGCGCTGAAGATCTGTTCCGATAAGATGCGCCGAAGGGGTGTCTCCCGGTCGCGCCTGATCGCCACCGAGGCGTGCAGGATTGCCTCGAACAGCGGCGAGTTCATCGATCGTGTGCGCCGCGAGACCGGTCTCTCCATCGAGATCGTGAGCCGCGAGACCGAGGCCAAGCTCGCGGTGTCGGGGTGCGCGTCGCTGATCGACCGCAATTGCGACTGGGCGCTCGTTTTCGATATTGGCGGGGGCAGCTCCGAGCTGATCTGGCTCGATCTCACCCGGCTCGATCGCCCGTGGCGTCGTTCCGTCTATGATCGGCTCGAGGTGCAGAGCTGCATCGCCGCCTGGACCTCCTTGCCTATCGGGGTGGTGAATCTGGCCGAACGCCACGGCGGCCGCGACGTCACGCCCGAGAATTACGAGGCCATGGTGATGGATGTGATGGCGGCGCTCACGGACTTCGAAGTCAAGCACCGCTTCGGCAGCCGTATCGCCGAAGGATCTACGCATTTCCTAGGCACCTCGGGAACAGTCACCACCATTGCCGGCATTCATCTCGGCCTTCCGGCCTATGAGCGCTCGCGCGTCGACGGCTGCTGGCTTGGCGCCGGCGACGTGCGCACCGTCTCGAACCGCCTGATCGCGATGAACTATGCGGAGCGCGTGGCCCAGCCTTGCATCGGGCAGGAGCGCGCCGATCTCGTGCTTGCCGGCTGCGCCATCCTCGAGGCCCTGCTTAGGGTCTGGCCCTGCCAGCGATTGCGCGTGGCCGACCGGGGACTGCGCGAAGGCATTCTGGCCACGCTCATGGCCGAGGATGGTCACGACCGCCGCGCCTCCGAGGGTCAAGGCGGGGGCGGGCGATGGAACCATGCCCTGCAAGGCAGGCGCTGAAGCCTTTGCTCGGCTCAGGCCTGAGATACCGAATCCTGGGGAGCGGCTAAAGGGCGGGCCGGAGCCGAAAGGCTCGCGCCGGCTTCCTTCGGCAACATCATGAAGACCAAAGCCGACGCGGCGGAGATGGCAGCGACGACGAGGAAGGCGGCGGCGAAGTCGTGCGCCTGCACGGCCGTTTCGGGACGCCCGTGGCGCTCGATCTCCAGCACCAGGGCGCCGACGGCCACGCCGGCCGACATCGAGAGCTGTTGCGCGACGCTCGCAAAGCTCGTTGCCCGGCTCATCGCTCTTGGCTCGATGTCGGCGTAGGCGATCGTATTGATGCTCGTGAATTGCAGCGACTTGAAGAAGCCGCCGACCAGCAGCACGGCAAGAATGATGCCGTGCGGCGTCACGGGCGTGAACAGCGCCGTCGAAGCGATGGAACAGGCTGCTCACCAGGGCGTTGACGACGAGCACGGATTTGAACCCGAACCGGCGCAGGATCGGCGCGGCGGTCGCCTTCATGGCGATGGCACCAACGGCGGTGGCGAAAGTGAGCATGCCGGACTCGAAGGGCGTGAGGCCGAAGCCGAGCTGCAACAGCAGCGGCAACAGAAAGGGTGTGGCGCCGATGCCGACGCGGAAGAGGAAGCCCCCCACAATGCTCGCATAGAAGGTCTCGACGTTGAGCAGGCTCAAATCGATGAGCGGGGCGGGGGCGGTGCGCGCATGACGGACATAAAGCCAACAGCCGATGGCGCCGACGACAAGGAGCGACGCCACCATCTGCGGCGGCAAGAGCCCTTGACCGATGGTGGTAAAACCGAAGGCGAGCCCAGCGAGCCCGATGCCCGACAGGATGAAGCCCTTGACGTCGAGCGGCGGCATTGCTTCCTCGCGGGTGTTGGCGACGAAGCGCGTGGCCAGGATGACGCCCAGGATGCCGGTCGGAATGTTGATCCAGAAAATCCAGCGCCAGGAGGCGAAGGTGGTGATGAAGCCGCCGAGCGGGGGCCCGAATACCGGTCCGAGCAAGGCCGGGATGGTGAGCCAGGCGAGCGCCGAGATGAGCTCGGATTTGGGCACGCTGCGCAGGATGACGAGCCGGCCCACGGGCACCATCATGGCGCCGCCGATGCCCTGCAGGATGCGGAAGAGGACAAAATCGGGAAGCGAGTGGGCGAAGCCGCAGGCGGCAGAGCCCAGAGTGAAGACGACGATGGCGGCCCTGAACACGGTCCGGGCGCCGAAGCGGTCGGCGACCCAGCCGCTCAAGGGAATGAACACGGCGAGCGACAGGAGATAAGAGGTGAGCGCGAGCTTGAGCGCGATCGGGTCCTCGCCCATGTCGCGTGCAATCGCCGGTAGAGACGTCGCGATCACCGTCGAATCCATGGTCTCCATAAAAAGGGCGACCGCGACGATGAGGGTGACGAAATAGCGGGGCATGTGCCAGGTGTAGAGGAACGACAAGCCGGACATGGGGCGAGTACACCTGTTAGGTCAAGACGTTCGCGGCGATATGGCTGATTAACGAATGGGAAGCGAAACGAAGCGTGGCGGGAGTGAGGTAGGCGGCGGAGGCCGGAGGCTTGCCGTCAAGCTCCGCACCGCCAAAGGGCGCAAGACGGCCTCGACGCGCTGGCTGCAACGCCAGCTCAACGATCCTTACGTCGAGGAGGCGAAGCGGAGGGGCTATCGCTCGCGCGCGGCGTTCAAGCTGATCGAGATCGACGACAAGCGGCGCGTTCTGCGTCCTGGTATTGCGGTGGTCGATCTCGGCGCCGCACCCGGCGGCTGGAGTCAGATCGCGGCGGAGCGGGCGGGCTCGGGCGAGGGAAAGGGCCGGGTGGTCGCCGTCGATCTGAATGCGTTCGAGCCTCTGCCTGGCGTCGAGGTACTTCTGCTCGACGTCACCGAGGCCGCCGCCGCCGACCGCATCCGGGCGGCCCTCAAGGGGGCCCGCGTCGATGTCGTGCTCTCGGACATGGCATCCCCCGCCACGGGGCATCGGCAGACCGACCATTTGCGCGTGATCGCGCTGGTCGAGGCCGCCCTCGACATCGCGGACGGTGTGCTCGCGCCCGGCGGAACCTTCCTCGCCAAGGTGTTTCAGGGCGGCGCGGGAGGTGAGCTCGTCGCGCGGCTCAAGCGGTCCTTTGCCAAGGTGAGCCACATCAAGCCGAAGGCGAGCCGTCCAGAGTCGCCGGAGGTCTATGTCCTCGCCACCGGGTTTCGGGGCTCCAAGTGAATTCTTCACTCCCTGAAGAGGCAGAAGCCCGCGAGGCTTGGAGGGAGGCCCGCCAGGAGGCGCAACGCGGTCGCGACCCGGGGGCCATGGCCCGCAAGATGGAAAAGGGCGCCACGGATGTTCAAAGCGTCTTTGAGGAGTGGCTGCTACGGGACCAGGCGGAGAACCGCACGGCGCCCGAGGTCAAGCGCATGTTCGAGCGCTACGTGCTTCCCGGTTGGGGGCGTCGCCCCATCGAGGGGATCAGGCGCCGTGACGTGCTCGACGTGATCGACGCCATCGCCGACAAGGGTGCGATCGCGATGGCCCGCCGCGTCCAGTCTCGGCTCAATAGGCTGTTCGTGTGGTCTGTGGGCCGCGGGATCCTCACGCTGAACCCAATGCAAGGCTTGCCCAAGCCTGGCAGCGATATCAAGCGCGACCGTGTGCTCTCCGATGACGAGCTCGCGGCGGTGTGGCGCGGAGCGGAGCAACTCGGCTGGCCCTATGGCCGTGCCGTTCAACTCTTGCTCTTGACCGGCGCAAGACGGGAAGAGATCGGACAGCTTCGATGGTCCGAGGTGCAGGGCGCTACCATTCACCTCGAGGGGGCCCGCACCAAGACCGGCAACGCACACCTCATCCCACTGTCCACTCCGGCGATGGCGCTGCTCGAGCACGCTCCCCGCGTCGCTGGAAGCGACTACGTTTTCACCATCAGCGGCCGCCGGCCGATCCGCGGCTGGTCTGGGGCAAAGATCCAACTGGACGAGCTCGCATCGATCAGCGCATGGCGCATCCATGATCTGCGGCGGACCGTCGCCACCGGCATGCAGAAGCTCGGTGTCGTGCTGCAGGTGGTCGAGGCCGCGCTAGGACACACCGCAGGCTCACGGGGCGGCATTGTGGGCATCTACCAGCGGCACGATTACGCCAACGAGAAACGCGCTGCTTTGGAAGTCTGGGGTGCGCACGTGACGGTGCTTGTCGAGGGCCGCGAGCCGGGCAAGGTGGTGCCGATACGCGGCACGCCGAGGCTATAGGCAGAGCGCTCCTCGGAGGGGCTGGGCCCAATCAAAACAAACTCGCGGAGCTGAGCGAAAGTATGCAAATCGCGGCTAAACTGATCCCCGACGAATGCCCCGTTTCTACCCGCGCTGCCGGTGAACCTGCGCGGAGCTCCTCACGGAGAGTGCATGTCCAAAGCCCAAAAAGCGTCCCGTGGTAACAAGGCCTCTTCGGAAGTTGAGGAATATCGCGGGCTGCTAGCAGAACCGATGTATCCGCTGTCTCTGCTGGATATGTGCAGCGAAGAACGGGTGCAAGAATGGATTCGCCAGCGCACCAATAAGATGGCTCTTCTTTTAAGCCACCACGGAATTGATCCTACGGGGGAGGACTGCTGGCGCAAACTCGCCCTCGCATTAGCCAAACGTCATGTCCCAGGATTTAGGCCGCCCCCTCCTGGTCGGGGACAGCCACTGTAAGGAAGATGACGTAACGCTGATGTGGTTATTTTATTTTTTGAAGCGACGAGATTTATTTGAAGGGCGAGATTTAAGTGACAGAAAAGCATCGAAGAGATCGCAGACAAAGAGGTTATGGAAGGCAACGCCGAAACGCTTCGGACGCGGTATCGAGAGACAAGGTCGCGGTGGAAGCGACATGGAGTCTGGGAAACGTACATGAACTTTTTGGATCGGATGTTGAACTACATTGAGGTACATAAGGGCAAAGATGCAGCTGTGCGTTTCGTTAAAGATACCATCGACGTTATAGTTAGCGGTGGCTCAGAAAATAGCAACTTCTCTGATCTGATCGCGCAGCTGAATGCGGCTCGGCATCGCCTCAGTGGGGAGTATTAGATTCATTTATCCCCCAGTGAATCCGTATGCGATTCATCTCGTGTCTTCACTTGAAGGAACGCGAGATGACGCACGAAAACTCCGTTAGAGACTGCAATCCATCCTTGCTAGAGGACGTACTGTTGACCGCAGCACAGCTGCGGCACCGCCGGGGCGACTGCTCCGATATGCTCATATGGAGGCGCCTACACGGTGACGCCGACATGCCAGTCCCGGTCCGGATGCGCAGGCGTCGCTTTTGGTATCTGAGCGCGATCGTTGCTTACGAGCGCGCCTTGTTCGAGCGTGCCAGCGCCAAGAGTGTGGAGGTCGCGTGAGACATGACCCCACACAAACAAACCCCAAACCGTCGAGGGCGGCGCTATAAAAGGGAACCTGTGTTAGGTGTTGAAGGGGTCGTCGCATGGAAAAGCAAGAATGCGGCTACATGTTCGACACAGTCATATTCAATAAGTTCGCGGACGGTGAGCTATGGTTGCGAGATATTGGTCATCGCCGAGTGATCGCAACTCATGTTCAACATGATGAGTTGTCGAACACTGAACGCACTGACCGGAAAAATCTGCTGCTGGCAGCATTTGAAAGCGTGGCCCCTGAAAGTCTGCCGACCAGCAGCGCAGTATGGGACTTGTCCAAGTGGGATAAGGCGCGATGGCCGAGTCCAGGTAGCATCTACAACAAGCTTCTCGCGCAGATACAGCTCTTGGATAAAAAGGCAAAAAAGAAGTCGCATCCTGGAAATCAGGAACGTGATGCCCTGATCGCAGAGACGGCAATCAAAGAACGGCTGGTCCTAGTAACAAATGACGCGAGCTTGGGATATGCAGCGAGAGCATTTGGCTGCAAAGTGATCACCCTCGAAGAATTCCGGCGAGGCTGATTGCATAGGGTCCCACTGACAAAAAAAGGCGCCGGCCGAAGCCGACGCCACTAATTATTGTCCCTTAATCCAACCGCCCTTGCAGCCTGCCTTGAATTCATTGGCGTCGATCGTTCCATCGCTGTCAGTGTCGACCATGCCGAAATCGATCACGTAAGGATCCGCCTTGTACTTGGTGATGGTGGCGCCATTCGGTGATACCAGAGTCCAGAGTTCTTGGCATTTGGCGCCATCGAGGGGAACCCCTTTTTCGGCAGCCTGCGCAACACCGCCAATTAAAAGCCCTGCCGCGCATGTCAAGATCATCATTCTCATGATTCATACTCCTGCGGCTGGGTACACGCGGGAAGTCTACCACATGAAGTGTACCGTTCAGGCATTGGTCGAGGGCGACGCGCCGGGTAGCGCCGGTCTCACATCGCTTGTCGAGCAGCGTCTAGTCCCTTTTTGAGATTGTCAGCGTTCATGACGGGCAGCAGCTCAACCTCCGCATCGAAGCCCATAAACAACGGTTCGACGATACCTCGAATGTCCGAGGCGTCTTGCATGTCGAAGAAGATCATTGCGCTCCTGAGACCGTCCTGGGCGACGAAGTATGCGGCTTCGGGCCAGCGCGAGAGGATCGAGACGATAATGTTCATGCTCCGATGGTAACCTGCGCCTCGCATCCCCTAGCGGGCATCTCAAACAAAGGAGGAAACATGCAAAAGCTGATCACTGCCCTCGCGGCAACAGCAGCGATACTCACTGCCGGCTCTATTGTGTCGCATGCTGAGGCGACGCCGGCGACGGGGATCGGGTCTCTGGCAAAAAGCTCTTCGCTCGTTGAAGACGCTGCGTGCTGGTGCGGCCCGTACCGATGCGCGTGCGGTCATCGCTACTACCGGCCCTATGGCTATGGCTATGGCTACCGGCATTATGGTTACGGGTACCGCTATCACTACTAGGCAAATACCCGGCTGATTTAAGCTGGAAATGCTAAGCCCTCGGCGGGGTTCGCGCGGGGGCTTAGTTTTAGGTGCTAGCCGAAGCCGACGTCAATCTGCGAAACCTATAAAAGAAGGCCCCGGCGCGGGGAGCAGCACGGGGCTTAGTTTTTACGCGAGCTTGGTGGCTTAAACGCCACCACCCGAAAGGTTATCAGCCCGTCTCGACCGGACCGACGCGGCTAAATGGAGCGCCGTTATGTCACCAAGTTAAAGCTATCAAAAATATTAGGCAAAATAGAGCCCTTAGCTATAGTTGTATTTTGTACTTGCCTCGACCATGAGCTGCGCTTTGACTTGGCCGTTAACAACTTGTGTTAACGGGAAATCCCAAGGAGAAAGATTATGCGCGTCCTAAACAGCGTTGAGCTGCAAGCAGTTTCTGGCGGCCTCAGTTTGAAACCTGTTCCTGTATGTCATCCTATATGCCGTCCGATCCGAGTCGTCTGCAGACCCGAGCCGAGATGCGGCGGTACTCCAGTTACGGCCAAAAGAGCCTTATAAACAGCTACTGCTCTTTCGAGGGACTCCCTCCGTCCTCGGGCGGAGGGAGTTTCCCGTGCGCTTCAGCAGCGTGAGCGGCTCGGTGTCACCCGCCGCCTCCGAAGCCGCTTCACCTCCTCAGGCGCCACGGCGACAGCTAGGCCACCAGCCAAGCCGCCACTCCATTGGCGCCCATAACGTGCGCCAGCTCACCTGCAGGCTATGTATGCGGCGCAGCGTGGCGAGTCTCACGCCGATTGCCTTGTGGTCGACAATGCTAGAGCGCTTCATGACTGCACCTCCTCGGTTGAGGCGATATAGTCGCGCACTGTCTTGATGAGGCCTTTGAAGTGATCGCCGAAAATGCTGTGCTCGCCGATATCCTCCTCCTCGACCACGAGATCGAGCGCTGCTATCGCGCTTGCAGTGTTGAGAGCTGGGGTACGGGCGGCCGCAGAGAGTATGGAATTCGCCCTGTCATGCCAGGCGTCGATATCCTCCTCGCTTAGGTCATCATGCTTTGCATTTATGGCTGCGATTTCCGCTCTGTACCGGGTGATTAATTCGCCGAGCTTGTCCTCGGTGTCCCCGACGTGGACATCGGATTGAGCCTTCGTGGGGCCGATGGAAAGCCCCACAGCCGGGATAGCCGCCACGGCCGCAAGAGCCGCCAGTCGTGACAGAACGGCGGCTGAGGTGCTTCATGACCGCACCTCCTTTGAGCGTGAGGCTGCTCGCGCAAGGTAATCCCGTACCTGCCTCCGCAAGCGCGAGCATTGCATCCTCGAAATCGCTTTCGTATTCGCCGAGGTGAGCGAAATACTCGCCCCGCAACATTTCGAATGCGGCTAGCGCTTCTGCTGCGCTGACAGGCTTGCTGAGAACTTTGAGATCGCTCCAAAGTGCCCGCACCATTTTGTCGACCCGCGCATCAACTTCGTCGTCCTCGAGGCCGCGCAGGCCGAGCTCGGCCGCTTCCCAGCGCGAGAGGATCGAGACGATATCTTTTGAGATCGCAGAAGTTTGCATTTCAACCTCCTTTGGTTGCGAGTGTTACCTCGCTGGTTACCTACGGAGGGGAGTCGGGCAAAGCGCTGCTGGGCTAAGCAATTGAGAGAACAGGTGAAACTTGAAGATGCATCCACTCCCTGAAGA